>JAABUX010001299.1_pt1 | contig 38163 bp, 26 predicted proteins | sample 5561851 | NCBI WGS metagenome assembly JAABUX01 (sample SAMN10711883, study PRJNA513361) | rock metagenome | isolation source: Antarctica rocks | place: Antarctica: Victoria Land, Richard Nunatak red sandstone | collected 2016-01-03 | reverse complement strand
AGCCAGACCAGGACGCCGATGATCATCTGGGGGACGAACGGGTCGTTGACCCGGACGTGCGAGGCGATCGCGCCGCCGAGGTAGCCGGTGAAGAGGATGGCGCCCAGGACCGAGGTGACCGGGAGCAGGTAGAGGACCACGCAGGCGATCTCGAAGATGGCCAGCGGCTTGACCATGTCGGCGGAGTAGCCGATGTGGGTCATCATCTCCTCGGGTTTCGGCCCGCCTTGGAGCTTCATCCCGCCGCTCATCCCGAAGGCGACGACCACCAACGCGGTGAAGATCCAACCGGCCCAATTCACCCAACTCGGGACCCCCGGGGGGTGCGCCGGTCGGGCGGAGGCTTCGAGGTTCGACATGCTCATAGCGTTTGACCCAGCCGTTTCGAATGTCTCGATGGTTCGTCCCGATCGCGCCCCCGCACGTCGCGGGGCCGCCGCGATCCTCGAATCCGGGACCGAAGGCGAACGGCCCCGCTCCCGAAGATCGCCCGGCGCGACCGACCTCGCGATGCTATGCGGCGATCCGGGCCTTCCGCAAGTGGGCATCACCCAAGAAGCCCGGTGAGTGTGGCTTTTGATTCTGGCGGCAGCGAACGATCCGGGTAGGACGGGTCCGGCATTTTGACCCAGCCCGGCTCGTCTTGATCCCTCGTCGACGGTGCGATCGCGGTTCAATCCCACGTTGGGTGTCATCCAAACCCATGATCAAGAATCGTTCTTATTATTGATTCTTTATTATTACTTCTCGTCCTCACCACCTGGCTTTTTTCGTTCCGCGAGGAGTTCAATGACCACTCGGTCGAGTTCGGGTCCGGGGTCTCCGGCCGCCTTGTAGCGGATGACCCCTTGATGGTCGAGGATGTAGATGGTTGGGTTGACTTGAATATTCCAGGCGGTGTTGATCGGTCCGTCCCAGCTTCGATCCCAGACGCACCTCCACAGATTCCCCTCGGCCTTCCAGGCGGCTCTCAGGTCGTCGAGGGCGACGTCGGCGTCGATCGTCACTAGGGCGAAGGGCTGGCCTTCGAGCTTCTTGACGAGGGCTCGCTCGTGAGGGTACATCTCGCGACAGGTCCCGCAGTTGAAGTGGCTGCCGAAGTTGAGGACGACGACCTTTCCTCGGTAGTCGCTGAGCCGGAAGCGTTGGCCGTCCAGGTCATCCCCTTCGGTTTCCGGGGCGGCTTTGCCAACCGTCAAGTCGCGAAGTCCGTGGAGGTAGCTGGCCGCCACGGTGCCGAGCGTGCCCGGAGGGCGGAGCTTGTCGTTGTGGGGGATCTCGGAGTATTCGCGGACGACCCGCTCGAATTCGCCCTCGGCCTCGGCATCGAGCACCTGGGGATCGAGTCGCTTGAGGCGGTCGACGACATCGGCTCCCCAGCCTTCGACCACAACCGGTGCGAGCGACACCGAAGTTGGACTGCCTCGCTTCCATTGACGCGAGGTTTCGGCCTTGTCCACCAGGAAGCGAGCCAGCCAATAATGGGCCATCGCTTGAACGTCTCGGTGCGGATTCTTGCTGATGGACTCCCGGTAGAGAAGCTCGGTCGCCTCGGAACCCACACTCAATATCTGGAACGCGAAGACCCGCGCGAGCTTCGAACTCTGGACATGGTCACGCACAAGGAGGCGTTTGGCTTCCTCGGTCTCGCGTCCGAAGATGACGTGCGACGCCACCCAGACGAGCGAATCCTCGGCGACCACCGAACCCGGATTCGACCTCGCCAGGGCCATGAAGCGATCCGCGTAGAGCCGGGGGTTCCTCCCGGGCATGGCATTCAAGGCGGCCAGGTCGGCGTCGGTTTTCGCCTCATCGTTAGCTTTCAGGAAGGCGTTCCAGGCTGCGTCATGCTCGTTCAATAGCGTGACATATTGCTCTTGCGAGGTTTTCGGCCCAGGTTCATCGCTGCCGGATGGCGACGTTGCAACGAAGACGACGAGCCCCATCACCACGTTGAACATGATCCGCTCCTGGACGACATCTCGGCGAAAAAAGCCAACCTATCACACTTGTCCGAAAAGGATCAACTCCGGGCGGAAGATCGAACTCGACCTTCGGGGGAATCGCAGGCGGAAAACGTCGCGCTTGATCTCGGGTTTGTCGCCTTGACACCTGGTCGGGGTTGGGCCGATAATTGATTGGTTCGAGGCTTCGCTCCCGGTTTCGGAACATAGAGGTTCGGCCGGGGGAAACTCGCGGCTTCGATAGGTCCTTCTTTGCGAGTTGGTCCCGATGGCAATGACGACGACCTCCGCTCGACTGGGTTTGTCCACCCTCGAACAACTTGAGGAGATCCTCGCCGAGCGGATCATGATCCTCGACGGTGCGATGGGGACGATGATCCAGACGTACAACCTCGATGAGGATGACTTTCGAGGCACCCGGTTCGTCGATCACCCGAAACCGCTCCAAGGCAACAACGACCTCTTGTCGATCACCCGCCCCGACGTGATCGCGGGCATCCATCGGGCGTACCTCGACGCCGGGGCCGACATCATCGAGACCAACACGTTCAACTCGAACAAGTTGACGATGATCAACTATGGCCTGGAACACCTGGCCTTCGAGATGAATCGGGCGTCCGCCGCGCTCGCCCGCAAGGTGGTCGATGAGGTGACGGCCTTGAACCCGGACCGCCCCCGATTCGTCGCCGGGAGCCTGGGGCCGACGGATAAGTCCGCCTCGGTGGCGACCGACGTGGGTGATCCTGCCTACCGGAACGTGACTTTTGATGAACTCGTTGATGCTTATTACGAGCAGGTCGACGGGCTGGTCCAGGGCGGGTCGCAGATCCTGTTCCCCGAGACGAGCTTCGACACGCTGAACATGAAGGCGTGCCTGTTCGCCATCGACAAGTATTTTGAAGACAAGGACGTCCGGCTTCCCGTCATGATCTCGGGGACGATCATCGACAAGGCGGGGCGGACGCTCTCGGGGCAGACGATCGAGGCGTTCTGGCACTCAGTCTCGCACTTCGACATGCTCAGCGTTGGGATCAACTGCGCCTTGGGCGCCAACGAGATGCGGCCGAACGTCGAGGCGCTGTCCGAGGTTGCCACGGCCTACATCAACATCCACCCCAACGCCGGGATGCCGACGGGGTTCGGCGACTTCGACAACACGCCCGAGGAGATGGCCGAGACCATCGCCGAGTTTGCCCAGAACGGCTGGGTCAACATCGTCGGCGGCTGCTGCGGGACCTCGCCCGAGTATATCCGCCAGATCGCCGCCGCCGTCGAGGGGATCGTCCCTCGGGTTCGCCCCCGGCCGAGCGGTTGGAGCAGCTACAGCGGGATGGAACCGCTGACGATCCGCCCCGAGACCAACTTCATCATGGTCGGCGAGCGGACCAACATCACCGGCTCGCGGAAGTTCGCCCGACTGATCCGCGAGGGGAAGTACGAGGAAGCCGTCGCCGTCGCCCGCGACCAGGTCGAAGGGGGCGCGAACATCCTCGACGTCAACATGGACGAGGGGATGATCGACGGCGAAGCCGCGATGACCCGCTTCTTGAATCTGATCGCCGCCGACCCCGGGATCGCCCGGATTCCGGTGATGATCGATAGTTCGAAGTGGTCGGTGATCGAGGCCGGCTTGAAGTGCGTCCAGGGGAAGTCGATCGTCAACTCGATCAGCCTCAAGGAAGGCGAGGCGAAGTTCCTTGAGCTGGCCCGCTTGGTCAAGCGGTATGGTGCCGCCGTGGTGGTGATGGCGTTCGACGAGGAGGGGCAGGCGGTCACGAAGGACCACAAGGTCGCCATCTGCGAGCGGTCCTACAACCTCCTGACCGAAGAGGTCGGCTTCCACCCGTCGGACATCATCTTCGACACGAACATCTTGACCGTCGGCACCGGGATCGAGGAGCACAACAACTACGCCGTCGAGTTCATCGGAGCCGTTGGCGAGATCAAGCGCCGCTTCCCCGAGTGCAAGACCTCCGGCGGGGTCAGCAACGTGTCGTTTTCGTACCGAGGGAACGACAACGTCCGCGAGGCGATGAACGCCGCGTTTTTGTACCACGCGATCAACGGCGGCTTGTCGATGGGGATCGTCAACCCCGCGCAGCTTGAGGTTTACGACGAGATCCCCAAGGATCTGCTCGTCAAGGTCGAAGACGTCCTGCTCAACCGACGCCCCGACGCCGCCGACCGACTGACCGAGTTCGCCGAGTCGTTCAAGACCAAGGGGAAGAAGGCCAACACCGGCCCCGACCTTTCCTGGCGCGAGGGGACGGTCGAGGATCGGCTTAAGCATGCTTTGGTCACCGGGGCGGTCGACTATATTGATGCTGATGTCGAGGAGGCGCGCCAGAAGTATGGGCGGGCGCTGCACATCATCGAAGGGCCGCTGATGGACGGGATGAACGTCGTCGGCGACCTGTTCGGGGCGGGGAAGATGTTCCTGCCGCAGGTGGTCAAGTCGGCCCGGGTGATGAAGAAGGCGGTCGCCTACTTGCAGCCGTTCATGGAGGCCGAGAAGGTGGCCGCCGGGGGCGTCGGCGGCGAGCACAAGGCGCGCGGCAAAGTCCTGATGGCCACGGTCAAGGGGGACGTCCATGACATCGGCAAGAACATCGTCGGCGTCGTCCTGGGTTGCAATGATTATGAGATCATCGATATCGGCGTGATGGTCCCTTGCGACAAGATTTTGCGGGTGGCCCGCGAACATGATGTCGACATGATTGGCCTTTCCGGTCTGATCACGCCGTCGCTCGATGAGATGGCGCATGTGGCCAAGGAGATGAAGCGCGAGGGGTTCTCGATCCCCCTGATCGTCGGCGGGGCCACAACCTCGGCCAAGCACACGGCGGTGAAGATCGCGCCCCACTACGACGGCCCGGTGGTCCACGTCCGCGACGCTTCAAGGAGCGTCGGCGTCGTCGACCGCCTGAACCGGCCCGAGACCCGGCCAGAGATCGACCGCGAGAACCGCGAAGCCCAGGAAAAAGAGCGGGTCTCGTTCGCCAAGAAGGTCAAGCGCAAGCTCGTCCCGTACGACGAAGCCTACCGCCGCCGCTACGCCCCGCTCGACTGGTCGAGCGTGGCGATCGACGAGCCCGAATTCCTCGGGGCCAGGGTGATGCGCGACGTCCCGCTTGCCGGGTTGGTCCCATTCATCGACTGGTCGCCGTTCTTCAGCGCCTGGGAGCTCAAAGGCAAGTACCCGGCGATCTTCAACGACCCTTACGTCGGCACCGTGGCGACCGAGCTGTTCGCCGATGCTCAAGTGTTGCTCAACAAGATCATCAAAGAAAAACTCTTCCAGGCGCACGCGGTCCACGGCTTCTTCCCCGCCAACTCGGTGGGCGATGACATCGTGATTTACACCGACGTCGATCGAACGGCGGAAAAGGCTCGAATCCCCTCGCTCCGCCAGCAGTGGGAACGCGAGGGGCAGAAGGATTTCCGAAGTTTGGCCGACTACGTCGCGCCGCTGTCTTCGGGGCGGCTCGACTACATCGGGGCGTTCGCGCTGACCACCGGGGTCGGCACAGACGAACTTGCCAAGGAATACGAGGCCGACGGCGACGACCCCGCCGCGATCATGGCCAAGGCCCTGGCCGATCGCCTCGCCGAAGCCTTCGCCGAGAAGTTGCACCTTCAAGCCCGCCGCGAGTGGATGTATGGCAAGGATGAGGGACTTTCGGTCGACGACTTGATCGACGAGCGATACCGGGGGATACGCCCCGCGCCGGGCTACCCCGCCTGCCCCGACCACACCGCCAAGCCGACGATCTGGAGCCTCCTCGACGTCGAGGCCAGCACCGGGATCTGGCTGACCGAGAGCCTGGCCATGCACCCGGCGGCCTCCGTCAGCGGCCTCTACTTCGCCCACCCCGGCGCCCGCTATTTCGCCGTCGACCTGATCACCAAGGATCAGGTCGAGTCGTACGCCACCCGCAAGAAGATGCCCGTCGCCGAGGTCGAGCGCTGGTTGGCCCCGAATCTCGGGTACGAACCGGCCTGACCCTCAGCTTCCGGCCCGGATCTCGCGGATGGTTTTGGACGTGGGTTCGAACGCCGCTTATATTTGATGGTGGCGTCAACATGAGGTCGGGTCCGGGCCGATTCGATCCTGAACCCCGACCCACCCACCTACCGAGGCTCCCGCCATGATCCGCCGCGTCGCGTCCGCTTCCCTCGTCGCCGGGCTCCTGGTCAACGGAGCCTTCGGGCAAACCGCCCCCTCTTCGAGCGCCAGGCCCGAGGCGACGTCCCCAGCCTCATCGTCTTCGTCGAGAGGCTACAGCGACCCGATCCCGACCGACCCGGCGCACCCGGACTATCACGCCGGGGCGCACCGGTCGATCGTTCGCCACAACCCGCTGCCGCGCCGGACTTCGTACCAGTCAAACTACCCTTACCAGAACAGCGGGAACAGGAGTTCCTCGGCATCCAGCCCGGCGAGTGGTAACACCGGAGGCTTCACCACCGCCGGGGTCGGCCGGGCCGCCGAGTATTACGACAGCCAGACCTTGGCGCCGCCGATCGACTATCACCCGAGCCCCGTCGCCCGGTTCGACAGCGGAGGAGGCCCCAACCGCCAGGAGCAAATCCAGGCCCAGCAGGCTGGCACTCAACGAGCCAACAACATCCAGAACAACATCAACACCTACGCGACTCCCTACGGAGCAATGGGGGCCGGGTTCGGGTACGGCCTGGGCCTGGGCGGCGGTCGGCTTTACACCTACCCGTACTGATTTGATGCCAGAAATGCATTGCAGATCGCAGAATTGCAAATCGCGAAGCAATTCACGCGGAATAAAGTAGCCACGGATGAAACACGGATAAGAAAAATCTAATCTCAATTCTTATCCGTGTTTCATCCGTGTTCCATCCGTGACTCAATAAAATGGAACCGGATCACGATTGACCCGCTTCGATCGCTTCGGCCAGGGTGAAGTGGTGGCGGTAGAGGGCCACTCCGACGATGCAGGCGGCGACCGGGGTTTCGGCGAGCTTGCGGAGGTCGTCGAGCCGGCCCACCCCGCCCGAGGCGGTGACGGGGGTCTGGAGGTTCCGGGCCAATGCCTCGGTGGCCTCGACGTTGGGGCCTTCGAGCATCCCGTCGCGGCCGATGTCGGTGTAGATGATCCCGGCCAGGGGGAGTGTGTCGTACTGTCGGGCAAGCTCGGTGGCGACAACGCTCGACACGTCGAGCCATCCTTCGGTGGCAACTTGACCGTCCTTGGCGTCCAGCCCGAGGATCAGGTGGCCGGGATAACGCGCGGTCATCATTTCAAACCAGGCCGGATCTTTGAGCGCCTGGGTGCCGACGATCAGGCGGTCAATTCCCGCTTCGAACCAGGTGGCGACGGTTTGCTCGTCGCGGACCCCGCCGCCAAGCTGGCAAGGGATGCGGACCCGGCTCAAGATCGACCGGACCGCCTCGACGTTGACCGGCTTGCCGAGCTTCGCGCCGTCGAGGTCGACGAGATGGATGCGGGTCGCCCCTTGCGACTCCCACCGCTCGGCCATCGCCGCCGGGTCGTCGCCGAAAACCGTTTCCTGGTCGTAATCCCCCTGGCGAAGCCGAACGCATCGGCCGCCCCGCAGGTCGATCGCCGGAATGACTTCCATGACCCACCCTTCCGAAACAAAAGACCAGAGGAGTTGAGCCACGGATGAACACGGACGGGACCCGGATAGGAGACAGAAAAAAGTCTGATCCGTGTTTCATCCGTGGCTCGACTTGCCCCCGCCGCGATTCGCGTTGCGGAATCTTGGTCGTAGCTGGAGTAAGATACCAGGAATCCGCCAAGGTCGACCAGGAACTGTTTCCCTTGAACTCCACTTCCGTCTGGTCGAGCGAGGTCCCGATCAAGGAGACCGTCCGGTCGTTATCCACGCGCCCGGTCGAGGTCGCTTTAGCGATGGGCGTCCTGTTTCGCCTGGTCGCGTACCTGGCGGACCGCTCTTACTGGATGGACGAAGGGTCGATCGTCGGCTGCATCCAGGGCCTCGACAAGACCGGGCTGTTCGGCCCGCTCGGCTCGACCCAGCTCGCGCCGCCGGGCTTCCTGGCGAGCGAGTGGGCGATGATTCGCCTCTTCGGGACGTCTCGATTCGCGTTCCGGGTCGTCCCGCTGCTCTCCGGGATCGCGGCGTTGTTCTTGTTCCGCGACCTCGCTCGGCGGTGGCTGACCGGGCGCGGCGAGTGGATCGCCGTTGCCCTGTTCGCGGTGACGGATGACCTGATCTACTTCGCTTCGGAGGTCAAGCAATACTCGTCCGACCTCGCGCTGACCTTGGCTTGCCTGGGGGTAGCGACCCGGATCGACCGGGGGCCGAGGTCGGTCGGCCAGGCCCTGGGGCTGATGATGATGGGGGTGATCGTCGTCTGGTGCTCGCACCCGTCGATCTTCACCCTGGCGGCAATCGGCTCGGTGGGTTTGATCCGGGCTTTGGGCGATCGCAATCCGAAGTCTGCGGCGGTCTGGGCGGGCGTCGGCGTGGCCTGGTTGGCGAGCTTTGCCCTGGTCCACTCGGTGGCCATGCGGCAGCTCAGTCATCGCCGCGACATGTGGGCGTTCTGGGACTTCGCGTTCCCGACGGTCCCCCCTCAATCCTTCTGGGACCTGATCTGGCCGATCCGACGGCTCGCGTTCCTGTTCGCCAGCCCGCTCAACTTCGAGGCCCCGTTCCTCGAACCCAGGTGGTCGATCTGGCCCGCGTTCACCTTGATGATCCTCGGCTCAACCCGGATGCTCCGAAGCCAGCCGAGCCGCTATTTCTGGTTAATCCTCCCCGGAGTTTTCGCCCTGGTCGCGGCCTACCTCCGGTTCTATCCGTTCCACGGTCGGCTCCTCCTCTTCTTCGCCCCCTTGCTCCTCCTACCGGTCGCGGCGGGCCTCGACGCCATCCAAGCCAAACCCCTGCGACGCCTCCTGATGATCTGGGTCGTCGGCTTCCCCACCTTGGCCGCGACCTATCATCTCTTCGATCCCTACCAGCGTGACCACAACCCCTACGGCGACCGCCGCCCCTCCAGCCTCAACCCCTACCGCTTCCCGCTCGGGCCGAAATCGAATTGAGCCACGGATGAACACGGATGGGACACGGATAAGAGAATAAAAGATCTTTTGTCTTATCCGTGTTCATCCGTGGCTAAAATCCCTCTGTCAGAGGCGGGCGAAATTGGCGTACATGGCCAGTCCGACTTTTTGGCTTTTCTCGGGGTGGAACTGGGCGGCGGTGAGGTTGCCGCGAGCGACCATCGCGGCGAACGGGGTGGGATAGTCGGATTCGGCGACGATGTCGGCGGGGTCGTCGGGCCGGGCGTAGTAGGAGTGGACGAAGTAGACCGACGGGTCGGGTTCGAGGCCAAGCAGGAGCGGGTTCGGCTTGCGGATGGCGAGGGTGTTCCAGCCCATGTGGGGGATCTTCAGGCCCGGCCGAGACTCGAACCGGACGATCCGGCCGGGGATCAGGCCAAGTCCGGCGTGGAGGCCGTCTTCCTCGCTGAAGTCGAAGAGGAGTTGCAGGCCGAGGCAGACCCCCAAGCATGGCTTGCCCGCCGCGACCGCCTCGATGAACGCTTCGGCCAGGCCGGTCTGGCGGAGGTTGGCGATGCAGTCGGCGAAGGCCCCGACGCCGGGCAAGATCACCTTGGACGCCTGGCGGATCTGGTCGGGGTCCGAGGTCACGGTCGCGGAATGGCCGACGGCCTCGATCGCTTTCTGGACGCTCCGAAGGTTGCCCATCCCGTAGTCGATGATGGCGATCATGCCGGGCCTCGATCGAAGAAAATTGAGCCACGGATCAACACGGACGGGACACGGATGGGAGGATCCAGTTCGTGGACGCTCGGGCGGAGTCCAAGATACCAAAATTTCACGAGAAAAGGGCGGCCCCACGTTTGATGATGGGGTCGCCTTTCGGGTTCGTTCGATTGATCAGGATGGGTCAGCGGGCCACGACGGGGGAACCGGGCTGGGTGGTCGTCGGCAAGGACGCGGCGGGTGTCCCTTCGGCCCGGACCGGGGGGACGGGGGCGGTGGTTCCCGCGCCTACCGGCTGGCCGTTGGGGACCAGGACGACCCGCATCCAGCCCGAGGGGTCGAGCGAGGAGACCTCGCCGATGTCGAACCCTCGGAGGTTCAGGTTCGCGAGCGGGGCCTTGATCGGGACCTGCTGGAGCTTGGTCCGGAAGCCCGCCAGGGCGATGTTCCCCTGGAACGGCCCGAGGGTGGTCGGCTTGCTCTCGTCGTCGCCGATCGACTGGACCTTGCTGTTGCCTCCAAAAACGAAGTCCTCGACCTTGGCGTCGAATTCGAGGGGCTTGTCGCCTTCCTTGGGGGGAATCCGGAACGACAGGACGAACTCGGCGTTGGGGACCAGGAACCGGAGGATCTTGGCGTTCCCGCCGAGCAACCCACCGGCGGGCGCCGGGACGTCGAGCTGGAAGTCGCGGACCAAGATCACGAGGAAGCCTCGGGAGTCGGCGGCGAACTCGGGAGGAGCGGGCGGCTTCTTGATCCGGAGCGCGGTGACCTTGGGGTTGTTCGCGGCGCGGACCTCGTCGATCGTCTTGAGGAACGTCGCGTGGTCGACGTTCTTGCCCACGGTCACGCCTTCCCGGGGCGGGGCGCCCGGGTCGACCGCCTTGGTGGCGATCAGGACGTTCTCGACCCCCTTGGCCTGTTCGCTTTCGAGGAAGCCGGCGATGGCGTTCGACAAGGTGGATGCCAGGTTCAGGTCGATCGAGACCCCCGACGCCGGGACCGCCAGTTGCGGGGGCTGGGGCATATCGGCGCCCAAGGCGTTGGCGTTGTCTTTGTGGCCGATCGTCCCGGACACCAGGGCGTTGGTCGGTCGCGATCGGAGCGACAGCCCCGTCACCCGGAAGTCCTGGATGGCCAGGGTGTTGTTGCCGATGAACACCCGGGCCAGCTTGGCGTTCTGCTGGGCTTCGACGCCGGGAATCCGCTCGGCGGCCTCGGCGTTCGCGCCGTCGACGACGCCTTGCGCGATCCTTCCGATGGCCTGCTGGCCGACCTTGGCGGTGATCTTCTGCTGGTTCAAGCCGAGAATGCCCAGGACCCCCCGAGCCAGCCCTTTGCCCGCGATCGGGGCGGCGGAGAACGCGGCGGTGATGTTGTGGATGTAGGCGGGCGACAGCGTCAAGCCGGTCGAGGGGCGGATGATCGCCGTGACGGTCAACTCGGGGGTGTCTTGCGACTGGGCGCCGAACTGGTAGAGCTTGGCGACCTTCTTCCCCTTCTTGTCCCGCTGGAGCTGCTGCTGGAAGTCGGTGATCGGGGTGACCGTCTGAGCGATCTGGCTGTTGAAGAAGGCGATCCCCTCGTCGCTGCTCATCAGGCCGAACCCGGTCCGGGGGCCTGCGGTGACCTGCGAGACGTAGCCGCTCCGGAAGATCTGCCCGGTGGTCACGACGTCGTTGGCCAGGAACGGCGAGATCGTTCTGGCGTCGACCGAGACGTCGAGGTTGGGCAGGTTGTAGAGCGAGTCGACGGCGGCTTGCAATTCGGTCGAGTAGGGCCACGCCACGGCCTGGTTCTTCTCTCGGAGCGACCCGAGGACGCCGGTCAAGGCCCTGAGCGCGGACTTCCGGGCCTGGATCGTCTTGGCCCCTTCGTAGGAGGCCAGGGCGGCGCCCAGGTCGTCGCCGACGAACTTGATCCAGCGGTCGTGGTTCTCGATCGAACCGGGCGAGGCCGCTTTCTGACCGGTGACGAACTCGACCAGTCGACGCTCCGCCCAGGCGATCCGGACCCGAGGCGTGAGCCACTCGTTGAGAGCGACCCGGACCTTCAAAGCCGGCTGCCAGGCGACCCCGCCCAGGGCCTCATTCATCAGGTGGAGCCGGTTCAAGGAGACCAGCCGGCCTTGCTCGTCGGGGGCGGCGGCATAGGTCCCCAGTTCCTGGCCCAAGGCGTCAAAGAACGCCCGCCAGCCCGGGGCGGCCTCGGGGACAACGGCCCCTTGTTGATCCCAGGGGGTAACGACTTCGGCGATCGCCTTGCTCACACCCAGGTAGCTCGGCGCGGCCTTCGAGGCATTGGCCGGGGGTGGCGGGTTGTTCGGCCCCTGCCCGAGGGCGAGGCGACCGGCCCCAAGCCCCAAACTCCCCGACAATGCCAACAATATGCAGGTTCCCGTCCGACGTTTCATGCGTGTCCCCAGTTGTCTCGGTCGCCAGCGGATTTAAAGGGAGAGGAGTAGTCTAATTGAGTTAAACATCGCTTCCTCCCCGCGAAAACATCACGGCAAAATCGATCGAAGGTCCGGCAAATTCCCTGTTGTTCCGGGAATAGGGGTCGATCCCGTCTCGTTGGCCGACGCCCATCCGTCCTTGGAAATCTCGCAAGCTGGCATCGCGACCGGGGAAAATCACCATCAGGACCCAGCCAATCGGGGTCTTGCATAGATCGTGCCAACCCCGCAGTCGTCAAAGTTTCTTTGGATGTTTTCCGCATCGACGAAATTTCGCCCGGTCGTTCCTTCCCAATAACACCCTCCGAAATCGGTCCCGCCCCAGCCAACCGCGTCAGTCCTCTCGAAGTTTCTTCGATTTGTGATCCTGCAAGTTGCCAACGAAACGAAGGCGATTTGCGAGGACCCGTCGTGGTGGCCTCTCCTCTGCAAATCCGAAGGTCGCCGCGTTACAATTGGGCCATCCAATCTCGACCGCTCGGACGACCGATCGAATCGCGACAATCGTCGCGACGCGAGGAAGCCTCGATCGTCGGCGTCGAGCCCGGTTCTCGCTGTTTGCCATCTTCAACGGAGTTTCCTCATGCGTTCCGCGACCCGTTCCCGAAGCCCCTGGTTGGCGGTTGCGGGGTTGGCGTGGCTTGCTTGGCTCGGGCTCGGGTGCGGGATCAGGCCGGGCGAGGACTCGAAGCCGGTCGACGACTCGACCGCTTCGGCCGACTCGAAATCCAACGGCACGCCGGCCGGACCTGCTCGCAAGGTCGAGGCGGAGCAAGGCAAGTCCAGCCCGCCGAGGTCGAAGCTGGTCGGCGACCGCGAAGGGGGCCTGGCCGCCCAGCCCTCGGCGACCCGTCCGTCGACATCGCAAGGGCCAAGCCCGTTCCGGTTCGCCGAGATCGCCGAGGCGTCGGGCGTGAAGTTCACCCACTTCTCGGGGATGACCGACGCCCGCCACTTCCCCACCGCCAACGGGTCGGGCGTGGCCTTCCTCGACTACAACAACGACGGCAAGCTCGACCTCTACTTCGCCTCGGCCACGCTCCTACCTCTGGGCACGGCGACGAAAGGGCCGAACCGGTTGTTCAAGAACCTGGGCGACGGCAAGTTCGAGGATGTGACCGAATCGGCGGGCGTGGGCTTCACCGGGTTTTGCCACGGGATCATCGCGGGCGACGTCGACAACGACGGCGACCAGGACTTATTCCTCTGCAACTACGGGTCGAACGTCCTCTACCAGAACAACGGCGACGGCACGTTCCGCGACATCAGCAAGGCCGCCGGGATTGACAAGGCCGGCTGGTCGTCGGGCGGGGCGATGTTCGACTACGACAACGACGGCGACCTCGACATCTACGTCGCCAACTACGGGAGCTGGAAGCTGCCCGAGGACGACAACTTTTGCGGCGACCCCGAGACCAAGGTCCGGTTCTACTGCTCGCCTCGGACGATCCGGACGGGCAAGCACTTCCTCTACCAGAACAACGGCGACGGCACGTTCACCGACGTCTACGACAACTTCCTCGTCGACGGCACCGGCGCGAAGATCCCCGGCCGATCCGACGGCCACGGGTTCGCCGTCGTCGCGGCCGACCTCGACGGCGACGGCAAGGTCGACATCTACGTCGCCAACGACATGAACCCCAACTTTCTTTATCTGAACAAGGGCAACGGCACCTTCGAGGACGCCACCGAAGCCTCGGGCGCGGCGTTCGACGACCGAGGCCAGGCGCAGTCGGGCATGGGCGTCGACGCCGAGGACATCGACGGCGACGGCGACATGGACATCGTCGTGTCGAACTTCGACCACGAGTACAACACGATCCACATGAACCTAGGCAACGGCTCGTTCACCGACGTCACCCCGATGTACGGCCTTGCCGCCGACACCACCCCCTACGTCGGCTGGGGCCTGTCGCTGTCCGACTTCGACACCGACGGCTGGCCCGACTGCTTCGTCGCCAACGGCCATGTCGACAACAACCGGAGCCTCGTCGGCCAGGCGTCCGCCTACGCCGAGCCGTCGCTCCTGCATCGCAACGTCCCGGCCCGGACCGGCCAGGGGCGTCGGTTCCAGATCGCCACCCGCGACGTCGGCCCTTACTTCGACTCGAAGCACGTCGCCCGGGGCGCCGCGTTCGGCGACTTCGACAACGACGGCGACATCGACATCGCCGTCAACCACAAGGACGGCCCGGGCGCCTTGCTCCGCAACGACTCGCCGATGGGGGCGAACCGCTGGGTCCGGCTCGAACTCGTCGGGACCAAGAGCAACCGGGACGCCGTCGGCGCGATCGTCCGCGTCGAAGCCGGCGGTCGGACGATCATGCGGCAGCGCAAAGGCGGGTGCAGCGTCTTCTCGTCGAACGACCCCCGCCTCACGGTCGGCCTGGGCAACGCGCCCGAGATCGCCAAGCTGACCGTCGAGTGGCCCTCGGGACTCAAGACCACCCGCGAACACCTCCCGACCAACCAGGCCCTCCGGATCGTCGAAGGAGAATGAGGCACGCCATGCAAGGAGAACCATCGGTCGAGCGGGCCGAAGCGGGTAGCGAAGGTCGATCGACCCGGCTCGGGAAGCTCGGCCTGGGGGCGGGCGTGGTCGCGACCCTGGGGATCGCGCTCGCCATGCTCTGGCCCAAGCCCAACGCCGATCAGGTCTGGAACCAGGCCAAGGGCGCCTTCGAGGCCCGCGACTTCCCCGAAGCGGACCGCCTCATGAAGCAATTGGCCAAGCTCCGAGAGCCGAACCCGCTCGACTGGATGCTCCGGGCGCAGGTGGCGATGGGGATGAACCGTGACGGTGAAGCCTTCGTAGACCTCAAGAAAATCCCCGACGACTTCGCGATGGCGCCCGCCGCCCGGTTGCAACTCGGCCAGATGGAACTCCGACGCAACCGGTTCAACGACGCCGAAAACTATTTTTTGCAAGCCATCAAGCTCGACCCGAACCGGATTCAGGCGATCCGAGAGCTGATCTACATCTACGGAATCCAGCTCCGGCGCCCCGACCTGAACGCGACGTTTCGCCTCTTGTCCGAGAAAAGCCCCCTGGCGTACAACGAGGTCTTCCTCTGGTGCCTGGCCCGAGGCGTGACCTGGGAGCCCGAGGAGATCGTCAAGACGATGGCCAAGGCGATCCAGGCCGACCCCAACGACCGATGGGCCCGGCTCGGCCAGGCGGAGAGCCTGCTCGGCCTGAGCCGGTTGGACGACGCCGAGGCGACCCTGGCCCCCCTGCCCGACTCCGACCCCGACGCCCGAGCCCTCCGGGTCCGCCTGACCCTGGGCCGGGGCGACGACCTCGCCGCCGAAACGCTCCTCGACGCCGGGCCCGAAGACCACCTCGGCCTGGCCCTGCTCCGGGGGCAACTCGGCCTGGCCCGGGGCGACAGCAAGGCCGCGCTCAAGAACTACCGGATCGCCTACAAGAAGGCCCCCTACCAGCGCGAGGCCGTCTTCGGCCTGGGTAAGGCGCTCCAGAGCCTCGGCGACCCCGCCGCCTCGACCTACCTCGACCAGGCCCTCAAGCTCGACCTCCTCAGCAGCCTGATCCAAAAAGCCTCATCGCAGGCCAACCGAAGCGACCCGGTCCTCCTCCGGGCCTTGGGCGAAGCCTGCGCAGGCGTCGGCCGAATCCCCGAGGCTCGGGCCTGGTACCAGATCGCCGTCGACCGCGACCCCCTCGACGCCAAGGCCCACCAGGCCCTCGCCCGCCTCGGCCCGCCCGAGCCGATCATGATCAAACCTTGATGATCCGACCTTGGTCCGATGTTCTAACGAACGCCAGATTCCGAGAACGCCACCCCGGGCAATGTCACCAGCAAATCCGCCATCCCTTGGGGACTGACCCTGGTATCGCCCACAAGCAGATGCTCGAGCGAGGATATCCCCTTCATATGGCTCAGGCCAGCGTCGGTGACCGAGGTCCGTTTTAAATCCAAGGTCAGGAGACGCTTCATCCCCTTGAGGGAAATCAGACCCTCGTCGTCGACCTTCGTGCCGGCGAGACGCAAGCCATGAAGCCGGACGAGGCCGCTCAAGTGGGCCAGTCCCGCGTCGGTCACCGAGGTCTCCGAAAGGTCCAGATAGCCAAGTCCGGTAAGGCGTTCGAGATGGACCAGCCCCGAGTCGCCGACTTTGGTCTCGCTGAGGCTCAAAGAGTGGAGGTTCGTCAACCCCGCGAGGTGGACCAAGCCGGCATCGGTGACCTTAGTATCGTCCAGATTGACGGTTAGCAACTGATCGAGGCCTTCGAGATTTGCCAATCCAGGGTCGCCCACGGTCGTATTGCTCAAACCTAAAACCATGATTTTCCGCAGGGGCTTCAGATGAATTAGACCGGCGTCGCCGACCTCGGTACCGACGGTCAAATTCACAAGCTCCCCGAACTCTTTCAGGTGCGACAGGCCCGCGTCACCGACTTTTGTTCCGGTGAGGGAGAGGGTTTTCAGCTTCTTGAGCGGCCTCAGCTTCGCCAAGCCGGCGTCGGTCACTCGGGTCATGCTCAGGTCGAGGAGTTCGATTCGGGTCAAGGCCGCCAGAGTCCCCAAATCCTCGTCCCCGATCTCGGCCCCGTTCAGCGACACAATCAGGCTGCCTTGGGAATATTCCAAGCCGAGATGGTCGAGCGCCCAAGTCGATATCCACGCCCAAGTTTCCGAACCGGGAGTCGAAGCTTGAGGCTCGTTGGTCGGCCCCTGATCGAAATTGATCGTCCCGCCAACCTTCTGGATCATGGCGACGGCCCGTCGCTGGCTTCGAACCTCATAAGCAACCCAACCGAAGAAACCCCCCGCCATCAGGACGAGGAAGAGTAATACCCTCACGCTGAACTTGACCGGGAGTCGGTGCCACCATTCCTTCGATGATTTGTGCGTCATACGTCTTTCCCATCATAACTTGTTTGGCTTCAACAGCTCTCGTCCAAATTATCAAGGACCGATCGCATCTTCGGCAAGAGGGATGCGTCGCTTTCGACCACCGGGAGATTCGACCATGCCCGCCCTCGACCCGATCATCATCGCGCACCGGGGGGCGAGCGGGTACTTGCCCGAGCATACGCTCGAAGCCAAGGCGATGGCCTATGCGCAAGGAGCCGACTTCCTCGAACAGGATGTCGTCCTGAGCCGAGATCAGGTCCCGGTCGTCCTCCATGACATCCACATCGACACCGTGACCGACGTCGCCAGGCGGTTCCCGAACCGGCACCGCCCCGACGGTCGCTGGTATGCGATCGACTTCACCCTGGCCGAGTTGAAGACGCTCAACGTCCACGAGCGGGTCGACCACCGGACCGGCGCCCCGGTGTTCCCGAACCGGTTCCCGGTCGGGTTCGGGACGTTCCGGGTCCCGACCCTGGACGAAGAACTCGACCTCATCGAAGGGTTGAACCGGAGCACCAAGCGGCATGTGGGGATCTACCCCGAGATCAAGTCGCCCGCCTGGCACCGCTCCGAGGGGCTTGATCCCACCTCGATCGTGGTGGAAACCTTGACCCGCCGGGGTTGGGCCGACAAGGACGCCGCTTGCTTCGTCCAGTGCTTCGAGTTCGCCGAGTTGCGGCGAATCCGCGATGACCTTGGATATCGAGGGCGTTTGATCTACCTGACCCTCGACCAGCCCGAGCCGGGCGGACCCGACCTGGCGACGTCCGGGGGGTGGTCCGACGTGGCCCGAGTGGTCGACGGGGTTGGCCCTCCGCTCTCGGAGGTGGTCCGGGTGGCCGGCGATGGTTCGATCGAGCCGACGGCGTTGACCAGGACCGCGCACGACCTCGGCCTGCTCGTCCACCCCTGGACCGTCCGGGCCGACGCCTTGCCCGATGGCGTCGCCTCGGTCGAGGCGCTGTTCCGCGCCTTGTTCGACCGGGCCGAGGTCGACGGCGTGTTCACCGACATGCCCGACCTCGGCGTCGCCCTGAATCGTCCGTGACGCCGAATCGTCGGATTTTCTGGAAAAACAACCGAAAATCAGCCGCAACCGACCAAATCCCGGAACTTGAATCTTAAAAGCAGCAGGCCAGTTTAAGAAAGCAAACATCGTGGTTTTTCCGGAGAAATAAGCTAGGGAACCAGTCACCGAGGGTAGCGATCCGGGTAATCCACTTGTCGCAAGCAAGTCCAGATGACTTCGGCGGCTGATCTTAAACGGGGCGATGTCGCCCCGCCTCCGAAGTCCTTACCCGGGGATGCCATCCATGTTCGCCGCTCGCACTTTCTCGATGGTTCGGTTCTCGTCCGTCGCCTTGTTCGCCCTCGTCGTCTCGCCGATGGCCGCGAAGCCCGCCGGGGCCGCTTACGAAGCCTGTGGGACTTACGAGGCGTATACGACTGTTAATACCAACGATGCCGAGGTGGTCTCGGTCACGCTGAACGGCGTGTCCAAGAGCGTCTACGCCGAAGCGTTCCAGACCAAGCTCTTCAACATCGACGGGACGCCGGCCTCGGGCACGTTCAACACCTACTGCGTGGACCTCGCCCGCAATCTCGCCGCCAAGGAGCGGATCAACGTCGGCTCGATCAGCACATTGGGCGGCGGTTTTGGGAACTATGTCGGGTCGCTTTATGCCAACTTCGCCGCCGGTGCGATTTCGATGGTTGATCAGGCCGCGCTGCAACTGGCGATCTGGAGGACCGAGTACGAAGGCCCGAACGCGACGGGCTATACCGGCCAGTTCGTCGTGAATTCGGCTCCCGATGCCGTGCTCGACCGGGCCATGTACTACTACGGGCACAACACGCCGGTGGCCGACCTCGACAACAGCGTGTCGTACCTCGAAGTCGCCTGCGGGCAAGATGGCCAGTCGCTGATCGGACCGGCCGCCGTCCCCGAACCGGCCAGCATGCTGATGCTCGGGATGGGCCTGGCCGCCGGCGTCGGCCGCACCATCCGCCGCCGCCTCCGCCTCCGCCTCCGTTCGACCGTCGCCTGATCCTCGCCCCCTCGATCATCTCGGTCGTCGAATCTTCGGCGACCGAGTTGAAACCCCGGGTTGTCCTTCGTGGGGAGGGACGGCTCGGGGTGTTTTTGTTTCCTGTCAGAACTCTCAAGAACCATCGGCATACCACATCGCAAATCGCGAAAGACTTGGACATGGTTGCTTGACGATGCACAACCTGCAATTTCGCCGATCTCATCCGGGTGAATCTGGCTGCTTTGCGATCTGCAATCTGCAATTTGGCATCCGCGATGAATTTCTCGGGACGGACCGAATGGCTTGCCGCCTTGAGCCGGGTCGTCCCGCCGCTTTATGATGAGGGGGTGGGCGTCAAGTCCTTTCGATCCGTTCGGATCTCGGACCCTTCTTCCGACCGCTCTCCACCCCGAAGGAGCATCCTCAAATGGCGACGATTACCGAGCCTCGGCGCGCGACTGACCGGGGGTTCCAGACCCGACACCTGATTGGCGGCCAGTGGCGCGACAGCGTTTCCGGCTCGACCTTCGAGACGATCAACCCGGCCACCGAGGAGGTCATCGCCGACGTGGCCGAGGGCGGCCCCGAAGACATCGACCTCGCCGTCAAGGCCGCCCGCAAGGCGTTCGACTCCGGCCCCTGGAGCAAGATGGATGCCCGAGACCGGGGCCGCTTGATGTACAAGCTCGCCGAGTTGGTCGAAGAAAACCTCAACGAGATGGCGGAGCTAGAAACCCTCGACAACGGCAAGCCGATCAAGGAAAGCAAGGGCGGCGACCTCCCGCAGGTCATCGACACCTTTCGCTATTACGCGGGCTGGGCCGACAAGATCCACGGCCAGACCATCCCGGTCCGAGGGAATTACTTCACCTACACCCGGAAAGAGCCGGTCGGGGTCGTCGGCCAGATCATCCCTTGGAACTTCCCCCTGATGATGATCGCCTGGAAGTGGGCCCCGGCGCTCGCCGCCGGCTGCACCATTGTCCTCAAGCCCGCCGAGCAGACCCCGCTGACCGCCCTGAAGCTCGGCGAGATGGCGATGGAGGCCGGATTCCCCGACGGCGTGATCAATATCGTCAACGGCTTCGGCGAGACGGCCGGGGCGCCCTTGGTGGCCCACCCCGGGGTCGACAAGATCGCCTTCACCGGCGAAGGGTCGACCGGCAAGATCATCGTCCGCTCGGCGATCGAGACGATGAAGCGGGTGACCCTCGAACTCGGCGGCAAGAGCCCGAACATCGTCCTGGAAGACGCCGACCTTGATGCCGCCGTCGATGGGGCCTTGCTGGGGATCTACCTGAACCAGGGGCAATGCTGCTGCGCCGGGAGCCGGTTGTTCGTCCAGGAGTCGGTGCATGACGAGTTTGTCGCCAAGCTGGCGGCGAAAGTCCGCGAGCGTCGGATCGGCGACCCGAGCGACCCCCGGACCGAGCAAGGCCCGCAGGTCGACCGCGCCCAGTTCGACAAGATCCTCTCGTACATCGAGAAGGGCAAGAGCGGAGGGGCCCGGGTCGTCACCGGCGGCGAGCGGCACGGCGACAAGGGCTTCTTCATCCAGCCGACGATCTTCGCCGATGTCCGCGACGACATGGCCATCGCCCGCGACGAGATTTTCGGGCCGGTCCTGTCGGTGATCAAGTTCCAGGACGTCGAGGAAGCCATCACTCGGGGCAACACCACCGACTTCGGCCTGGCCGCCGCCATCTGGACCCGAGACATCGGCAAAGCCCACTCGATCGCCCACCGCCTCCGCGCCGGGACCATCTGGGTCAACTGCTACGACGTCTTCGACGCCGCCGCCCCATTCGGAGGCTTCAAGCAGTCCGGGATCGGCCGAGAACTCGGCGAGAAGGCCCTCGACAACTACACCGAGTTGAAGACCATCACGGTATCGATGGCTTGATTCGACCGGATGATGTGCAACGTAGGAATCCTCTGCGTGGCAGATTGCAGATTGCAGAGAATGTGTCGGATTGATTTTCCTCTGCAATCTGTAATCTGCGATGAATTCCTTGAATCAGTGTTGCGACGAAACAATGACGGCCGGCAGGCTCAACATCGAGCCTGCCGACCATCTCGCATTTGGGTTGGGCTTTTCTTCCGATCAGTATTGATCGGCGCTGACGACTTCGCCGCCGTTGCGGGTCGAGAGCGCTTGGTAGACGCCGATCTTGCTGCCGGCGGTCAACGAGTAGGTCTGGGTCGTCGGGTCCTGCACGGAGCCGAGCACCGCACCGGTCGTGGGATCATTTTGCCACGAGTCAATGGTGTCTTTAAGGAAGCGGACCGAACCGTCGCAGAAGGCGAAGTTGGCCCCTCCAGGGTGGAAGCTCGATGCGCACACTTCGTAAGAAGTCGTCGTGCCGCCGACGGCGGCCGATCCGTTGGGGCTTGGCGAGGGGGGAAAAGGTGGTTGCTTCTTCATGGCGTTGATCGGGAAAGTCGTGACGAGCGATGTCCGGGCGCCACTGACCCACCAATCCCAGGTCGGCTGCGACTTCTGGTCGAGCAGGCCGTGGGCACGCTCTCCCATCGCGATCGTGTTGCTGGTGCCATCGGTGATCGAGGCGATCGTCACCGCGCTACCGAGGTAGATCACTCCGTTGAACGAGCCGAGGACCGCCGAGTAGCACGGGTTCATCGGCGAGGGGGCGCCCGGAGTGGGCCAAGGGGCATACCCCCCACAGGTTCCGTAAGGCCAAGGAGAATTCTGGTACCAGGTCCCATTGTTGACGCCGTAGCTGCTCAACTGGACCGGAAACGGGGGGAACGAGCCGCCGATCGGCCGGTTGGTGATGACCGGGGTCGAGACCGTGCCGTCGCTGGGGCACCACAGGGAGCTAATCCCGGTCCCGTGCGTGGTGGTGTTGTCCGGGTCGTTGAAGGACAAGCTCGTGTTGAAGCCGTTATAGACGTTGGTCTGCTCAAAGTAAGGGAGCAGGTGGATGATCGCCCCGAAGCTGGTGTTGCCCCGCTGGCACCAGAACTGGCCGAGCGGGTAAGCCCCGGTGGCGCCCGTGTAGTTGGCGCAGGCCAGGCCCAACTGCTTCATGTTGTTGATGCACTGGCTCCGCCGCGCAGCCTCTCGGGCGGCCTGGACCGCCGGGAGCAGCAGCGCGATCAGGACCGCGATGATCGCGATCACCACGAGAAGCTCGATCAAGGTGAAGCCCCGCGATGCGTCGAGGCGGGACCGTCGGTGGAGGGTCATGGATGAGTCTCTTTTGGGAATGAGAATGAGAAGATTCCGCAAACTCGGCGCCGTCCCAATCGAAGGGCGGTTTTGAGAGGATCGGCCTCGCCGGTCGGCGAGACTTAGCGGGCGACGACTTGGCTCAGCGTGAAGGCTTGGCGGCGGGCTTGGGAATGGTTTCAATGTCGAGGCCGATGCCGTTAGGGTGCATCTTCTCGGCCTCGGCGGACGGCTTGTCGCCGCATCCCGCGATGAGCGTGCAAAAGACCAAGGTGGATGCGGCCAGGGCGGCTCGCATCGGTCGACTTGAAGCGGGCAAGAAAGTTCCTCCCAAGGTGCGCAGGCCGATGGAACACGACCACGTGCCCGGAAGGCGCGGGAGAGACGCCAACTGGAACTCGAGGATATTAATTAACAAGGTGTTAAGCGATCCAACAATAGTCTCACAACGACGGGCAATCAAGTTCGGGCGTTCCCGTTTTTGAAAGTTTTGCCGCGACTATGTTTCAAGCATAGGGATTATTTACACCCAAATTCATAGATCGAGTCGATCCATTGATGACAGCAAACATGATCCTCGCTAGCGCCTCACCTCGGCGTCGGCTCCTCTTGGAACAGGCGGGCTACCGGTTCGAGGTCGACCCTTCGGACTTCGCCGAGCCCGAGCCGACCCCGGGCACCTTGGTGGCCGACTATGTGGCCGACCTTGCCTGGCGGAAGGCGTCGGACGTCGCCCGGAGGCGCGGGTCGGGCCTGATCCTGGGGGCCGACACCAGTTGCTCGGCGGCGGGGGAGATCCTCAACAAGCCGGTCGACCGCGCCGATGCCGAGCGGATGCTCCGGCTCCAGGAGGGGACCGACACCGAGGTCGTCACCGGGGTTTGCCTTTTCCGGGCGGATCGGGGAATATGGCTCGGCTTCGTCGAGTCGAGCCTTTGCCGATGCCGCGTCTTGACCGACGCCGAGCGGACGAGCTACCTCGACTCGGGCCTCTGGCATGGCAAGGCGGGCGCCTACGGGTTGCAGGACGAGGACCCGTTCGTGACCGTGCCTTCGGGGAGCTGGTCGAACGTCGTCGGCTTGCCCCTGGAGCGGTTGGCGGCGATCTTGCTCGAATTTCCCAACCTGACAGCGGGCCTCGGCTCCGTTATGATGCCCCTTGCCGGTGATTGACGGACCCGAGAGCTAGCTTTTGATCCCCAAAGGGAGCCGCCACGATGCCGACCCCTCCGAAATCTCGACCTTGGTTGCGGCTCATCGGCGGCGTCGGCCTGGTCGTCGGCGTGGCGGGCCTGGCCCTGGGGTTGGCGTCCCTGTTCCTACCCGGTTTGAGGACTTCGATGGCCGAGATGGCCGACTCCCCTTCGAGCCTCAAGCCCGCCCCGATCGACGGCGACCGGGCCTTTGGCTACCTCAAAACGATCTTCGAGCTTGGCCCCCACCCCGCCGGCTCGGCCGGCAATACTCGGGTCCGTCAATTGGTGGCCGAGCACTTCACCAAGCACGGCGGGGCCGTTCGCGAGCAACCGTTCGCGGGCAAGGACCCCGTTTCGGGGGCTCCGGTGGCGATGGCCAACCTGGTCGGGTCCTGGTTCCCCGACCGACCCGAGCGGGTCATCCTCTGCGCCCACTACGACAGCCGCCCCTTCCCCGACGAAGACCCCGACCCGGCCAACCGCAAGATCCCCTTCATCGGTGCCAACGACCCCGCTTCGGGGATCGCGCTCCTGATGGAGATCGCCCACCACTTGAACGATTCGCCCACCACTTGGGGAGTGGACCTGGTCCTCTTCGACGGCGAGGAACTGGTCTACGGCGGTGGCCAGAACCAGACCGGCGAATACTTCCTCGGCTCGAAGTTTTTCGCGAAAGCCTACGCCCAAAGCCCCAAGGACAAAGTCCGCTACGAGGCGGCCGTGCTCTTCGACCTGGTCGGCGGGAAGAAGCTCAGTCTCCCCCGCGACCCGTTCAGCATGGAGTTCGCCCCCAGCCTGGTCGGCGACGTCTGGGGGGTCGCCAAGGCGCTCAAAGTCAAGGAGTTCCGCTCGGAGTACGGCCCGCAGGTGACCGACGACCATCTCCCGCTCAACGAGGGTGGGATTCCCGCCATCGACCTCATCGACTTCAGCTACCGCTACTGGCACACCGCCAAAGACCTCCCCGAAAACTGCTCGGGGGCCAGCCTCGGCCAAGTGGGCAAGGTCGTCACCGCCTGGCTCAACAAGCCGAAGACACGGAAGCGCTAAAAAGACAAAATTGAGCCACGGATGGAACACGGATAAGAATTCAAATTAGATTTTTCTCATCCGTGTTCCATCCGTGGCTCAATGAATCCGGTTCACATCTCGCGGTCGACCCAGCGGCGGAGCCCTTCGCGTTCTCGGCGGGTGGCGTCGAGGTCATGCTGCGCGGCGGCGAGTTCGAGGCGGAACTGTTCGAGGGCTTCGCGGGCCAGGGACAAGGCTCGGCCCCGGAACTTGGCTTGCTCGCAGGCGTCGTCGGCCAGGGGTTCGAGTTCGGCCCGGACCTCGGTGGGCATCGCCCGAATCCTGGCCCGGAGCGCCACGAGCTCGGCGGGGATGGCCGGGGGCGAATGAGGCGCTGGGGGGCTGCTGTAGGCTGGGGGAAGCAGGGCCGATTCGCTGTTCGTCGAAGCCGGACGGTTCATGGGGCGCTTCCTCGTCTTGGGTGTGGCTTCATTCTAGCATGCGGCCTGGGGAAAAGGTCCCGATTGTCGGATTTTCGACGACTAGGTAAAGACTTGCGACTACGGGAGATGGGTCGGTCGATTCGGACAGCCGGTTTTGATCTATTCGGGGGGGGCGTCCGGCGGTAAAGTTCCGAAACTTGAGTCGAAAATTTCGAGTCGAGCGAAACGGATGCGATCGGTCCCAGGCAAGGAGGCGCCGAGTTCGGATGAAAAACCAAGGGGCTCGATCGGGCTGGGTAGGGGTCGTGTTGGTCCTGGGAATCCTCGCGGGGGCCGAAGGGGCGGACTCGAAGCCCTCGGACACGATCCGAGACGGGTTCGAGGGGCCGGAAAAGGTCTGGCGGCAGGAGCAGCCCGACGCCACGATCGAGATCTACTCGCACAACCGGACCAAGCGTGCCGCCCACGAGGGGACGCAGTCGGAAGGGTTCGAGTTCAAGGCGGGGATCGGCGGCGGGCTATATTACAGCTACGCCACCCCGAAGATCCCGATCACCGACGACCTGGCCATCGCGATGTACGTCCGTTCGAACCGGACCGGGATGCAGTTCCTGGCGCGGGTCGTGTTGCCCTCCGACATCGACCCCGATAGCCGTCGCCCGCAATTCATCCTGGTCCCGAGCACGATGTACGAGGCGGCCGACCGCTGGCAGAAGATCGAGCTGGCCGACATGATGCCCGCCATCGAGCGCCAGGCCCGCGTCCTCCGGGCTTCGTCGAAGCGGAGGGTCAGCCTCGAAGGCGCCTACCTCGAACGCCTGGTCGTCAACGTCTATGGCGGCGAAGGGGTGACCGAGGTCTACCTCGACGAGCTTTCGATCGGCCCGGTTTCCGCCGAGGCCGCCGAGGCCCACGCCCGGATGCTCCGGGGCGAACCGATCGGAGGTCAGGCCGGCGCGGCGGGACGGTCCCCGGCCCGGACGATCGCCGACCGCCCCCGGGCCGAGACCGAACCCCTGGAACCGCTCCCCCCGGGCGCCGTGGACCGGATCAAGTTCGACCGGAGCCGGCTCACGAAGGATGGCTACCCCTGGTTCCCGACCATGATCCGAGGCTTCGACGCCGACCCCACCTTGATCCGCCGGTTGGGGTCGGATATCGCCGTGGTCCCGGTCGACGCCAACGACGACTACCTTCAGACCGCCATCAGGAGCGGCCTGCTCCTGATCCCCGAACTTGGAGGTGACTCGGACCGGACCGACTTCGACGCCGACCCGGCCAAGGCCCGGTCGATCGACCCGGACAAGATCGTCGCCGCCGCTTCGAGCTTCCCTCGCAAGGAGCACGTCTTCGCCTGGTCGATGGCGAGCAACCTCGGGGAAGGCCGAGAGTTGGCCGTCCGCAAGGAGGAGCTTCGGAACGTCCGCGACGCGATCCTCAACATCCGGAGGGCCAAGCCCGGCGGGTCGCCGTACACCACCGGGACCGTCCTGGGGATGATCCCCGACTATGCCCGAATCCCCGAAAACCTCGACATGATCGGCATCCCCGCGTCGTGGTGGGCCACTTCGCAAGGGGCGATGGAGAACTACCGGTACCTCGAACAACGTCGGCTGTTGACCGCCCGGAGCAACGTCGACGCCTTGATCTGGGCCGAGGTCGACATCACGGCGCCTTCGATCTACCGCAAGATGATCTGGGGCAATGACCGACCGCCGGAGTGGGGCGTCCCCCGGGTCCAGCCCGAGCAGATCCGCGTCGCCACCTTCGCCGCGCTCGCCGCCGGTTGCCGTGGGATCTGCTTCCGGGCCGACGGCGACCTGTCGCAAGGTCCCGGTCGGATGTCGACGATCGAGATGGCGATCTTGAACGAGGAGATCGACCTCCTCGAACCGATCCTCGCCGACCCCGACCGCGCGATCCGGCTCCTCGACACCTATCTGCCCGACCCGCCCAAGGCACCCCCCGTCACCTTCTTGCAGACGAACTTGACCTCGGCCAACCGGACGAAGCCGCCCGATGAGTTCGGCCCGCACCCGACGATCAAGGCCGCCGCGATCACGACGAAGGATCGCCGGGGGACGCTCCTGATGGTCAACGACTTTGAACCGTACGCCCAGTATCAGCCGCCCCAGATGGCGATGAACAAGGTGAAGCTCCTGGTCTCGGCGGCCAACGACGCCCTGGCCTACCTGATCAGCCCCGGCGGCGTCCGGCCGCTCGACTCGGTCCGAAGCCCCGGCGGCCAGTCCATCACCCTCGAAGACTTCGGCGTCACCGCGATCGTCCTGGTCACGACCAACGTTGAGCTCAAGGACCAGATCGAGCAGGCGATCAACAGCAACCGACCGCGTGCCATCAGCCTGGCGATCGAGCAGGCCGAACTCCAGCGCGCCTGGGTGGTCGAGGTCGACGCCAAGCTCCAGCTCGACGGCCACGGCCAGAAGGATTCGGTCGAGCTGATCGCCAAGGCCGACGCCCTGATCAAGTCGGCCCGGGACGCCTTGGAACGCGAAGATTACATCACGGCCTGGGAAGAAGCCCGAAGGGTCGGCCGACCGCTCCGGGTCCTGATGCGCTACCACTTCATGGCCGCCTACGACGCGATCGTCAAGGCGCTCAACGACGAAGACCTCCCGTGCGGCCCGCTGATCTACGACGACAAGAAGAAGCCCCAGCCTCGGTTGGTCCTGCCGATCGTCGCGGCCCCCCTGGCGTCATTCAACACCTTGCCGCAAGCCTGGACCTGGCTCGAATGGATCAAGCGAGGCCGGCTCGGCAAGAACGCGGTCCCCAGCGGCCACTTCGACTTCAAGTCCGAGGACGAGTTCCTCGAATCGGGCTGGACCCGCGAGGACTACGGGACCGAAGACTTGAACGCCGTCATCGGCTTCAAGCCGGGAGGCCCGAGCAACGGCGAGCGAAAGGAAGACGGCAGCAAGAACTTGCTCCTCCAGGCGGGACCCCGTGAAGGGCTTGGGGTCGACTCGGTGGTCCCGTACGCCGACCACCCCGTCGTCGCCGTCCGGTCGCCCGCGATCAAGGTCCGGGCCGGCGAGATGTACCGGGTTTCCTGCATGGTGTATATGAAGAACACCGCCCCTCCGGGCGCCGGGGGCTTGATCATCCGCGACTCGATCGGCGGCGAGCGCTTCCAGTACCGGACTTCGTCGGCCGTGGCCGGCGACTGGTTCGAGTTGGTGTATTATCGGAGGATTCCGAGCGACGGCGAGATGAGCGTCACCCTGGGGATGGCCGCCGTCACCGGCTACGCCGCGTTCGACGACTTCAAGGTCGAGCCGATCGTCGAGCAGATCGACCTCGACCGGCGCCCGACCTCCGTCCGCCCCCGACGAGCCACCGACACCACCACGACCACTTACAACCCCGACGGGACCCCAAACACCTCCAAACCCACCGAACGCCCTGCCCGCTCCGCCCTCCGAGCACAGCCGATGCCGATCCGGCAGTGAGACGGTTCATCAAGGTCTAATGGATAGCAAATTGCACGATTGCATATTGCATTAGCTCACTCCGATGGAGTTCCTCTGCAACATGCAATTTGCGATGAACGATACGCATTCCAGAAATCTTCAACGTATTCCAAATTTCAGATCGCAAATGGTCAATCAATAATACTTTGCGATCTGAAATTTGGAATGTGCAATGAATTTCTGGGATCGATATTACACATTCCGGCCATAGTCAACCGAACAACTCAGCGACGGCGAGTCCTTCGACCACGCGATCATCCAGCGTGACATCCAGGGACTCGCCGATCGTCCGCGTCACCTTGTTCGCGTAGCCGGGATCGTTGGACGGACCCGACGGCCCGGTGTAGACCTCGACCGTCCCGGCCCGGAGGTTGATGATCCAGGTCGTCGGAATGCCGAACCAGGCACAGCGACGAAGACCCTTTCGGTCGTCGGCGAGCGAACTGTCGGCAACCTCGATGAAGAGGAGAACGTCGGCGGCAACGGGGTTGCGATCTCGGTATTCGTGCTTGGTGCCTCGAACCACGCTCAGATCCGGTTCAGGGGCACTGTCGCCCCCGGGGCCTCGCCGCAACTCGACGGGTGTCTCGGTTCGATAGTGGTAACCGGCCGGCAGACGATCTTTCAATAAATCCTGGGCCGCGATCACGGCGAAAGAGTGGCGAGGCCCTTTGGTCATCTTGTTCACCAATAATCCGTCGAGGAGTTCGACCCGATCGCTCGGCGAGAGCAGGCCAAGCTCTCCCATTCGATTGTAAAGGTCGAGCGAGATCCGAAACAACCGATCGGCGGATGATCCTTGATGAGCGATCTCGGGGCTTGTGGACGGTTCGAAAGGGGCAATCTCGGAGGTTGCGGTGGCCATGCCAGGCTCCTTCTCTGATCAAATGTCGGCTCAGGGCAACGTCGCATAGATCACGATGTTGGTGGCGATGCGCATCGCGCTTTCGTGGGTGTAGCCTCGGCATTCGATCCCCGCTTGCTTCTGGAGGGCACAGCCGAGGTCGTACTTCGAATAGATCACCGCCCATCGGCCGTCGATCTTGACCCCTTCGAGTTCGGGGTAGTCGATCTTGCCTCCCAGGGCGATGGTCTGGTGGGTGTTGGACAAGTCGTAGCCGAGGCGACGGGTGTAGAAGTCGTCGATCTTGGGGATCGGTTCGAGCTTCTGGTTCGGGAGCAGCTCGGCGACGAAGCGGCGGAACGAGGCGTCGAAGGCGGGGCTTCCGCACGCGGCGTCGGCGAACAAGGTCCCGCCTCCCGGCGTGAGGTGGCGGCGGAGGGCGGACTTGTCGTCGTCGGAGAAGTCGACCGAAGCCCGGCCGTGGAGGTAGATCAGCGGGTAATGGACGAGGTTCGGGTCGCTGGGGAACAGTTCCTTGTGGTTGATCACCACGTCGAACTTGAGCTTGTCGCGGAGCGTGGTCGTCAAGTTAGGAATGGCCAGGGGGGCCACGTTCCAGTCCCCGGCGTGGCGGAGCTTGGCGATCCGGAGGGCTCCTCGCTTGGGGCGGTCTTCCTTGAAGTCGGCGACGTCGCGGGCTGCGAGCTTGTCGGCGGGCAATTCTCGGCCCGTGATGTAGTCGACGATGTTCTGGCCGAGCGAGATCGCCGAGCGGACCCGAGGGTTGCCCGAGGCGTTTTCAAGCTGATTCCAGTAGCATGACAGGTCGTCGGGCGAATAGATCACCACGGTCCGGCAACCTTGCTCGATCCCCCAGAGTGGGTGCGTCGAGGGGTCGAGGCCATACTTCGACCGCCAGATGGCGTGGTCCTCGGCCAAGGGGTGCAACTCGGTGTCGGGTTCGGGGAAAATCTCACGCATCAAGACCTTGAAGCCTTTGTCGAAGTTTTCGCGACCGCAGCAGGCTTCGGCGACGATCACCCCGCCTTGCTCGACGTATTCGCGGAGCTTTGCCTTGCCGCTATTCGAGAACGTCGGGAATTCGTGGCCGTTGAAGTAGGCGATCGGCGCCTGGAGCATGTCCTCGACCGTCGCCGAGCCGGGGTCGACCACCTGCCAGGTCAGGAGATGCTTCCAGTCGCGAGAGACCACGCCGACCAGGTTCGTGATGTCGTCGTGGTCGTTGTTCCAGTCCGGCCCGGGGCCATGCCGGAGCTTGTTGACCAGCACGGGGGCTCGCCCCTTGGACAGGAACAGGAGCGCGAAGCTGGTGTTGACCATCGGCCCCGATTGCCCTTGCCAGTACCCCTGGAGCGGGTCCTGCATTTGGACCAGGGTCGAGGCCCCTTCGCGGTACCAGTCGTTGTTCCCGAAGAATCGACGCCCCGAGAGCCGACCCGCCCGCTCCAGGCCGTAGAGGTAATAATGATGCCAGGAGTTGCCGCCCGAGCCGGGGTTCTGACGGACGTCGAAGTTGGTCGCCAGCCAGTCCATCCCGCGCTGGAGGCTCGGGCTGATCGCTTCCTCGCCGCACCGCTCGATCCGCCCGCCGATCAGGGCTTCGCGCCCCTGGACCCGCTTCAAGCCGGTGATGATCAGGCTGGCGACCCCGGCACACGTCATCGACCCGCTCGGGCTTCCGCCGGGGTTGTACCCCCAGCCCCCGTTGCTACCTTGCGTCGTTTCCCAGTGCCGTCGGGCGAGCCGCCAGACCTCGGGTTTGACGGCGAAGCCCGCCTCGCTCGCCGCCTGGAGGCCGAGCAAGGCGTACTGCGTGTTCGAGTTGTCGCCCCCGCTGCCTCGACCGAAGCCGGCGTTGTACGTCCAGGCCCCGTTGCCCAGTTGGGATTGCTCCAGGTGCTCGGCGTTCCGGGCGATATCGTCGCGGTACTTGACCGGGTCGGCGGCGGCCAGGGCCATCGTCATCAGGGCGACGCTGTAGACCTCGTGGGCTTTGTTCACCGGCGCGGTCCGGATCAAACCCAAGGCGCGGACGATCGGCTCGGACCGGGGCGATTCTCCCGCCGTCAAGAGGGCCAGCGTCACCAGGGCGGTCTCGCCGACTTCGTCCCCCCAGGAGCCGTTGCCTCGCTGGTTCTTGAGCAAGAAGGCGGTCCCGACCCGGATCGACCGCTCGACGTCCGCCGTCGTGACCGAAGGGCCCGGCGGAGGCGGGGCGGCCGAGACTCGACCCACCCGCGAACCCCCGACCGACCCCGGCGCCAGGGCGACGAGGAACAGGACCCTCGCGAGCACCGACCGCCCTCGAAATCGCCGCCCGAACTGGTCGCGCGTCACGCCAAAGCCTCCTCAAACCGCCCCAAAACCCCAAGCCGAGCCGCGATGGCCATCCAGGTCGACTTTAGCCGCTCACGCCCCTTGACGCCAGCCAGGGGGATTTCTCGTTATAAATCCTGGGCGATTCTCGTCGGAGGTCGTGAGCGGATTTCCGGGCGAACCAGAAAAGAAGAGACAACTTTTTCTTCGCCTCTTCTGCATAAGACTTTGGATTTGATATGCTCTCGCAAGCAAAACGCGACGGAGCGATGTTTGCTCACAAAAGCTTCTCCCTCAAATTAGGAATACTATTACATGCGGCGTCTTATCATGGCAGTCAGCTTGATCGGTGTCGCCGCATCGTCGTCGGCCCAAGCCGGAATCTTCAACGAAGCGGCCTTCGCCTGGGGCGCGCGGTCGTCCTCGAACTACAACGCGCCATCCGACCCGCCATTCAATCCAGGACCGAGCTTCGCCCTGCTCCCGCAGGGGACTCTGCCGGCATTCTTTGACGGGCGAGGGGCCGGCTCGTTTGCCGATTCCGCACTCAAATTCGCGCTGGATTCAGCGGTCCCGGCAGGCCAATCGATCACCTCGGCCACATTGACGCTCAACATCGCGTCGATCGTGCCGGGGATCATGGGCCAGGCTCCTTCGCTCACCGTTTCCGGCTTCTCCGGCGATTCCAACAAGGTCTCGCTGGCCGACTTCACCCTGGCATCGAGCGTCGTGGGAAGCATGACGCTGCTTGGAAGCTCGGGGGTCGGTGATCCGAATCCCTTGCCTCCCGTGGTCTTCGACGTGACGTCCTTCCTCCAAACGCTCCAGGCGACCGGGGCGACCTCCGCCGGTTTTCGGCTGGACAACCTGACGGGGGGGCTCATCGTCATCTCCGCCTACAACGCACCCAACCCGGCGAACATGCCGTTCCTGTCGGTCACCTACGCCGCCACCACGCCCGAACCGGCCTCGATCGCGATGGCCGCGATGGGATTAGCGATCGCGCTGGTGATGGCCCGCCGCCGAACCGGATCGATGGTCGTGTCCGCTCGAAGTTGGTCAGACTGAGAGTCGGCCGCCGCTTCAAATCACGAATCGAGGCGGCCCCCCTCGTTTCGTCCGAGGTCCCGTGCCGAGGCGCAAGGACAAAATGACTATCCCAGGCTTTATCGGTGCGAGTTGACCCGATACGGGTCGGCCGCGGGGTGCATCGTCTTCTCGATGACCCCCTTGGCAACGTAATGTTCGACCCCCTGGGCCTGCAACAACCCCTGTTCTTTGCGGAGTTGCTCGGCTTCCTTCGGGTTGCGAATGTCGAACCAGGAAGCACTGTAACCGGAGGGGTTCGGGTCTCCCTTGGTCCGGTTGACGACCACCAAGGCTCGATGATCTGGCCCTTGGTCGTTCAAACCGGCCCGATAGCCGAACTGGTAAGCGACACCAACCGCGACGAGCACAGCCACGACGACCAGGACACTTCGAAGGCGAGGGCGTCTCGGCTTCACGGTTCCACTCCTGGATCGCTCGGCGGTTTGGTCGATGGTGGAGTCTCGATAAAATCGTAACCCGTACCCCCGCTACTACCAGCGTCTCGCAAGTCCTGCGATGACACGACATGATAGACATGGTAACGGAGAGAATAACGACCGGGACGCGGGATCATGGCATCCCAGAAGAATGTCCCTGAGGTAGACTCCCTCCCTCCGACCGTCAGGGGCGCATCGAACGTATATCCATTGACGTATCGCCCGGTTTTCACATCCTCGAACCACACCGACCCCAAAACCAAGCAGGTCGTCCCGGGCGGCGGCTTGGGGTTGGAGAAATTGAAGTCGTAATCGACCAAGATTGGGGTGGGACGCCCGACGATCGGGGGTTTGTTATCTTTGGTCATGGCTCGCGCCGTGATCGTTGATGGGTTGATGGGATTGCGATAGCCCTTGAGGAGCCACCAGGCCCAGAGTTCCCGACCGCCCAGGCTGGCGAGGGCGAAGACGACTACGACGATCATCATTCCTCGCACGGAAATTCGGATTTTTGGTCGTCTCATCGAGGTAACATTCCCTACTTGACTCACCAATAAGTCGAAGCCGACCTTTCTTGGCTCGATCAACGGCCGATGGATTTGCTCATCGGGCGGATCGCCTCGATCCCGGCGGCCCAGGTGAAGCGGTGGAAGGCCCCTTCCCATCGGGACTGGATCGATAGACCTCCCGAGGGGCCGGGGCGGACCGCCGAGGCGGCGATGAACAGGATCAAGGCGAGGGCGAAGGCGATCGGCCACCACCGGGGCCAGGGCGACGGCCCGTGGGGCGGGTCGACCGTGCCGACCGGGCGAGGCCAGGCCAGGCCGACCAGGACGAATGCCAGGCCGATGACCGAGAGGGTGAGGCCGACCCGCCAGCCCGCGGGCTCGTAGGCGAACGTGACGCGGTGCTTGCCGGGTTGGAGGGCGACCGCGCGGAAGGCCGAGTAGGCCGGTCGGATCGGCGCGGGCTTGCCGTCAACTTCGCAGGTCCAGCCGGGGTCGAAAGTGTCGGCCAGGACGAGGTAGTTCGGGCTTATGCCTTTGACTTCGGCGAGGATCTCGATGCGCTCGGGGTCGTCGACGGTGATCTCGGCCGAACCCTGCGCGACGGCGGTTTCGGGGACGGGGCGGTCGGGGTCCTCGACGATCAGGCGGTCGCGGATCGCCCCGCCGAGCCGATCCAAGGCCCGACCGGCGGCGGGTTCGTCGAGCACGTAGACGGGCCGGGCCATCAGGCGAGCCCTCGGGAGCGATGAGGGGAGGGTGTGGACCACGGCGGAACCGGCCGGCTCGACCCGACCGGGGAAGCCGGGCATGGCCTGGCCGGTGACGAGGTGGGTCACGCTTTCGGCCTCGTAGCGGGCGCTCGGCGGGTTGGCGTGGTCCTGGAAGGTCAACAACCGCTTGGGGTAGATCGGCGTGATCCCGACCGACGACTTGAGGCCCCAGACCGGCGGGAGGCTCCAGCCCAGCGGGTCGCGGACCTCCATGAAGTTGACCGGGTGCGACGCGAACCCCGGCTCGGCGGCGGATCGCTCGGCCAGGCCGAAGACCCGGATCGAAGTCGGGTCGGCCTTGATCACCCCGACCGACTCGGGCGGGACGGTCCAGTAGCTCGGGTCGATCGTCGGCACGTCGAACCAGTGCGACCCGAACAGGTCCGCCATCACCAGGACCGGCAGGACGGCGGCAAGCCTCGCCCGCCGAGCCGTTCGGACGCTCCGAGCGGCCCCGGCGGCGACCGCCCACGCCAAGGCCACCAGGACCGACGTCCGGGCGACCGCGAAGGCGACCTCGTTGCCGAGCCACCGGAAATGCTCGGCGTGCTCGGGCGTGTTCCACCGCCTCGCGTCGGTCCAGATCGGGAGATACCGGGGCGCGGCGATCAGCAAGCTCGCCACCACCAGCGCCGCCGCGAAGCCCACCGCGCCTCGGAGCCGGACCCGCCCCGGCCTGCCAAGGCGGTCGACCCCGACGCTCGCCAGGACCGCCACCGCCAAGGAAACCCAGAGGTGATACCGGATTGGAATCCGCGAACTGCCGACAATCGGGACCCGATTCATGAAGTCGAACAGCGCGGTGTAGCGGCCGAGCATGAACAAACCGCCCACCCCCGCCAGGACCACCCAGAAGCCGACCCATCGGTCGCGCCAGGCCCCGGCGCCGACCACGGCCAAGCTCAGGGCGATCAGGCCCATGTAGGCGTTCATCTCGTGGTAGGGGTAGTAGCCGTCGAGCCAGTCGGTGTCGCGCGCAAGGGTCCCATAGGATTCGCGGACGACCAGGGTGGGGAGCAACTCGGGCGACCACGACCCATAGGTGATCTGTTCCCAGCTCAACCCGCCGACCCTCGGCGACCGATCGAGCAAGTTCTTCGAAGGAACCCACTGCACAGCGGAAACCGCCACGCCGATCACGACCAACCCCGAGGCGAAGCCGAACACGGTCGACCGGGCTCGCCAGCTTGGGGCCGTCGCCGCCCGGTACAAGGTATAGAGTCCCAGGGCGCCGATGGTCAAGATCGTGTCTTGCAGGTGGCCGGCGAATACCTGGCAGGCCAGCGCGAGGCCCCCGAGTGCGACCCCCCGGAGCCGACCGCCCTCCCAGCTCGATTCGACCGCCCAGAACACGAGCGGGACGCTGACCAGCGCATTGTTCATGCTGGTATGGATCAGGTGCGCCCAGACGAACCCGCTCAGGCCGAAGACCGCCGCGCCGGTCCAGGCCGCCGAAGGCCCGACGTGCCGCCTCAGCCAGCCGTACATCCCCAGGCCGGTCAAGGCGATCGACCCGACCGTGTCGAGGTTCAACGCCTGCCAGGTCGCCATCCAAGGGTAGAGCACGAACTTGAACGGGTGCAAGTAACCCGCCTGGCTCTCGGCAAAGAGCGGCAAGCCGTTGTAAAGGCCGGGAAACCAGCGCGAGAACCGACCGGCTCGCAGCTCGTTCGCCAGGAAGTCGCGGTAGGGGTAGTTGATCTCGGTGATATCAAAGTAAAACAAAGCCTTGCGGAGCGAAACCGCGTCCCAGAAGAACACGACCAGCCCGGCCAGCCATGCGACGATCGGGATCACGTCGCCAAGGCCCCAGGGGCGAGGCTCGGGCGTCCAAGCGGGGGGCGTCGCAGGTTCTTTCGAAGGGGCGCTCACCGAGCGAACCTCCGAGGCGAGGGGATCGCGGGAGGGATCGGCCAGTCGACGACCGAGAAGGCGGGCTCCCGGGCAATCTCGCGGCCCCCTTCGGCCAAGGCCCGGTCGCGGAACTGGAGCGAGCGACCGCCGGGGCGAGCGATCAAGATCCGGGGGCGACCGCCGGGTAAGCTCCGCGAGACTTCGGGGAAGCGGTTCGGGTAGATCGGCAGCGGGACGCCCTGGACCCGGCCGCCGGTCAAGAATGCCAGGCGATAAACGTCCCAGTAGTCGCCGAAGATCGCCGAGACGTCGGGGTGATCATCGAGCCAGGCAAGCACCGGGTCGTTGGGGACGACCCGGACCGGACGCCAACCGGCCTCGTCGACCCACCCAAGCCGGGCGTACCACCTCGAAGCGTCGACCGTCATCAAGCCGGCAAACACCAGCGCCAGCGACACCGCGAACCCTCGGGCGAACCATCCCCCCGACGCCCACCGCCCGAACAGGACGCCAAACCCGGTCGACCAGGGGACGAGCAAGAACACGAGGTAGCGATAGTTGTCTGAGTTGGTGATGTTCCCCATCGTCAAGAAACCGACTAGGACCACCAGGTTGGACGCGATCAACCCCAGGGCGATCGCCTTGGCCCTGAGGTCGCCGCCAACTTTCGCCCTCAAAAGGCGGACGAAGGTCCAGGCGAACAGGAGCAACGCCAGGAGCGTAGTGATCGGCAAGATCCAGCCGACGAACGCGCGAGGCGCGGGCCGACTGCCGTCGGGGAACTCCACCGGGTCGATCTCCATCCCCGGCAAGCGGTGGCCGGCGACCAAGCGAGGCTCGCAGTCGAACAGGAGCATCCAAAGGTTGTCCATCATGGTGTCATAATCCGTCACGATCAAGAACTGCCCCTGATACGAGTCGTGGGGGTCGACGAACCGGCCGACGAACCGAGGGGCGACGCCCACCCCCGCCGCCACGACGAACGCGAGCAAACTCGCTAGCGCCCGCCGCGCCGACCGAGGCCGAGGGGCGCCCCACCACCCCCCAATCAACACCGCCATCGCCAACCCGATCCAGGACGCCGCGAACATCGTGTCGAGATACAACCCCAAGCCGCACCAGACGCCCAGGACGCCCGACCTCTTCCACCCCCCGCCCCGCTTCCAACCTCCGGCCAGGATCGCGAACGCCGAGGCGTGCCAGACGGCGGTGAGCAGGTGCCCGCCGGTGATCCGCCCCGACAACCAGATCGCACCCGTCGACGCGAAGGTCAACGGGACCAGACCCCAGGCCGCGACCACGGGGCCGAACACCCGATAGTTGAGCCAGAACGACGACGCGACCAGGAGTCCAAACGCGATCACCCCGCCCGAAACCAGCGACTCCGGCCCGACCCCGACAACCTTGGCGGGTAGAATCGACAACAGCACCGGGATCGAACCGATGAACGGCGTCCCGGGGTAATGCCAGCGGAGCTTCCCCCCCACCGCGTCGATCAAGGTCAAACCATCCACCGCCAGATCGCCATCCAGGTGCGCCCGAGCGTTCATCACCAGCGGAACCCGGAGCAGGACCACCCAAACCAACGCCAGGCCAAGCGCCACCCAGGACCATGCCGGATTCAGCCATCGCTTTGACGCAGTCATCGGACTTGGGTCAAGGGGCGAGAATGTCATCAACAATGGCCTAATGCTCGCTGAAAAGGTACCTGGAGTTGATCGCAAGGGCGACGGCCCACGACACAATCGATTGGCCACTTCAATCTTTAATCCAATTACTGAGTCCATTTTGGCCAAAGGAACCTTTCGTCGGTTGGCATCGTAGTATCGGTATGAGACCCATTGGAACCGCTGCCGAACTCCAACGACGACGTACTCGTGCCGTCGAATTGCTCAAG
>JAABUX010001298.1_pt1 | contig 38166 bp, 22 predicted proteins | sample 5561851 | NCBI WGS metagenome assembly JAABUX01 (sample SAMN10711883, study PRJNA513361) | rock metagenome | isolation source: Antarctica rocks | place: Antarctica: Victoria Land, Richard Nunatak red sandstone | collected 2016-01-03 | reverse complement strand
CCTATTGCTGGAGACTGTCACTTGAGCTACAGTAATTGCAAATCTGCCGGTCAATCCGGCACAAACCGAACCACGCAATGCGAAATTTCCAATCTCCGACGGCTGGGTTTTCCGGGGCGGGTCAACAATGCGAAATTTCCAATCTCCGACGGCTGGGTTTTCCGGGGCGGGTCAATTAGCGGGAAATCTTCAGACGTACCGGTCGAGAAGCAGGGGGCAAGTCAGGCTCACTCAGACTGCTCCGATTTCACCCATTGCACAGGATTCAAACTATCCTTGACAACAAAGATGCATGCCGCGTATAAACTTTTTCGTTCTCTCCGACAACGTTGTCACAACATGCGCGTTGCCGCTGAATGGATGCATACCGGCCATTACATCCAGAGTGGGCGGTAAAAGTACGAGACTGTTCGAATTGAATGTGAGGCTCAAGATGAAGGCTCCTCGTTTATTTTTTCTGCTATTGGTGCTTCTGCTTTCCACCGGTTTTTTGACGGCGCAGGAGTTTACGGGACGGGTGACCGACCCAACCGGGGCCGTTCTGCCCAAGGCCGCGGTTACCGCGCATAACGTGGACACGAACGTAAATACCAAAGCAGTTTCCACGAAGTCGGGGGACTACACCATTCCCTACCTGAAAGCGGGAAACTATACGGTATCCGTGGAAGTGAAAGGCTTTGAAACAGAAGTCCACACGGGAATCACCCTGAACGTAGACGAAACAGCGACCGTGAACTTTGCGCTAAAGGTCGGAAGCAGCTCGGAGACAGTGACGGTCAACAGCGATCCCCTGATCGACTTTGGAAAGGCGGATGCCGGAGAGGTCGTCGAGAATACACGCGTCACCGAGCTTCCCCTCAATGGCCGCGACCCCGGGATGCTGTCGCTTTTAACAGCCGGAGTGAACTGGAACCAGAACAATACTCAATACCAGCGACCTTTCGATGATACCCAGGACAACCTCGCCATCAACGGCGGCGGCTCCGGAAATACAGAACTGATGTTGGATGGAGTCTCGAATGAAGCGTCCTCGATTAAAAGTATCGGCAGCAATTCCGGCAACGCGCATATTGCGTATGTGCCGCCTGTGGATTCCGTGCAGGAGTTCAAGATCGTAACCAACGCTTACGATGCGCAATTCGGGCACAATTCGGGAGGCGTGGAGGACGTTATCCTGAAGTCGGGCACAAACAAGATTCACGGTGATGTGTACGAGTACGCACGGCGAACATTCCTCGATGCCAACACCTGGCAGAACGATTACAAGATAACAAATGCTCTGCCCGGTACAAACGTGTCATCGTTCTCAACCCAAAAACATAAGCTAGACCAATATGGCTTCGAGTTGGACGGCCCGGTAGTTATACCGAAACTCTACAATGGACGAGACAAATCATTCTTCACGACACAATATGAGAACTGGAACGAGCTTCAACCGAATACCATCACCGAGTCAGTTCCAGATCCGGCCTGGCTCACGGGCGACTTTCGAAACCTTACCTACTATGACGGCAAGAAGTATGCCCCGATAAGCCTGCTCGATCCAATGAATATATCGCAAAACGCGCACGGGACGTATGTGCGTGTTCCGTTCGGGCCTACCGATTCCATGAATCCAACTGCCGCTCCGAACATAATTCCCCAATCACGCCTCAACCCTACTGCACTGAGAATACTGTCCTATTACCCTGCGCCGAACACAAGGACAGCCCCAAATACTAATCCTTTTGCGAACAACTACACGGTTGCTGCTGATGATTCCAACCGTTATCGGAACGCGCTCGCAAAATGGGATCAGAACCTGTCGGCGAAGGATCATTTCAGCCTCCACTACGGATATTGGGAACGAGTTGAGATTCGTAGCGCCAACGGCTTTACCGGACCGGCGGAGGAAGGACTGTTGCCCCATGGGGAGCGCAGTCACACCTTTACTCTCGAAGAGACGCACACGATCAGCCCCAATTTGTTGTTAGACTTCCGCGCCAACGTGTCGGTACGAGCTGACTATTTCTATGGAGGAACGCCTTACAATCCAACGGGTCTGGGGTGGTCCGCCAGCCAGGTGGCCCAAATGGGCCTTGCGGCCGCACGTGAGTTCCCCTATATCCAACTCAATGAGTTCGCCCCCCTCGGCAACAACAATAATTCGCAGAATGCCAGCAATTCTCTCGCTTTGTTTCCGTCAACGACTTGGGTTAAGAATAAACACACTCTCCATGCCGGGCTCGACGCGCGCTTCCAGCAGACGGTGAACAACATCGTGGCCGGCGGTAACACTCTTTGGGTTGATCGCACCTGGACCCAGACCAACTGCGGTAGCTGCGGCTCGTGGGACCCGGCCAGCGGCAATTCCATCGCTTCATTTCTGCTGGGCAATGTAACCTCAGGCACCAACACAATTAACCCGACGACGTTCTGGTCTCAGCATTACTGGGCTCCTTTTGTCCAGGACGATTGGAAGATTACCAAAAACCTCACCCTGAACCTGGGCGTACGCTGGGATTTCGTGCCTGGCCAGGTCGAGCGGCATAACCAAGGCAATTACGGATTCAACGCCAGCGCGGTGAACCCGATCAGCTCCCAGGTTGCTGCTCCCGGATACAGCCAGATACTCGGTGGATTGAGTTATCTCGGAGTGAACGGTAACCCCCGCGCGCCCTATGCATTGACGAAAACCAACATTCAGCCACGCGTCGGTTTCGCTTATGCCGTGAATGACAAGATGGTCTTTCGCGGCGGTTTCGGAGAATCGTTCAGAAGCCCGCAACTTCAGGCGACGTCCTATGGTTACAGTTCCGTCACCAACTACCAGGCAAGCGACCCTACCCGCCCAGGCAGCACATACCCGAACCTTGTCAATAACATCAGCAATCTGTATTCGTCCGTAGTGCAACCTAGCGGGTCGGCGCTCGGGCCGCTGGAGCAGTTAGGACAGAGTCCCGATGTCCTGAACTCGCAGTACAAAATCCCGAGCTTCTGGACCTACTCCCTGGGCATTGAGGAGCAATTCCTTAGAAATGACACGGTAAGCATCGCCTACGTCGGAAGCCGGCTCTACAGTGGTGACAGCACTGACACCATAAACCATCAAAGTGCGGCCGCGTATGTTCCGTGTAATCCGGCTTTAGACGGCCGGTACGAAGTGTGCAACAACGATAACCCCACCAATCCATTCCAGGGAATCAATGGTTTTCAGGGATCGAACTACTATAACTCGACAACCCTCAATGCCCTCAACTTCACTCGTCCATTTCCCCAATTCGGAGACATCACAGAGCACCAACTGAACAGTGCGCGGACCTGGTACAACTCCCTTCAGGTTACCGGTGCCCACAAGTGGAATAATTCCCTTACCCTGCATGGCACATGGACCTGGTCCAAGCTGATGGATGCGGGTGGATACGCGGATACGGTCTACCGTGTTCCATCGAGAACTCTGGATGGCAACGATCGAACCCACCGTATCACTCTTTCGGGCGTCTATCTTCTTCCGGTTGGGCGCGGGCGTAGCTTCCTTGGCAATACGAATCGGATTGTGGACGGCGCGATTGGCGGATGGGAGTTAGGAAGCCTTTATATCTACCAGACCGGTACACCCTGGGGCGTGCCGGGCGGCACCGCCTATCTCAACAGTGCTTATGTGAAACCCCACATCCAGCAGGATAATGGATTTATTCGTCTCGTCTCACCATGTGGAGAACAGTACAAGGAAGACAGCACCGGTAAGTATTCTATCGTGCAACTGCCGTATGACAACGACAGCACCTGCACGCAGGCGAATTTCCTGCAGGTGCCGACTTTTGGAGAAACCCCGAACATTGTTTATTCGGGTATTCGTATTCCCAGAAGTCACCAGTTTGACACCAATCTGTCAAAGAACTTTGCAATCGTGGAAAGAGCTACGCTGCAGGTGCGTCTGGAAGCCTTCAACGTACTGAATCATCCGCTGTGGTCGGAAGCCCCCGATAACAACACCAACGATTCCACTTTTGGGTTGATCCAAAAGGGACCGTCCGGGCAAAGCAACCTGCCTCGCCAGGTTCAACTTTCGGCCAAAGTAAGTTGGTAAGGGGAATGGCATGCTAAGTCGATCCGGTTGAGGCTGCGTGTGGATGGCACGGCAGTCTAAAGCAGGCTCGCTAGCGCGAGCCTGCCGATGGGGTGAATTGCTGGCCATTGCCGCGGCTGGTGAGTTGGCGGATTAAGTCGACTTCGTGCTGGCGGTAGGGGGTGTCGTCTTGTTTGAAGACTTCGTGGAACCAGACGGTGGGTTTGAGTTCGACGTAGGGGCGCTGCCAGGAGTCCCAGGGGAGATAGGTCTGGGTTTTGCCGGCGACTAACCCCCAGTTGATGGCGCCTACGTGATATTGTTTCGCGATCGGGAGGCTGCCGTCGAAGGTGGAGCCGGCGCCGCGGGCCATGTACTCGGTGCAGAGGATGGGGCGGTTTTGGGATTGCAGGCTTTTAATGGCGGCTTCAAACTCCTCTGGCCAGCCGTAGTTGTGGAAGGAGATAATGTCGGACTCGGCTAACTGGATTTTGGTGGTGGCGCTTTCCTGGGCGGGGTCGGACCAGTTGCCTTGCCACACGCCGCTGGTGAGGGGCTGGATGGGGTGGACGGAGCGGGCCCAGGCAAAGGCTTTGGGGAGCAACTCGTCCATGCGGGCGACCTTTGCGGGGAGGTCCGCGGCCTGGTCGCCGCCCTTGTTGTCGGGCTCGTTCCAGATGTCCCAGCCGAGGATGCGGGGGTCGTCGTGGAAGCGGCCGACGATGCCTTTGACATAGGCCTCGAGTTGGGGCTCGTCGGAGCGGTCGAGTAGGCGCTCCTTGCCGGGGCTCTGAACCCAGCCGGAGTTGTGGATGCCGGGGATGGGCGGGTGCTGCGGGCCTAGATGTGGATTGGGTTCCCAGCAGGAGTCGAACAGGACGAACAGGGGCTTGATGTGGTGTTTCGCGGCAATGGCGAGGAAGGCGTCGAGGCGTTGCTCGAAACCTTTGGGGTCCTGTTGCCAGAGCTGGTCCTGGAGGAAGACGCGGACGGTGTTCATGCCGATGCTCTCGGCTAGCCCCAACTCTTTGTCGTTGAGCGCGGGGTTGAAGGTGGGGGCCTGGAACATTTCGAGTTCGTTGATGGCGTCGGAGGGGATGTAGTTGGCGCCGACGAGCCAGGGTTGTTTGCTGTACCAGGCGTTCGCTTGCTCGGGGGTCCAGCGGGCGATCTGTGGGGTGGGCTGGGGGGTGGAGACGTTTGTCTGCCCGAGCAGCGGAAGGGAAATGGTGGACACGGCAAGGCAAAGGAGGGAGCCGAGCAGGGAGCGCCTCGAAATTATCATGATCGTCCTGGGGCCACTTTCAGGGATTGTGAATTTACCGGCGGAGCAAAGCTTTGGTTACGCAGAAGACTATACAGCGGGAAGAGCCTGCACCGCACCTGTAACGGAGCGATGGGCTCCGACCGTTACGTGCGGTGCTGCCCGGCGGTGAGTGTGGGAACGTACTTCAGCCCTAGAGGAGAGGTGCGTCTCAGTTGATTGTATGGGATTGAAATGCGCAACTATTCATTTGCAAGTTGTGCCTCGGTGGGTGCATAGTCCGTCGCACTGCCGGGCTGGATTAACGCGCCAGCGTACAAAGCGCGACTGAGTAGCCGCTTCCGGCAGCGCTCTCCTTGATTCACTGTATTTCTCCTGCTATCGGTCACAAGCTACCGCCCCTTTGCGCCTGTTCACCTCTTAACGGCTTTTTGCTGGAGCTGGAGAGGACCGCTGACCTCCATGCTTGCCTCGCGCTCTTCGGAAGGAATCGCCTCCATGCGTTTCACTCGCTTTGCTTTGCCCCACTCCGTCGCGCTGGCTGCCACCGCGCTTTGTTTGTGTGCTGTCGCGCACCCGGCACAGGCTGCCACGTGTGCCGCTCCCTGGGCCGCGGGCGCCGTGTATACAGGCGGCAGCGCGGCCAGCGTGGGGACGAGCAATTACATCGCGAACTGGTGGACGCAGGGACAAAATCCCTCGGCTAACAGCGGCGGGAGCGGCAGCGGACAGCCTTGGACCTTCACGGGCGCCTGCGGTGGAACGGCACCTACGCCGACACCGACACCTACGCCGACGCCGCCGAGTACCTCGACCACGCACCTGTTCGCCCCGTATGTGGACATGAGCATTTCCGCCGACGAAAACCTGGTCGCCATGCAGCAGCAGGCGGGTTTCAAGGCGGTCACCCTGGCGTTTTTAGACGCGACGAATGGCTGCTCCGTGGGCTGGGGCGGCCTGGGCGGTACGCTGCCTACCGATACCCTGCCGAACGGCGACACTATCCTGCACATCGTGCAGCAGCTGCAGACTGCCGGGGTACAGGTGGTGATCTCTTTTGGCGGCGCCACCGGAACCGAGCCCGCGCTGAACTGCTCGAGCGCGTCGCAGCTCCAGGCGCTGTACCAGTCGGTCATCAATCGCTACAGCGTCAAGCTGCTGGACTTTGATATCGAAGGCGGCGCGACGACCAACCAGGCGTCGATTACGCTGCGGGACGGGGCGTTAAAGGGGCTGAAGGCGGCAAATCCGGGGTTGGTGATTTCGTACACGCTGCCGGTGTTGCCGACCGGGCTGATCGCGAGCGGGGTCAACATCCTGAACAGCGCCCATGCGGACGGGGCGGTGCTGGACGTGGTGAATGTGATGGCGATGGATTACGGGTCGTCGCAGGACAATGGCGCGCAGATGGGGCTGGACGCAACGAATGCCGCGAGCGCGACGGAGGCGCAGATCCGGAATGCGGGGCTGTCGGCGACGGTGGGCATTACGCCGATGATTGGCGTCAACGATACCAATACGGAGATTTTTAACCTGAACGATGCGCAGACGGTGCTGAACTTCGCGAATGGGAACAGCTATGTGAGCCGGATTGCCATATGGTCGCTGGGCCGCGACAATGGGGGCTGCGCCGGGCAGACGTGGGCTTCGCCGAGTTGTAGCGGGATTTCGCAATCCGCGTTCGGGTTCAGCGCGAACTTCCGGAACTACTGAGCGGCAGCGCGGCCTAAGGGCCGGACGTTGAAATGCGGATCTGGATTTCGAGTTCAGCTTCGGCCCTTGCGCATGATTTGCCGGCTGCACGTTTGCCATTTTCTCTCCGTTGTTCGCTGCTTTCCCAATTACCCATTTCCCCCAAGGAGCTTTGTTATGAAGAGAACAGGACCTCTCCGCAAGATCGCCGCTCTTTCCTTCCTGGTGTCCAGCCCGATGCTGGCACAGCAGCAGTCGTCCGTGCAGCAGCAGCCGTCTCTGCAGCAGCAGCCGGCGCTGATGACGCATAACGTCCGCGATGTGGTTGCGGAGCGGCAGGTACCGCTGCTGCGCGGGCTCGCTCCGGCGCAGACGCTCAGGCTGTCCATTGCACTTCCCTTGCGCAACGAGGCGGAACTGGATGGATTGCTTCAGGAGGTCCAAAACCCGCAAAGCCCTCAATACCGCCACTGGCTGTCCGCGCAGGAGTTTACCGACAGGTTTGGACCGACGCCGGAGGACTACGAGGCGGTGGCCCGCTACGCGGAGGCGAACGGCATGACGGTTCGGGCCAGGACGCCCAATCGTCTGCTGGTGGACGTCGAGGCTTCCGTGGCGCAGGTGAATCAAGCGTTTCACGTGACGATGGGGGTGTACCGGCACCCGACGGAGAACCGGACGTTTTATGCTCCGGACCGGCAGCCGACGCTCAATATTCCGGTGAAGATCTGGCACATTGAAGGGCTGGATGACTTTGCTCCTCCCCGCCCGGCGCCCCTGCAGCATGAGACCGCGACGACGGTGCGCAGGGCGACGAGCGGCTCGGGGCCCGGTGGGCAGTTTCTGGGGAGCGATTTCCGCGCTGCGTATTACGGCGGGTCGGCGCTTACCGGCGCGGGGCAGAGCATCGGGCTGTATGGGCTGGGCTACAACATCAGCGATGTGCAGAACTACTTCAATAATGTAGGGCAGCCGTTTAACTCCGCCGTGGTCAAGAATTACTCGACCGATGGCAGCACCAATACGTGCGGAGGCTGCGATGACGGCGAACCGGTGATCGATATTGTGGCGGCGCTTTCGATGGCGCCCGGCGTGAACGCGGTGATCGAGTACTTCGGCCAGAACGCCATGGACACCTTCAATGCCATGGCTACGGCCAACGTTGCTAAACAGCTGAGCGCTTCTATTCTGTACTCGCCTGCCGATCCTTCCGCCGAGGAACCTATTTTCAAGGAGATGGCGGCGCAGGGGCAAAGCCTGTTCGCGGCCTCCGGCGACAGCGGGGCGTGGAACTCCTCGGAGGTATTTGAGTTTCCGGCGGACGACCCATATGTAACGGCGGTGGGCGGAACAGCCCTAACCACGAACGGCTCGGGAGGGTCGTGGCAGTCGGAAAGCGCGTGGGTGGGCAGCAGCGGGGGCGTCAACGACCAGAGCTTTGCCATTCCCAGCTATCAGCAGGCGGCGGGTGTGATTACGGGGGCGAATGGTGGCTCGACCACGTTGCGGAATGTGCCGGACGTGGCGGCGGAGGGCAACACCGACAACTGGTTCTGCGCGAACGGCCGTGCGTGCACGGGCGGCCTGGGCGGGACGAGCTTTGCCGCGCCACGCTGGGCAGGGTTCATGGCGCTGGTGAACGAACAGGCAGCGAGCAATGGCGATGCGGCTGTCGGCTTGCTGAACCCGATCGTTTATGGCAATTGCGGCGCGGACTTCCACGACATCACGACCGGGAACGATGCGAACAGCAGTGCGTCGTATAACGCCGTAAATGGGTACGACCTGGTGACCGGATGGGGAAGCCCGAACGGCAAAGCGCTGATCGACAGACTGGCGCCGCCCCGAACGGCTGGAAACCTGAACGGCGCGCACGTGCTGGCGCCGGCGAGTTCTCCGGGGCTGGTGCTGGATGACTGGCAGTTCAGCACCGCGAATGGCAACCAGATCGACATCTGGCCTACGAACAGTACGGGCGCGCAGCGATGGGTGCTGTCGAACACAAACGTACAGCCGGCGGGGTATTACAGCATTGCCCTGTCGAATGGTCCGTACTGTGTGACGGCGTCTGGATCGAGTAGCGGTTCGCTTGTGAAGTTGCAGACTTGTAACGGTTCGCCGGCGCAGGCATGGAGCGCGGTGGCCTCGGGAGGCGGGTACGTGTTTCACCTGGCGAGCAATACCGGGCTGTGCCTGGATGTGCAATGGGCAGGAACGGCGCCGGAGACACTGGTGCAGGCGTGGACCTGTAATGGAACCAACGCGCAGAAGTGGGCGTTGCAGTAGGGCGCTTTTTCGGTTGAGGAGCCCGGGGCGGATTGCCTCGGGCTTTTTCATTCAACTTACTGTGACTTCGATGCGCCGTGCCTGGGCGAGCAGGTTTTTGGGGAGCAGGATGCGGTCGTGCTCCAGCGTGCCGGCGGAGGCGGTGCGGAGCGGGGAGCCATCGGGCGGGTGGATGTGGACGGCAAGGTCGGCGGAGAAGGTTTCCGGAACTTCCACGGTAACTTTCCAGTGACGGTCGGTAAGGGCCTCGGTGGTCCAGGTAATGGGGCCGAAGCGGGTGGGGCAGCGGCGGACGGCGATGCGCTGGCCTTGAGCGAACCAGTGCTTGGGGGCGGCTTTTTGCAGGTGGCAGAGAGGCTGGTCGCTTTCTTCGTAGCAGAGCAGCCAGCGCAGACCGAGGGTGGACTGGAGGGTGCTGTTGATGACGGCGGACCAGCCGTAGGGGCTTTGCTCGCCGGGGTAGGAGCCGGGGATATAGGCGTCTTCCGGGGCGTAGCGATTACCGGAGTCGGCGGCGTAGCAGACCAGGGCGTAGAGGGTGAGCAGGAAGGGGCGGTAGTCGGGCTGGCGGATACGGACGGCGAGGGTGCCGTGGGCCATGAAGTTGGAGGTGCGGGCGACGTCGCCGTCGGTATGGAGGCCGCAGATTTCCTCGCCGGCGAGGGCGCGGTGTTTGAGGTGGCCGAGGTCGAGCGCAGGGTCGCCCCAGTCAGAGAGGAAAAAGTCTTGCATGAAGCGGTGGTTCTCGTAGCTTGAGAGCTCCGTGGGCTTGCGCGCGGTGTCGTTGGGCTCGAAGGGGGTAATGACGGCTTCGCGCATGGCGGGGTTGCCGGCGGCGATGGTCGCGGCGAGCGAGCGTTGGATGTTCTGGCGCATCTCCTCGGCGAGGGCGTGGTAGCGGGTGGCGGCGGCGCGGTGTTCGGGGTTGCCGCTTGCAGCGGCAGCCCGGTCGAGGGCGCGGGCGTGCTCGGTGAGGCCGCGCCAGATACAGGTGGCGTTCTGGAAGTAGAAGGGGTGGGAGGCGGGCGAGTCGTTGTCGGTGGCGCCGAGGTCGGCCTCGGGCGAGCCCCAGATGAGGCCGTAGCGGCGGTCGGGTAGCGGATAGTGCTGCTTGCCGTACTCGTAGCGGGCCAGCACGTAGGCGAGCATGCGCTCGAGCGTGGGCAGGCGTCGCTCAAAGGCGGCGAGGTCGCCGGTATAGGCGTAGGCGCGGGCCTGGTTCCAAAGGAAAAGGCCGACGTTGAGCGGGCCTTCGACCTGGTCCTGCGTGTTGTAGAGGAAGTTGCCGTCGGGCAGGATGTAGTGGTCGAGATAGTAGGTGAAGTAGGGGTCGCTTTCGGCGGTAAGGCCCCAGAGCTGGTGGGCCCAGATGAACTCGTACTGCGCGACGGGGAACAGCGCGTGGCTGCGCTCGGGGATTTTGGTGTAGGCGCCTTCGCCGACCTGGTAGGTGGGTTCGAGGCCGCGGTAGGAGCAGCGCGAGAGGGTGATGCCGGCGCGGGCGGAGTCGAGCAGCCACGGGTCGGGGATTTCGACCGGCATGGAGTCTTCGTAGAAGTTATGCCAGCGATTCCAGATACCTTCGAGCGCGGAGAAGAAACTGCCGGGGGTGCAGTTCCAGTAGTGGTCCTGATACTCCGCCTCGGGCGCCGGGCCGTTTGCGGCGTGCGCTCCGTGCTCATCCACGATAACGGGATTCAGGCTCGCGCCGTTGCCGGTTTCCGCCGTGGCAGCGCCGCGCTGGGCCTGTAGACGCTTGACGCGGACCCGGGCCATGGGCATCGCATCCGCGCCCGGTGGCAGCAGCATCATGACCTCGTAGCCTGCGTTGTAGGTACTGTTCCAGACGCCGGTATCGGCGACCGGCAGGTAGCCGCCGAGCAGAGTGCGCTTGCTGTAGCCGGGCTGGTAGGCGTATTTGTGCGGGGCGTCGAAGGGCAGGAAGCGCTCGGGGTCGAAAAGAGCGCCTTCGAGGTCGGGGGCCCAGTTGTTCTGTGCATTGCTTGCGGGTTGGCGGCTGGTGCCGTCGGCGGTGAGATAGATGGATTTGAGTGGGCCTGCGTCTTCATTTGCAACGAGCGACCAGCCGATGTACTCCGGCCCGAGCGCGGCGACGTTTTCGTAGCAGGGGTCCTGGTCGGAGCGCAGGATGTACTGGCCGGCGATGTCGGGACCCGGAACCTCCCTGCGCTCGAGCTTGACGCCTCCCGGCGTTACGGTCGGCCGGGGCTTGATTTGCGCGAGATCTCCGATGCCTTTCGGGATGAGTGCTATGGTGCCGCCACGCCCGGTGACGTAGGCGATGGCGCCGCGATGGGTGACGTGCTTCTCGAAAATAGCTGTTTCGACCCCGTTGATTTCGGCGATGGCGAGCAGCTGCCAGCCGCCTGCGTTGCCGCCGGGGGCGAGTGTGAGCGTGGCGCTGCCGTGGCGCACCTGCACCGAGCCCTCGCTGAAGCTGCCGACCTGCGGTGGGGCGGCGAGTGCTTCGCGTTCGCCTGGCAGGAACCGGCTGTACTCATTGTCGATGCGGCCGGGACCGTACGGCGCGGCGGAAGCGCCGGGGGCAGCAAAGAGCGAACCTGATTCGGCGAGCAGCGATTCGGGCGAGCCGGCCCAGCTTAGACCGGCCGCGCTGAGGAGGGCGAGAAACGAACGTCTGTCCATGTAGTTGACTTCTCCCCTTAGGAAGTGCGAAGTGCTTGGATCGGCGGAATCGGCCTGTTTGCGTCCTGAGCTTGCGTCCTGAGCTTGCGTAGACAGCTTGCGTAGACAGCAGGGCTGAGCCAGCCAGAGCTCCGGCTGTGAACCTTGAAAGCGTCCATGTCGTACTATGTCTCGTACCGTTATTGCGAGGCATGTGTCAATGAGTCGATTGGATGATGACAAGGGAAGAGCCGATTGGAGAGCATGTTCACGGTTACTCGGGATCGGAATGCAAGCAGGTTGCCTTTGCACGGAGTAGAGGCGGAGAGCTTCGCTCTGGCCTTAAGCAGCGCAAGCGGGAAGCCTTGTGGTCAACAGGAAAACGTTTCTCGCAGACGATTGCTCTTGTTTCGTGTGATTCGAGCCATGTAGCATGCGCATTGAAATTAAAACGTTAAAACATAAGCAGTATAGAAGCGTCACAGCCGTACTTTTTGGAGAGCCCCATGAGATTCCCGGATCGTCAATCTTCAGGCATGGCTGCGCGTTCGCGCCGCATCGCAGGAGCGTTGTTCCCGCGATGCTGGCTGGTGCTGGTGCTGGCCGTTGCATTTGCATCTTCATGCTGGGCGCAGTTCAGCAGCAGTCTGCAGGGCACGGTAACCGATCCATCGGGGGCGGTGATCGGGAATGCAACCGTTACGCTGACGAACCCGGACACGAATCAGCAGAAGAGCACCACGACGACCGGTTCCGGAACGTACCGATTCGACAGTCTGGCGCCAGGCAATTACCAGATTCAGGTGACGGCGGCCGGTTTTACGGCGACACAGGTTGCCACCCGGTTGACGACGGAACAGACGGCCGGTGTCGATGTCAAGCTCAATGTAGGCAACGAGACGACGCAGGTGCAAGTGAGTGCGCAGGGGCCGGCACTGAACCCGGAGGAGAACCGGGTCGAGACGACACTCGACACGGAGCAGGTGCGCACACTGCCGCTGCAGAACCGGGGAACGCTGAACCTGGTCAATGCGGCGCCGGGCGTTAGCGGCTACTCGCAAAACCTGGATAACTTTCAGAACGAAGAAACGCCGAACGCGAATGCAAACGGGCACTTTTCCGGTAGCAATCTGTATGTAATCGACGGTATCGAGAGTGACAGCAATATTACCGGGGGCACCAACAACATCACCCCCAACCCCGACTCCCTACAGGAGATTGCACTCCAGACGAACACCTTCGCAGTGGACTTCTACGGCGGCGCCGGCGTTACAACGGAAATGACGACCAAGGCCGGCTCGAATAAGTTCCATGGCACGGGTGAGATCAGCTTCTATAACCAGGACCTGGAAGCGCGAACTTTCTTCTCCGGCCCCGGTGGCAATCAACCCTATAAACGATTCGAGTACTCGGGTACGCTGGGCGGCCCTATCTATAAGGACAAGACCTTCTTTTTCGCTTCGGTGGAGAAGCTGGCGTCAACGGTTCCGGCCGGTACAAACTTCTTTGCGAACGAAGACCCTGCCCTTGTGGCACTCGCTCAAAGGAATTTCCCGAACACAATCGGCACTCGCACTTTGACGCAGTATCCAGCCCAGGGAATCAATGTCCAAAGCGTAAGGTTTTACACTTCGCCGGACCTGGTGACCCAGTGCGCAACCCCAACCGGGAACTGCACCATTCCTTTTATCGACAATGTTAACCAGACGACGGCTCCGTTCAACAACGGCCTGCAGTACAGCCTGCGCCTGGATCAGAACTTTCGGGACGGCAAGGATCGTATTTACGCGTATTACTTTCACATTGACCATCAAGTGCAAGCGATCGACCCGCGTCCTGCTTTCGACAGCACAACCAACACGATCAGCGCGTTGTACTCCATTAACTACACGCATGTTTTCACTCCGAGTATCCTGAATGAATTCTCCTTTGGGTACAAGCGGGTTTTCGGTGACAGGAACGCACCGCAACCTACTGTTCCTGAATTAGCCCTGAATAACACCTACGGCATCGGCGCCAATGGTAATCCCGCGTTTGGCGGGGGCTTCGGTCCGGGCGCGTTCGCGCAGCACTCCTATAACTGGCGCGACGTCGTCACCTATGTGCGCGGGCGCCACGATATCCGCATCGGGTTCCAGGCATCCCACAGCAATGACTCCGCCGACTTTGCCGGCAGCTACGCTCGCCCCACCTTTAGCTTCAATAATGGCTTAGCGGATTTTGTGCAGGATAAGGTGTACCAAGAAAACGGCATTTCATACAGCCCAGCCACGGGACAGGTAAGTCCCTTCCAGTTTGGAGCACAGGTCAACAACTATGGCGCTTACGTTCAGGATTCCTGGAAGATTTTGCCGAATCTGACAGTACAACTGGGGATTCGCTGGGACGACTTCAGCAACCCTTCACCCTTCCTGTATGCGGCTTTCCCCGTGCTCGCAAACGTAATTCCTGTCAACTCGACAAAGCTGCTGGGCAGCAATGCAGCGATTGACGCACAGTTTGCCAATGCGTCCGTGCGCACCGGCAACAATATTTACAATGGAAGCCTTAACAATAACTGGGCACCCCGCGTCGGTTTCTCATACGCGCCTACCAAGAACCGCTTAAGTACAGTCCACGGCGGCGTCGGTCTTTACTATGAACAAATAAGCCTGGGGCAGGTACTCGACCAGTTACGCGGGAATCCGCCAGGTCAGTTCACTCCGACATTCGGGCAGAACACCGGAAACCCAGTAGCGCCAATCTACAGCTTCGGAACCAGCGGAGTGTATCCTTATGGCTTTCCGCTGCCGGCGTTTCAAGCGGGCAAGCTCGATGCCAGAGGCGGCATCCCTGGAACAGCCGCGCCCGTGCAGGGTCTGGACCCAAACGTCAGGACACCGCCCACGCTGAACTATACCCTGGGGGTAAGTCAGCAATTTGCTTACAATGCCGTCGCTACAATCACTTATACCGGCTCGTACTCCTGGGACCAGCTCACTGCCAGCGACTTTAACCGCAGCGCCGGAGACCTGATTCGGAATGCAGGCGTTCCACAGCGACTAAATCCCAGTTTCGGGTCCATCATCTACGCTGGAAATTTCTCTTCCAATCGTTACGATAGCGTAATCTTCGCGCTGCAGCAGCGTATCAAGAGTCTCGACTATCAAGCTTCGTACACATGGTCGCACGCGTTGGGGTATGGCACCTGCGATACGCGTTATACCTTCAACAATAACCTGGATTGCCCACCGGACCAGCATGCCCTGGGTACCGGATATTACGGCAATTCATCTTTTGACGAACCGAACGACTTCAAGTTATCCGGCTCCTATACGCTTCCGTCGCCCAAACTGCGGTATATAAAGGAAGCAGCAGGCGGATGGCAGGTAACTACGCTGTTCGTCGCCCAATCCGGCACCCCATACACCGTTGAAAACTATTCTGCCTGGGGTGGGGGCGCCAACGATGGCGGCAAGATCGTCAACGGCCAATTTACGACCGTAACGGCCGGCGACTACAACGCAGACGGCACAGGGCAGGATTATCCTAACGTCGATCGGAACATACGGCGCTCGTTTACACACAAGCAACTTACTCAGCCGGGTGGTATCTTTGGGCGCAAAGTAACCCAGGACAGTACCAACGGTGATCCCATCGGCTTTACTGCGCCTTTACCGGGGACCCAGGGCAATGAGGCACGGAACAGCTTTCGCAATCCCGGCTTGTTTGAGTGGGACGCAAGCGTTTTGAAGAATACGGCATTGCCTTGGTTCCAGGGTGAGAAGTCGAACCTTCAGTTGCGAGTCGATGGATTTAACGTGATTAACCACACCAACTTTGGAACTGGAAATACTGGCGCCAATGTCATAGACAATAATCTCGCTTCCGGAACATTCGGGCAGGCTACGTCGAGTCTTCAGCCGCGCATCATTCAACTGGGCGCTAGGTTCGAGTTCTAAGCGACCTGCTTTTGAGGAGCATGCCCCGGTGCGCCAGGGTTCCGGCCGGGCGCTCTTTGTCAGAATAGGCAGTATGCACATGGGTCTACAGCTCCGCAGTTTGCGGCGGTTGGCGGTGGGCAGTTTGCTCTCCGTTGCCGGATTGATGTTTGCGCAGGATGGCAGCTTACAGGGTTTGCTGGCAGCGCACCAGTATGCCGAGACGCTGCGAGGCGCAGATGTGCAGCTCCAGGCGCGTAAGGCCGACCCCCAGCTCTGGTTTGTGAAGGGACTGGCGCTTGCGGGGCTGGGCAGAGCCTCGCAGAGCCTGGCGAGCCTTGACCAGGCGCTCGTGCTTTCTCACAATGCTACGCCGGTGCTTGAGGCGGCGGCGCAGACTGCTTACGGCGCACGGAACAAGCGGGCCGGGCACTATCTCGATATGCTATTGGCTCAAAATGCTGGAAATCAGGTGGCGCAGGCGATGGCCGGGGTGCTTGCGTATGAACGCAAGGATTGCCCTGCCGCGGAGGGTCACTTCGCGAAGGCCCACGAGGCCATGAAGGGCAATCTGCCGGCGGAGATGCAGTATGGGGATTGCCTGCTCCAAACCGGGGGCGTGGAACAGGGAACGACTCTGTTTGAAGAGCTGGCAAGGGCGAATCCGAATGTTCCGGTACTCGGGTACGACGAGGCGGTGGCGTACATGCGGGCGGGACGGTTTGCCGATGCGGTGCGGGTGTTGAAGGGGATGCAGGCTTCGGGCGAGATGCTTGAGGGGGACACTCTGAATCTGCTGGGCGCAGCGTATAGCGGCAACGGGCAACTTGCCGAGGCGATTGCCGCGTACCGGCAAGGCGCTCAGGAAAGCCCCACGGACGACCGCAATTACATTGATTTAGCCATTTTAAGTGTGGAGCACCAGTCGCCGAGAGTGGCTGTCGAGGTGCTCGATGCCGGGATTCGGGTGAATCCGAAGTCTGCCGCGCTGTATGCGCTACGTGGCGCGGTGCGTGCGCAGCTTTCACAGAACGATGCCGCGGCCGAGGATTTTGAGGCGGCGAACCGGCTTGATCCCTCGAAGCTATACGGGGCGGTGGGGCTGGGGGTGTTGCTGCGGGACACGAGCAAATTAGGCGAGGCAGAGCAGCTACTCCGCGAGCGATTGCGCGCCCATCCGAACGATGCGACTTTGAATTATCTTGTGGCCGATGTGCTGATCCGCGAAGGGGTGGAGCCGGGTGCGCCAAGGTTTGCCGAAGCGCGCAGATTGCTGGTGCGGGCTGTTCGCCTGAAGCCGGACCTGGCGGTGGCTTACGGCGAACTCGGAAAATTGGATCTGAAAGCAGGCCGGTCGGAGGAGGCTATCGGAGAGCTGGAGACGGGCGTCAGGTATGACAGCACAGACCGCACATCGCTGAACCAGTTGATTGCAGCGTACCGGCGGGCGGGGCGCACGGAGGATGCCGCGCGGGTGGCTGGGCAGCTTGCGAAAGATGTGGCGGGGGATCGCGCCCAGGAGACGGAGCGGAACCGCGTTCGCATTACGGTTGCCGCATCGCCGGGCGCAGGGGCTGAAGCGCGGAACTAGATGTCCATACGCAATCCAACACGACGTGAAACGTTAGCCGGGCTGCTCGGTGTGGCCGCGCTCTCCACGGCCGGCAGATTGCTGGGCCAGGGCGTTGCTACGCGCGGGGTCAAGGCACAGGCTCGCGTCAAGGATCCGGGCGCGGGTAAGTTCGCGGCGCAGTTTACGGATGTGGCGCAAGCTGCCGGACTGCATGCGCCGGTGATCTATGGTGAGGCGACGCATAAGGATTACATCCTGGAGGCGATCGGCTGCGGATGTGCTTTTGTCGACTATGACAACAATGGTTGGATGGATATCTTTGTGCTAAGTGGACAGCGGATGACGGCTACTCCGGCGACCGCGACCAATCGCCTGTATAAGAACAATCGGGACGGGACGTTTACCGATGTTACGCGCGAGGCGGGCCTGGAGCATACGGGGTGGGCTTGCGGGGTGTGTGTCGGGGACTATAACAACGATGGTTTTGAGGACCTGTTCATCACGTACTGGGGGCAGAATAAACTTTACCGAAATAATGGTAATGGGACCTTCTCCGATGTTACCGAGGCCGCTGGATTGCTGTATGCGGGCAAGACGCGTTGGGGGGCGGGCTGCACGTTTACAGACTATAACCGAGACGGGCACCTTGACCTGTTTGTTTCTAACTACATCGATTTCGCGCTTGAGAATGTGCCGAAGCCGGGGACCAATACGAACTGTAACTTTCGGGGTATTCCCGTGAACTGTGGGCCGCGCGGGCTGCCTTATGCGCGCCACTTGCTGTATCGCAACAGAGGTGACGGAACCTTTGTGGATGTAAGTGAAGAAGCCGGCATCGGCAAGGTAAAGGAGAGCTACGGGCTTACAGTTGTTGCGGCGGACTTCGATGATGACGGCTGGCCTGATATCTATGTCGCCTGCGATTCTGTTCCCAGCCTGCTGTTCATGAACAACCATGACGGGACGTTTCGTGAGGAGGCGCTGGCGCGCGGGGTTGCGCTGAGCGATGACGGGGTAGAGCAGGCAGGGATGGGCGTCGGGGTGGGGGATTACAACCTGGATGGCCGGCTTGACTTATTCAAAACGCACTTTACCGATGATACGAGCGTGCTGTATCGCAACCTGGGGAAGGGTAACTTCGACGATGCGACAGAGTCCGCGCGCATCGGGGTCGAGATACGCTATACCGGGTGGGGAGCGGGCATTGTCGACCTTGATAATGATGGCAATCCTGACATTTTTCTGGTGACGGGAAGTGTGTATCCGGAGGTTGCGGCGAAGTTACCCGCGTATCCTGACAAAACTCCCCGGGTGATCTTTCGCAACCTGGGCAACGGACATTTCGATGAGTTAGGGGAAGAGGCCGGCCCCGGCATTGCCGCCGCGCATACAAGCCGAGGCTGCGCGTTCGGAGACTTCGACAATGACGGCGATATCGATGTGTTGGTTGTCAATCTGAACGAGCCGCCTTCCCTGTTGCGCAACGATCTCGCGATGGGTGCTTCGACGCACTGGATCAAGATCAAGCTGGTGGGGCGGAAGTCGAACCGGTCGGCTATTGGGGCGCGAGTGGTTGCGAAGTACGCGGGCAAGCAGCAGGTGCAGGAGGTGCTGAGCGGGAGCAGTTTCTTCTCGAGCAACGATCCGCGGCTGCACTTTGGGCTGGGGCGAGCGACGACGGTCGACCTGGCCGTACGATGGCCCAGCGGGTCGCAGCAGAGCTTTCTCGCGGTGGGCGCGAACCGGATTGTGACGATTGACGAGCGGGACGGACTGCTTCCTTCGAAGGATGCGAGCAAACCTCCGGCAGCGCGTTGAGGACGGGGAGCGCTACAGGCTGAAGATTTTCTTCAGGGATGCTTGCGCTGTTTTTCCGGGTTCGACAGCAAAGAATACAGTGCTGGATAAAAGGATGTAAGCGGTTGAGCGAATTGCCTGTTAGACTTGTACTTGATCGTAGAATCCTGTCTGGTCTTCTTGCTTGTTACGGCTTACGCCTGTCGCAAACAACACCAAATTGCGTTCGGCGGTACATTACAGCTGTAAGGGATATGAATATGGAACAGGGAACAGTGAAATGGTTTAACGATGCGAAGGGTTTTGGATTTTTGAGCCGGGCCAATGGTGAAGATGTGTTTGTCCACCACAGCGCGATTCAAAGCAATGGTTTTCGCTCGCTGCAAGAGGGACAGAATGTCACATTCAACGTGACCAAGGGCCCCAAGGGCTGGCAGGCAGAGAACGTCCAGGTCGCGTAGTTAACTGAGAAGTCGTTCGCGATGTACAAAGAGTCCGGGGCGGTCGTGCAGACCGCCCCTTTCTTGTTTGAAAGCTCACCGCTCGATTTGCAAGACTGGAGCATTTCCATGCAGAAATCAGTCAAAGTGCAGGATAAGTACTATTTGAAATCCGTACATGAGGATATCGATCTTCTGGATCGCAAGCTGGCTCATCTGGAAAAGTATGACGTGTTCGAGTCGGGAGCCGCTCGCGAGACCGCGGCGAGCAAGATGAACGCGACGCGCGAACTGCTGGCGCGGACGGCGCGACGACTTGCGCAGGAGGGCATCCCGTTTCATGAGTCCGAACTACCGCGCTCTTTCCGCGCTGTAAGTACAGCTCCAGGGCTGGATTCTCCGCAAGCGTCCCGCTAATGCCTGCTGCTTGACCCGATCGGGGCGAATCCGGTAGAGATTTGTGCCTAGCCTGCGGTAGCCGTGTAGATTAATTCAGACATGGCCTTAGACACGGCACGAACCGGAAATCCGCGTTGGGCCATTGCGGTCGTACTGGGCATGGGCGTCCTGGTGAACTATTTCGACCGGGTAAACCTTTCGGTGGCGCATGGTGCGCTTCAAGGCGCGTTCGGGATTTCCGATGTGGTGTTCGGATACCTGCTGAGCGCGTATAGCTGGACCTACGCGGCGATGCAACTGCCCAGTGGGGTGTTGCTGGACAAGTGGGGTGTGCGACGGATAATGCTGATCGCCACCCTGCTGTGGGCCGCGGCATCCGGACTGGCCGCCCTGGCACCATCCCTCCTTATACTTTTTGCAGCGCGATTTCTGCTTGGCATTGGCGAGGCGCCTACGTTTCCGGCGAACGCCAAGGCGATCGGGTTGTGGTTTCCCGAGCGAGAGCGAGGGATGCCGACCGCGACCTTTGATGCGGCAGCCAAATTGTCGATTGGATTAGGAACGCCCATTCTGGGGCTGATCCTGCTGCGGTACGGGTTGCGGGCAAACTTCGCGACCACAGCGGTGTTGAGCTTGTTGTATGCCGGTCTGTTTGCGCTGGTGTATCGCGACCCCGATGCGCGGGATAGAGGGATGGGAACGGCATCGCCCGAGGCCGAGGGTGCGGCGAGCAATGCTTCGAGCAATATTTCGTTGCGGGAGCTGCTGCGCGAGCGAAAGGTCTGGGGCGCGGCGCTGGGCTCGGGCGCTTACAATTACTGCTTTTATCTCCTGCTTACGTGGCTCCCGGTGTATCTGGAGAGCGGTATGCGGATCAGCACGCACAATGCGGTGCTGTTAACAGGCGTGCCCTGGCTGTTTGCCGCGGCGGCGGATTTTTTTATTGGTGGATTTTTGGTGGATGCCCTGATCCATCGCGGGTGGAATGCCGATAAGGTACGCAGGACGGTGCTGGTGGGAGGAACGGCGCTGGGAATCTTTGTGGTGGCGCCGGCGTTTAGTCATCAGCCCACGGTGGTGCTCGTGTGCCTGAGCCTGGCCTTGAGCGGGCTGGCCGCCGCGGCGCCCGTGGTGTGGAGCATGCCTTCGCTGCTTGCGCCTGAAGGCGGAACCGGGCGAGTGGGCGCGATCATGAATCTGGCGAACCAGATTGCAGCGATCGCAGCTCCGGTGGCGACAGGATATATCCGGTCGGCAACACACTCGTTTGGCCCAGCGTTTGAGGTGGCGGCGGCCGTGCTGGTGTTCGGGATCGCGAGCTATGTGTTTTTGCTGGGGAAGATTGAGCGGGTGCAGGTGGTCGGGTGAGTCAGCGTTGGTGCTGGGGCGGCAAATCGAGACTTCAAAAGAGTGCGTCAGGTCGTCCCTGGACGACCCGATGCCATTGCACATGGCGAGCGTAACGGTCTGCCCAGGGAAGAATATGCTTGATGGAAACCGGCGGCGCGGCAGTCTGCTTCCGCCCGGTAGACTAGCCATGAGATGAGTAAAGAGTGGATGGCGTACATAGGGCTGGGCGGTAATCTGCCCTATGCCGGTGCGCCGCCGGCAGAGACGTTGCGCTTGGCGGTGAAGGCTCTGGGCGAGTCAGGGATGGTGGAGGCTGGGTCGGGGCTTTGGCGGACGGAACCGGTGGGGCCGGGGCCCGAACAGCCGGTTTTTCTCAATGGCGCGGTGGCATTGCGGACCACCTTTGCGCCAAAGGATCTGATGCGGGCGTTGCTTGGTGTGGAAGAGCGGTTTGGAAGGGTGCGCGGGCTGAGCCAGGCAGGGGCTGCGATCGAGAAAGGACCGCGGACGCTCGATCTTGACCTGCTGCTGGTGGAGGAAGTGCTTGATAACGCGAGATTGCCGGTGGTTTGCTTCTCGTTCGAGTTAAAGGTGCCGCACCCGGAGGTGGATCGGCGGCGCTTTGTGCTGGAGCCGCTGGCGGAGATCGCGCCGGGGCTGCGGCATCCTTTGCTCAACAAAACGGTTAGGGAACTGTTGCGGGCATTACCGCGCGGGGAACAGGTGGAGCGATTGCAGGTTGCCGGGCTGGTGAACGGGTGAGGGGACGCTGGCTTGGGGCTAACTACAAGAGCGCTGCCTTGTGTGTGGCTGGAACTTTGCTGCTGAGCGGGGGAATCGCAACGGCGCAGAGTGCGACGGCTCCGGCAAGCAACTGGCAGGGGCAGATCCGGGGTCCAGCGTCTCAGACCGGGGCGGGGCAGGCTCAAGCTGCTTCCGCGGCGGTTGCGCCGGGTGCGCAGCCGACGGCTGCGGGGCTGCGGGCACGTACAGAACAGGTGCAGGTGGTGGGGTTTCGGTCGCCGGTGGCGGCGCTGGACAGCCCGGTGAGCACACGGGTGTTGACCGCGGCCAAGTTGAGGCAGGCAGCTTCGGTGGGGTTGGATGGAAAGCTGCGGACGGTGCCGGGGTTCGATCTGTTCCGGCGGAGTTCGTCGCTGGTGGCCAACCCTACGACGGAAGGAGTATCGCTGCGGGGGTTGGGGTCGACCGCGGCGAGCCGGACGCTGGTGCTGCTGGGCGATGTTCCGCTGAATGACCCATATGGGGGATGGATTCACTGGGAGGAGCTACCTTCGCTCGCCGTGGGGCGGGTGGAGGTGGTGCGTGGCGGGGTGAGCGACCTGTATGGGTCGAGCGCGGTGGGCGGAGTGTTGCAGATCAGCGCGGTGCCTTTGCTCGTGAGTGGTGGGAACTCAGGGTCTGCGAATCCCACATCTCAAACGCGAGCTGTGGGGCACCCGGTACCCGGCTCCGCAACCAGCATTGCCGGGCCGGAGCTGGTACTGGAAAGCGGCTACGGGGCGGAGGCGCTGAACGAGAATGGGGCGCGGTTGCGGGGCGGGTATGGTCGGTGGAGTGGACTGGCGGCGGCGGGGCTGATCGGGACCGATGGTTATGTATTGATAGCGCCCAATCTGCGCGGACCGGTGGATACGCGGTCGAACGTGCATGCGGAGAACGGTTTGGTGCTGGGCGAGCGGGCGCTGGGCACGGTGGGCTCGGGTGACGGCGTGTGGCTGCGCGGCAATGTGCTGAACGAGAACCGGCACAATGGCACGCCGCTGACAACCAACGCGACGCGGCTGTGGCGGTATGCGGCGGGTCTTGATCGCGGAGACTGGCAGGGTCGGGCGTGGGGCTCTGCCGAGCATTACCGGCAGGGGTTCTCGTCGATTGCCGTGGGGCGGCGGAGCGAAACGCTGACGCGCAACGCGCAGGACCCGGCGAATGAGCTGGGCGGAGCTCTGCGGTGGCGGCATGCGTTCGCTCCGCAGTGGGTTGCGCTGGCCGGGGCGGATGTACGCGATGTGCGGGCCGAGGATGTCGAGCGGCCTACGGCTGCCGGTTCAGCGGCCATGAGTACGACGGCACGGCAGACCGATGGCGGCGGGTATGGGGAGGTGCTGTGGACGCCGGGGTCGTGGCTCCTGAGCGGGTCGGCGCGGGTGGATCACTTTTCCAATCGAGATGCGGCGACGTACTCGTCGCAAGCCGCGGCCAAGACGCTGCCGGATATTGAGCAGACCGTTGTGGATCCGCGTGCGGGGATCTCGCGGCGACTGGGGAAGAGCCTGGCGGTGAGTGCGAGCGGGTTCCGGGCATACCGGGCGCCAACCGAGAACGAGCTGTACCGGACTGGGCAGGTAGGCCAGCAGACGACGCTTGCCAACCCCAATTTGCGGGCGGAGCGGGCGACCGGGTGGGAGACGGGGCTGGCCGGGGAGGTTCCTTCACGGTGGGGCGCGAGCTGGCGGGCGAGCTATTTCTGGACGGAGGTGAACCGGCCGGTCACGGCGCTGACACTCCGGACAACCCCGACCGCGACTACGCTGCAGCGGGAAAATCTGGGGCAGATTCGGAGCCGAGGGGTGTCGGTGGACGGGTCAGTCCATCCGGCCGGGTGGCTGGAGGTGACGGGCGGCTACCAGTTCGCGCGGGCTACGGTGACTCAGTATTCGCCGCGACCCGGTTTCCCCAGCCTGGTCGGACTGTGGATTCCGCAGGTGCCGCGCAATACCGGCACGCTGCAGGTGACGGCTTTGCGAGCTCGGATAGGCCTGCTGAGTGTACAGGCGCGCTCGAGCGGACGGCAGTATGACGATGACGCGAACGCCTATGTGCTGCACGGGTTTACGCGGTTTGATGTGTGTGGGTCGCACACGTTCGGGGAGCGCTGGGAGGTGTTCGGCTCGGTCGAGAATCTGCTGGACCGCTCGGTCGATGTGGGCCGGACTCCGGTGCGGACGCTCGGAACGCCGCAGCTGGCGCGGTTCGGGGTGCGGGTTACGTTGGGGGGCGCCCAATAACTCCTTTCTATTTAGACAAAGGAATGCTGTGCAATTCTCATGAACAAACGGCGATTCGGTAGGGATTCAGTTCCTGAAGTAAAGGTCTAGCTAGAAACGCTGGAAATTGACCTCAATATGAATCCTGACGAGCACAGGTTTGCCGTCAAGGGTGCCAGGTTTGAAGCGATACTGCTTCACGACTTCAATGGCCTTGTCGTCAAAGTCCTTCCTTAAGGATTTCGTAATCATGACCTGCTCCGGCATACCCTGTGTGTTCACGACGGTACTCAATACGCAGACACCCGTCAGCTTGCCGGAATATTTGGGAAACTCGGGATCGACCGAGTAGGTGAGTTTGGGAGCATGGATCGGCCCCCCGGGCTTGAAAAGGTATACATCGCCATCCATCTCGTAGCCTCTGTTTGCGTCGGTGCTGTTGTCCTGTACTTGCCCGAGGTTACCGGCCCTAACTGCTGGGTCTCCGACATCGAACCTCAAGGAAAGCGCCGATGCGCAGGTTGCAAAGCCTATCACTACACAGGCCGCGGCAGAGGCAAACCGCCGGGCGCCTTTTGTTTCCGTGTGTTTCCGGGTCAGGTGCATAACTCTCCTCTCGAGCGTGTTGGCATCGAATATTCCGATGGCGTGGAGTGGGGTGGCCTGGCGCTGACCGGACAGCATCGACGCGAGCCTCAGCAGGGAACGGGCATAGGGCTCGGATCCTCCCAGGGCTTCGGCAGCCATGGCATCGCAGACCATCTCGCGGGACTCAGCCAGGCGCGTGCGCAGGAGCCACAGGGCCGGGTGATACGCGACTGGCAACGAAAGCAGTACGTAGAAGAGATTTTTGCCGAAGTCGCGCCGCTGCATGTGAGCGAACTCGTGGGCGAGGGCCGCGAGGAGGTCGGGCGCGGCTACCGTTTCGAGAAACCCTGGTGGGACCAGCAGCAACCGGCTCCGCAAGCCAACGATAACGGGCCCGAAGACCTGGGGCGAGATCGCAAGCCGCGCTCCATGGATTTTGAAAGCGTCACGGCACAGGGTCCAGCTACGCGCCGGCTCTTCGGGGAGAACGGCGGGTGTGGCATGACGCCGCATTCGGGTTGTCTTCCATACGCCCCAGGCCAGTCGCGTGGCGGAAATGAGCAGGCTGCACCCGTAAAGTACTGCCACAATGGCGAGCATCGCGGAGGGAAACCGCAGGACGCCATGTGGTTCCGCTGTGTCGGCGACCATGGCGACCTGCGCCCATCCGTCGACCACGCCTCGGCTGCTGCTCCAAAGCATGTGGGCCAGGCTGCCGAGAGATACATGGCACGCGGGCAGCAGGACAGCAAGCCCCAAGGTTCCGATCCATACGCGATGCTCGATGCGCGGGCCACTGGACCGCAGAAGACGAGCCACGACCCACCCGGCAGCAAAGGCGACCGGCACCTGCCAGAGCGAGTTGACTAAATAGCACAGCAGCCATGCTTCGTTATTTTTCACCCCTCACCCCTCTTTCTCTCCTGCTTCCTCTTCCAGCTTCCGGCTCAGCCGTGCGATCTGTTCCGCATTGAGCTGCCTATCCTTGATCAGGCTCATGACCAATTCTTCGCTCGATCCGCCAAACATCCGATTCACCAGGTCGCGCACGGCGTGGCTCAGTGCCTTGCTCTCCGTCACAGCGGCGGTGTACTCGTAGGCGCGGCCCCGCAGTGCGCGGTTCAGCTTGCCTTTTCGGTTGAGGATGTTGAGCATGGTCTGCACCGTCGTGTAGGCCAGGTGCTGCTCCAGGCCCTGCTGTACGGCGTGGACGTCACTTGTTCCCCTTCGCCAGATAACTTGCATGATCTGCAGTTCCAGCTTGGTGAGTGTTGTTTTCTCTTCGCTCATCGTCCTACCATTCCTAAACAATTAGGACTGTAGGCCTACTACCGTGCTTCGTCAACTAAAACTTACGGAGATGTTTCCTGGGGGACATCTCCGCAGATTGCGATGAGAGAACACGCTTTGCACATGCCTGAGCAAATGTGGATAAGTGGGTCGCGGTGGAAAACGTGGTCGCCGGGGAACCGCGCGGGTTGCGGGGCTGTACGGGATTTCCTTTTCGCGGGCGGCTTTGCACAACTGAACGACGGCGGCCTGTGAGGAAGGTGGAAGAGCAAGGGCGGAACCTGCGGGGCGTACCCGGTTGTTCTTGTTTTGCAGGGCACGATCCACCGGTTTTAGAAAACAGGGTCGTTGGTGTGGAGTACTCGCTAAGCTATTAGGAGCTGGATTTCCTGTTTTCCTCGTCGAACGGTTACTGCTACTGTTTTTTGTGTCTAATTTTTGAAATCAAAAGCAGGATCAGTCGCAGGTTTCAAGCGTATTCAGCGTTCCTATTCCTTGCGTGCAAATTACGGAAGACCTGTTTCTGAAATTGTCCAAGGGAAATCCATCCGGAAGTACGCCGGTTCCAAAGATGAACCTTCCCTATATGGGACGAGACTTGTTTCCCTCCTCGGGTAAGAGTTTTTCCAGAGTGGCTGGGTCGAGGCCGTGGCCATAGAATGAAAGGGAGAATCGCGCGGGTGTGGTGGTAGAGTGGCGCCATTGGGGCTGAAAAAAAGCTTGGCGGGAAGAGGCGAGTGATGGCGGAAGCAGGGTTGGAGCAGGAGACGGGTTCGGAAACAGCGCTGGCCAGCGGTTCGGCCGTTACCAGTAATGCCATGATGGAGATTACGGTGAGCCGGGCGGAACTACTGCGTGAGCTGACCGCGGCGCAGAGTGTGGTCGAGCGGAAGACGACGATCCCAATTCTATCGAACTTCCTGTTCGAGGCCGAGGGGGACCGGTTGGGCATCACAGCGACGGATCTGGACCAGAGTCTGCGAACGGCCTGCGCGGCGAAGGTTAAGAAGCCGGGCTCGTGCACCATTCCAGCGCGAAAGCTGTATGACTACATCAAGCTGCTGGCCGATGGCGAAGTTTCGATCAAGCTGATGGATAACCACTGGGTGCAGATTCGCGCGGGGCGGTCGAATACCAAGATGGTGGGCATGGCGCGGGCGAATTTTCCCATGGTGCCGGAGTTTCCGGTCGGGACAGGAACAAGGATTCCGGCGGTGTCATTGAAGGGCATGATCGCGAAAACGATTTTCGCGATTTCCAATGAAGAGTCGCGGTACACGCTGAATGGGGCGCTGCTGATTCTGAAGGCGGAGTCGCTCGCCATGGTGGCAACCGATGGGCACCGGCTGGCGCACATCGAGAAGACGGGCGAAAACCTGCAGAACATCACGGGGGAGCGGAAGATTCTGATTCCGCGTAAAGCGTTGCAGGAGCTGCAGGGCCTGCTCGCGAATACAGACGCGACCGAGATCGACTTCGCGGACGACGAGCACCAGTTGTACTTCCGGGTCGGCCCGCGGGTGCTGACGAGCCGTAAGTTGTCAGGGCAGTTTCCGAATTACGAGGCGGTGCTGCCGCGGGACAATACCAAGTTTATGGTGGTGCGGTCCGAGGAATTGCAGCAATCGATCCAACGTGTGGCGCAGTTTGCCGATGAACGTTCCGGTGCGATCAAAATCCGGATGGAAGGCAATGAGCTGCGCATCTCCTCTTCGTCGAACGAGTCAGGCGAGAGCGAGGATGTAATTGAAACGCCGTATAACTTCGATCCCATTATGGTTGGATTCAACTCGCAGTACCTTCTGGATTTTCTAAAGGCGATTGGGGGGCAGGGCGAGGTGCGCCTGGAGTTCAAGGACGCGCAATCGGCCGGGCAGATGCGCCCGGAAGACACACAGGACGATTCACGGTACCGGTATATCATCATGCCAATGCGTATTTGAACCATGGAATAGGCATGGACAGGAGCAGCTTTGACACCGAGGTTTGCGCTACTTTTTGTTGTTTTGTACACGTTGATGGTTTTCGGGGAGTGGTTTCAGTACTTTCACGGGTTCGACGTCAGCTTATGGACGTTTTCCAACTGGGTCATGCTGGTATTCGTTCTGCTGGCGGAAGCCGCGGCTGTCGCTATCATCACGTTGACGATTGATAGGGCGCTGCCAACAGTTGGTAATCGCATTCCAGCGAAGAATGCCAAACAGTCTCGGCGCGGATCGCAGAAGTACTCGTCTCGCTGAAGTCGACGATATAAGACGGTAAAGCTGGCACTAACTTGTCAGAGATTGAACTGTGGAGATTGATTCAGGAATACGTGACTTGAACGATTCGCGGCATAGACGGCCTTCTTCTAGCGAATGGTGGCGGCAAAAGGTAGGAACAGCGTAAACACCGTGCCGCTGCTGTTTTTCTTCTGGCTACTGCGGACAAGAAAAAGGCCTTCGTGCCGGTCGACGATGTCTTTGCTTACCCAGAGTCCAAGGCCTGTTCCGCCTATACCTTTGGTGGTGAAAAAGGCATCGAACATCTTCTTCATCACGGACGGGCTCATGCCCGGGCCGGTATCCGCAACGGTTAGGCTGAGGCCTCGCTGGCCTGTTTTCCAGTTCGTTGCTTCCCGGCTGCGCACTAGCAGGCGGCCTCCAGCGGGGTGCATGGCGTCAATGGCGTTACCGACCAGGTTATTGAGTACCTGACGTATTTCACCTTCGAAGCAGAGCACTGGCTTTTTGGTGCGTTTGCGTTTCTCGACCGTAACGCGCGAGTTCACAATGCGTCCCTGGTAAATGGAAAGAACGCTTTCGAACAGATCCTCGCAGGTGACTGGCCTGGGACTGGTGGACTGTTTGTAAAAGCGAAGAGTTTGATTGCTGATAACGGAGACGCGGCGCAGCTCGCGCTCCGCGATGTCGAGATAATTCTGGATTTCAGTGGCATCTTCGCTGCTGCGCGCCAGATAGAGCAGGTTGGTGACGGATTCTAATGGATTATTGATTTCGTGCGCGATGGAAGCCGCGAGGCGGCCGACGGCAGCGAGCTTTTCGGTTTGCATGAGGGCAGCAGTCGCGCGTTTCTGCTCCGTAATGTCCCGGAAAAATAGAATAATTCCGTCGCTTGCCGGCCGTACCTGCACCCGGACCCAGATGTTGAGTGGTTCCGGATAGAAGGCGTCAAATTCTCCCGTCACGTGCTCATTCATGGCACGGTGGTAATGCTGCACATAGGGCGAGCCTTCATATACCGCGCTCGGAAAGCTCTCCCAAAAATTCTTTCCCAGAACATCTCCACTTGGCGAGGAGATTTCCTTTGCGGGCGGGTTCAGGTAGGTGATCCGCCACTCACGGTCGATGCTCAAAATGGAATCCGTCGTGACCTCAAGCACCTGGTTCAATTGCTCTGCCAGCTTGTCGCGTTCGCGCGCTGCAAGCACCGATTCGGTTGAGTCCTGGGCCGCATTGAAGATGCCGGCAATGCGGCCGTCCTCATAAATTGGACTGAAGGAATAGCTCCAATAGCAATCCTCCAAATGCCCGTTCCGGTAAATGGAGATGAGACTATTCTCTTCAGAAATCGGCTCGCCTGTGCGAAGAACAAATTCGTACCGTGGAGTGAGATGGTGCCAGGCTTCCACCCAGACCAGATGCGCGGGCTGGCCAAGCGATCGGGGATGTTTGTCGCCCAGAAAGAGCCGGTATGCATCGTTGTAGATCAGGATGAGTTCGGGGCCCCAGTTGAATACGGTGGGGATCGGCGAGGCGAGCACTACGTTGACGAGGGCGAGAAGTGTTTCCGACCAGCGCTCTAGTGGTCCGAGCGGAGTGGCGTTCCAGTTGTGTGCGCGAACGAGGCTCGCCATCTCCCCGGTCGCTCCGATCAGGGTCTCAGGTGCGGCGCCGTTTGGAAGTCGGGAAGCAGGCAGGCTCGGCGTCATCATCATTTAGCATCTCCTAGCACGGAAAAGCTGACAAGGTGAGTGGCTACTTACCGATGCTAATGACATCGTCGAAGCTCACGGCCAGCAGGTCAAGTTACTAACGGGTATACACGTAAGGCATGCATTTAACGGAATTGGGAGACAATTCAAAGACATTGGTTTCGAATCTTCATGTTCCGGCATAACATTCCGGCAATGCCTTCTCTCAAAGTGCTCGTCATCGATGATCACGAGGCGCATGCTCAGGGCCTGGCGGAGTTGTTGCAGATCTCCGGGTTCGAGGCGACCTATGCCACGACGGGAGTGCGGGGGCTGGACATTGCTTTTGGGGAAGCGCTCGATGCCGTACTTCTCGATGTGCATATTCCCGACATTAATGGATATGAAATCTGCCGCAGATTGCGGCTGGACCCACGTACCGCGAATCTTGCGATCGTGTTTCATTCCGCGGCGGAGCCGGTTGGGGCAGACCATCAGGGGGATGCATTTCTCACGTACCCGGTTGAGACGAGCCACATCAGCAGTGTGATTCGTGGATGTGTCGCGCGGCGGAGTAAGCGGCATGGGGCGCTGTCGGGAGACATGGGGATCGAGACGGCTGTGCCACACAGAGCGGATTCGTCCCCCTGACGCGCTTCACTGGAACGCCTTCGATTACTGGCGCAGTTCGACGACCGTGGCACCCTGGCCGCCCTCGTACTGGTCAGCTTCCGTGACGGTCGCGACATGCGGGTGGCGGCCGAGGGCAGCGCGGAGAGTACGGCGCAGGACGCCCATGCCGGTGCCATGAACGATGCGGACCCGTTGCAGGCCGGAGAGAAAGGCCTGGTCGATGAATTTCTGCACCTCGTCTTCGGCGTGGTCGGCGTGGAAACCGATGACGTTGATCTCCGATTGGGGCGCGCTGCGGAGCTCGTCTTCGCTGCCCCGAGCGGTGCGGACCGTGATGTTGCGCTTGCTCGATGCGGCCTGTACGGGCGTGGGGGAGTTGACGGCCGATTGCAGGATGGCGGCGATATCCGACCGGCGTACACGCATTTTCATGCTGCCGATGGCGATCTCAACCGTGTTGGCGTCGAGTTCGCGGGTGACGCGGCCGGTCTGGCCGATGCGGAGTTTGACTGTATCGCCGGTCGCTGCGAGCTGCGGGCTGCGCAGGTGGGCGGCGGCCTGGGCAGCGGCGGCCTGCATGGCGTTTGGCTTGCGCTGCCGTGTCCTTTCCGATAAGGACGCGGTAAATTGCTCGGAAAATTCGCGGCGCAGGCGCGCGGTGCGGCGCTCGGCTTCGGCTTGCGCCTTTTCGCGGGCGGCGCGGTCTTCAATGGCCTGAACAGCTTCTTTTGCCTTCGCATCGAGGTCGCGCAGCAGGGCGCTGAGTTCAGTTTCAAGCTCGCGGGTGCGGGCGCGCCACTCGTTCATGCCTTCGGTTTCAAGGCGGTGGCGCTCATTTTTGAGAGCTTTTTCTTCGGCTTGCAGGCTTAGGCGCTCCTCGCCTAACGCCGCGATTTTAGAGTGGAGCCGGTCGAGGAAAGCGCCGATGTCGAGTGCCTGGGTTGTCATTCGGGAGCGGGCACGGGCGATGATCTCGGGGGCGAGGCCGAGGCGGGCGGCGATGTTGATGCCGGCCGAGGCGCCGGGAACGCCCTGACGCAACTCATAGGTGGGCGCGAGGGTTTGGGCGTTGAAGCCGACGGCGGCGTTGATGACGCCGGGGGTGGTTTCGCCGTAAATCTTGAGCGATGTGTGGTGGGTCGAAATGATGGACCAGGCGCCAGTGTGGAGGAAGTGCTCGGCGATCGCTACGGCGAGGGCGGAACCTTCGTCCGGGTCGGTGGCGGAGCCGAGTTCGTCGATGAGGACGAGGGTTGCGGGGCCGGCGAGGGTGCTGAGGCGGTTGAGATTGGTGATGTGAGCTGAAAAAGTCGAGAGGTTTTGCTCAATGGACTGAGCGTCGCCGATGTCGGCGAGGACCGCGGACAGAATCGGTAGGGTGGCCTCAAAGGCGGGAACGGGGATGCCGGACTGGGCCATGAGCGCGAGCAGACCGGTGGTTTTGAGGCCGACGGTTTTGCCGCCGGTGTTGGGGCCGGAGATGATGAGTTGTTTGGCTTCCGGCTCCAGGGCCAGGGATAAGGGCACAATCTTTGAAGTTCCCTCCCGGGGGGGCACCTGCCGTGCGGGCAGTGCCGCCTGCGGCTGGTGGTTCGCGTCCGTGATTTGTGCGGTTAGACCTTCCGTCCCGTCGATGCCGGGGCTAGTTTGTACGCCACTCGCCACGGAGTGACCGCCTCCCGCGTAGGGGGTTTTGCTTTGTTCGTTGAGCCGATGTTCAAGCAGAGGGTGACGGGCGGCGACGAGGCGGAGTTCGGCTTGCGGGCCGGTGGTAAAGCGTGGGCGGACGGCGTCGTAGTCCTGGGCGAAGCGGGCGCGGATGAGCAGCGTTTCGACCGTGGCGAGAATGCCGGCGCCGGGCACGAGCAGGTGCGATTGCGCGGCAAGTTGCGCGGTGATGACGAGGAAAATGCGATGGATTTCGGCCAGTTCATCTTCAAAAAGTCGGACGAGGTCGTTGTTGAGCTCAATGGTTTCCAGTGGTTCGAGGTAGACGGTTTGGCCGGAGGACGACGCCCCGTGGACGACGCCTGAGACGCGGCGTTTGGCCTCGGCCTTGACGGGGATCACGAAGCGGTCGCCGCGAATGGTGATGAGTTCATCCTGCACGGTGCCGCCTTCAGACAGGCGGCGCAGGGCGGAGCGGAGAGAGTCCTCAATGGAGCGTTGCTGGCGGTCGATGTCGCGGCGGATACGGCCGAGCTCGGGAGAGGCGGAGTCGGCGAGGGAGCCGTCGGGCAGGAGCTTGGCGTAGATCGATTCGATGAGCGGGTGGAGGTCGGCTTGCCGGATGGGCTCGGAGAGGGCCTGGAGGCCGGGGAGGCCGGAGTCGCGGTAGCGGTCGGGCGGGTTGCGCATGGTGCCGGCCCAGGAGGAGACGGCGTCGGCAAGGGCCAGGACGGTGCGGATTTCCTCAGGCTCGAGCGCGGCGCCGGTGAGGCGGGATTTGGCGAGGAGCTGGGTAGGGTCAGACAGGCCGCCGAGGGAGGGGCGGATGCCTTCGGCGACAAGGAGCTGCATTTCATGGACGAGGGCGTGCTCACGCTCGATGGACGCGAGGTCGGAAGAGGGCTGGAGGGTTGAGAGCCAGTCGCGGCCGAGCGGAGAGGCGGCATAAGGGGCGAGGAGCGCGAGCAGGCGGTCCCACTCGAGCGCGGTGCGGGCAAAGTCGGTGAGCGGAGACGGTGTTGGATCGGTCAGGGGCACATTTCTAATGGTACTGATTCAGGAAGCAGACGGTAGCGGTAGATGATGCTTTCAAAAGTAATTTGACTGAGCGATGCTATCGCTCATGAACACGTATGGTTGTGCGGTTCTGCTTTTTCTCTTCTGGGCGGTTTGTGTTGGCGCACAAGATGCGAGCGCGCCAGAAAAGACAATTCGCATGTTGTTGCACGCGAACCGATATGCGCTTGTTGTGCAGGACGGCACGATGAGCGGACGGGTGCGCCGTTCCTCACAGGCTTGATCGCGTCGTCCCAGCTCGTAGCGATTGGAGAAGAGCACGGAACTCGTGAGGTGCCGCAGTTTGCGTGGGCGGTCTGCCGGTCTATGGCAGCCGGTGGACTGGACGCCTTGGCAGTCGAAGCCGGTCCTCTGGCAATGGATAAGCTGAAAATGTGGGCAGGGGAGCGCGACGGGAGAAGCAAGCCGGCCGCATGGAAACAGCAAAATCCAGACAGCATTGCATTCTTTGACTTACAGCAGGAGTTTGCATTGTTATCGCATTGCGAGCAGGCGGATAAATCTACACCTCTGCAGATTTGGGGATTGGATCAGGAGTTTCTAGGCTCGCCCGTCTTTCTGCTGCGACGTTTAATTGAGGCCAGGGCTGGAGCCGAAGTTACCGCACAAGCGCAAAAACTATTGGAGGACTGCCTGGTCGAAACAAAGCAAAGCCAGCTAAGTGGAGACTGGAAAGATTCGTGCATGTTACAACTCCCTGCCACGAACCTCAAAGCTTTACAGGCCGCCACACTGCACACCGGCAACCGGAAAGCGCAGCAATGGGCTGCGGCTCTCGTTAAAACACAACATATTTATATTGCTCATAATAAACGGGCATGCCTATGAAGCGAATCGTGAACGCGCGCTACTGCTGAAGCACAACTTCCTCACCGATTACCAACAGCTTGCGAAGAGTGCCGGGCACCCGCCGCGCATACTTCTTAAGTTCGGGGCCAACCATTTATATAAGGGAATCGATATGGTCAACCTGGGTGACCTCGGTAATTTCCTATCTGAGTTTACAGATGGTCAGGGAAGCTCGTCTTTGCACGTCGCGGTGTTTGGAATGAGGGGGGAAGAAGAGCACGAGATTGGCCCAGGCAGGCCGGATCGGGCTATTCGGTGAACTTTGCAAGAGATGCGGATAGCTCCGGGAATATCTGTGTGCAGACGTCTATCCCAGGAGCTTAGCCGCATCGTTAGCGAAGTAGGTGACGATGAAGCCGGCGCCGGCGCGGCGGAGGCCTATGAGCGACTCGAGGATGGTGCGTTCGGGGTCGAGCCAGCCGCGTTCGAAGGCGGCTTTGAGCATGGCGTACTCGCCGGAGACCTGGTAGGCGCCGAGTGGGATATCGAAGCGGTCGCGCGCGGCGCGGATCACGTCCGCGTAGGGCATGGCGGGCTTCATCAGGATCATGTCGGCGCCCTCGGCGAGGTCGCTTTCAATTTCGCGCATGGCTTCGCGAAGGTTGGCGCCGTCCATCTGGTAGGCGCGGCGATCGCCGAACTGCGGAGCGGAGTTCGCGGCCTCGCGGAAAGGACCGTAGAAGGCGGAAGCGAACTTAGCCGCGTAGCTAAGGATAGGGGTGTGCTCGCGGCCTGCGGCGTCGAGCGCGCGGCGAATGGCGGCGACGCGGCCGTCCATCATATCGCTGGGAGCGACGACGTCGGCGCCCGCTTTGGCGAGTGAGACGGCAGTGCGGGCCAGGGGGACGAGGGACAGATCATTGTGTACGTGCTGGACTGCCCCGTGAACCTCATCCACGGAATGCAGGACGCCGCAGTGGCCGTGGGTGGTGTACTCGCACAGGCACACGTCGGCGATCAGGACCAGTTCGCTCAAAGCCCGGTTCGCTTTCAGGCGCCGGAGCCCGCGCTGCACGATGCCGTCCTCGGCCCAGGCGCCGGAGCCTGCTTCATCCTTTGCTTCCGGCAGGCCGAAGAGCAGCAGGCCGCCCAGTCCTCCCTGTGCGGCCTGCTCGGCTTCGCGTTCCGCCTCGTCGAGCGAGAGATTGAATACGCCGGGCATGGAGGGGATTGCGCGGCGGACCGCCTCGCCGGGGCAGAGGAAGAGAGGCAGGATGAGCTGCGATGGATGGAGGTGCGTTTCCCTGACAAGCGAGCGCAAGGCGGAGGTCTGACGTAGTCGCCGCATGCGGAGAAAGGGGGTGTCCATGGATAGATTTTAGTATGCGCGCCTCCCGTTGGAGGGAGGCGCGGAAGCAGAGCTTCGGTTGCCCTTGTAATGCAGTGTCCGCATCCGGACATCACTGTCCACAAACGAACACCGAGCGGTTCCGGGTTGGTTCCAAGACGAGCCTTTGCTTTGGCGAAGCCTTCCGCGGAAGCAGCTGCATGTGAGCTTTGCTCCGGATTTCGCGGGGCGTGATGATTTTCGAGTTTGGCCACAAACCTGCATATGGAGAGAGCGGAGTGCATCCATGCCAACGCCGATTTCAAAGCTGCTTCAGGACCTCGCGAGTGACATCCGGTTTGCCGCGCGCCAACTGCGCCGGTCGCCGCTGTTCGCCGTGACCGTCATCGCGACGTTCGCACTGGGCATCGCCTCCAATGCGGCCGTTTACAGCGTCATGGATGCGAGCGTGCTGCGACCGCTGGCTGTTCCGCAGCTCGAACACGTGGTCTCGATTGCGGAGCAGCGCGGCACCGAGTACCCGAGCCAGGTCAGCTTTGCCGATTACCGGGATTACGGGCAGGGGAGCCATGCTTTCGCGCAGTTTGCGGCGCGCGCGGGCGCATATCTCACCCTCACGCGCAGCGGCGGGTCGGAACACGTGCAAGCGGAACGATCCACCACGAACGTTTTCAGCCTTTACCGCATACAGCCGCAGCTGGGCCGCACCTTCGCCCCCGGAGAAGACCAGCCCGGCCGCGATGCGGAAGCAATCCTGACGCATGCCTTCTGGCAGTCGCATTTCGGCGGCAGGCCCGATGCGATTGGGCAAGCGCTCGTGCTCAACGGCAGACCCTACACCGTGGTCGGCGTCATGCCGAGGAGCTTCGATCACGTCGATTTTACTGACCTCTGGCTGCCGCTCGCCCTCTCGCCCCAACAGGCGAGCGACCGCACAGACCGCCGCTACACAATGACCGGCAGGCTGCGGGACGGGGTTACGCCGGCTGCGGCGGCCGGGGAACTGAGCACCATCGCCGTCCGCATCGCGAAACAGTACCCGCAAACAAACGGGGGCTGGCATGTACGCGTGCGTCCTGTGGTGGAAACCATCAACGGAGACCTCACGCCAATCTTTACTCGCATCATGCTCGCGGCCACGCTGCTGCTCATGCTGGTGGTCTGCGCCAACATCTCCAACCTGCAATTTGCCCGCACCCTGCGCCGTGCGCCGGAGCTGGCGGTTCGCTCCGCGCTCGGCTCGTCGCGGCAGCGGATTGTGCGCCAGATCCTGGTCGAAAGCCTCCTGCTGAGCCTGCTGGGCGCCTCGGCCGGCTTGCTGTTAGCCAGGGCCTGGCTGCGTTTTATCATGGCGGCCATGCCGCCGGAGGTCAGCCGATTCCTGGCCGGGTGGAGCGACATTCACCTCAGCGCCCGCGCGCTTGCCTACACGGCCGGGGTCGCGGTTGCGTCAGGTCTTTTCGCCGATCTCGCTCCCGCCCTCGCCGGCATGCGCGTCAATTTGCTGCAGCAATTAAAGGCAGGCGGCCGCAGCGTCAGCGGTTCAGCCAAGGCGGGAAGGCTTCGCAACATTTTCGCCGGCGCGCAGATCATGCTTGCTACCGCGCTGGTTGCCGGCGCTGCCTGCGTCGCCGCCAGCATGTACAGCATGCTCCATGCCGCGCAGCAGTTCGCACCGAGCCACGCGCTGGTCTTCAGGGCTTACCTGCCCGCGTCGCATTATCCGGAGGCCCGGCAACAAAGCGCCTTTCTGCACGACAGTCTCGACCGGCTGCGCGCTCTCCCCGGAGTTCGCAGCGCGGAGTTTACGACGGCTTTGCCCTATAACAACTCCGGCCTGTGGTGGCAGGATTTCGCTATCGTCGGCGACCCCGCGTTGCCCGGCCAGACGCGCAACACCCAGCGGCTCACAGTCAGCCCAGGCTACTTCCGCAGCTTCGGCATCCATCCGGTACGCGGGCGCTCCCTGTCGCCGAGTGATGGCATGGACTCCCCGCCTGTAGCCGTCATCAGCCAACGTCTGGCCCGGCTGTACTTCGGCGACAAGGACCCGATTGGCCATGGCATCCAGCTCGGAAAAGCGCCGGAGCTCACCCCGCCGGTAACGGTCGTCGGCGTTGTCGCAGATGTCATCTACACCTGGACCGATCAAACGCCGCAACCCGCCGTATACCTTTCGTCCGCGCAGTTCCCCGCCGACTCGGGCACCTACGTCGTGCGCTCTGACGGCGATCCGCTGGCGCTCGCCGCCCCAGCCCGGCGAGCCCTGGCCGCGCTCGACAGCACCGTCCCGGTGGACCCGTCTCAAAGCGGCTCTGGTGCAAATAGATCAGGCGGCTACGATGAATGCCTGGGAGAGGCACCGTTCTTATGCGGTGAGGACTGCATTCCAGATTGCAGGCGCAGCTTGGTCTTTGAGGTGCAAGCGCCTCAGTGA
>JAABUX010001296.1_pt1 | contig 38191 bp, 36 predicted proteins | sample 5561851 | NCBI WGS metagenome assembly JAABUX01 (sample SAMN10711883, study PRJNA513361) | rock metagenome | isolation source: Antarctica rocks | place: Antarctica: Victoria Land, Richard Nunatak red sandstone | collected 2016-01-03 | reverse complement strand
CCGTTGCCCTTCAAGTGGCCATTGTTGTCGTTGCCGTTGTGTCGGCCGTCGTTGCCGTTGCCGTTCACGTTGCCGTTCAGATTTCCGCTGTTGTAGTTGCCGTTGTGGCTGCCGTTGTGAGAGCCGTCGTTGACGTTGCCGTTCAGGTTCCCGTTCAGATTTCCGCTGTTGTAGTTGCCGTTGTGGTTGCCGTTGTGAGAGCCGTCGTTGACGTTGCCGTTCAGGTTCCCGTTGCCGGACCCCATGTTGCCGTTGCCGTTGCCGTTGCCGTTGTAGGCGCCGGCCGAAGCCACGCTCGCCATGACCATTAAGCAAGCGCTGAGGAGAGCAAGTTTCTTCATGTCTGTGTTCCTCCAAGAACTATGATGTGACAGCTCTTCTCTAGGTTACGCGGATTAGAGTAGAAGGCCGCAACATCTGATAATGCGTAACACCGGCAACCTATGTTGGCCCGCCGCTTCGCGTTAGTTACCAAAAAGGATTAGCCCGGTAGTATCATCAACTCTGCCAAGAACCCGGCCCGTAACGCAGACATCTGGTCGACCTGCTGTGTCGGCTGGCTCGCGGTCGAGCTACACTGATCAACCATTATTACAATGCAACTACACCGTACTGTTACCCATAGCGTTGTTGGTGTACGTTAATGGTTGATCGTCGAGCATTAACCAGGAGCACTCGAAGTGAAGAGTCCCGCAGCCACCTACGGCGCAGCAAAGATCAGCATCAGCCTGCCCCCACTCACCGGGGCGACTATCCTTTCCCTCGGCGGCAACTCGGCCAGCGAGACGCTGAATGGCTTGGGTAACGCGATCAGCGGCACGGGCGGCTACGTGGAACTGGTCGGCAGTGGCAGCCTGACCACCATCTCCTTGGGTGACGGCGCGGATCGCGTCAGCCTCCATGGCGCGCTGAACACGATCGTGCTCGGCGACGGTGACGTCACCGTCCACGCAACCGGTGGCGGCGCCAAGGTCCGCATCGGTCCGGACGATGTGCGGGTGAGCTATGGCGACGCCGTGACTGTGACGCTGGCGCTGGCAGTCCCGGGTTTCGGTTACCCGGGTTCCACCCGCTCGGGGTTCGTCGACAGTGGGCACAGCTTTGGCTGGTTTGACCGCGGCACTGGCAATATCGGCATATTGAACGGCCTCGACAACGGTGCCGGCAGCGACGGCCATGGCAACATCGGTGCTCTCAACGGCAATGGTAACGGCGGCGCTGACAACGGCGATGGCAACATCGGCGTCCTGAACGGCAACCTCAACGGCCAGGGCAACGCGGGACCAGGAAGCGGGGTGGGCAACGGCAACGTGGGTGCGATCAACGGTAACGCGGACGGCAACCGAAATGTCGGGCCGGGCAACGGCCGCGCGAACGGCAACGGCAATGTCGGCGCGGCGAACGGAAACTTCGACGGCAACCTGAACCACGGCACCGATAACGGCACCAACAACGGCAACGGCAACCTTGGCGACCTCAACGGCAACAATAACGGCAACGGCGCGTCGTTCGCTTTCGCGTCGGGTGGCGCGCGAAGCGCCGGCATCACTCTGACCGGCGCCCTCGACACCGTGGTGGTCGGCAACGGCGACGACACCGTCTCAGTCGCTGGCGGCCTGTCGACCATCGTGGCCGGGAACGGGCGCGATGCGATCCACATCGGCGGCTCGTATGACACCGTGGTCGCGGGCAATGGCAGCGATTCAGTGGACGGATACGTCGACCACGCGGCCATCCGGCTCGGCGACGGCGGCGACCATGTCACGCTGGGCGGCGCCGATGGCGACGTGGTCCAGACCGGCGCCGGCGACGATGTCATCCGACTGTCCGGCTGGGGTAACCTGGTCGACGCCGGCGCCTCGCTACACCAGGACATCATCTATAGCGGCTCCGGCGGCGATACCTTCGTGGTCACCGCCGTCGGGCACGGCCTGGACCAGATCTATGATTTCTCGACCGCCCACGCCGACGTTCTCGACATGCGCGGGGCGCTCGCGGCGGCGGGCTGGGGAGCCGGGATCTGCGGCATTGCGGCCGAGCTCCACGTCGCCGTCGATGGCGGCAATACCTGGGTTGGCGTGGGTGCCGGAGCTGGCGTGATGGTCGCCGAACTCGTCGGTGTCCAGGCCTCCTGGACGAGCTTGCTCTCGGACCACGCGCTGCGCTTCAGCTGAAGCGATCAACGCCTCGCTCCGACGTGGCTCGCCGCGTCGCCGAAACCATGCCGGGCGGAGGCTGCTAACGCCTTCGCCGCCGGAGCTGGTCGAAATAGACAATAACGATAATCAGCAGCCCGGTGATGATCTGCTGCCAAAACGCGTTCACGTTCAGCAGGTTCGCCCCGTTGTTGATCGTGCTCAGCACGAACGACCCCAGCAGCGGCCCCTGGATCGAGCCCACCGCGCCGAACAGGCTGGTGCCGCCGATCACCGACGCCGCGATCGCCTGCAGCTCGAACCCGTTCAGCGTCGTGGCATTGCCGATGCCGATCCGCGACGTGACCAAAATGCCCGCGAACGCCGCCAGCGTCGCCGACAGGATGTAGGCCATGTAGATCGTACGCGGCACGTTGACGCCCGACAGCCGCGCCGCCTCGGCGTTGCTGCCGATCGCGAACAGGTAGCGGCCCCAGCGCGTGTGGCTCAGCAGCACGTAGCCCGGCACCGCCACCAGCACCACCATCCAGAACAGGTTCGGCAGCGCCAGCAGCGTTCCCGTCGAGAACCCTGTGAACGCGTCCGGCAGCCCACTGATGCTGGCCCCGTTGGTGATCAGCAGCCCGACGCCTCGCAACGCGGTCAGCGTCGCCAGCGTCATGATGAACGGCGGCAACCCGAGCCGCGTCACCCCCAGCGCGTGGAACGCCCCGATCGCCACCCCCACGCCGAGTGTGATCACGATCGCCGCCCAGATCGGCACGTCGCTCGTCAGCAACAACGAGATGATCACGCCGGTGAACCCGATCACCGCACCCACCGAGAGGTCGATGCCGCCGGTGATGATGACGAACGTCTGCCCCATCGCCACGATCGCCAGCAGCGACGACTGCCGCATCAGGTTCAGCAGGTTGTTGGTCGTGAAGAACGTGCGTGTCTCGATGCCGAGGAACAGCCACATCAGCAGCAGCAACCCCAGCAGCGTCAGGCTCAGCAGCAGGTTCACCCGCGCCAGTTTTCGTCGCGCCGTTGCCACCGCTTCGCCGTGCAGCGCCGCCTCGCTCAACCGATCGCCTCCGTCAGGATGTGTTCCATCGTGGCGGAGCCTTGCGCGTGGCTCGCTACCAGCCGGCCGCGTCGGAACACGTGCAGGCGGTCCGACAGCTCGAACACTTCTGGCAGGTACGAGCTGATCAGGATAATGCCCGCCCCGGCCAGCAGCAGGGTCGCGAACAGGCGGTAGATTTCGACCTTCGTCGCCACGTCCACGCCGACCGTCGGCTCGTCGAAGATCAGCAGCTCGGCCCCGTGCGCCAGCCATTTGCCGACCACCAGCTTCTGCTGGTTGCCGCCCGACAGCGACGCGGCGGGCGCGCCCCGGCCGGCGGCGACGATCCGCAGGTCGGCCATCTGCCGCTCGGCCGCCACCCGCTCCCGCCGCTGGTCGATCAGCGGCCCGCGCGAGAGCCGGTCGAAGATCGACAGGTTCAGGTTGGTGCCGACGCCGAGGTTGAGGCACAGCCCCTGGTCGCGCCGGCTTTCCGGCACCAGCGCCATGCCGCGCCGGATCGCGTCGCGCTCGTTGTGGATGCGCACTGGCTTGCCCTGCCAAAACACCTCGCCGCCCGAGGACGGGAAGCGGCCGAACACGGTCTGCACGAACTCGCTCCGCCCGGCACCGATCAAGCCGTACAGCCCGACGATCTCGCCGCGCCGCACCGTCAGCGAGACCTCCTCAAACCCGCGCCCAGACAGCGCCCGCGTCTCCAGCAGTATGTCGCCAGGCGGAAAATGCTCCTTGTGGTAGATCTGTTCGATGGTTCGGGCGCTCATCGCCCGGATCAGCGCCGTCTCGTTTGTGGCGTGGGTGTCGAACGTCCCCACCAGCGCGCCGTCGCGGAGCACGCTCACCCGGTCGGACAGCTCGAACACCTCCTCTAGCCGGTGCGAAATATAGACCAGCGTCACCCCCTCGGCCTTGAGCCGGCGGATCAGCGCAAACAGCTGCGCCGTCTCGTTGCGGGTCAGGTAGGCGGTTGGCTCGTCGAAGATCAGGAATTTTGTCCCGCGCAGCGCCGCCCGCGCGGTCGCCACCAGCTGTTGCTGGCCGATCGTGAGCGTGGACAGCACCACATCGGCCGGGATGTTGAACCCGAGCCCGTCCAGCACCGCCTGCGCCTCGCGCACCATCGCGCGGTGGCGCAACAGGCCGGCGAACTGGTGCTCGTCGCCGAGGAACAGGTTGGCCGCGACCGTCAGGTGGCGGCACAGCACGACCTCCTGGTGCACCGCGTTGATGCCGCGCGCCAACGCGTCCTGCGGCCCGGTCAGGTCGACCGCCTGCCCGAGCCACCGCATCTCGCCGCCGGATTTCAGGTGCACCCCGGTCAGCAGTTTTATCAATGTCGACTTGCCGGCGCCGTTCTCGCCGACGATCGCGTGGACCTCGCCCGCGTGGAACGCGAGGTCCACCGCCTTGAGCGCGTGCGTGCCGGTGAACCGCTTGTCCAGGCCGCGCAGCTCCAGGATTGGAGCCGCGCCAACTTGGCTCGCCGAACTGCTCACTTCACCTTCGGGTTGAGCAGCGCCTGGCTGCGTTCGGTCGTCATGTTCTCCTTGGTGATGGTGTTCACCCCGGTGTCGACCTTGGTCTCGATCTTCTCGTTCTTGCTGGCCGCCAGCGCCGTCTTGATGCCGTCGTAGCCCATCCGATACGGGTCCTGGACGATCAGCGCGTAGATCACGGCGTCCTTCAGCGCCTTGACCAGCTTTTCGTCATTGTCGAAGCCGACCAGCGCCACCTTGTCCTGCATCTTGTTCTCGCTGATCGCCTGGCTCGCACCTTGGGCCATGATCAGGTTGCTCGCGAACACGCCCTTCAAGTCCGGGTTGGCGGTCAGCAGGTCGGTCATGATGTTGAGGCCGGTGGTCGCCTGGCCGTCGGCCACCTTGTCGGACGTGATGTGCAGGCCGGGGAATTTCTCGACCAGCTCCTCCTTGAAGCCATGCGCGCGCTGGTCGAGCGAGCCGACGCCGGCCAGCGAGGTGATGAGCGCCACGTCGCCCTCGGCCTTGCCGCCGTTCTTGGCCTTGATCCCGGCCCCCAGCGCGTCGGCGGCGGCGCGGCCGCCCTGCACGTTGTCGGTCGTCAGGAACGAGGTGAAGGCCTTGCTGTCGGCTGCGCTGTCGATGCCGATGATTTTGACCGACTTCGCGGCCTCGTCGATCGGCTTGCCGAGGGCGGCGAACTGGGTCGGCGAGATCACCACGGCAGCCGGCTTGCCCGCGACCGCGTTCTCGAGAATGGAAATCTGGCCGTTGATGTCGGCCTCGCTGGTGGCTCCGAGCTCCGGCACGTTGACGTGCAAATCCTTGCCCGCCTGCCGCGCGCCGGCCAGCACGATCTGCCAGTAGAAGCTGGTGGTGTCTTTGACGATGATCGGGATGGTCGGCGTCTGCGCCCGCGCCACGGGGCTGGCCACAAGGCCGAGGGCGACGGTAGCCACGGCCACGCCGGCGAGAAGAAGCTGCTTCACGGTTGGTTTCTCTCCCATAACTGCCGCGTTACGGCTGCGACGGCGGCACCTTGCGTCGCAAGTGCCACCGAATCAATCGTCCGCGAACCGCATGACGGTGCGGCTCAGGCGCGTCTGGCCGGGCCGCAGCACCACCGACGGGAACGCTGCCTGGTTCGGCGAGTCGGGCGGGTGCTGCGTCTCCAGGCACATGGCGCCGCGGTACGGCAGGCCGGCGTTCGGCATCATGTTGCCGCTGTAGAACTGCACCCCCGGCTCGGTGGTCGCGACCGTCATGCGGATGCCGCGCGCCCGCACCACCGCCGCCTCGGCCGGCTCGACGCGCGGCGCGTCGGCGAGGACGAAGTTATGGTCGTAGCCAGGTTCCAGCCGCAGCTGCGCGTCGTCGGCCTCGATCCGCTTGCCGATCGCGCACGGCGTCCGGAAGTCGAACGGCGTGCCGGCGACGCCCGGCTGCTCGCCGGTCGGGATCATGCCGCGATCCACGGCGGTGAACCGGTCGGCGTGGATCGTGACCTCGTGGCCCAGGATGTCGGGCGAGCCGTCGAGGTTGAAATACGCGTGGTTGGTGAGGTTCACGACGGTCGGCGCGTCGGTGGACGCCGTGTAGTCGATGACCAGGGCCGAACCCTCGACCGAGTAGCGGACCGTCGCGCGCAGCCGGCCCGGGAAACCCTGGTCGCCGTCCGGGCTGTCGAGCGTGAGGCGCAACGCCGCGTCGCCGTCCGGCTCGGCCCGCCACACCGCGCGATCGAACCCGACCGTGCCGCCGTGCAGCGTGTTAGGGCCGTCGTTGGTGGCGAGCCGCACCACGCGGCCGTCCAACGAGAACCGGCCGCCGCCGATGCGGTTGCCGTAGCGCCCGACCACCGCGCCCCGATACGCGGTGTCGGCCACTGCGGCGGCCAGCGTCGGCAGCGGCAGGATCACGTCGCGCACCCCGTCGCGGGCGGCATACCGCAGCGCGCCGAGCCGCGCGCCATACGTCATCACCGTCGCCACCAGCGGCCCGCCGGTGCCAAGGCAGTAGGCGTCGACGTCGTGGCCGTTCGGCGCGCGGCCGAGGGACGAGGTGCTCATGGGGCCGCTCCGGCAACCGTGGACGCGCACAGTGGCGCGGTGGCACGATGGCCGCAACAGAGGGGAGGGCTTTGGCATGGACCAGCGCGTGGAACGACCGGCGTTCGACCGGACCGCCGGCGATGTCGGCAACATCGTCGAGTTCGGCCACGTCAACATCTTCGTGCCCGACCAGCGCGAGGCGACGCTGTTCTACGTGCAGGGGCTCGGCCTGACGCGCGACCCGTACGTCAACGTCGGCGTCGACAACATGTGGGTCAACGTCGGCACCTCGCAGTTTCATCTGCCGAGTGGCAAGGCGCAGGTGATGCGCGGCACCGTCGGCCTCGTGTTGCCCGACCTCGACAACCTGGCTGGCCGGCTCGACCGCGTGTTGCCGCGCCTCGCCGACGGCCACGCCGCATCGTGGCGCGAAGTCGACGGCGCGATCGAAGTGACCTGTCCGTGGGGCAACCGAATCCGCTGTCACGCGCCCGACGTGGCGCGGTTCGGGCCGGTGGCGCTCGGCATGCCGTATGTCGAGCTGGACGCCCCGCCCGGCACCGCCGCCCGGATCGCTCGCTTCTACCGCGAGGTGCTGGGTAACCCGGCCGAGGCGGACGGGATGACCGCGCGGGTGCCGGCCGGCGGCACCATGCTGGTGTTTCGCGAGACGACGACAATGCGACCGGACTACCACGGCGACCACATCCAGATCACGCTGGCCGACTTCGCCGGTCCGCACGCGCGCCTGCTGGAGCGCGGGCTGGTCACCCAGGAGAGCAACGAGTTCCAGTACCGGTTCCAGGACGTCGTCGACCTCGACACCCTCGAACTGCTGGTGACGGTCGAGCACGAGGTCCGCTCGATGCGCCACCCGTTCTACGCCCGCCCGCTCGTCAACCGCGCCGCCTGGATCACCCAGGCCAACTACCGCTCGGGGCTGGATTCGCAGGCGTGGGCGCTGCAACCGTGAGCGTTACGGCGACGCTCGACCATGTCGTGGTCAACGTGCGCGACGACATGGCAGTGGCGGCCGACCTCTGGACGCGCCTTGGGTTCACGCTGACCCCGCGCGGGGAACACACGCTGGGGACGTTCAACCACCTGGCGACGTTCGGCACCGACTACCTGGAGCTGATCGGCGCGCCACCCGGCCGCGACGACCTGGCGCCGATGCAGTGGCCGCCAGGGCTCAACGCGCTGGTGTTCGGCACCGAGGACGCGACCCGCAGCCATGTCGCGTTGCAGGCGGCGGGCGTGCCGGCCGACCCGCCGCTCGACTTTTCGCGTCCGGTCGAAGGCGGGGTGGCCGCCTTCCGCACCGTCAACCTGCCGCCCGGGCTGGTGGCGTCGGGCCGCGTCTACTTTTGCGAACACCGGACGCGGGCGCTGGTCTGGCGCGACGATTTAAGGCGGCACGCCAACGGGGTGGTCGGGATCGAGTCCGCGACCATGGTGGCGCGCGAACCCGCCCAGCTCGGCGGCCTGTTCGCCGACATGTTCGGGCCAGAGGCGGTGGCAGCGATCCCCGGTGGAGTAAGGCTTGCGTGCTCGCTGACCCGGATCGAGGTGGTCGACCGACCGGCATTCGAGCGGCATTGGGGTGTCACGGCGCTACCCGACACCGGCCGCCCCGAGACTATGGCGGCACTCACGTTGCGCACCACGTCGCTGTCGCGGGTCCACGCGGCGCTAAGGGCGGGCGGGATCGCGGCGCGCGACGAACGCGGCCGGATCGTGGTCGAGTCGAGTCAGGCCGGCGGGGTCGCGCTGGCGTTCGTGGAATAGTCAGGCGGCGAGTTGCCGCTCGATGGCTGGCCGGTCGATCAAGGACAGGACCTCAAAAATCTTCCCGTCGCGCAGTTTGTAGAAGACGTGCTCCGCGAACGAGACTGCCTTGCCGTTGGGTTGCAGGCCGAGGAACTCGCGCTGCGGCGTGCACGCGAAATGCAGGCGGCAGGCGATCCAGTCACCCGCGACGACGAGAACCTGGATGTCGAAGAACAGGTCCGGAATCGCGGCGACGTCTCCGGCGATCAGGTTTTGATAGTCCAGCCGGGTCATCGCCGTGCCGTTGTAAGTCAGATCCTCACAAACGAACTCGCCGAGGTCGAGCCGGCGGTCGTTGAGGTGGGCAATATAGCGGCGATAGCGCGCTTCATTGTCGCCTTCGGTTATGGAGCGCCTCCGGATCGTGTGGAGTTCACGCGCGCGGCCTAGCGCCGTCCAGGAACAGCGTTACCGCCGCGTGCATCCGCCGCTCGATCTGCGCCGGGTCGGTGGCGATCCCAAGCAACGCCAGCCGGGTCTGCCGGACGACGACGAGGCTCAGGAACTGCTCGGCGGCCAGCTCGGGGTCGGCCACTGCAATCTGGCCGTCGTCCGCAAAGTGCAGCAGCATCTTGGCAAGAATGGCGTTGCTGCGTTGCCAGCCGAGTTCGTGAGCGATCCGGGCCAGTTCCGGAAACCGGTTCGCCTCGGAGATCAGGATGCGGTGCACCATGATCGACTCCGGTGCCAGTGCCACCTCGAGCAACCGCCGCGACACCTTGAGCAGCGCATCCTCGACGCGAACGGTGGTCGGTGACGTCGCGGCGTCGCATAGCGGGATGACCCAGCGTTCGATCTGGCGCTGGAACACCGCGTCGAACAGCGCTGCCTTGTCGCGGTAGCGCGCATACAACGTCGCCTTGCCGATGCTGGCCGCGTCGGCGACCGCGTCGATCGTGGTCGCCTCGAAACCGCGCTCCATGAACATCTGCGCCGCCATCTCGATCAGGCGAGCATCGCGCTTGATCGCGTCTTCCTGGCACGGACGGCCACCGGTGTAGCGTTTTACCTTCGACACGAGTGTGCTGGACATGGCCGTATGGAGCGCTTTCACCCCGCGATTTCAAGCGGTTTCGGATAGTGGGCAGACGAGAGAACGGGCAGCGATGGCTGCCCGCTCTCGGTTGGCGACGGTCTTAGCGGCTGACCTGACCGTGGCTGCGGATGCTGTTGCGCGCGGTCGGATCGGCGTCTTGCGCCCCAGTCGACTGGGCGTTCAGCGAGACGATGAACGCCGGCACGTTGACCGCGTAGCGGCCGGTCATGTCGTCGTAGCGGCTGGCACGGAAGTCGTCGGCGCGCGCGGTCGAGGCAGCGCCGACGAGGGCGGTCGCGGCCAGCATGGCGAACAGGAGATTGCGCATCGGAGTTCTTCTTAAAAATGTCCGGCGCATCAGCGCGTCTGGACCCGACCGAAATGCGGCGGCAATCAGGCGGAAACAAGACTGTATCGTTCTGTTAGATGCGCTGGGCAGGTCCGCGCCTTACGCGGTCGCCAACGGTGTCCGAAACGACATTCGGAATGGCTCGTCCGGCGTCGGCTGTCGAAATACCGCGACACTCGCGACCGTGCGGGGCACTGCCAGCGCCGGTTCGAACCACGCCTGCGCCAGCGGCCGAACCCGCGCCATCGTCGCCACGTCGAGCCGGCGGCTCAGCGTGATGTGGAACGTCCAGGTGGCGAACACGTCCGGGTAGCCCCAGCGCCGCAGGTTGGCCTCGCGCGCCGGATCGAGGCCGCCGCCGCGTCGCCGGGACAATTCCGCGCCGTCCGGCGGTTGGCGCAACGGGTCGAGCCCGGCCACCACGACGTCCGACAACGCCTGCATGGCGACCGAGGGCGATGCCTGTCGCAGACACAGAAAACCCTGCCAGTCGTCCAGCGTCAGCGGCGGCAGCTCGAACGCGGGAACGCCGGCGGTGACCTCGGCCAGCGCCGCCACGACGTCGGCCTCCGCGTGGCCCGGCCGCAGCGCCATCGGCGGTTTCAGCGTCGCATGGAAGCCGTATCGCCGCGCGTCGGCGGTGACCTCCGGATCGACGTCCGGCCCGGGCCCGACGGCGGCACCGGTCGCATCGCGGCCCAGCCAGGCGCTGCCGGCGGCGTGCAACGGGTCGGCAAGCTCGGGCGCGTAGTAGGCGGAAAAACGTCCGCTCACGCCACGCGCTCGCCGCCCCGCCACGTCGCGCGCGGCACCGGGATGCCGTCGTGCACCCGCACCCTCACCAGGTCGGCGCGCAAGCCCACCTCGATCCGGCCCCGGTCGGGCAGCCCCGCCATCCGCGCCGGCGCGTCGGAGATCATCGCCACCGCCGCCGGCAAGTCCAAGTCGCCGATGCCGGCCGCCACGAACGCCGCCTCGATCATCGCCGAGGGCACGTAGTCGGAGGCCAGCGCGTCGACCAGTCCGGCCGCGATCAGCGCGGCGGCCGAGACGTTGCCGGAGTGGCTGCCGCCGCGCACCAGGTTCGGCGCGCCCGCGATCACCGTCATGCCGCGCGCCTTGGCCGCCCGCGCGGCCGCCAGACTGACCGGGAACTCGCTGATGCGGACGCCGAGCCGGTCGTTGTCGGCCACCTCCGCCTCGGTCCCGTCGTCGTGGCTGGCCAAGGCGACACCTCGGCCGGCGATGCGCGCCAGCAACGCCGCCCGGTTCGGCTCGCGCAGCCGGTCGCGTTGCGCGTTCATCGCCACGATCTGCCGCTCGACCGCCTCCGGTGCGTGCCCGTCGGCGACCCGCATGGCGCGGTAGCGGTCCAGGTCGGAGTACTGGCCGACCCCCGGAGCGTGATCCATCAGGCTCACCATCCGGACGAGCGGATGGTCCGCCACGTCGTAGAACATCGGCAGCATGTCCTCGGCCGGCAGTTCGCACCTTAGGTGCAGGAAGTGCTCCGCACGCAGAATACCGGTGCCGGCCAGCGCCGTCAGGTCGGCGACGCCGTCGTTGAACGTGCGGATGCGGTCGTTGTCGAAGCCGAGGTCGCCGAGGCACAGCGCGTCCAGCACCGTGGTGACGCCGGCCACCGCGCACTGCGCGTCGTGTGCCAGCATCGCAGAGCGCGACGGCCAGCGGGCGCCGGCGCGGGGCAGCACCTGGCGTTCGAGGTTGTCGGTGTGGACGTCGACGGCACCCGGCAGCAGCAGGTCGCCGTCCAGATCGACGCCGCCGGCGCGCGAAGGCGTGTCGATCGCCACAATCAAGCCGTTCCGCAGCGTGACACTGCCGTCGACCGTTCGATCGGCCAGCACTAGGCGCGCGTTCGTCAGTATGGTTTCGCCCATGGGCCGACGCGGGTAGGCAGCGGTTCCCGACGAGTCAACTCGATACGCGGAACCCGCCGTGGCACGGACGCGTCAGAGGCCTCGACAAAAGGAACATGCGATGCGGCGGAGAGTGCTTCTGGCCACCGGGCTTGCGACGCCCGCGATCCTGATGGGCAACCGCGTGGCCGACGCGGCGGTCCCGGACGCCAAGGCCGGGAAACCGACGCCGTTCGACGCCAACACCGTGCGGGCGATCGCGCGCGACCTCGCGGCCAAGCCGTTCGCGCCGGCCGAGACGGCATTGCCCGACGTGCTCGCCAACCTCAGCTACGACAGGTACCGCGCCATTCGGTTTGACCCGGCGCGCAGCCTGTGGCGCGGCACCGGCCTGCCGTTCGAGGCGGAGTTCTTCCACCGCGGCTTCCTGTATAAGGACCGGGTGGACATCAACGTGGTCGCCGACGGGCAGTCGACGCCGATCGCCTACAACCCCGACCTGTTCGACTTCGGCCCGACACCGCGCCCGAACGCCGCCGGCCTCGCCGATGTCGGATTCGCGGGCTTCCGCATCCACGCGCCCTTCATGCGACCCGATTACGCCGACGAGTTCTGCGTGTTCCTCGGCGCGTCGTATTTCCGGGCGCTCGCCAAGGGTCAGACCTACGGCCTGTCCGCGCGCGGCCTGGCGATCGACACCGGCGACTCGCGTGGGGAAGAGTTCCCGTCGTTCCGCGAGTTCTGGCTGGAGCGGCCGCAGCCGGGTGCGTCGGCGCTGGTGATCCACGCGTTGCTCGAAAGCCCGTCGGCCACCGGCGCCTACCGCTTCACCGTCCGGCCGGGCGACGAGACGATCATGGACGTCGAGAGCGTGGTGTTCCCGCGCGTCGACATCGACCAGGTCGGGTTGGCGACGCTGACCAGCATGTTCACCTTCGGCCCGGCCAGCCACACCGGCTTCGACGACTGGCGGCCGGCGGTGCACGACAGCGAAGGCCTGCAGATCTGGACCGGGCGCGGCGAGCACGTCTGGCGGCCGCTGGCCAACCCGCGCACCCTGCAGGTCAGCGTGTTCGGCGACCTCGCCCCGCGCGGCTTCGGCCTGATGCAGCGCAGCCGCAAGTTCACCGACTACGAGGATCTGGAAACCGACTACGAGCTGCGTCCAAGCCTGTGGGTCGAGCCGATCGGCGCGCCCGGGGAGGGCGCGGTGGTGCTGGTCGAGATCCCGACCCGCAGCGAGGTGCACGACAACATCGTGGCGTTCTGGCGGCCCAAGAACCCGCTCAAGGCGAAGTCGGAGAACGGGTTCACCTACCGTCTGCACTGGGGCGACCGGGCGCCTATCGCCGAAGACGTCGCGCGCGTGGTCGGCACGTTCACCGGCGTCAGCTTCAGTGGCAAAACGCGGGAATTCGTGTTGGACATATCGGGCGGCAAGTTGAAGGCCGACAGCAAGCCGCGCCTGGAAGTGACGTCCGACCATGGCGCGATCACCGTGCCGTCGGTGGTGCTGAACACCGCCAAACCGAACGACACCTGGCGCGCCTCGTTCGAACTGGATCCGCAGGGGGCGCCGGTGGTCGAGTTGCGGGGACGGCTGGTGGACGACGGCGGGCCGCTGTCGGAGACCTGGCTGTATCGCTGGACACCCGCTTGACCGGCCGTGATGGATAACCTTGCGGTCCTGCCGGACGGCCCCGCGTTCGTCGCGATGCCGCCGCCGTCGCCGCTGGCGATGGACGCGCAGCCACTCGACCGCAGTCCCGCATCCGACCGCCGCGTGACCGTCGGCGCGCGACGCTGGCGCAGGCTGCCGGTGATCGGCGGCGCGATCGCGCTGACCGCCTTCGCCGCGCGCGAGATGTATCGCGTGCTGGAGGTCGGCGGGCTGACCGTGCTCGAATGCCTGATCCTCGGGCTGTACGTCGCCCTGTTCGCCTGGATCGCGCTCGCCGCCACCAGCGCCGTCGCCGGCTTTGTCTCGCTGATGCGCGAGCCAAAACCCGGCCCGGCGGGCATGCCGACCGTGCCGACCGCCTTGCTGATGCCGACCTACAACGAGCCGCCGGCGCGGGTGATGGCCGCGCTCGAAGCCATGCGGACCAGTTTAGCGGCGCGCGGCGTCGAGCAATGGTTCGACATCTTCGTGCTGTCCGACACCACCGACCCCGATGTCTGGATCGCCGAGGAGGCGGCCTGGATGGCGCTCCGCTCCCGCTTGCCCGCCGACGCGCGGCTGTTCTACCGCCGCCGCCCGCGCAACACGGAACGCAAGGCGGGCAACATCGCCGAATGGGTGCGGGCGCACGGGGCGGCGTACCCGCAGATGCTGATCCTGGACGCCGACAGCGTCATGACTGCCGAGTTGCTGGTGCGCCTGTCGGTCGCAATGGCCGCCGACCCCGCGGTGGGGTTGCTCCAGTCGCTGCCGGTGGTGGTCGGGGCCGACACCCTGTTCGCGCGGATGCAGCAGTTCGCCGGGCGCGTGTACGGGCCGCTGATCGCGCACGGCATCGCGTGGTGGCACGGCACCGAGGGCAACTACTGGGGCCATAACGCGATCATCCGCACCGCCGCCTTCGCCCACGACGCCGGGTTGCCGACGTTGCACGGGGGCGCCCCGTTCGGCGGCCACATCCTGAGCCACGACTTCGTCGAGGCGGCGCTGCTGCGGCGCGCGGGATGGCAGGTGCGGATGCTGCCCGGCCTGGCCGGCAGCTACGAGGAGGGGCCGCCGTCGCTGACCGAGCTGGCCGTGCGCGACCGCCGCTGGTGCCAGGGTAACCTGCAACACATGGCGGTGCTGCCCACGCGCGGCCTGCACTGGGTCAGCCGGCTGCACCTGTTGATGGGCATCGGCAGTTACGTGACCGCGCCGATGTGGCTGGTGTTCCTGATGGCCGGCATCGCGGTCTCGTTGCAGGCGCGCTTCATCCCGGTCGAGTATTTCGGCTCCGGCCCGACGCTGTTCCCGGTCTGGCCGGCGGTCGACCCGGTCCGGTCGATGTGGCTGTTCGTGGCCACCATGGGCGTGCTGCTGCTGCCAAAGGTGCTGGCCTATGTCGTGTTGCTGACCGACCCGGCCCTGCGACGCGGCTGTGGCGGGGCGGGGCCGGCGCTGCTGTCGATCCTGGTCGAGACGGTGCTTGCGGGCCTGCTCGCGCCGACCACGATGCTGATGCAGAGCTGGGCGGTGTACGGCATCCTGCGCGGTCGCGAGGGTGGCTGGAACACGCAACGGCGCGACGGCGGCGCGGTCGTGTGGGCCGACGTCACCCGCGCGTACGGCAGCTACATGGTGTTCGGCCTGGTGCTCGGGGCGGCCGCGTTCGCCGTCTCGCCGTCGCTGCTGGCCTGGATGTCGCCGGTGGTGCTCGGCTGGGCGCTGGTGCTGCCGCTGGCGGGGCTGACCGCGAGTGTGGCCGCCGGGCGGGCGCTGCTGCGGCTTGGGCTGCTGCGGACGCCCGAGGAGGGCTCGCCGCCGCCAGAGGTCGCGCACGCGGCGGCGCTCCGGTCCGGCGCCCGGGCCGTTGTTGCCGACGCGCCGGGGTTGCTGGCCGCCGACCCGGCGTTGCTGGCGCAGCACATGGCGACGCTGCCGCCGCCGCGCCAAAAAGGCGAGCCGTTCGACCCGGCGCTGTTGCTGGCGCGGGCGAAGCTGGCCGAGGACGAAGGCGCGTGGGCGACCATGACCCGGCCGGAGCGGCTGGCGTCGCTGGCCGACGCCGAGGCGCTAGGCGCACTGACGGCGGGTCACCGCCGGATCAGGTAGTAGTGCATGGTGATTTGGATTGTCTCCCGATCGTGCGGCGCGCCGGGTGGGAACGGTGGTAACTTCTTGTCGCGGAACATCGACAGCAGTCCCATGTCCAGAAACTGCGAGCCGGAGCGACGGATCAGGTCGACATCGCGACCGAACACGTGGCCATCCCGCCCGACGACGATCGAGATTGTGCTGTCACCCTCCTCGTTGTTCTGGGCAGCCTGGTCGGGATAGCGTTTGTGGCGCTCGACATAGGCCGAGAGCTCGGCGAGCCAGTCGGCGCCCAGCGCCTCGCCGCCACGAACGTCGCTCGACGCGTTGCTCCGCGCGGCGGACGGCGGTGGGATGGCCGCGTTGCGGGTGACCGAAGCGGAGCGTGACAGGTCGAACGACGGCATCAGTGTGGTCGGGAAGCCATCGGCGGTGACGCGCGGCGGGTTCGGTCGCGATATCGGGCGCGGTGCCCTGGGTCGCGACGGCTCGCGGCTGGCGACGGCCGGCGGCGGTGGGGTGGCGGCGGGCCGGAGCGGCTCCGGATTGGCGGTGGTGGCGGGCTCGGGCGGACGGACCGCCGGCGGCGGCACCGGAACCGTGCCCGCGACATCCGGCAACACCTGTGGCGCGCTGGGGGCGGCAACGGTCGGAGCCGTCGGCACTGCAGACGGCGCGGCAGGCTTTGGCGCCGCTTCGAGCGACGGCACCGGCGCGGCCTCCGGCACGTTCGGTGTCACCGGAGCCGTCGGCGTCTCGGGCAGGGGCGGTGCCGCCTCCGGCGTTGGCGGCACGGCGGCAGCAGGCGGTGGCGGCGATGCGGCGCTGGTCTCCGCGTCGAGTCCGGGGATCGGGGCCGGCGCCTTGCTGGGCAACACGCGATCGGACGGGGGGGCGGGCGTCGCTGGGCGCGACCCACCCTCGAACAGCAATGCGACTTCGGCCGGGGCGGGCGTCTGCGGCGGCCTCGGCTCCTCCGGCAGCACCAAGACCAACGCCGCGAACACCAGGAAGTGCAGCAGCAGCGCCAGCGCGAGCCAGGCCGACCGGTCCCGCCGCGATCGCCGGGGCGGGGCGGCGAGCGGTCCATCGGCCACGAGCACAGTGGGCGGCACGGTGGAGGTCCGGGCCGGAATCGAACCGGCATTCACGGATTTGCAGTCCGTTGCATCACCACTCTGCCACCGGACCCGGGCACGCGCATCGTCCACGGCTGGGCACGACGCGGGATATCGGCCGTCGCGCGCACGCGGTCAAGAACATGCCGCGCCCCAACGGCGAGGACGAACTTGAGGTGTGCGGTGCGGCATCCTATGCACGTACCAGCTCAGGAACCCCGACCCGCATGGCCACCACGCTGACCCCGCCCGCCGTTCCCATCCTGGCCCCGGACCGTCTGGTGCGCGCGGCCAAGCCGGTCGCCCTGCGCGGCGAGGCGTTCTACGCCTGCGCCCGCAACTTCATGGTCGACGGCCAGGTGCGGCCGAACCGCGTCTATTCGCCCGTGCTGCTGGCGGCGATGCGACTACTGCCGCGCGAGCGCTTCGTGCCGGCCAACATGCTGGTGCGCGCCTACCTCGACGACGACGTGCCGCTGGGCAACGGCCGCGTGCTGACCGAGCCGATGGTGATCGCCCAACTGATCGAGCTGGCCAACGTGCGCCCGGGCGAACGCGCGTTGCTGGTGGGCGCCAACACCGGCTACGCCGCCGCCCTGCTGGCCGCCTGCCGCGCGCGGGTGGTGGCGCTCGAGGAGGACGCCGACCTGCTCGCGGTCGCCCGGCCGCTGCTGGCCGAACTGGCGCCGGGGGTCGAGCTGGTGGCCGGCCCGCTTGGCGAGGGCTGGGCGGCGGGGGCGCCATACGACCTCATCCTGATCGACGGCGCGGTGACCGCGATCCCGCCGACCATCGCGGGCCAGCTCCGCCCGGCGGCGCCACAGTTCGGCGGCCGGCTGGTGACGGTGATCCGCGACGACGCCGTGGGCCGCGCGGTGGTGGCCGAGCAGATCGACGGCCGCGTCGGCCTGGCGCAGCACTTCGACTGCATGGTCCCGCTGCTGGCCCCGCTGCGTCCGCCGCCGGCCTTCGTATTCTGAAACGGATCAGGCAGTATGGACCGCAAGGAGAACCGCCGATGAGCCGATCAGCCTTGTTCCGCGCCATCACCGTCGGGCTGTGTTGCGTCGTGGCTCCGGCGGCGGCGCTCGCGCAAGCCAAGCCGGCCGCGAAGGCGAAGCCGCTGGCCCTCGACACCTCGCGAACCGGCGCACGCCTGACCTCCACCGCCGGCAGCGGCATCCGCACCCTGCAACAGGCGCTGTCGGCGGCCTACAGCAATAACCCCACGCTCACTGCCGCCCGGGCCGGCCTGCGGGCCACCGACGAGACGGTGCCGGCGGCGATCTCGAGCTGGCGACCGCAGGTGATCATCAGCGGCACCGGCGGCGGCGCGTTCGGCTCCACCACGTCGACGTTCGGCGCCACCACCCAGAATTCCGTCTTCGGCCCCCAGACCACCCCCGGCGGGCAGAACTCCGCCAGTTCGCAACGGCCGCTCTACGCGTTCACCGGCACCGTAACCCAGCCGATCTATCGCGGCGGCCGCACCATCGCCGGGATCAACCGCGCCGAGAACCAGGTGATGAGCGCCCGCGCCCAGCTGCAGGTGACCGAGCAGCAGGTGTTCACCGATACCGTTACCGCCTACGTCGGCGTGATCTCGAACGGGCAGGTGTTGCAGCTCGACGCCAACAACGAGCAGGTGCTGCAAAAGCAGTTGCAGGCCACCAACGACCGGTTCCGCGTCGGCGAGATCACCCGCACCGACGTGGCGCAGGCCGAGGCGGCGCTGGCCCAGGCGACCGCCACGCGCGCGGCACAGGAAGGCTCGCTGCAGACCTCGCGGGCCAACTTCCAGCGCCAGACCGGCGAGCTGCCGGACAACCTGATCGAGCCGCAGCCGTTGCAGCTGCCGGGCCACGGCGAGCCGGACATCGTGCGGCTCGCCACCTCCAACAACCCGAACGTGATCGAGGCGCTGTTCAACGTCGCCGCCGCGCGCGAGGCGTTCAACCTTGCCTATTCTGCGCTGATGCCGAACCTCAGCGTGCAGGCGCAAGCGTTCTACACCAACCAGCAGCAGCAGATCGGCCTCAACGCGCAGGGCGAGACGGTGATCGGCACGCTGACGATCCCGATCTTCCAGGGCGGCGCCGAATACTCGGCCATCCGCCAGGCGCGCCAGCAGGAACAGCAGGCGATCAAGTCGCTTGACGACCAGCGCCGCGCCGCCACGCAACAGGCGATCAGCGCGTACCAGAACTACGTGGCGGCGAAAGCCACCATCGTCAGCAACCGCGCCGCGATCCGCGCCAACGAGATCGCGCTCGAAGGCGTGCAGCGCGAGGCGATTGTCGGCAGCCGCACGACGCTCGACGTGCTCAACGCCGAGCAGGCGCTGTTGAACAGCCGGGTGACGCTGGTGCAGTCGCTGGCGAGCTTCGTGACCGACAGCTACGCGGTCGCCAACGCGACCGGGCGGCTGACCGCCTACGACCTGAACCTCGCGGTGCCGTTGTACGACGTGAACGCGTATTATCGCGAGGTGAAGAACCTCTGGATCGGCACCGGCGACTACGCGACCGGGCAGCCGGGGCGCTGATGGGGGAGACACGCCCGCCCGCCGCCCCCGCCGCCGGCGAGCCCGATCCGTCGATGGACGACATCCTGGCCTCGATCCGCCGGATCCTGAGCGAAGACGAGCAGGCGAACCCGCAACCGCCGAACTCGACCAGGCCGGTGACGCGGCCGGTGACGCCCACCGATGATGTGCTCGACCTCGACGACACCATGTTGGTGGCCGAGCCGATACCCGGGCCGGTGGCGGAGCCGATCCGGCGGCCATCCCCCGACCATCGAGAGGATACAGGCGTCATGCCGGACATCGATACGCCGACGGCCGGATTGATCGCGCCGGAGGCCCAGATGGCGACCACCAACTCGATGGGCTCGTTGCGCCGCACGATCGAGGCCCGCGCGAACGCCGCCCTGGGATCGGCGCCCAGCCTGCGCGGCGGCGGGCCGACGCTCGAGGACGTCGTGCGCGACGAACTGCGGCCCATGCTGAAGAACTGGCTCGATGCCAACCTGCCCGCGATGGTCGAGCGCCTGGTCGCCGTCGAGATCGAGCGCCTCGTCGCCCGCTCCGCGTCGTAGCCTTGCCGTGACGCTGGCTCCCCGCTTCGAACCGGCCGAGGCCGAGCCGCGCCTCTACGCCGGCTGGGAGCGATCGGCTGCGTTCTCCGCCGGCGCGCGGCCCGACGCGGCGCCGTTCACGGTGATGATCCCGCCGCCCAACGTGACCGGCAGCCTGCACGTCGGTCACGCGCTGACGATGACGGTGCAGGACCTGCTGATCCGCTACCGCCGCATGCAGGGGCGTGACGCGCTGTGGATGCCGGGCATGGACCACGCCGGCATCGCCACGCAGATGGTGGTGGAACGCGTGCTGGCGACCGCAGGCACCACGCGGCAAAACATCGGGCGCGAGGCGTTCACCGACCGGGTCTGGCGCTGGAAGGCGGAGAGCGGCGGTTCGATCACCAACCAGCTCCGCCGGCTCGGCGCGTCGCTCGACTGGCCGCGCGAGCGGTTCACCATGGACGAGGGCCTGTCCGCCGCCGTCCGGACGACGTTCGTAAGATTGCATCGCGAGGGGCTGATCTACCGCGACCGCCGGCTGGTGAACTGGGACCCGAAGTTCGCGTCCGCCATCAGCGACCTCGAAGTCGAAAGCCGCGAGGTGCGTGGGCACCTCTGGCACATCCGCTACGCGCTGGCCGACGATCCCGCCCGCTCGATCACGGTCGCCACCACGCGGCCCGAGACGATGCTGGGCGACACGGCGGTGGCGGTGCATCCCGACGATGCTCGATATGCCGACTTGGTCGGCCGCACGGTCATCCTGCCGATCACCGGCCGGCACATCCCGATCGTCGCCGACACCTATAGCGACCCGGAGAAGGGCACCGGCGCCGTAAAAATTACGCCCGCCCACGATTTCAACGACTTCGAGGTCGGCCGCCGCCACGCGCTGGAAATGCCGAGCGTCATCGACCGGCAGGGGCGGATCACGCTGGCCGAGATCGGCGGCCCCGCCACCGACTTCCTGCGCGCCATCGACGGCCTCGACCGCAATGACGCGCGGCGCGAGATCGTGGCCGAGCTGGAGCGCCTCGACGTGCTCGGACTGGTCGAGCCGCACACCCACATGGTCCCGCACGGCGACCGCTCTGGGGTGGTGATCGAGCCGTTGCTGACGGTGCAGTGGTACTGCGACGCGGCGACACTGGCCCAGCCGGCGATCGAGGCGGTCGAGGCGGGGCGTACCGTGTTCGTGCCGCGCCAGTGGGAAAACACGTTCTTCGCCTGGATGCGCGACATCCAGCCGTGGTGCATCAGCCGCCAGCTGTGGTGGGGGCACCAGATACCTGCCTGGTACGGCCCCGACGGCACCGTGTTCGTCGAAATCGACGAGGCGGCGGCGCAGGCGTCGGCGCGCGCGCACTACGGGTCCGAGACGCCGCTGGAACGCGATCCCGACGTGCTGGACACCTGGTTCAGCTCGGCGCTGTGGCCGTTTTCCACGCTCGGCTGGCCGGAGCCGACCGCCGACCTCGCGCGACACTACCCCGGCGACGTGCTGGTGACGGCGTTCGACATCATCTTCTTCTGGGTGGCCCGGATGATGATGATGGGCCTGCACCTGATGGGCGACGTGCCGTTCCGCACCGTGTTCATTCACGGCCTTGTGCGCGACGAGCGCGGCCAGAAGATGAGCAAGAGCAAGGGCAACGTTATCGACCCGCTCGCACTCGTCGAGCAGTACGGCGCCGACGCGCTGCGGTTCGCCGTCGCCGCCTCGTGCGGTCCGGGGCGCGACGTCAAACTCGGTGCGGCCAAGGTCGAGGGCCAGCGGGCGTTCGTGACCAAGCTGTGGAACGCGGCCAAGTTCGGCGAGATGAACGGGTTTGTCGCGGCCGTGGAGCCTGGCTCCGCGACGTTGCCGATCTTGCGCTGGCTGCTGGCCGAAACCAACCAGCTGATCGCCGACTGCACCGCGACGCTCGACGCCTACCGCCTCGACGAGTATGCCGCCGCCGCCTACCGATTTACTTACGGCACCTATTGCGATTGGTTCCTGGAATTGGCCAAACCCGGGTTGCAGGGTGCCGACGCGGACGAACTGCGGCGCGTGGGCGGCTACGTGTTCGGGGTGATGATCCGGCTGCTGCACCCCGCCATGCCCTTCGTGACCGAGGCACTGTGGGACGACCTCGGCTACGGCGCGCCCTGTTCGCTGATCGCCGCCGCATGGCCGACCGCGACCGACGTGCCGGAAGCCGAGGCGGCGCGCGCCGAACTCGACTGGCTGGTGCGGCTGATCGGCACCGTCCGCACGGTGCGGAGCGAGATGGGGGTGCCGCCGAGCGTGCTCGCCCCGGTGCTGCTGCGCGACGCGACCGCCGCCGACCTGGCACGCGGGGCCACGTGGCGCGAGGCGATCGGCCGGCTGGCGCGCGCGTCGTCGTTCGGGCCGCTGGAGGGCGAGCTGCCCCGCGGCTCGGCGCAGGCGGTGCTGGACCAGGCCACCATCGTGATCCCGCTCGCCGGCCTGATCGACCTCGACGCCGAACGGGCGCGATTGGCCCGGGACCGCGCGAAGATCGAGAAGGATGCGGACGGCATCGCGCGCAAGCTCGGCAACCCGGAGTTCGTCGCCCGTGCCAAGCCGGAGGTGGTCGACGAGAACCGCGAACGGCTCGCCACCGCACACGCCGAGATGGCCCGGCTCGACGCGGCGCTGGCCCGCATCGCCGCGTGAGCGAGACCGCCGTCCTCACGCTGTCCTGCGGCAACCGGCCCGGCATTGTGGCGGCGGTGGCGACCCACCTGTTCGACGCCGGCTGCAATATTTTGGACGCCAGCCAATTCGACGACACCGACAGTGGCCGGTTTTTTATGCGCGTACAAGTCAATGCCGCCGCATCACTGGACTTCGCCCACTTGCGCGAAGGCTTTACCGAGGTTGCATCGAAGTTCGACATGGCGTGGCGGCTGCGGACCAGCGGCGAGCGGCAGCGGGTGATGCTGATGGTCTCGCGGTTCGACCACTGCCTGATCGACCTGCTGTATCGCTGGCGGCTCGGCGAACTGGCGATGGACGTGGTCGGCATCATCAGCAACCACCCGCCCGACATTTTTAGCCACATCGACATCGACGGCATCCCGTTCCATTTCCTGCCGGTCAGCCGCGACACCAAGATGGAACAGGAGGCGCAGATCTGGGCCACCATCCGCGACAGCGCCGCCGACCTCGTGGTGCTCGCGCGCTACATGCAGGTGCTGTCCGACGGCCTGACCGCGAAACTGCTAGGCCGCTGCATCAACATCCATCATTCCTTCCTGCCCGGTTTCAAAGGTGCCAAGCCGTATCATCAGGCGTTCGCGCGGGGCGTGAAACTGATCGGGGCGACGGCGCACTACGTCACCAGCGACCTCGACGAAGGCCCGATCATCGAGCAGGACGTCGAACGCATCAGCCACCGCGACCGCCCCAACGACCTGGTACGAAAAGGCCGTGACATCGAACGCCGCGTGCTGGCCCGCGCGATCCGGCACCATTTGGAGGACCGGGTTCTGCTGAACGGGCGCACCACGGTGGTGTTCGAAGGGTGACGGCGGCCCGCCTTGCCGTCGATATCGGCGGCACCTTTACGGATCTCGCTTTGGAACATGCGGGTCTGCGCCATACGATTAAAGTGCTGACGACGCCGGCGGCGCCGGAGGCGGGCGTGCTGGCCGGCGTGGCGGCGATCCTCGACCTGGCGCGACTGCGACCGGCGGACATCCAGGTGGTAATCCACGGCACCACGCTCGCGACCAACGCGCTGATCGAGCGCAAGGGCGCCAGGACCGCGCTGCTGACCACCGAGGGGTTTCGCGACGTGTTGGCGCTCGGCAACGAGAGCCGGTACGACCAGTACGACCTCAACATCGTGCTGCCGACGCCGCTGGTGCCGCGCTACCTGCGTCTGCCGGTGCCGGAGCGGATCGATCGCGACGGCCGGGTGTTGCGTCCGCTCGACGTACAGGCGGTGCGCGACCTCGCTCCGCTGCTGGTCCGCGAGGGTGTGGAAAGTGTGGCGATCGGCTTCCTGCACGCCTACCGCGACGGCGCGCACGAGCGGGCGGCGCGGGCGGCGTTGCGCGAGGCGCTGCCCGAGATGCCGGTGTCGATCTCGTCCGAGGTCTCGCCCGAGATGCGCGAGTGGGAGCGGTTCTCGACCACGGCCGCCAACGCCTACGTGCAGCCGCTGATGGCGACGTACCTCACCCGGCTGGAGGCGGCGTTGCGCGAGCTTGGCCTGGCCACGCCGATCTTCCTGATGTTGTCCGGCGGCGGGTTGACCACGGTCGCGACGGCGTGCCGGTTCCCGATCCGCTTGGTCGAGAGCGGCCCGGCCGGCGGCGCCATCTTCGCCGCCGCCATCGCGCGGCGGCACGGGCTGGACAAGGTGCTGTCGTTCGACATGGGCGGCACGACGGCCAAAGTCTGCCTGATCGACGATTTTGAGCCGCAGACCGCGCGCAGCTTCGAGGTCGCGCGTGTCGGCCGCTTCCGCAAAGGCTCTGGGCTGCCGCTCCGCATCCCGGTGATCGAGATGGTCGAGATCGGCGCCGGCGGCGGCAGTCTGGCCCACGTGGACGGGCTCGGCCGGTTGCAGGTCGGCCCGGAGTCTGCCGGCGCCGATCCCGGTCCCGCCTGCTACGGACGCGGCGGGGCGCATCCGGCGGTGACCGACGCCAATCTCGCCCTCGGCCGCTACGACGCGGGCGCGTTCGCCGGCGGCACGATGGCGCTCGACATGGCGGCGGCCGAGCGGGCGTTGCTCGCCGACGTGGGCCGCGCGTTGGCGTTGGAACCCGGGATGGCGGCGCTGGGCGTGGTCGAGGTGGTGGACGAGAACATGGCCAACGCGGCGCGGGTGCACGCGGTCGAGGCCGGGGCCAGCTACGCCGGGCGCACCATGATCGCGTTCGGCGGCGGCGGGCCGGTGCACGGACTGCGGGTCGCGGAAAAAGTCGGTATCGAGCGCATCGTCGTGCCGCGCGGCGCCGGCGTCGGCAGCGCCATCGGATTTCTGCGCGCGCCGGTCGGCTACGAGGTGGTGCGCAGCCTGTATCAGCGGCTCGGCGCGTTCGATGTGCCGGCGGTCAACGCGTTGCTGGCCGACATGGCCGACGAGGCGAGGCAGGTCGTCGCCGCCGGCAGCTTTGGCGCGGCCACGACCGAGCGCCGCGTCGCGTTCATGCGCTACGTCGGGCAGGGGCACGAGATCGCCGTGCCCTTGCCGGTCCGCGAATTGGCGCCGGTGGATGTGGCGGGCATTCGCGCCGCGTACGACACCGAATACGCCCGCGCCTACGATCGCCCGGTGCCGGGTTCCGACGTCGAGGTGCTAAGTTACGCCGTCGTGGTCGCGACCGAGCCCGTCGTCGCGTCGGAGGCGGAGTCTGCCGCCGTCCCGCATGACGCGACACCCGTCGGACGCCGGCCGGTGCGCGACACGGCGACCGGTGCGATCGCCGACTGGGCGCTGTTCGACCGCTCGACCCTGCGACCGGGAGCGACGTTCGCCGGGCCGGCGATCGTGGCCGAGGCGGAGACGTCGACCCTGGTCGGCCCCGGCTGGCGCTGCGTCGTCCACGCCGGCGGCGACCTGATGCTGACGGCATGAGCCACGCCAGCCAGCTGGCCGCGATCCGCAACCAGGTGATGTGGAACCGGCTGATCGCGGTCGTCGAGGAGCAGGCGCAGACGATGATCCGCACCGCGTTCTCGACCACCGTGCGCGAGGCGGGCGACCTGTCGGCCGGCGTGTTCGACCTGCGCGGCCGGATGCTGGCGCAGGCGGTCACCGGCACGCCCGGCCACGTCAACTCGATGATGGAGAGCGTCGGGCATTTCCTGCGTAAATTCCCGGCGGCGACGATGCGGGCGGGCGACCACTACATCACCAACGACCCTTGGCTCGGCACCGGCCACCTCCACGACCTGACGGTGGTGACGCCGGCGTTCCACGACGGCCGGATCGTCGGGCTGCTCGCCAACACGGCGCACGTGATCGACGTCGGCGGCCTCGGCATGGGCCCGGACGCCCGCAGCGTGTTCGAGGAAGGGTTCTACATCCCGATCCTGAAATGCTTCGACCGGGGGCAGCCGAACGAGACGTTTTTCGAGCTGCTGCGGATGGGCTCGCGGCTGCCGGTCGAGCTGGAGGGCGACGTCTATTCCCTGTGCGCCTGCAACGATTCCGGCGCGCGGCGGCTGGCCGAGATGCTGGCGGAATACCGGCTGGACGGCCTGGACGACCTCGCGGCGTTCATCTTCGACGCCTCGCTGCGCGCGACCGAGGCGGAGATCGCGCGCCTGCCGCCCGGCACCTACCACGCCGAGATCGGCGGCGACGGCTACGAGGCCCCGCTTACGCTGCGCGCCGCCATGACGGTCGGCGAACGAGAAATCGCGGTCGATTTCGCTGGCACGTCGGGCCGCTCGGCGCGCGGCATCAACGTGCCGGGCGCCTATACCCGCGCCTACGCCTGCTTCGGCATCAAGGTGGTCGTGGCGCCGGCGATCCCGAACAACTGGGCGTCGCTGAAACCGTTTCGGATGATGATCCCCGAGAGTTGCATCTTGAACGCGCCGCGCCCCAGCCCGGTCGCGGTGCGCCACGTCACCGGCCAGCTGCTGCCCGACCTGATGATGGGCTGCCTGTTCCAGGCGGTGCCGGACCGGGTGGTGGCCGAGGGCAGCTCCTGCCTGTGGAACCCTCCGCTGCGGGGCGGACCGTCGGTGACCGGCGACGACGCCGGGTTCCCGGATTTCGAGGTGATCACGTTCAACAACGGCGGCACCGGCGCGCGCCTGGCGTCCGACGGCCTGGACGGCACCGCGTTTCCGTCCGGCGTGCGGACGATGCCGGTCGAGGCGACCGAGGCGATCGCGCCCGTCGTGTTCTGGCGCAAGGAGTTGGTGCCCGACAGCGCCGGCCCCGGCCGCACGCGCGGTGGCCACGGCCCGGTGATGGAGATCGGCACGCTCGGTGAACGCTCGTTCGCGGTCAACGCGATCTTCGATCGCGTCGCCAACCCGCCGAAGGGTCGCGCGGGCGGGCAGGCGGGGCAGGGCGGCCGGGTCGCGCTGCGCTCCGGCGCGACGCTGCGGACGAAGGGCTATCAGCTCATCCCCGACGGCGACCGGCTGGTGTTGCACCTGCCGGGCGGCGGCGGCATGGGCGACCCGGCGTCGCGCGACATCGCGCTGGTGGCGGCCGACGTGCGCGACGGGCTGGTGTCGATTTCCCGCGCGCGGGACGTCTATCGCGTGGCGGTGGACGGCGAGGGCATCGTCGACTGGCCGGCCACGGCGGCGCTGCGCGCATGATCCGCGACGCGACGCCGGCCGACCTGCCGCGCATTTTGGAGATCACCAACCAGGCGATCGCCGAGACCACCGCCGTCTACAGCCTGACCCCTGCGACGTTTCAGCAGCGCGCCGCGTGGATGGCCGAGCGGCAGGCGGCCGGGTTGCCGGTCCTCGTGTCCGAGCTGTCGGGTGAGGTCGCGGGTTTCGGCAGCTTCGCGCAATATCGTCCGTGGGAGGGCTATCTGCACACGGTCGAGCACTCGATCTACGTCTGGCCGGCGGCTCAGGGCCAGGGGATCGGCCGGGCGCTGCTGACGGCGCTGATCGAGCGGGCGCGGGCGCAGGGGCGGCATGTCATGGTGGGCGGCGTCGACGCCGCGAACGCAGCGTCGATCCGGTTCCACGCCGGCATGGGGTTCGAGACGGCCGGCACGCTGCGCGAGGTCGGGCGGAAGTTCGACCGCTGGCTCGACCTCACGTTCATGACGTTCCGGCTCGAGATTTAGTATTTGTCCCGACGGGGGCGTTGCAGCGTAAAGCTCTCGAAGGCGGAAAGCTGGCCGTCCACTCCCACGACGTCGTAGTAGGTGACCTTGATCGTGGTCATGCCGCCACGCTCCGTTCCCGGGTCTACGGTGAACGCCGCAAAGCCATAGGCGTTGGCGGCGTTTCGCACCGCCGACCATGGCGCGTTCTCCCGCACGTAGACCGGCGGCCGCCTCCCGGTGACCGCGTCGGGGGCGCCAACCGACACGATGACCCGGCACTGCGGCGGGTTGAAGAACAGCTCGTTGCTCGGAACCGAGGTGCCACCGCCGCCGATCACCATGTGGACCGTGCCCTTGGTCGTGTCGATCACGTCGGTCGCCAGCGCCGCGGGCTTCGGCGTCAACGTCTGGTTGTCCTCCTGGCCACGAATCGGGTGCGAACGCTCGTAGTGGTGCTCATGCCCGCAGACCACGAGATCGACGCCGTATTTGTCGAACAGCGGAACCCACTCCTCGCGGATCCCGAGGTCCGCACCGTTGAACTTGTCGGCGGTCGAGATGGCGACCTGGTGCATGCACACCACGATCCAGTCGATCTCGTGGTTGTTGCGCGTGACCGCCAGTTCCTCTTCCAGCCACGCCTTCTGCGCGCCTTCCGAGTAGCCGCGCACGTACGAGTTGCCGCCGTCCTGATACGTCACGTCGTCGTTGGCGATGCTGATCACCCGCACCGACCCGGCCGTGAAGGCGTACCAAAGCCCGCGCGTGACGTCGGTTTGCCCAGACGCCTCCGGCACTGAGAAATAGGTCTGATAGGCTTGGTAGCCGATGGGTCCGTTGCCCAACTCGTTCTCGTGGTTGCCGGCCGAGGGCATCCACGGTCGGTTGCGCGCGCTGCGCGTGTTGTTCTCCCAGAAATCCCACCAGGTTCGCACGCGATCCTGTGCGAGGTTGGCGTAGCAGAGGTCGCCGTTGAACAGGTGGAACAGCGGCCGCACCTGCTCCACGCCGAGCGTCACGTCGCCGGCCGCCGGCGAGCCGAGGTTGTCGTTGACGAACAACCTGGACGGCAGGGTGACGCCCGGCGGCGGTACGTAGACCTTTCCGACGGTCGGCGTGCCCTGGTCGCCAAAGCTGGTGAACGTGAACGCCCTACGGCCCCGTGGCGCGGTGCGAAACGTGCCGAACTCCGGCGCCGCGTGGTCGTGCAACGCGGCATAGAGGTAGTCGCTGTCGGCTTTCAATCCGTCCAGCTTGGCATGGTAGGCATAGACGACCTGTGCGGATTTGGCGTCGGTGTAGCTCGTGGGACTGGCCTCGACCAATCGTTCGAACCTGCCATCGAGACGGCCTAGGACGACCCGGGCGTTGTCCACAGGCTTCAGCGTGTGCCAGGACACCGTGACTTCGAAGGACGCATCGTCGCCGAACTGGAGGTGGAGGCCAGCCACGACAGGCGTCGGATGCCGGGGTGTCGAGCCCGCCTTGGTGGCCGCCTGGGCTTGGCCGGCGCCGGTGACGGACATCACCGCAAGCGCGCCCGATCCGATGCCGACTGCCGCGAGAAGCCTACGACGACCCGCGTCGATGCCTTGGTCCGTGTCTTGGTCGGCCATGTCGCCCCCGCCACTCTGGTTACAACGGTCCGATAGGACGCGCGGGTTGGAAACACTATCGCCTTGCCATGACAGTTTGCGTATTTGACGCGGCCATAGAAACTGTCGCGGCCGGAGTGTTCGGCGAGCTTGTGGTATGGCTTCGTGCTCCGAGACTTCTTTCGCGATGCCAAACCATGATGTGCTATCATATCGCGTGGCCTGCGGCGACACCCTTTGCGTCGCCCAAAGTCGCGCGCGGATCTGGCTCGCGCCGATTATGCTGGCGTGGAACGTGTCAGCGATGCTGACCTGCCCATTATGCAGATCATCCCATTCACCCTGTTCGCCATCGCCGCCTCTGGCACCCCAGGCCCAAACAACATCCTCGTCACCGCGTCGGCCGCCCGCAACGGCGTGCGCGCCACCGTGCCGATGATCGCCGGCATCGCAATCGGCTTCGCGCTGATGCTGGCCGTGGTGGGCGCGGGCGTCTCGGGCGTGCTGGCCGCCGTGCCGGCCATCAGTGCCACCCTTCGCTGGGTGGCGTTCGCGTGGCTGCTCTGGATGGCGTGGCACATCGCCGTGGCACCGCCGCCGGGTGTCGCCGAGGCCCGCCCGCCCGCCGGCTTCTGGAGCATGGCGGCATTCCAGTGGGTCAACCCGAAGGCGTGGCTGGTCGCGCTCGGCACCGTCTCCGCCTGGATCGCGCCGGCCGACGCGATGCTACCGCAGCTTGTCACCATCGCCGTTGTGTTCGCGCTGGTGTCGATCCCGTGCGTGGGCGCTTGGGCGGTGATCGGCGCCGCCGCCGGCCGCCTGCTGCGCTCGCCCGCCCGGCTGCGCGCGTTCAACGTCGCCATGGCCGCGCTGCTGGTCGCCTCGATGCTACCGGTTGTGCTCGGGCACTAGCGGTTCGCCACCGCCCCGGCTCGCGGATCGAGGCCACCCGGTATGTTCACCGCAGGCGCGACCACGCTTGTAAAACCGGCGGTCGTGGTCGCGACCCGAGTCAACCCGGTGTGGCTGCTGGCGGGAGGTGGCGCACTCGGGCTGCCGGCCTCGTCTGACTAGCGGCCCTGAACCGGTGAAAGGTCGAGCACGCCGGCGACGCGGCCGGCCGCGCGAACCGGGCCGTCGGGCGCCTGTGCCACTTCGGCGTAGGGCTGTACGCTCGACGCCATCCGGGTGCCGCCGCTGTCGGGGCGATCGTAGATAAAACCGTAGGTCGAATAGACGCTGCCGTACTCGCCGGTGTGGCCGAGGCCGACCCGCACCGCCGTCCAGTCGTTGTTGGCCGACACGTCCTCGACCGGGATGTTGCGGCTGATGGCGCCCGGGCCGCCCCAGTTGGCGTGCTCGATCTCGATGTGCCGCGCATCGTCGATGGCGGTCACCACGGCGACGTGGCCCAGCCGCATCCGCTCGTTGGAGCGGAAGTTGAGCACGCTGCCCGCCTCGGGCGCGTTGCCGCGATCGTAGACTCCGGCGGCGGCACTCCACCAGTTCGCGGCGTTGCCCCGGATGGCGATGCCGGACGCGGCGCGGGCGAACGGCACGCACTGCAAGACGCCGTAGCGGACCTTGGCACCCTTGGCGACCACCCGCTTGGTGCCGCGATGGCCCAACGGCGCGAAACTCACGGTTTCCGCTCGCATCCCGGCCGGCACGATCAGCTGGCTCGGCCGGTGGCGGTTGGCGAACTTGGCCGCCTCGGCGGTGGGAGTGAGCCACTGGCTGCCGGCCAGGACCGCGCCGACGACCAACCATGATCCGATCCGAGCCAAGCCTTGCATCCGTCCACCCCGTTGTCGCCGCTACTCACGACTTCGGTATCAACGGGGTCGCCGACGTGACAACAGCGCATCGCGAGTCAGGCAGGGTGGACGGCAATTTAGAATATCGCCATCTCGAACGGAGCCGGTTTTTAGGACAATGATCTTAGTAACGCGTCCGTGAGACTGCGGTAGTGGGGAATATGTCGCACCGTTGCTGATCGGCCACGGCGCGACATTACGCTTTACATTCAGCGATTACTTGCAGGTTGTGACCATGATTTCGACCAGATGGCGCGCGTCGGCCATGTTCGCCTGCACGCACGCGCGGGCCGGCGCGCAACCCTCCGGCAGCCACGCGCTCCAGACCGTGTTCATGGCGTCGCGGTCGCGGATGTCTTTTAGCCAGATCTGGGCCTGCAGCAGGCGGGTCTTGTCGGTGCCGTGGGTCTCGAGGATCGCGTCCAGCGCCGCCAGCGTCTCCTCGGTTTGGCCGACGATTTCCTTGGACAGGTCGGTGGCGGTACAGCCCTGGGTGTAGACGAAGCCGTGGTATTCGACGGCCTTGGCCAGCACGCGGCCGGGTTCGGTGCGGATGATCTTGCTCATGGTCAAGCTCCTGGACGGTTATGGGACGCCGGCGGCGGGGCCGGATTGGGCGCTGGGCGCGGGCGCCTTGGACTCCTCCGAGGCGCCGGCCGCGCTGATGCCGCCGGCGCGGCTGCGGAGGCAGTCGTCCAGCAGGTTGGCCCGCTCGTATTGACCCGACAGCCCGCGTGAGGTGATGCCGGGTAGGCCGTTGGTGGAGAACGGCGCGTCGCGGGTCTCGCCGGCGAACGTGTCGGTGCGGTAGATCTCGGCTCGGTTCTGCTTGTCGAACACCACGTCGGCGCGCTGGCGGCACTCGGCGCGGTCGGCGGCGCTGACCCCGCCTATCGGCGCTCTCGAACGTTGGGCGCAACCGCCGGCGAGGGCCAACATCGCAAGGCATAGGGCGCGGGTCATGGCGCGGCTCCAGGCTGTGAGGTGTTCAGGTAGCCGGTCCGCGACGACAACGACAGGGTGGCGCGGCAGGCAGTCCGCACCGCCGCCTGGTCGAGCCGCGCGTCGGCGGTCAATCCCAGCGCGGCCACGGCGCCCAGCAGCGCCGGCGCGATCCGCGTGCCGTCGCGCCCGATGCTGAACAACGGCCGCGCCCACGCGGCGTCGGCCAGCAGGTGCACCAGCCCCAGCAGCCGCAAGCAGACCGAGATGCCGTAGGCGTGGCCGAGCCCCTGGGTCGCCGCCACCGCCTGCGTCCAGCAACACGCGTCGGCGTCGACCAGCGCGAAGTCGAACGCGGGCGCGTCGGGCGGCGCGAAGCGGAACAGCCGTGCGGCACCCCATTCCTCGTCCAGCGCCGCCGCGCGTGCGGCATCCCAGGCGGCGGCGAGGTCGCGGGCCCGCACCGGCGGCAACTGGTCCGGGGCCAGCCCGACCAGATACAGGGCGATGCCGTTGCGGTCCTGGCGGATTGCCACCGTGGCGTCAATGCTCGGCATCGTCGGTCCAGTCCGGCAGGCTTTCGGCCGTGTCGAAGTCGCGCAGCACCGCGTCGGTCGGCATCTCTACCTTGGTGACGCGATCCGCGTGCCGGCGCAGCAGGTGCCGCGCCCCGGTGTCGCCATCGAGCGCCTGCATGGCGGCAAAGAACTGGCCGTCCCATAGCACCGGGTTCCCGCCGCGCCCGTCGTGGGTCGGCTGGATGATGGCGCGGCCGTCGGCGGGATCATACGCGTCGACCAGCGCGTCGAGCGTGGCGGCGTCGACCAGCGGCATGTCGCCGAGCATGATCAACGCGCCGCCGACCGAGGTGGGGACCGCCGCCAGACCCGCGCGCAGGCTGGCCGACAGACCTGCCGCGTAGTCCGGTGCCACGGCATACTCGACCGCGCGGTCGCCGATGGCCGCGCGGACGTCGTCGCCGCGATGGCCGAGCACCACCAGAACCGGACGGGCCCGCGAGGCGAGCGCCGCGTCGACCACGCACGCGACCATGGCGCGGCCGTCCGCGCCCCGCAGCAGCAGCTTGCGGCGCGGCGCCACCCGGCTCGACCGGCCGGCGGCGAGCACGATTGCCGCGACCTCTTCACCTATCATGGCCTCGGCGCGCGTTCGGCCAACGCCGCGCCGCGCCGCGCCGCGACCAGTTCGGCCGCGATCGACAGCGCGATCTCCGGCGCGCTCACCGCGCCCCAGCGCCAACCCCGCCGGACCGCGCACGCGCGCCAGCGCCGCGTCGTCGTGGCCCAGCGCACGCAGTCGGTCGAGCCGGGCCGCGTGGGTCTTCCGGCTACCGAGCGCGCCGACATAGAACGCGGCGCTCCGCAACGCGCGGTCGAGCGCCGGGTCGTCGAGTTTCGGGTCGTGCGTCAGCGTCACCACCGCCGTGGTCGCGTCCGGCGTCAGCCCATCCATCGCCTCGTCCGGCCACTCGCAGCTTACGGCGACCCCCGGAAACCGCTCGGCGGTCGCGAAGGTGCGGCGCGGGTCGACGACCGTGACCGCGAACCCCAGACCGGCCGCCAGCGGCGCCAGCGCCTGCGCGATGTGGACCGCGCCGACGATCACCAGCCGGGGTGGCGGCACATGGGTCTCGAAGAACCACTCGCCGTCGGCCAGCGTCCCGGTCCGGCTCCGGCCGGCGTGCGACGCCGCAGCGCCGAACGCCGCCGCCTCGGCCGGCGCGCCGGCGTCGGGCAACAGCCATTTCGCCCCGTCGGTCAGCCGGGTCGCGAGCACGACCGTGACGCGGGCGCGGCGCGCCGCCCGCAACGCATCGATGGTGGCCGTGATCAAACCAGCGGCTCCACGAATATCCGGATCTTGCCGCCGCACGCGAGGCCGACCTCCCACGCCCGCTCGTCGGTGACGCCGAACGACAGCAACCTCGGCGGCGCGCCGGACAGCACCTCGGCGGCGATCTCGGCCACGGCGCCCTCGACACAACCGCCACTGACCGAGCCCGCCAGCCGCCCGCGATCGTCTACCGCCACGCGGCTGCCGGCCGGGCGTGGGCTGCTGCCCCAGGTGTCGGTCAGGGTGGCGATCGCGACGCGGGCGCCCTCGGCCCGCCACGCGGCGGCGGCGGCCAGCACGTCTTCCACGTCGGCGTCCAGAAAATCGGTCACGTGGCCCTCCCACCCGTCCATCGCCGGACTGGTGACGACTTTGGTGCGAGGCTGTGCCCACGCAACAGTGGTTTTGACGCGCCCGCCCAGACGCGCCCGCCCAGACGCGCCCGCCCAGACGCGCCCGCCCAGACGCGCCCGCCCAGACGCGCCCGCCCAGACGCGCCCGCCCAGACCCGTCCGCCTAAGCGTCGTCGCTCAGACGATGAAGATCATGACGAACACCAGCGCGAACAGCGCCATGCCCATCCAAGCGACCAGCGGCAGCCCGTATGGCTCCCTCGGGATGCGCGCCAGCAGGCTCATCGCCGACGAGCCGACCGCAGGCGGGTGTTGCGCCGCGCCCTCGACCCGGTTGGTGACCGCCGCGATCACGCCGGCCGGGCCGGCCGCCGCCAACTCGGTATCCGGCGAGCCGGCGACCTCGGTGACGAAGCGGTCGAAGAACTGGTCGGCCCCCGATGTCACGGTCGCTTCGATCAGCCGCGCGCCGAGCTGGGCGATCTTGCCGCCGACCTGCGCCTGCAGGACATAGTCCATCACCGTGAACGGCGGCTCGTCGCGCAGCCGCACCGCCGCCCCGCCGTTGGCGAAGCCGGCGACGCCACCCTGGCCCTCGCCGGTCACGCGGTAACTGTGGGGCGGGTCGAGTTCGGAGAACTGCATCCGCCCGGAAAACCGTGCGTTGATCGGTCCGATCTTGACTAGCGCGGTGCCGACCAATGTATCATCGGCTTCCCGCACCAGGCTTTCGCAACCCGGGATGCAGGATTGCAGGACCGCCGGATCATTCAACGCCGCCCACACCCGCTCACGCGACGCCGGGATGCGCCGCTCTCCAGTCACGTCCATCGCATCGACCACTCCACGTTGCGCGCCGGTCTTACGGTCCGGCCCGGACCGGTGCAATGCGGGCGGTCGCGAAACGACGGTGGCGGCACCTGAGCGACCCGTCGATCACCCTCGCGGTCTCGTTGCACGATCGTGCCGATCCAGCAAGCCGCGAGGATCGGGACCGGGCGCGGCCGATCTATATTGGCTCCGAGATCTACCGGCACTCCAGCTACGGCCCCGGCCACCCGATGGCGATCCCGCGCGTGTCGACCTGCACCGACTTGGTGCGGGCGATGGGCTGGATGGACCCGCAGCGCTACGTCACCTCGCCGATGGCCACCCGCGCCGAGCTCGAGCGGTTCCACGACCCCGACTACCTCGACGCGCTGTGGCGGGCCGAGCGCGACCAGGCGGTGACTGACGCCGAGCGCGCCCGCTTTCGGATCGGCGCCGAGGGCAACCCGGTCTATCCCGAAATCTGGCGACGACCCGCGACCGGCGCCGGCGGCCTGCTCGCGGCGGCGCGGCTGACCCGCGACGGCGGCGTCGTCCACTGCCCCGGCTCCGGCACCCACCACGGCCGGCGCGACCGGGCATCGGGCTTTTGCTACCTGAACGACTGCGTGCTCGGGCTGCTCGCCTGGCTCGACCAGGGGCTGACCCGGATCGTCTACCTCGACATCGACGCGCACCATGGCGACGGCGTCCAGGACGCGTTCGCCGACGATCCGCGCGTGCTGACGATCAGCGTCCATGAGGCGGGTCGCTGGCCGCGCACCGGGGCGGCCGGCGACCGGGCGGGCGGGGCGGCGATCAACCTCCCGGTGCCACCGGGGTTAAACGACACCGAGATGGCGTATCTGATGGACCGTGCGGTCATGCCGGCGATCGAGGCGGCGCGACCGCAGGCGATCATGCTGCAAGCCGGGGCCGACGCGCTGGAGGAGGACCCGCTGGCGAAACTGTCGCTGTCCAACAACGCGCATTTCGCGGTCGTTCAGGCGGTGCGGCGGCGGGCGCGTCGGCTGGTCGTGACCGGCGGCGGCGGCTACAACCCGTGGACGGTCGGCCGTTGCTGGGCCGGCATCTGGGCGACGCTCGAGGGCGTCGCGATCCCGGAACACACCACGCCGACGGCGGAGGCGGTGCTGCGGGCGCTGCGCTGGGACCGCGCTGCGGGCCGTGATCCGCCCGGACACTGGTTCACCACGCTGCGCGACGTGCCACGCCCGGGTAGGGTGCGTGACGAGGTGCGGCGGCTGGCCGAAACCGTCCCATACGAAAGGTCTGTCGCATGATCGCACGCCGCACCCTGATGACGTTCGCCGGCGTGGCCCTGCTGGCGGCACCCGCGATGGCCGCCGACACCTCGAAAGCGCAGCCAGCGCTGCCGATCGAGCCGCTCACCATCGTCACAGGCGACGGCATGCGCCACGAGTTCCACGTCGAGATGGCGCTGACGCCCGACCAGCAGGAAGTCGGCCTGATGTTCCGCCCGACCGTGGCACCCGATGGCGGCATGCTGTTCGACTGGCACCAGCCGCAGCAGAGCCTGATGTGGATGCACAACACGGTGGCGCCGCTCGACATGCTGTTCATCGAGCAGGACGGCAAGATCGGCCACATCACCGAGAACGCGGTGCCGTACTCGCTGGCGATCATCGACGGCGTGGTGCCGGCGCGAGCCACGCTGGAGATGGCGGCCGGGACGGCGCAGCGACTGAACATCCGGGTCGGCGACCGGGTCGAGCAACGGATCTTCGGTGGGGGCGGGTAGCCTCGCACGGGCTAGCGCGTCGTCCACGAACTATCGACGACGAGGCCGCACCCCTGAAGTCATCGTCAGCGCACCGGAGCTTGCGCGATTACGTCGCGCTCGCCATTACCAATCACGCAGGCGGGGCGTGGCGCAGCCTGGTAGCGCGCGTGTTTTGGGTACACGAGGCCGCCGGTTCGAGTCCGGCCGCCCCGACCAGCACAGACCGACGAGGAACCACTTCGATGACCCAGCGCGCGCGCATCTACCTGCAACCGAAGACCTCGATGCAGTCCGGCTCGGCCGGTAGCCAGGAGTGGTTGCTGACTTACGAACAGGCCGAGCGCCGCCAAGCCGATCCGCTGATGGGCTGGCTCGGCAGCCACGACACGCAGGCGCAGGTGACGATCGCATTCGACACGCAGGACGACGCGGTGGCGTACGCGCGGGCGCGCGGCCTCGCGTTCGACGTGCAACCGGCCAAGGCGCGCACGATCAAGCCAAAGGCCTACGCCGACAATTTCCGCACCGACCGGAGCGAGAACTGGACGCACTGAGACGGCCGCGTTACGCGTGAACCCGCTGCGTCCTTAGCTCAGGTGGATAGAGCGGCGGCCTTCTAATCCGCATGTCGGGGGTTCGAGTCCCTCAGGGCGCACCAACGACCTCATTTCCGGGGCATAGGTGCCTCCGACGCCTTGTGCCCGGCGACGGCGATGTGGTCCGGGTGGACACGGTGGCAGGCACATCTGCGGCGTTCGTTGCCGATGCCGATCGACCCGTCCAGTCGCGCCGCGACTGGCCGGCGACGGGGACCCACGGCGAGGTGGCATCGCCGCAGACGACTAAGCCTGGTGCAGCGACGCAACATCACGACCGTCAAACCTGCATTAAATCGAACCGAGTGCGGAACATATTATCACCGTGCTAAAGATTATCCGGGGGTCGAGCAGCGTATTTTAGGTTAACGTGAGACATCTGATCATTGTCATTAATGCAGATGAAGCTTGACCGAAACGATTTTTGTGCGTAACAGAACTGCCAGCGAAACGGCGCGCGCAGGAGCTGATGTCCATGAGTGGCAACCCGACAACGACCGCAGTAGGCACCGTCTCGATCACCGCGACGAGCGTCGAGACCAACGCGCTGTTCAAGAGCGTGGAGGCGGTGGTCGCGGGGCTGGGCTCCGCCAACGTCAAGACCTACTCCGGCAGCGGCGCCATTCCCGCCCCGACCGGCGCTGGCCAGGCGTTGATCCTGCCGTCGAACACCAGCGGCAACGTCTCCGTTCCTGCCGGATACGCCTATGTCGTTGCGGCGTCCGGCTCGACGGCCACCCTGTCCGGGGGCGGCGCGGCGACCACCATCGTCGGGGACAGCTTCAACTACACCGGCAACGCGGCCCGGGTCGTCAGCGGCAACGGCAGTTCGACGATCGTCGATGGCGCGGCAGGTGCCGCCATTGTCATTAGCG
>JAABUX010001294.1_pt1 | contig 38246 bp, 28 predicted proteins | sample 5561851 | NCBI WGS metagenome assembly JAABUX01 (sample SAMN10711883, study PRJNA513361) | rock metagenome | isolation source: Antarctica rocks | place: Antarctica: Victoria Land, Richard Nunatak red sandstone | collected 2016-01-03 | reverse complement strand
GGCCGACGCGGTCTGCCACCTCCGCGCCCTGTACCGCAGCGAGAAGGGCCAATGGGAAGCCTTCTGGGGCCGCGATTTCAGCCCCAACTGATCAGCCGTACCACCAACTATCGTGACGCTCACCGCCCGGACCTCGGCGGGCGACGCGGGACGTGCTACGATCCTCCCGGACGATCCGCCATGAACAGGGAGGGACACCATGAAGGCCCGACGAGGCTCGATCCTCGGATTGATGGCGGTCGTCGGCTTCGTCGCGCCGACGATGGGGGCGGTGCGGTCGGCGTCGACGGCCTGGGTCGCGGCCTACGTCGGCCTCGCGACGGCCGCGTTGCTGGTGGCCGCCTTCCTCGCCCGATTCGCCCGCGATCGGCCGACGCGGGACCGGTGCTTCGGGTTCGCGGCCTGCGGCTCGGCCTACCTCCTGCTCTCGACCTACCCGATCAACGGATGGCTGGAGATGGCGGGCCTGGATGCCACCCTGTACCGGGTCTTCCTGGAGCCGTTCCAGCCATTCGCCCGGGATGCTTCCTATAGCAACGCCCGCCACCTCATCAATAACGAATATTACCGCCACGCGATCCAGATCGCCCGCGCCGCGACGGCGATCTTTTTTGCCTGTCTCGGGGCCCCGATCGCGGCGATGATGGGCCGGAGGGCGGCCCGACACCCGGACGGCAGCCCCCGCCCCGAGTCGCCCGAGTCCGACCGCACTCCCTGAGTCCCGCCGGAGCTTGACGCCATGAAGATCGCTTCCCTCTCGATCGGACTTGCCTGCTGCCTGGCCCTGGGCGCGACGCCGGCCCCCGGGCCGGCGGACACCCCCTCCCGGCTCGACGCCGACCCGGCCGGCTGGACCGACCTCCTGGCCGGGGCCGGGCCCGACTTGAAAGGTTGGACGCGGCTGCCGGTCGCGCCGAAGGGGAAGCTCGACCCCAGTTCGCAGTGGTCGCTCGACTCCGGCATCCTGACCTGCCGGGGGGACGGCGGCCACGACTGGCTCCGGTGGGACGCGGAGATGGGCGACGCCGTGCTCCACGTCGAGTGGAGGTTCACCCCGGTCACGACCGGCAAGAAGGGTTATAACTCGGGCCTCTACGTCCGGAACTCGGCCGACGCCAAGGTCTGGCACCAGGCGCAGGTCGGCGGCGGGCCGGACGCCTACCTGTTCGGCGAGACGCCCGACGACGGCGAGTCGTCGCCCTTGAGGCGGATCAACCTGTCGAAGCAGCAGGCCGACAAGCGGGTCCGCCCGGCCGGCGAGTGGAACACGTTCGAGCTGACGTGCAAGGGGAAGGACGTCGCCCTCTGGGTCAACGGGGCGGTGACGAACGAGTGGCACGACTGCCGGGCCGCCCGAGGCTATGCCGGCCTGGAGGCCGAGGGATACCGGATCGAGTTCCGCAACGTGAAGCTCAAGCCGCTCTGAGCCCGAGGTCGGCCGATCGCGTGGGGCGTCGGGGGTCCAACGAAGGGGACGAGAGCGATGTCGAAGCCGGTCGCCGTGTTCTGGCCGGGGGATTACCGGGCCAGGCCGAACGAGTGGGCGTTGCCGCAGGCCCGGGAGACGACCCGGCAACTGGTCGCCGCGCTGACCAGGCTCGGGCGGTCGCCCTACGTGGTCGAGGGGTTCCTGACCCGGCCCGACGAGGCGATCGCCAAGCTCGGGCCGATCGACGACCCGATGGTCGGGGTGTTCGTCCACTGGGCCTACGCCCCGCATACCGTCGACGGCGTGGTGGGCAAGGACAACCCGCTCCTGCTGGCCTCGAACTTCTCGGGGACCTGGCCCGGCCTGGTCGCGCTCCTGAACACCGGCGCGAGCCTGGAGAGCGTCGGCCGGCCGGCCTCGCGGGCCTGGACCGACGCACCCGACTGGACGGCCGACGCCCGGTTCATGGAACGCCTCGACGAGTGGTGCTCGACCGGCCGGATCGACTACGACCAGTCCGAACTGCGCCAGCCGGGGCCGATCGCGCCGGAGGCGCAGGCCGTCGCCGACCGGGTGCTCGCGGAGATCCGCCGCAAGCGGGTCCTGGCCCTGATGCTCGGCGACACCTCGATGGGGATGATCAACGGCTACTTCGGCCCCCGGCTGCTCTACCCGATCGGCTTCAGCGAGCACAAGGTCGACCAGGCCTGGCTGGTGGATCGGTCGCGGTCGATCGCCGAGTCCCGGGTCGAAGCCGCCTTCCAATTCGTCACCTCCAAGGGCGTCGCCTTCCACTGGGGCGAGGCCGACGCCGAGGACTTCACGCCCGACTCGACCAAAAATCAGCTCCGCGTCTACCTGGCCGTGCTCGACCTCCTCGGCGAGTTCCGGGCCGATTGCCTGGGCTGGCAGTATCAGCTCGGGCTCCTCAACTTGCTCCCGCCCAGCGACTTCGGCGAGGGGCTCCTGAACTCGCACGCCCGGCCCGAGGGGGACGGCCACGCGATCATGACCAGCACCGAGGCCGACCAGGGCAACCTGGTGCCGATGGAGCTGATGAAGCGCGTCCTGGAGGCCAAGGGCGAGCCCGGCGCCGTGATGTTCCACGACGTCCGCTGGGGGGCGATCCACGACGGCCGATGGCTCTGGGTCCTGCTCAACTCGGGCAGTTGCGGGGCGTATGCCTTCAACGAAGACCTCGGGAGCCTGGAGGGCGTGCACAGCTACCGCCAGCCCTCGGGCTACTTCCCGATCCCCGGCGGGACCTTCGCGGGCGTGAGCCGACCGGGCCCGATCACCTGGGCCCGGGCCTGGATCGACCGCGACGGCGGCCTGGTCCTCGACCTGGGCCGGGGGGAGTCGGTGGCGCTGCCCGAGCCGGTCCGCGAGGCCTGGTGGCGCGGGACCACCCGGCAATGGCCGTTCATGGCCGCCGACCTCGGCTGCTCGCCCGAGACGATCATGGCCCACTCTATGAGCAACCACATCGCCGTGGCCTACGGCGATATCTTCGCCGAGATGGCCGACCTCGGCCAGAAGCTGGGCATGCGGGTCCGGGTCCTGGCGCGTTGAGGTTCAGGGCCTCGCCGCCGCCGTCTCCGCGACCAGCTTCTCCACGGCCGCGTCGAGCTGCTCGCCCCGGAGTTGCTTCTCGCGGATGACTCCCTTGGCGTCGAGGACGTAGACCGTCGGGAAGCTCCGGACGTTCCAGGCGGTGCAGATCGGGCCGTCGATCGCGCCGTCCCACCAGCATCGCCAGGTGACCTCGCCGGCCTTGATCGAGCGCCGCAGGGTCTCCTTATCCTCATCCGTGTTCACGCTGAGAATCGCGAACGGCCTGTCCTTGAGCCGCCTGGCAAGGTCCCGCTCGCCGGGATACATCCCGACGCACGGGCCGCACCAGTTGCCCGAGAAGGTGAGGACGACCACCTTGCCCCGGTAGTCGGAGAGCTTGAACGGCGTGTCGTCGGAGTCCCGCCCCTCGATCTCCGGCGCGACCTGGCCGAGCCCGAGGTGGCGGACTTCGAACAGCTCGGTCTCGACGACCTCGGCGATCGTCCGGTCGCGCCCCGGCCGCGAGTCGGCCACCACGTCGCCATATTCCTTGGCGACCCGGGCGAACTCGCGGTCGACCTCGACCATTAGCGACTTGGGGTCGACGGCGCGGATGCCCGCGAAGTAGGCCGGGTCGGTCAGCTCGATGGCCAACTCCTGATGCTTCGACCTCGACGGCCGATCGAACCAGGGGCTGAGGGCCTGCTCTCGCCGCCCTTCGAGGAGTCGGGCCAGGCCCAGGCCCGCGCGGCCCCGGACGGCGCGGTCCTTCGCCTTCTCGGAGGCCGAGCGGAGGAATCCCTCGGAACTCGGCATCGCGCCGCTGAAGGCGATCGTCCGGCAGAGGGCGTCGACCCTCGGGTCGTCGACGTGCGATGCCGCGATCCGGTCGAGCGACCGCGCGATGATGGGGACCAGCGCCCGGTCGCGGTCGCCGACGGCGCCGATCAGGTCGGCGACCCAGAAGAGGGCAGCGACGCCCGCCGGGTCGCCCGGGTGGGCCTCGGCGAAGGCCAGGAACCGCGGGGCATAGGACCAGGCCGGCCAGTCGCGGAGCCGACCGACATGATCGACCTTCGACTCCTCGATCGGCTTGTCCCCGCCCAGATACTGCCGGTCCCAGTCCGCCGTCCTCGCCTCGTATTCCGCCTTCAACGCCTCGAATTGCTCGCGGGGCGTCGCCGCGGCCAGGATCAGCAGGCCCAGGATCAAGCTCGGCATCGGTCGGCCTCCGGCGTGTCGCGAAGATCGGCTCGGGGCGATCCTATGACGGATGTCGCGGGCTCGTCAAGCCCCCGCCTCGTCGCGCGGACGGTTGCGGGCGTCGTGCGAGGTTGGTAAGATCCGAGGCCATCAAGGACGAGTCCGCCACCCTCCTTCCGCCGGTGAGACCTCGATTCTTCCTCCCGCCTTCGATCGTTCGGAAGCTCGCCCGGATGGGCCTTGGGCCGAAGCTGGCCCCGGCAGGATGCCCTGCTCACCGAGAGGAACGCACCCGATGCTCAACCTCAACATCAGCCTCACCAGCCTCGCCGTCATCCTCTGGTCGGGCATGATGGTCATCGCCGGCTCGATCTGGATCCTGTCGTCGCAGGTCCGCAAGCTGGCCGACCTGATCGAGGCGCAAGGCAAGGACGGCGGTCGCGCGGACGTCCGGGCCCCGAGGCTCATGGGCGACGGCCCGGCGACGGGCCCGACCCGGCGGGCGACGCTCCGGGTGGTCGAGCGCCCGGCGGCCCGGGCGAACTGAGCGCGGCGAGGCGAGGTCGACCGGCCCGGCGGGTCAGATCCGGCCGAGGGCCTGGTCGAGGTCGGCCCAGAGGTCCCCGACCGCCTCGATCCCGACGGACAGGCGGATCAGGCCGGGGGTGATCCCCTGGCGGGCCCACTGCTCGGGCGTCTGCGAGCGGTGGCTGGTGGTCGTGGGGTGGCTCAGGCTGGTGGAGACGTCGCCGAGGCTGGGGGCGTAGGGGATGTGGCCGAGGGCCCGGATCAGGGCGTCGGCCTGCCCTCGACCGCCGACGTCGAAGCTGACGATCGCGCCGAAGCCGCCGGTCAGGACCCGGGCGGCGAGGGCATGATCGGGGTGGCCGGCGAGGCCGGGGTAGTGGACCCGCTCCACCGCTCGGTGGGCCTGGAGCCGGCCGGCCAGCTCCAGGGCGTTGCGGCAAGCCCGTTCGGTCCGGACGGCCAGGGTCGAGGCCCCCCGGAGCGCGAGCCAGGAGTCGAACGGGTTGCCGGTGAGGCCGAAAGTCGAGGCGATCGGCGCGACGCGGCCGATCAGGTCGCGCGAGCCGACGAGCAGCCCCAAGGTCACGTCGCTGTGGCCGGCGATCGACTTGGTGGCCGAGTGGGTGAGCACGTCGGCCCCGAGGTCCAGCGGCCGGCAGAGCAGGGGGGCGAAGGTGTGGTCGATCGCCAACAGGGCCCCGGCGGGGCGGGCGATCGCCGCGAGGCCCTCGACGTCGGCCAGCCGGAGCAGGGGATTCGAGAGGGTCTCGGCGAAGACGAGCCGGGTCCGGGGGGTGATCGCGGCGCGGAGGGTCTCGGGCCGGGTCGAGTCGAAGAGGTCGTGCCCGACGCCGAAGCGGGCCAGCTCGCGGGCGACGAGCAGGGTCGTCCGGCCGTAGATCCCGTCGGAGAGCGCCACGCGGTCCCCCTGCCCGAGGCAGGCGAGGAAGAGGGCCGACTCGGCGGCCATGCCCGAGGCGCAGACGACGGCGGCCTCGCCCCCCTCGATCGCCGCGACCTTGGCGGCGAGCTGAGCGGCGTTGGGGTGGCCGTCGCGGGCGTAGACGAAGCCGGCGGCCGACCCGCCGTAGATCGCGTCGACCTGGTCGAGGTCGGCGAACTCGTAGACCGTGCTGAGCTGGATCGGCGGGGCGAAGGGAGGGGTGGCCGAGGGGGCGATCCGGGGCGGGCGGGCGCAGGTGGTCGCGGGGTCGGGCGAGGTCGGCGGCTCGGGCATCGTCGGCGGGGTCCTCGGGCGTCGCCCGGGGCGAGCGGGCGGACGTGCGGCGGGAGGGGGCGGGTCGGCCGGATTCAGCCCACGGTGGCGGTCCGGCGATGGACGCGGCCGGCCTGGCCGAGGAGGTCGATCGCCTCGCCGAGTTCCTTCAGGGCCGGGCGGAGTTCCCCGCGGCCCCGGGCCTCGGAGGCCAGGCGGCGGTGGCTGGCCAGGGCGGTCCAGGAGGCGGGCCAGGTCTGGTCGACGGCGACCTGCTGGACCTTGGCCACCAGCTCCGACATCCGCTCGACCAGCTCCTCGGAGACCGGACAGTCGCAGCTCCGGTAGAGGTGCTCCTCGGCCTGCGCGGCGGCGCCCCCCCGCTTCTTGGCGGCGAAGAGGCCCTTGATCCAGCCGCCGACGTTCTTGCCGTTGGCGGCGTGGGCCTGGCCCGGGTCGGGGGCCCCGGCCCCGGCGTCGGGCTCGGACCAGGGGCCGATCCGGACGATGACGACGGTGATGTTGTCGTGGCCGCCGCGGAGGTTGGCCAGGTGGACGAGGTAGCGGCAGGCGTCCTTGGGGTGGAAGTTGGCGGCGAAGGCGCCGAGTTCGGGGTCCTCGACTAGGCCGGAGAGGCCGTCGGAGCAGAGGAGGAAGACGTCGCCGGGCTCGACGGGGTGCGGCCCCTCGATGTCGACCTCGACGTTGGGGTCGGGCCCGAGGCTCCGGGTGATGACGTTGCGGGGCACGGCCTTGTTGGCCTGCTCGGCGGAGAGGTGGTTGCGGCGGACCAGCTCCCAGGCCAGGCTGTGGTCGAAGGAGAGCTGGTCGACCCGGCCGTTGCGGGCCCGGTAGACTCGCGAGTCGCCGACGTGGGCGATCACGGCCCCCTCGGGCATCAGGATCAGGGTGGAGCAGGTGGTCCCCATCCCCTGGAAGTCGCGGTTGGCGCTGGCCTTGCCGTGGATCAGCGCGCCGACTTCCTTGTAGGCCTTGGTGATGGCCTCGCCCGGGGCCCCGACCCTGGCCTTGGAATAATTGTGGGGGATGTTGTCGCAGGCCAGCTTGCTGGCGAGCTCGCCGACGGCGTGCGCCCCCATGCCGTCGGCCACCATGAAGACGTGGCCACGCGCCCGCCAGCTCTCGACCTTCGAGGCGCGGACGACCGTGTGGCTATCCTGGTTGTTCGAACGACGCATGCCCGTGTCGGTCGCGGCGGCGTCGACGATGATATCGTCCCAGTTCACGACCCGGCCTTGTATCCGTGCGATACCGGGATCATTGCCACCGCAGCACGAGACGGTAGCCCTGCGACACGCCCGGCCCGCGGGCCACCGGCGCCGGGGGGGACCCCGACTCCGGATCGCCGGGCCCTCGACGCCCCGACCCCTTCGCGACCACGACCGATGGCCGTCCCGACCCGGACTTCATCGGCCACGCTCCATGAATCCATCCGGCCATTGTATCGCCGCCGGGCACCACGCAAAGAGAAAAAAAACGCGAGCGGGGCCCGATGGCGATATTCTTGGTCGGCGGCGACGGCGACGGCTGGCCTCCCGGGTCCGGTAGGCACCCCTTTCTACTTGGGGTACGATGGATTTGTGACGACCGCCGCCCGGATCTCTCGCGGGGCAAGCTCGAATCGATGAACCCTCCTCCCATCCGCCTCGAACCGTTGCGTTATTCCCGGGCGACGCTCTCCAACGGGCTCGACGTCATCGCCAGGCGGCAGGGGCCGCTCCCGGTGGTGGCCGTGAACCTCTGGTACCACGTCGGCTCCAAGAATGAGGAGCGGAGGCAGCGGGGATTCGCGCACCTCTTCGAGCACCTCATGTTCGAGGGGTCGGAGCACTACCCCGGCGACTTCTTCAAGCCCCTCCAGCGCGTCGGGGCGAGCATCAACGGGTCGACCTCGTCGGACCGGACCAACTACTTCGTCGACCTGCCCGCCGCGCACGTCGAGCTGGCGATGGCCATGGAATCGGACCGGATGGGGCATTTCCTCCCGGCCCTGAGCGACGCCAAGATCCGAGTCCAGAAGGACGTGGTCAAGAACGAGTACCGCCAGAACGTGGCCAACCGCCCCTACGGGATCGCCGGGCGGCTCCTGGCCGAGTCGCTCTACCCGCCGGGCCATCCTTATAGCTGGACCACCATCGGCGTGATGGAGGACGTCGAGGCCGCGACCCGCGACGACGTCGAGGCCTTCTTCCGCCGGTTCTACGTCCCCGCCAACGCCAGCCTGGCGATCGTCGGCGACATCGACGAGGACGCCGCGATCGCCATGGCCGAACGCTACTTCGGCCCGATCCCCGGCGGGACCGGGTCGCTCACCCCCCGGGCCCCCGCGGCGAGGCTGGAGGCCGAGGTCGTCGTCTCGGCCCGCGACCGGGTCGAGCATGACCGGGTCTACCTGGCCTGGCACACCGTCCCGCATTTCCGCCCGGACGACGCGGCGCTGGTGCTCCTGGGCGACATCCTCGGCCGGGGGCGGTCGAGCCGGCTCTATCGCAAGCTGGTCGTCGAGCTGGGGATGGTCCAGGACGTGGGGGCTTACCAGTCGGGCCGCGAGCTGGGCGGGACCTTCAACGTCACCGCGACGCTCCGCCCCGGCAAGGCCTGGCAGGGGGCCCGCGACGCCGTCGACGCCGAGATCGCGGCGATCGCCGAGGGGGGCGTCGAGGATGCCGAGCTGGGCCGGGTCAAGAACGGCCGGCTCGCCGGTTTCATCTACGCCCTCGACAACGTCGGCGGGTTCGGCGGCGTGGCCGACCGGCTCAACGCCTACAACGTCTACCTCGGGGACCCCGGCCGGATCACCTCCGATTTGGAGCGTTACCAGGGGGTCTCGGCAGACTCGATCCGCGACGCGGCGCGGGCCTACCTCCACGCGATCCCCCGGGCCTGCCTGACCGTGATCGGCCGGAAGCCGTCGACGTCCGGGCCGCTCGATCGCAAGACCCCGCCGGCCCCGTCGGCCGCGGCGCCTTACCGGGCGCCGAGGCCGGTGGTCCGCGAGCTGTCCTGCGGCGTGCCGGCCTGGATCCTCCCCCGCCGCGACCTCCCGATCGTCGCCGCCACGTTCGTGCTCGACGCCGGGGCGTCGGCCCACGGCCCGGGGCGGGGGGGCTTGGCGAGCCTGACCGCCGACCTCCTCGACGAGGGCACCGCCTCCCGATCGGCGCACCAGATCGCCCTGGCGACGGAGGGGATGGGGACCGGCCTCTCCGCCTCCGCCGGCTGGGACGGCGCCTACGTCGGGCTCCAGTGCCTGAAGCCCCACCTCGCGCCGAGCCTCGACCTGGCCGTCGACATCCTCCGCGAACCCGCCTTCCCGGCCGAGGAGTGGGACCGGATTCACGCCCAGACCCTCAACGGCCTCCGGGCCGAGCGAGACAGCGCCGAGGCCCGGGCGGGGCGGGCCCTGCTCCGGGCCCTCTTCGAGGCCGACCACCCCTACCGCGTGCCCGTCGGCGGCGAGGAGGCGACGGTCGCCCGCCTGGATTCCTCCGACCTCCGGGCGTTCCACCGGGCCCGATACGTCCCCGGCAACGCCGCCTGCGTGGTGGCCGGCGACGTCGACCCCGACGAGGTCGTCGCCCTGCTCGACGCCCGGCTCTCCGACTGGTCGGGTCGCTCGGAACCCGCCCCCGCGGCAACCCGGCCGCCCCGGGCGACCCGGCCCCGGCTGCTCCTGCTCGATCGCCCCGGCGCCCCCCAGGCGGTGGTCCGGGTCGGCCACGTGGGCACGGACCGGCTCGACCCCGACTTCACCGACCTGATGGTCTGGAACCAGATCCTCGGCGGCCAGTTCACCTCGCGGCTCAACGCCAAGCTCCGCGAGGAGAAGGGGTTCACCTACGGCGTCCGCAGCCAGTTCGACTTCCGCAGAGGCGCCGGGCCGTTCGTGATCTCCGCGTCGCTCCAGTCCGACCGGCTGGCCGAGGCATTGGAAGACCTCCGGGGCGAGGTCGGGGCCCTGCTCGACGGCCGGCCGCCCACCCACGCCGAGCTGGAAGACGCCCGCCGTTCGCTGATCGAGGGCCAGGCCCGCCACTTCGAGACCCCATCGGCCCTGGTCTCGCGGTTCGCCGGCCTCTTCATCCACGGCCTGCCGCCCGACCACCACGCCCGGTTCGCCGACCGGCTCGGGTCCGTGACCCTGGGGTCGCTCGACGACTCAGCCCGGCGGCAGGTCGACCCGTCGGCCTTCGTCGCCGTGGTCGTGGCCGACGCCGACCTGGTCGCCCCGTTGCTCGAATCGATGGGCTGGGCCTCGGTCGAGCGCTTCGACGAGCGGGATATCCCGCTCTGACCCGGGCGCGGGCCGCCCGGCCGGCCGTGAGCGCCGATCACGTCCCGCCGCCCGGGGCTTCCCGGGCGGTGGCCCCGCGATGCTATAATGAAGCCCGACGCCATGGGCCTCCCCTCTCCGACCCGGCGTGGCGTGGCCCGGGTACCGGCTGAATATTCGGCCGACCCGGCCCGTCTGCCACATACCCCCCACTCCGGCGATCTCCGCCCCCTTCGAGCCGGCCAAGGCTTCGGGACCGCGCGTACCATGCTCCACGATCGACCACGCTGGTGGCGTCTCGCGCGGGTTCGCCTCCGCCGCCGGCTCTCGCGGCTCGACCGATCGGCCCCGGCCTGGCTGACCTGGCTCCCCTCCTGGGGCACGAGCCTCCTGATCCACGCGGTGGCCCTGGTGGTCCTGGCCACCTTCTTCTACGTTTCCGGGGCCCGGCGCGACCCTCGGGTCGACTTCGACTCGTCGATCGTCTCGCTGGCCGACGAGGACTTCACCTCGCTCACCCCGGCCGACCGGTCCGGCGACCCGTTCACCAAGGACCGGACCGACGCGACGCCCTCGCTCTCGCTCGAGCCGACCGATCGGGGGATCGGCCAGCCGCAACTCGCCGTGGCCTCGTTCGGGCCCCGGCTGGCGACGCCCGACCGGGCCTCCGACGCCCGCCAATCCGGCTTGTCCGACGTCCTGGCCTCGATCCGGACGCACGCCGAGGACATGACCGCCCCCTTCTCCGGCCGACAGGGGGCGACCAAGGCCCAGCTCATCCGCCGCGAAGGGGGGACGCCGGCCTCCGAGAATGCCGTGCAAGAGGGGCTCCACTGGCTGATGCGGCACCAGCGGGGCGACGGCGGCTGGAGCCTCGACGTCCGCTCCGAGTGCAAGGTCGGCACCGGTTGCCCCGAGGACGTCCACACCGTCTCCGACACCGCGGCCACCGGCCTGGCCCTGCTCCCCTTCCTCGGCGCCGGCCACATCCACAACCAGCCGAGCCGCTACCAGGACCAGGTCCGCCGGGGGGTCGACTGGCTCATCGCCAACCAGGACAAGAACGGCAAGCTGTTCCTCGACGGCCTGGCCATCTCCGGGATGTACAGCCACGCCATCGCCACGATGGCCCTCTGCGAGGCCTACGGCCTCTCCAAGGACGACCGGCTCAAGGTGCCCGCGCAGGCCGCCATTTACTTCATCGCGCAATCGCAGAACAAATATGATGGCGGCTGGCGCTACGTCCCGGGCATGGCGGGCGACACCTCGGTCTTCGGCTGGCAGATGTTCGCGCTCCGGAGCGCCCGGCTCGCCGGTCTGGACGTCCCCAAGAACGTGATCAAAGGGTGCAGCCATTACCTCGACGAGTGCTCCGCCGACAAGTACCGGACCCGGTACGGCTACCTCCCCGGCCGCGAGGCCACGCCGGTCATGAGCGCCGAAGGGCTGCTCTGCCGCCAGTATCTCGGCTGGCCCCGCGAATCCCCGGCGATGCTCCGGGGGACCGCCGCCGTCTGGGGCGACCTCCAGGCCTCGGACGAGCGCAACATCTATTATTGGTATTACGCGACCCAGCTCCTGCACAACATGCAGAACAAGCACTGGAGGCGGTGGAATGTCCGCATTCGCGACAGCCTCGTCGCCATGCAAATTCCCGGAGACGGCTGCGATCGGGGGAGCTGGAGCCCGCTCCTGCCGGCGACCGACCGCTGGGGCCGCGTCGGCGGTCGCCTCTTCCAGACCTCACTCTCGGTCCTGACCCTGGAAGTCTACTATCGATTCCTGCCGCTCTATCGAACGGGCGGAGAACCGACCGAGGAAGCTCCCAAGCCCTGAGCGAGAGCCTGGGCGAGAGGCGGTGCGGAAGCCCGACCCGGGGTCGATCCGGGCCGGGCCTCTCGGGCGGTCAGGGCTGGAACTGGCGGAGCGGGATCTTCTTGTAAAGCACCAGTTGGCTGACGTCGAGGCTCCGGGCGGTGACGTTCTCGGGCGTCAGATAGACCAGGTCGCCCCGCTTGGCGTAGGAGACGGTCCCGAGCGTGATCTGGGTCACGGTCATCCCGTTGCCGCTGGGCCGGACGGTGTAGACGCTGTTGGCGAAGCCGGCGAGCTGGACGGGGTTGTTCGAGACCGGGTTGCCGACGATGTGCATCCGGTTGGGCATGCTGTACTCCTCGGACGTCAGCCAGTAGACGGCCTGGAAGCTGTTCTGCTGGGCGAGGTCGAAGGGGGAGAAGGTCCGGTTGTTGCCGAAGATGGTCTGGACCGTGGGCGAGACCAGGTTCTGGGCGTCGGCCTCGTAGTGGTCGATGTGGTCGGCGATGATCGTGTTCATCCCCGCGTCGGGCCCGGTCACCTCGACCGCCGAATTGGGCGTGAGCTGGTCGGCCGAGCTGGGCCAGCGCACCAGGAACTGGCGGATCCGGTCGGCGGCGATCGGGAACTGCTGCCCGGCCTGGTTCTGGACGACCAGCCATCGCGGCGTGGCGGTGATGACCTCGCCCCACGAGGCCTGCTGCTGGGGGACCCCGAGCAGTTGCACCCCGCCCGGGTGGATCGTCCAGAGCCCTTGGGAGTCCACGGCCGGATGCGGCGAGAAGAAGCCCACCTGCGCCTGGGCCCGGTAGCTCAACCCGGCCGCGGCGAGCAGCCCCAAGGCCGCCACCGCCCCCCACCCCGCGCGGATCTTCATGGTCGAAACCCCCGATCCCGGGTCGAGCCGCCCGGCCGCGAAAGCCCCGGGACCGATGCTCGTCGCGCCGAATACCGCCGTATTTTACCACCTCGGATCGCCGGTATCGAGCCTCGTCGGATCGATTTCGGGGCGGAGATCCGCCGCCCGGGCCGCCGCCCGGCGGTTTGCGACGACGGGCCGGATGGCGTAGACTAAGCTTTGATGGAACCGGGCACCGCGCGTCGCGGCGTGGCCATCGACGGCGGGGCCGCCAGGAAGGATGTCGCTCCCAATCATGAGCCCACCGGACCGGCCATCGCCCTCTTCGTCGTCGACCGACACCCCGCTGAACTGGGGCCGGCAGGGCGACACGCCCCGGGCCCGCGACCTGACCGGGGCCGACCTCGGCGACTTCCGGGTCGCCCGCCTGCTCGGCCGAGGCGGGATGGGAGAGGTCTACCTCGCGCGGCAGGTCAGCCTCAACCGCGAGGTCGCCCTCAAGGTCCTCCGGCCCGACCTGCTCACCAACCCGACGTACCTGAGCCGGTTCGAGGCCGAGGCCTGGTCGGCCGCCAAGCTCAATCACCCCAATATCGTCCATATCTACACGCTCGGGATCGTCGAGGGGCTCCGGTTCATCGCGATGGAGTACGTCCAGGGGACGAACCTCCGCGAATACCTCGCCCGCAAGGGGACGCCCGACCTCCCCCAGTCGCTCTCGATCATGCGGCAGGCCGGCGCGGCGGTCGGCGCGGCCGGCGAGGTCGGGCTCGTCCACCGCGACATCAAGCCGGAGAACCTCCTGCTGACCAAGAAGGGGCAGGTCAAGGTGGCCGACTTCGGCCTCTGCCGCGACCTCGACGACGACCGCCACCACGTCACCCAGCCCGGCGTGACGATGGGCACGCCGCTCTACATGAGCCCCGAGCAGGCCCGGGGCCAGGCCCTGGACCACCGGAGCGACCTGTACTCGCTGGGCGTGACCTATTATCACATGCTCGCCGGCCACCCGCCGTTCCGGGCCGAGACCGCGCTGGCCCTGGCGATGAAGCACATCGTCGACATCCCGGTCGACCTGGCGGTCCACCGCCCCGACCTCCCGCCCGACCTGACCCGGCTGGTGATGAGGCTGATCGCCAAGTCGCCGTCGGACCGCTACCAGTCGGCCGCCGAGATGCTCCGCGACCTGGCCAAGGTCCGCGAGGCGCTCCAGGTCACGGCCCTGGCCGCCGCCGCCGGGATGCCGGGCCGTCTCGACCCCCCGATGACGATCGTCGACGTCGCCCCCGCGTCCCGGCATGGGGCGTCCGGGCTCCGGGAGGCCGGCCCCCGGCTCCTGGCCTGGCCGAGCCGGAGGACGATGGCCCTGGCCTCGGCCGTCGGCCTCGTCGCCGGGGCCCTGGCCGGCTACCTCGCCCGCCCCGTCGACCTCCTCGCGCCGGCCGCCGCGGGCCGTCCCGCCCCCCCCGCGCTCTGGATCGCGCCGGGCTGGGACCAGGTCGCCGCCAGGCCCACCGCCGCCGAGCAGTACCGCCACGCCCTGCTCCTGGCCGGCTCGCCCGACCAGGAGGCCGCCTGGGTGGCCGTCTCGGGCCACTTCCCCCAGGATCAGGACTGGGCCTCGCGGTCCTACAGCCAGCTCGCCCGCGAGCTGTTCCGCCGCCGCGACCGCGACCGGCTCCGGGCGTTCGCCGACGTCCTCGGGACCACCCGCTACGGCCGCAACGAGGTCCTCGCCCAGGTCATGACCACCGGGGTCGCCGCGCTCGACGGCGACGCCGAGAAGGTCCTCAAATTCTTCGACGAGAACGCCTACAGCTTCGTCGAGAGCCTCGTCGACGCCGCCGTCGCCGACTTCAGCCTGGAGATCACGCTCCGGCTCAAGCAGGACCCCCGGCTCAAGCTCACCGGCAGCGTCGGCGACAAGCTCCGCGTGATCCAGGGCAGGCTGATCCGCAAGCTGATCGAGATCAAGCGGAGCGACCTCCGGGGTTGACGCCGCCCGGCCCGCCTCGACCCGGCGCGGCGACCGGGGCGAGGCCTCGCCGCATCCTCCCGCCGGCACCGAAAGATCACGGAGTCCGTCCGTCATGGCGTTCCTGAAGAAGGTCAGCCCCGAACCGGCCGGCCAACTCGTCGAGATCAAGGGCGACCCGACCGTCATCGGCCGCCTCCAGGAATGCCAGCTCATCCTCGACTCCAACGGGGTGAGCCGCAAGCATGCCGAGATCCGCCGGGCGGGCGACCGCCACGTCCTCGTCGACCTCCACTCGCGCAACTTCACCTTCCTCAACGGCCGCAAGGTCGACCCCGACTCCTCGCCCCCGGCGCTCTCGGCCAACGACCGGATCAAGATCTGCGACGTCGAGTTCGTCTTCTTCCCCAACGCCCCCCGCGAGGTCCCCAGGCCCTTCCCGGGCCTGCCCGACGAGATCTCGGTGACCGAGGGCCAGGACGAACTCTCGGCCGCCCTGCACACCCTCGACGCCTCCCGCTCCAGCTCGATGGCCAGCGCCGTGCGGCCGGAGGTCAAGCTCCGGGCCATCCTCGAGATCTCCCGGAGCCTGACCAGCGACCTCAAGATCGACACCGTCGCCCCCAAGATCATCGACGCCCTGATGGAGCTCTTCCCGCAGGCCGAGCGCGGCTTCCTGATCGTGGTCGACCCGGCCTCGAAGCGGCTGATGCGCAAGGCGTTCAAGTACCGGCCCAACAAGCGGTCGACGCTCGTCGGCCCGATCACCGACGAGGTGCCGATGAGCATCAGCCGGTCGATCGTCAGCCACGTCATCGGCCAGAAGAAGGCCGTGCTCAGCCAGGACGCCGGCGCCGACCAGGACCTGCCCACCAGCGCCTCGATCGCCGACCTGAAGATCCGCTCGGTCATGTGCGTGCCGCTGCTGACGCCCGACGGCGAGGTCCTGGGGATCATCCAGCTCGACACCAGCGACCGCCGCCAGTTCCTCCAGGACGACCTCGACGTGCTGGCCGCCGTCGCCGGCCAGGCCGCCGTCGCCGTCCAGAACGCCGCGATGCACGAGAAGCTGCTCAAGAACGTGGCCCTGGAGCGCGACCTGGCGCTGGCCGAGACCGTCCAGAAGCGGTTCCTGCCCCAGTCCGTGCCCACGGTCCCCGGCTTCGAGTTCTTCGCCTTCTATCAGCCCACCTTCGAGGTCGGCGGCGACTACTACGACTTCATCCCGCTCCCCTCCGGCAAGCTCGGGATCGCCCTGGGCGACGTCGCCGGCAAGGGGGTCGCGGCGGCCCTGATGATGGCCAAGTTCTCCGGCGAGGCCCGGTTCTGCGTCTCGACGGAGACCTCGCCGCACGCGGCCATCGAGAAGCTCAACAACGCCCTCTGCTCGGCCGGGATCGACGAGCGGTTCATGACGATGAGCCTCGGCCTGCTCGACGTCGAGGCGAGCACCTTCACCCTCTGCTCGGCCGGCCACCCCCCGGTCTTCCTCCGCCGGGCCGACGGCCACGTCGAGGAGCTCTGCGAGGACATCTCCGGCTTCCCCCTGGGCATCATGCCCGACTGGGAATACAAGCAGGTCGAGGTCGAGATCCGCCCCGGCGACGTCGTCGTGATCTACTCCGACGGCGTCACCGACGCCCGCAGCCCCGCCGAGGAGATCTACGACTCCAAGGCCAAGCGGCGGCTGATGCGTCGCGTGATCGAGTCGCACGGCGGCGCCGAGGCCGTCGGCAAGTCGATCCTCCAGGACATCCGCGAGTTCTCCCTCGGCCACAGGCAGGCCGACGACATCACCCTCGTCTGCTTCGGCGCCTCGCCCCGGCGGGCCGAGGCGGGGCCGCCGCCGCCGGTCGCGGTTTGACCCGCCCCCTAGAATGACCCTCGCGACACCCCGCCCCGAACCCCTCCCTCGCGAAGCCACCATGTCCTGGAAAGTCGCCAACATCCGCCTGGAGCTCGACGAGCCCGAGCAGGTCTTACCCGGGAAGCTGGCCGACCGGCTCGGCGTGGACCCCGGCGGGATCTCCCGGTATCGGATCTTGCGCAAGAGCCTCGACGCCCGCCGCCACGACGACCTCCACTTCATCTACGCCGCCGAGGTCGAGATCCCCGGCGAGGGGGCCTCGCTCCGCCCCTCGGGCTCGGACGTCGTGCCCTTCGAGCCCGAGGGCTTCGACTGGCCCGAGCCGGGCCGGACGCCGCTGGAGCACCGGCCGGTCATCATCGGCGCGGGGCCGGCCGGGCTCTTCGCCGGCTACCTGCTCGCCCTCGACGGCTACCGCCCGCTGATCCTGGAGCGCGGCCGCGCCGTCAAGGAGCGATCGGCCGACGTCCGCCGGTTCGACGAGGGGGGGACGGTCGACGCCGAGAGCAATTACCTCTTCGGCGAGGGGGGCGCCGGGACCTTCAGCGACGGCAAGCTCACCAGCCGGAACACCGGGCCCGACGTCCGCCGCGTCCTCGAAGTCATCGCCGACTGCCACGGCAAGCCCTCGATCCTCTACGAGGCCCGGCCCCACCTCGGCTCGAACCGCCTGCCCCTGATCGTCCGGACCCTCCGCCGCAAGTTCGAGGCCCTCGGCGGCGAGAGTCGCTTCTCCTGCCGGGTCGAGGACCTCGACCTCGCCGACGGCCGGCTCCGGGGCCTGATGACCAGCTCGGGCTACGTCGCCGCCGACGCCGCCGTCCTCGCCATCGGCCACAGCGCCCGCGACACCTACGGGATGCTCCTGCGTCGCGGCGTGCCGATCGAGGCCAAGGCGTTCCAGCTCGGCGTCCGGATCGAGCAGCCGCAGGAGCAGGTCAACGTCGCCCGCCACGGGGCCTATTCCGACCATCCCGCGCTGGGCGCGGCCGACTACAACCTCAACGTCCGGGCCGGCTCGCGCGACCTCTTCACGTTCTGCATGTGCGCCGGCGGCTACGTGATGGGCAGCGTCAGCGAGCCGGGCTACTTCTGCACCAACGGGATGAGCGAGAGCCGGCACGACTCGCCCTTCGCCAACAGCGGCCTGGTCGTCACCGTCCGCCCCGAGGACACCGGCAGCCGCCACCCCCTGGCCGGGGTCCACTTCCAGCAGCGGGCCGAGCGCCTGGCCTACCTCGCCGCCGGCCGCTCCTACGGCGCCCCGATCCAGTGGGCCCGCGACTTCCTCGCCGGCCGGACCAGCCGCGGCAAGCTCCCCAGCAGCTACCCGCGCGGGACCACCCCGGTCGACCTCGGGACGATCCTGCCGCCGATGGTGATGGACGCCCTGGAGCGCGGCCTGCCCGCGATGGACCGCCGGTTCCGCGGCCTGTTCCTCCGCGACGCCACCATCACCGGCCCCGAGTCGCGGGGAAGCTCCCCCGTCCGAATCCCCCGCGACGACGAGACCCGCCAGCATCCCGCCGTCGCCGGCCTCTATCCCTGCGGCGAGGGGGCCGGATACGCCGGCGGGATCGTCAGCGCGGCCGTCGACGGCCTCCGGACGGCCCGATCGATCGTCGCCCGGTACGCCCGGGCCTGACCCGGTCCGATCCAGGTTGATCCGTGAGGATCGAGGGGTGTGACCGGGGCTTCTGGTGGTGCTACGCGGACCCCCCACCCTAACCCTCCCCCACGAGGGGGGAGGGGACCGGAGGAAGAAGAAGAGGGAGAGATGCCTATCCGGCTCCCTCCCCCCCTTGTGGGGGAGGGCCGGGGTGGGGGGGCGGCCAACGATCGCGCCGGACCGAGCGATCCGGAACATGTCGGAATCCGTCGATGCATTCTCTCCGACCCCCGGGGTCGTCGCCGGTTGACCGTCGCCGGGCCGTCGGGGCACAATGGCCCGCCTGCCGACGGATTCGACCCGGTTGGGGACCTCGCGCCATGCTCCTCGCGTTCGACGATGACGGACCCGGCCCGGTCGTGGTCCTGCTCCACGGGTTCCCGCTCGACCGGACGATGTGGTCTCATCAGCGGTCCAGCGTCGGCTCGATCTACCGCCTCATTACCCCCGACCTCCGCGGCCACGGCCACTCCGCCGCGCCCGACGGGATCTACTCGGTCGACGCCATGGCCGACGACGTCATCGAGCTGCTCGACGCCCTCCAGCTCACCGAGCCCCTGGTGGTCGGCGGCCTGTCGATGGGCGGGTATCTCGCCCTCTCGATCGCGGCGCGATACCCGGGCCGGCTCCGGGCCCTGATGCTCATGGACACCCGGGCGGCGGCCGACACTCCCGAGGCGGCGAAGGGCCGCGAGCAACTGGCCGATCGGGTCGAAGCCTCGGGCGACGTCGGGCCGGCGGTCGCGGGGATGGCCCCGAAGCTCTTCGCGAAGGCGACCTACGAGCGGCACCCCGAGCTGGTCGCCCGGATGCAGGGGCACATGGCCCGGATTACCGCCCGGGCCCTGGTCGGGACGCTCCGAGGGCTGGCGACCCGGCCCGACCGGACGGCCGACCTGGCGGCCATCGCCGTGCCGACCTTGGTCCTGGCGGGCGAGGACGACCAGCTCATCCCCCCGGAGGAGTCGAGGCGGATGGCCGCGGCCATCCCCGGCGCCCGGCTCGCGACGATCGCCGACGCCGGCCACCTCGCCCCCCTGGAGAACCACCGCGAGGCCGACGCCGCCATCCTCGGCTTCCTCGAAAGCCTCTGGTGACTTCCCGCCCGGGGTGGACGGGCCCTTGCTAACCGGGCGCAGGCCGCGCGATAATCCCGGCATGGATGCGGGCGAAGTCTCGCCCCGACCGATCCGAACCCGGCCCGGCGAGCATGCCCGATGGCGGACAGTCCCAACGACGGCGTGCCCCTGATCGCGACGCCCGAGGCCCTCGGCGAGCTCGTCGACCACATCCGGGCCTCGGGCCGATTCGCCTTCGACACCGAGTTCGTCTCGGAAGAGACTTATGAGCCGGTCCTCTGCCTGGTCCAGGTGGCGACCGACTCCCGGCTGGCCGTGGTCGACCCGCTGAAGGTGGGCGACCTCGCGCCGTTCTGGGACGCGGTGATCGACCCCTCGATCGGGGTGATCATGCACGCGGCCGGCGAGGACCTCCGGATCTGCCGGCTCAGGACCGGGACCGTGCCGCGTCGCGTCTTCGACGTCCAGATCGCCGCCGGCCTCGTCGGCTTCGGCTATCCCCTCTCGCTGGGCAACCTGGTCCACCAGACCTTGAAGGTCTCCCTGCCCGGCGGCGAGACCCGGACCGACTGGCGTCGCCGGCCGCTCTCCGACGCCCAGCTCAAGTATGCCCTCGACGACGTCCGCCACCTCCTCGAACTGGCCGACCTGCTCGGCTCGCGGCTCGCCGGGCTCGGCCGGACCGAGTGGGCCGAGGGCGAGTTCGCCGCCTTCCTCCACGGGATCGAGCATCGGTCCGAGGAAGACCGCTGGCGCCGGCTCTCGGGCCTGCACCTGCTCAATCGTCGCGGTCTCGAGGTCGCCCGCCGCCTCTCCGAATGGCGGGTCGAGGACGCCCGCCGCGCCAATCGGCCGATCCGGAGCGTCTTGCGCGACGACCTGCTGGTCGCCATCGCCAAGCGTCAGCCGGGCACGCGCAAGGACCTGGAGGCGCTCCGCGACTTCAACCGGCCCCAGCTTCTGAGCCGCGCCGGCGAGATCCTCGGCGTCGTCGCCGCCGCGCAGGCCGTCGCTGCCGACGACCTCCCCGAGGCCGCCGGCCGCCACGACGACGGGCCCGGCCTGGCGATGGTCGTCAGCCTCCTGACCGCCACGCTCTCGCAGGCCTGCGCCCAGGGCAAGGTGGCCGTCGGCCTGGCGGGCGGCTCGAACGACCTCAAGGACCTCGTCCGGTGGTACAACGAGGGGGGTGATCCCGCCCGGACCCCCGTGCTCCTCCAGGGCTGGCGGGACGAGGTCTGCGGCCGGACCCTCCTCGACGTCCTCTCCGGCCGCCGGGCCCTCCGGATCGTCGACCCCGGCGCCGAAGTCCCCGTCGCCCTCGACTCCGTCCCCGCCGACCCACCGGCCCGATGACGAAGGGGCATTCGTGGGGTGGATGAAATCCACCAATCCAAAAACGTGCACCTTGGGGATGGTGGATTGATCCACCCCCCAAGCTCGCCGCGACGAGGGTCGCCATGCGTCGAATCGTGAGCTGCTACTCCAATAGCTACGGGCCGCCGGGCGTCCGGGCCGCCGTCGACGGGATCGCGTCGGCCGGGCTCGCCCACGTCGAGCTGGCCCTCCGCGGCCACGACTTCGGCGGGCTGGTCATCCCCGAGTCGGCGGTCGTGACCGACGCGACCGACCCGTCGGCGGTCGCCGCCTTCCTCGGCCGGATGCGCGGGCGAGGGGTCGCGGTCAGCGGCTGCAACGTCGGCGGGGCGGACCTCCGGACGATCGCGGGGGTCGAGCTGACCGAGCGTCGGCTCCGCTTCGCCCGCGAGACCTTCGGGGTCGATCTGGCCGTCTCCGGCGCCGGCCAGCCGGCGGACCGCGCCGAGCGGGAGGTCGTCGTCCGCCACCTGAAGCGGCTCGGCGACCTCGCGGGGGAACTCGGCGTCACCCTCGCGCTCGAGACCCACGCCGGGCCGACTCAGAACGCCGATGCGATGCTCGCCCTGATGGCCGAGGTCGACCACCCCCGCGTCCGGCTCAACTTCGACACCGGCAATATCGCCTACTACAACCGGGGGGCCGACCCGTCGGCCGAGCTGGACCGGGTCAAGCACCTGGTCCGGAGCGTCCACCTCAAGGACAACCGGGGCGGCTTCGAGGACTGGTACTTCCCCGCGCTCGGCGACGGCGGCGGCGTCGACTTCGGCCGGGTCCGCGAGATCCTCGACGGCGTCGGATTCGCCGGCCCCTACACCATCGAGATCGAGGGGATCGGCGGCGAGCCCGAGCCCGGCCCCGAGGCCCGGCACGAGCGGGTGGCCCGGAGCGTCCGCCATCTTCGCGCCCTCGGCTATTTCGAGGACAATTGACCCGCGAGGCCGCCGAGGGACCACCCCGGCGCCGGCCGACCGGGGACCCGCACCATGACCGCACTCGTGATCGCCCTCGGCGCCCTCGTCGGGGCCTGGCAGACGACCCCCCTCGGGCCGGGCGGCCGGGCCCAAGTCACGCTCGAAGCGGTGGAGGCGGGCGCGACTTACCGGCTCCAGGTCGCCCTCGATGCCTCGATCGGCGGGCGTGATCGGGTCCGGGTGACCCTGGCGGGGCCGGGCGGCGAGCGATTGGGGAAGGTCCTCCACGCGGGCGATCCCGACCTCTACCTCCCCTTCCGATCAAAGCAGTCCGGCCCGGCCGCGCTCACCCTGGAGGTCGACCCGGCCTCCGGCCCGGTCTCGATCCGCTCGACCTGGGGCCGGACCGCGATCGGCGAGGGGGACCGGGCCGCCTTCGAGGCCGAGCCGAACGACTCCTGGCGCGACGCCAACCCGCTCGTCCTGGGTCGCGACGTCTACGGCTCGGCCGACGACGTCGATTACCTCGACAACGCCGACGAGGGCAAGTCGGGCCTCGACTGGTTCCGGCTGGAGGTCGGCGACGAGACGCCCGTCCTGGCCTACTTCCAGCTCGATCTGCTCGACCGCGACGTCTCGGCCAACCTCCGGGTCCACCGCCTCGACCCGGCTTCGGGCGAACCCCGACCTTACGAGGCCGGCAAGGACCCGACCGAGATCGTCCACGACCGCGAGCGCGAGCGCTATTCCGTCCACCTCAGCCGGACGCTGGCGAAGGGGACGTATTTCGTCGAGGTCAACGCCAACCACCCCGACTACATCTTCCGGACCCGGACCTACCCGGTCCCCCCGCTGGCCGACCCCGCCCGGGCGGTCGAGGCGGGGCTGGATTACCTCCTCAACGCGGGCGACGCCTGGTTCGCCCAGGTCCCCCGCGAGGGGAACCTGTTCGTCCGGTCGGGCAACCTCCACGACACCGCCACCCGCTGCACGGCCTGCCATGCGTCGAGCTTCCCGACCGAGGCGGCGCTGGTGGGCCACGCCAACGGCTACCCGATCCGGTCGAAGTCGAGCATGCAGTCCTTGATGGATCGGCTGGAGAATTCCCCCACGCCGCTCTACGGCGACGACGGCCTGATGTGGCAGCGGTTCATCGCCATCCCGCTCCAGGCCCAGGGCAAGCAGGGGGGGATCGTCCTCGACTTCGGCCGCCAGGTCGAGGGCCGGGTCTCGCCCGAGTTCGGCCGGTTCGGGCCGTTCCTCAAGGCCGCCTGGCTGGGGCGCCGGTCCTGGCCGGGCGACGAGGTCAACGGCGTGGTCCCGCTCGACAGCAAGTTCGGCCTGGCCTGGCGCGACTGGCGGGTCCTCGACGAGATGACCCGCCGGACCGGCCGGGTCGCCTACGCCCAGGCGGCCGACGCCATCGCCGACCTCCTCGACGATCCCGAGGCCGACCGCAAGGTCGAGACCCTTCAAGACCGGATCCACCGCCTCTACGCCTGGTGGCTGGTCGACAAGGCCCACTTCGCCGCCAAGATCCGCGCCGAGGCCGACGCCCTCCTCGCGCTCCAGAACCCCGACGGCGGCTGGCACGAACTCGACCGCAAGCCCGGCCCCAGCGCGGTCTACACCACCGGCCAGCTCGCCTGGACCCTCCTTAAGCTGGGGTATGGCCGCGACGACCCCCGGATCAGCCGCGCCCTGGCCTATCTCCTGGCCCGGCAACAGCCCTTTGGCGGCTGGTTCCAGACGACCACGCACGAGAACTTCCGGACCCCGATGCGCGAGACCCGCTACGCCGTCGAGGCCCTCGCCGAGGCCTTCCCGAAGCCCGGCGGCCCCCTCAAATCCTGGGGGAACCGCGACGGCCGCGCGGCCCGCCCGCCCCGGCCGGGCCCGGCCCTCGCCACGCTCGACGACCTCGAAAACCTCTGGGACGTCCCCGAGGCCGACCGCCCGGCCTTCGCCCTCGCGATCGTCCCGCTCCTGGACGACCCCGAGCCCCTCGTCCGAGCCCGGGCCTCGGCCTGCCTGGGCCGGCTGGGCGACCCCCGGGCGGTCGGGCCGCTGGTCGCCCGCCTCGCCGACCCCTCCAAGGTCGTCTGGCGGTCCGCCGCCTGGGCCCTCCGCCGCCTGGGCAATCGGGGGGTCGGGGTCGACGAGATCCGGGCCGCGCTCGACTCCCCCGACCCGGCCACGCGGCGGGCGGCCGTCCGGGTCTTCGCCTACCAGTTCCCCGGGATGGACGGGCGGGTCGACCTGGCGGACCGGCTGATCGCGCGGACGGCCGACCCCGACCTCTGGACCCGGCTCCAGGCCCTCCGGTCGCTCCGACAGTGGTTCTACCGGACGGCCGACGACGGCCTCCGCCGGCGGATCGTCGCCGCCTATCTCGCGCGGATGGCCGAGCCCGACCTGCCGGTCGTCCGCAAGGCCCTGAGCGAAGGGATGTACATCCTCCTCGATGAGAACCTGGGCGGTGGCGTCAGCCTCCAGAAGAACCTGGCCGCCCTGCCCGAGAAGTATCGCCGCAAGGCCCTCCTCGGCCGCGAGGCCGTCGAGCGCGACGTCCTGCTCGGGCCGATCCTGGCCGCGCTGGCGACGGGCAACGACCTCCAACGCGAGGCCCTGGTCCGGTCCTTCGACGGGTCGTTCTTCCGGGGCCGATCGTTCGCCAGGCGGCCGACGGGGATGATCGACGTGGGCAACGACCGCGAGTTCGGCTTCCTCTACGAGCCGCCGACGGACCTCCTCGACCGGACCTTCGCCGCCCTCCTGGCCTCGCCGTCGACGCCCGAGGTCCGCCGCGGCGCGATCCGCCTGGCCGGCTTCTTCCTCGTGCCCGGGCGATCGGCCGACGCTTCGGTGCAGTCGGCCCTGATCCGGGGGCTGGCCGACCCCGACCCGGGCGTCCGCGGGGCCGCCCACGCGGCCGTCGCCGACGGCCTCGCCCTGATCGGTGCCGAGGACGACCCGGCGCGGGTCGCCCTGGTCCGGTCGGCCCTCGGCGGCGACGGACCTGCCCGGCGGGCGACGGCGCGGGCCCTCGCCCGCAACCCCGCCCTGCTGGCCAGGGCCGAGGTCCGGGCCGACCTCCGGGCCCTGCTCGCCCGCGACGGCTCGACATCCTCGCTCCTCCCCGTCCTCGGCCCGCCGACCTTCGATGACGGCGAGGTCCTGGCCGCCGTCGCCCGCGACTGGCCGCAGACCCCCGACCCGCTCGACCGCCTGGCCCTCCTCGGGGCCCTCGTCGACCGGCCGGCGCTGGTCGACCGCGACGAGCCGCCGGCCGAGGCCGTCGCCCTGCTCCGGTCGGCCGCGAATGACCCCTCGGCCGTGGTCCGCGAGCGGGCCCTCGGGGCGGTCGTCGCCCTCCCTCGGTTCGGGTCGGGCCGGGCGGCGACCGCCTTGCTCCTGGCCGCGCTCGCCGACGACACCCCGGCGCTCCGGCGTCTTGGCCTCTCCCTCGCCTCGGACCGGCCCGGGTTCTGGGGCCGGACCGACGGCCGCGAACGTCTCCTGGCCCTGCTCGTCGACCCCGACCGCCAGGTCCGCGACCGGGCCTTGGCCGCCGTCGAGCGTGACCGCCTGGCCGGGGCCTCGCCGGCCGTCGCCCGCCGGGTCAAGTCCCTGGCCGCCGACCCCGCCCTCAAGGCCCGGGCCGAGGCGGCCCTCGCCGCCCAGGTACCCGACCCCGGCTCGATCCGGGCCGACGTCCCGCTCGCCCGGCCCAGGCTCCTGAGCCTCGCGACCTTCCGGACCGAGGTCAATCCGCTCTTCTACCGAGCGGGCGAAGACGGGGCCTCGTGCGCCCGCTGCCACGCCAGCCACAACGTCCTCCGGATCGCCGAGGCCGACCCCTCCCGGGGGTTCGATGGCGAGCAACTGATGATCAACTACGCATCGGCCCTCAAGGTCATCAACCTCGGCAACCCCGAATCCAGCCTCCTCCTCCGCAAGCCCCGGAGCCCGCAGGGGCAGGGGGGGGCCGACCCGTCGAGCCCGACCGGCCTGACCCATGCGGGGGGCGTCCGCTGGGAGGGTCCGGAGCATCCCGCTTATCTCGCCATGCTCGCCTGGATTCGTGAGGCTTCCTCGGCTGCCAGAAAGGGAGAAAATCTCGCCGCGATCCAACCCTCGGCCGACAGCTATGCGCCGGGCTTCGAGCCGGCCCGGGCGACCGACGGCGACCCGGAGACGGACTGGCAGACCGAATTCCTCGGGGGCAGCCCCGGCTACCCGCACGACCTGGTCCTCGACCTCGGCTCGCCGCGGGTGGTCGAGAGCCTGCTCTACGTCCCGCGTCAGGACTCTTCGAGGGGCCGGGTCAAGGAATACCAGGTGCAGGCCTCGGACGACAGGATCACCTGGTCGGAGCCGCTCGCACGCGGGGCCTGGCCCGACGATCCGACGTTCAAATTCGTCGCGCTGCCCGGCAAGTTGGCGAGGTTCGTCCGGCTCCGCGGCCTGTCCGAGGTCGCCGGCCTCCCGTACATGAGCGCGGCCGAGCTGGCGGTCGAGTCGACGCCCGCGCGGGCCGATCGCCCGGCCCCGCCCTTGTCCGGGGCCGGCCCTTGACCGAGACTGGTTCGAACCCCGGGCGGGTCGGGCCCGTACTCGATCGGAGGGGCCCCAATGTCGCGACGGCCCGCCCGGCCGATCGCCCGTCCCGGCCGCGTCGTGCATCGGGATGGCCGGATATCCCCCGAACTCGCGCCGCGGGTCCGCCATGAATGAAGCCCCGATCGACCGCGAAACCGACCCCTCGCTCCCCTTCCTGCTCGCCTACCGGCTGACGGACTCCGACGTCCGCCGCTACCTGGCGTCTTGCCGATTCCCCGCCTGCAAGCGGCTGATCCGGACCCAGTTGCTCGGTGCCCTGCTGCTCGTCGCGCTCGGATTGTTCCTGGTCGGCATGTGTTTCCGCGGCCACGGGATGCGGCCGGGGATGCTGGCGTTGGGGACGACGGCCGCGATCCTGGCCGGGTTCGCCTGGTGGCGCGACTATCGCGCCGGCTTTTGCGCCTGCCGGGTGGCCCGCGACCTCGGCGTCCCCTGCGACCTCCGCCTCAAGGTCTCGGCGCGGGGGATCGCCAAGGCTCCCGGCCGCGACTCCTCCGACCCCGGCCGGTCGTTCGCGTGGTCGGAAGTCGTCGCGGCCAAACGAACCCAAGGCCTGTTCGTCTTCCACCTCCGGCCCGCCGGCGCCGTCCTGCTCGTCCCCGATCGGGCCCTCGGGAAAGACGAAGCCATCGCCGACTTCGCCCGCAAGACCCGGGCCTGGCTCACCGCCGACCATCCCGGGCCTGCCGGACGTTGAGGGCCGATCCGACGGATTCGGCCGCTCCCCACCCGGAATTATCCTGTTCCGAGACCCGGCTTAACACACTTTCCGGGCTCAAATCCGATTCTCCGCCGGGGAGTTGGAGGTTTTAAGTAGGGTGGATGAAATCCACCACGGCTCGGGCCACGCCGGCGCGGGTCGTTAATTTCGCCGAGGCACATTCGCCCGACGAGAGCCCAAGTTTCGGCCGTACTGATGGATTGGTGGATTTCATCCCACCCTACAAGCGGCCGATCCAAGTTGGGCGGTCGGGTGCCGAGTCGGCGGACTTGGGCGTCAGGGCGACCCCGAGATTCCGTCACCGATCAACCCCGCGAGGTCGGCGGCGGGGACGACCCAGGGGGTTCGGGGGACGGCGTCCAGATCGAAGCGATCGACCCAGGCCGCGGGGGGGCCCGGTTCGATCCCCCGGGCCCAGCCGGAGTCGCGGGCGAGGAGGCCGACGAGGCGGGCGGGATCGACGCCGGCTTCGCGGAGGGTCGCCAGCTTGAGCGACCCGTCGCGCTTGGCGAGGCGACGGCCGTCGGGCCCGACCGCGAGCGGGACGTGGCCGAACTCGGGGGGTTCGTGGCCCAGGGCTCGGTAGAGGAGAATCTGCCGCGGGGTGCTGGGGACGAGGTCGTCGCCGCGGATCACCTCGGTCACGCCCATCGCGGCGTCGTCGTGGACCACCGCGAGCTGGTAAGACGGGCCGATGCCGGGTCGGGCGACGATGAAGTCGCCGCCGAGCCGGGCGGGGTCGAGCTCGACCGCCCCCCGGAAGCGGTCGTGCCAGGCGACCGGCCCCGCGAGCACGCGGAACCGCCAGGCAAACGGGCGGTCGCCGAGGCCGTCGGCGTCGCGGGGCGTCCGATGGGCGCAGGTGCCGGGGTAGGTCGGCCCTTCGTCCGCGGGGTGGGGCGCGGAGGCGGCCCGCGCGATGTCGGCCCGGGTGCAGGTGCAGGGGTAGACCAGATCGGCGGCCTTCAGACGCTCCAGGGACGCTTCATACGCATCTAACCGCTGGGATTGGACGTAAGGAGCCGAGGGGCCGCCGACGTTCGGCCCCTCGTCCCAGTCGAGGCCGAGCCAGAGGAGGTCGACCTTCGCCCCTTCCATCGACTCGGACCGGGACCGGGTGGGATCGAGGTCTTCGACCCGGTAGATCACCCGCCCGCCCCGGCGCCGGGCGGAGAGCCAGGCGATCAGGAAGGTCCGGGCGTGGCCCAGGTGGAGGCCGCCGGTGGGGGAAGGGGCGAGGCGTCCGGTCGGCGTCCGGGGTGTCGTCATCTCTTTGAAGTCCCGCGAGCCGACCGGGCGAAGCCGACCGGAGGCCGCCTCCTCGCGTCGGCGTCCCGATGAGGCCGGGGGGCACCCCTCGGCCGGTTCGACTTTCCGCCGGGCTCGGCATCGGTCATAATACGAGGGCCGGTGGATCGGGCCAGGGCGCGAGGCGCGGGGCGAGTCGAGCCCCGCCGCGGCCTGGGCCATCGTCGGCCGAGCCGGGGGCCTTGCCATCATGGATGCCGAGCTGAAGCGGGACGCCAGGGGCGTCATCGACCGGATTGTCCACTTACGAGACTCTCTTTGACCTGGGCGACAAGACCGAGAGGCGTGACGAGCTTGCTCGGGTGATGGAAGAGTCGTCGTTCTGGAACGACCAAGAGAAGGCCAAGGGGGTCATCGCCGAGCTGAAGACGCTCAACGGCGTCCTCAAGCCGTTCGAGGCCCTCGTGCGCCAGTCGGACGACATGGCGACTCTGATCGAGCTGGCCGACGAGGACGGCGGCAGCGACTTCGACGACGAGATCCGCGAGACCGCCAAGAAGGCCGACGCCGACTTCGCCGAGTTCGAGCTGAGGTCGATGCTCAGCGGGACCAACGACCACTGCAACTGCTACGTCACCATCCACCCGGGCGCGGGCGGGACCGAGGCCTGCGACTGGTCCGAGATGCTGATGCGGATGTACCTGATGTGGTGCGAGTCGCACAAGTACAAGGCCGAGATCATCGACCGCGAGGAGGGGGAAGTGGCCGGCGTGCAGACGGTGACGATCCACGTCAAGGGGGAGTACGTCTACGGCTACCTCCGCGGCGAGACCGGCGTGCACCGCCTGGTCCGGATCAGCCCGTTCGGCACGGCGGACAAGCGGCAGACCTCGTTCGCCTCGGTCGAGGTGATGCCCGAGATCGACGACACGATCGACATCGAGCTCAAGGACGACGAGCTGAAGCGTGACGTCTTCCGCTGCGGCGGGCCCGGCGGCCAGCACCAGAACAAGACCGAGTCGGGCGTGCGGTACACCCACATCCCGACGGGCGTCGCCGCCGAGTCGCGGAGCGAACGGTCGCAGCACAAGAACGACAACCTGGCGCTGCAGCTCCTCAAGGCCAAGCTGATCCGGCTCGAAGAAGAGAAGCGCGAGGCCGAATACGCCAAGGCCTACGACGAGAAGGCCGAGATCGGCTTCGGCAGCCAGATCCGCAACTACGTCCTCCAGCCCGACCAGTGGTGCAAGGACCTCCGGACCGAGGTCAAGGTCGGCAACCCCCACGCCGTGCTCGACGGCGGCCTCGACATCTTCATCGACGCCTACCTCCGGCGCAAGCTGGCGCGCGGCGAGGTCAAGAAGGCCTAGGCCCGTCCCTATCTCCATCCCCTTCGCCGTCGCCCCGCCCTCGCCCGAGGTCGGATCGATTGGCGGCGGAGGGGACCTTCGACCCGCCACACCGTACCCGGGCCCCTGCACGATGCTCGAACTGGTCACCGACGGCGACACCCGATCGATCGTGGCCGGCGGGCTTCGGCTCGCGTTCCGCTGGACCGGCGACCGCTGGGAACACGCGCTCGAACGTCGACAACCCGGCGAAGCCCGACCCCTCGTCGTCGCCCGGACCATCGAGGGGGACCCCGACCGCGACGACCCCGCGCGGGTGGTCAGCCCCGCCTATCAGCAGCTCGAGTTCCAGGGCGACGGCGCGACGAGGCAAGCGCTGCTCGTCGGCCAGTCGGGCCCGCATCACTTCTCGGCGGTGTTCGCCGTCGAGGAAGTTCCGAGGGACGACCGGCCCGGCGCCTCCCGCGTGATCATCATCCGGGTCGACGTGGCCGACCGGTGCCGGACGCCGGTCGAGGCGCTCGCCTGCACCTACCTGGTCGACGCCGTCTCGGACGACCTGGTCGACGCGGGTCCCTCGCTCATCGCCTGGGACCTCGGCCCGGATCGGCTGACCTTCGCCGCGACCGAGCCCGCTCGCGTCGCCCTGGCCGAAGGGGGCCGCCGGGCCACGCAGGTCCAGGCCCTCGCCGGGCCCGCCCCCGGCTCCTCCACCCGCCGCTGCCTCTACTCGTGGCGGTGGTCCCCGGACTCCCGACGGGCGACGTGACCCGTCGGTCGTCGGGCCCGAGGGCCACCCAGCCGGGATTGTTCTTCGTGAAAATTGACCATATTCCATTCCCAAGATCCAGGCTCGGAGCGCACGAATGGACCATCTCAAGGAAGCCGACCCGCGGGTATTCGAGGCGATCGCGGCCGAGGGGCATCGCCAGCGCGACGAGCTGGAACTGATCGCGTCGGAGAACTACACGAGCGCCGCGGTGATGGAGGCGGTCGGGTCGGTCCTGACCAACAAGTACGCCGAGGGGCTGCCGGGCAAGCGGTATTACGGCGGCTGCGAGTTCGTCGACCAGGTCGAGCGGCTGGCGATCGACCGGGCCAAGGAGATCTTCGGGGCCCAGCACGCCAACGTCCAGCCGCACTCGGGGGCCTCGGCCAACCAGGCGGTCTACTTCGCGGCGCTCGAGCCCGGGGATAAGGTCCTGGCGATGGACCTGGCCCACGGCGGCCACCTCACGCACGGGATGAAGCTAAACTTCTCCGGCCGCTACTACCCGACGGTGGGGTACGGGCTCGACCCCGAGACCGAGCGGATCGACTACGACGCGATCGTCCGACTGGCCCGCGAGCACCGGCCCCGGCTGATCCTGGCCGGCGCCAGCGCCTATTCGCGGATCATCGAGTTCGACCGGATCGCCGAGGTCGCCCGCGAGGTCGGCGCGATCTTCTTCGTCGACATGGCCCACATCGCCGGGCTCGTCGCCGCCGGGCTCCACCCCAGCCCCGTCCCGCTGGCCGACTTCGTGACGACCACCACGCACAAGACCCTCCGCGGCCCCCGCGGCGGGATCGCGATGTGCACGCAGGAGTGGGCCAAGAAGCTCGACTCGGCCGTCTTCCCCGGCCTCCAGGGCGGGCCGCTGATGCACGTGATCGCCGGCAAGGCGACCTGCTTCGGCGAGGCGCTCCGGCCCGACTTCAAGACCTACTCGGCCCAGGTCATCGCCAACTCCCGGACGCTGGCCGACGAGCTGACCCGCGCCGGCTTCCGGCTGATCTCGGGCGGGACCGACAACCACCTGGTCCTCATCGACATGACCTCGAAGGGCCTGACCGGCAAGATCGCCGAGGCGTCGCTCGGCCGCGCCGGGATCACGGTCAACAAGAACCTGATCCCCTTCGACAAGCGCAAGCCGTTCGACCCCAGCGGGATCCGGATGGGCACGCCCGCCCTGACCACGCGCGGGATGCGCGAGGACGCGATCCGCCAGGTGTCCGCATGGATCGTCGCCGTGCTCGCCGCCCCCGACGACGACGCCCTCGCCGCCCGGACCCGCGAGGCGATCCGCGAGTTCGTCCGAGATTACCCCGTCCCCGCCGACGCCGAGCATGTGGCGCTCGCCTGACAGCCTGTGTGGAAAGGGTGTCCTAGGCTTGGGGATGGACACACGGACCGCCTATCCGAGTGACCTGAGCCACGCCGAGTGGGCCCAGGTCCGCGGAGCGGATTCACCGGCCGGGCCCCGTCCGCATGGCTCTTCGTAACCGGCGGCTCCAGAAAGCCGGGCAGGATCCGACCAAACTCCACCCCTCATCCACGAGCAGCCCAGATGCACGGCTATCGCTCAGTCGACGCTTCCGCGGCTTTGCTCGTGTATCGCCGCAAGAAGTTCAGCACGCGGTCGGCGGCGTCGACCGCCCGCTCCGGCTCCCAGTCGGTGATCACGTGGCCTTCGCCCTCGTACACGGCGAGCTGGGCGGTGCGGCCGAGGCGCCTGAGCCCGCTGAACATCATCTCGGCCTCCCGGGCGGGGCAGGCACCGTCCTCCCGGCCGTGGATGATCAGGAAGGGGGTGCGTATCCGGTCGGCCCGGTAGTACGGTGAGTTGTCGAGGTAGCGTTTCGGGTCGCTCCAGGGAGGCTGGCCCATCCGCCCTTGGGACTTCTCCGACCACTCGACGGCCGCGTTGTCGCCCGGCCGCAGAATCCCGTATTGGCCGCCCAGGTCGTAGAGGCCGGAGACGGCGACCGCCGCCCGGAAGAGGTTCGTCGTCGAGATCAGCCCCGCCGTGCAGTATCCGCCGTACGACTGACCGGCTAGCGCCACCCGGCCGATGTCGATATAACCCAGTTCGGCGGCCCGGTAGACCTGGGGCAGGACCGCGTCGCGGAGCTCATCGAGGGGCTGACCCGGCCGCCCCTCGGGACCGAGCGGTGCGTCGACCAGGATGACCGCGAACCCGCGGGTCGTGAAGATCGGAGCCGGGATCGTGGCGACGTACCCGCCGCCGTAGCCGCGCGCCGACCGCGACAGGTCGGCGCCGCCGTAGACCTCGACGACGGCCGGCAGCCGGTCGCCGCGCCTGGCCCCCGGGGGGAGCAGGACGGCCGTCCGCACGGCCTTGAGCCGCCCGTCGTGGAGCGGGACCACGGTCTCGAACGACTCGGCTGTCCCAATCGCCTGCCCCTCGAGCCGCGGCTCGATCGTGCTCAGGCGGTCCCGCGCCGAGAAGTCGACGCCGAAGCGATAGAGGTCCGGCGGCCGATCCATGCTCTGGAGGGTGCCGACCAGGAATGACCCGTCGCGCGGCATCCCCTGGAACTCAACCGCCCCCGACTCGACCGCAAGGCTCATCCAATCGCCGCTCGCCATGTCCAAGCGACGGACCAGGGTCCGCGAGCCGTCCCGGTCGCCGACGAGGAACGTCGCCGAGTCGGCGACCGGCTGCCAGAGCGAGGCCCCGTCGCTGCGGATGACCCGACCCCGGTCGAACCCCTCGAGCAGGGGAAACTTCCGGGCCGGCCCGCCGTCGAGCGGGACGAGCCCCAGGGCGCTGATCCGGTGGCCGTCGTCCGCCTCGTCCGGGGGGAGGAGGCCGACGAGGGCCGCGCGCCGGTTGGGGACGAATGCGAGGTAATCGCCGTTGAGCCTCCCCCAGTCGGCGGCCAGCGTGGCGGCTCGGGGTCCGAGACCTCCCGCGCAGTCGACCACCCGGAGTCGGTGGCCATTGAGGAACAGCAAGACATCCTCGGTTGGATGCCAGGCGAGGACCACGCCGGCCCGACCGAGGTGATCGCCGGAGTAGCTCTCGCGGCCCCCGTAATAGCGAGAGATTTCCTCGGCGTGCAGGGGCTGGGCCTCGCCGACCTCGACGACCCCGAGGTTGAGCACGTCCTCGGCGACACCCCCGATGGAAGGCCCCGGCCTCGGACTAGAGACGTACGCGAGGAACCGGCCGGACGGGGAATAGCGGGCGAACGCCGGCCCCGGCCCCTTCCAGCCGGGCGGCCGTGCCGGGAGCACGATGCGCACGGGCGCCCCGCCGACGTCGATGGCCGTCAGGTCGGCGAGCGAATCGTAGTGGCTGTACGTCTCGGCCCGGTCCTTCGCGGCCGGGGCCGGCTCATTCCCCGACGTGAGGACGAGAACGCCTGGCCCCGGCCGCTTCCGCCCCGGGCCGGTCGTGACCCCCGCCCTGGGCGGCCTCGGGTCGGCGCCGACCTCGGCCGCCGGCAGGGCAGGCACGAGCAGCTTCCGGCCATTGGGACTCCACGTCGGGGGCATCACCGTCGTGAAAGAGAGGTGGACTTTGACCCTCAGGTCCGCTGCCAGTGCCGACGTGCCCTTGCCAGTGTCGAAGATCCAGGCGCGGAGGGATCCCCCTTCGTCCGAGTAATACGCCAGCCTCGTGCCGTCCGGCGACCAGGCCGGGGCGAAGCTCGTAGCCCCCTCGGCCCCCAAGGCGACGGCTTTTCTCGTGGCGACCTCGGCGACGTGGAACCGGACCCCGCGGAAGACGACGGGCAGACCCGACTCGAGCGTCCAGACGTCCTCGCGGCGCTTCATCGGCGTGACGACGGCGTACGCGACGCGGGAGCCGTCGGGGCTGACCGCCGCCTTCTCGAAGTCGGAGAAGTCTCTCCGGTAGGAGAACGCCAGGTCCAGCGGGAAGGGTTCCGAAGGCTTGGCCGGCCCGGGGCTTCGCCCCGACCGCTCGTCATCTCCCGATGCAGCGGTCCCCGCCCCGATCGCTCCCAGAAGGCAGATCAGGGCCACGCGACGGAGAACAGTCTGAAGAAGCATGGCGTTATCTCTAGAGCCGGATGATGAATCGGCGCGATTCAGAACAGGGACAAGGCTCGACGGACAGGATTGATGGGGGTCACAGCTTATCGAGCGACGAGTCGTCGGCTGGCGTTCGCCGCGAACAGACTGGGCGTCACTCGGCGACTCGGCGACTCGGGGCTAACTCTCACCGTTTAACCATCGGTTGCATCACGCAGTAGTCGTGCGGGGGCCCCTCCTCGGGCCGAAATCGCCGGTTTCCTGGTGCGAGGCTTCGCTTCCGTCCACGAACCACATGGCCTCGAAGTGCGGCGTGCGGCCGAGCATGCAGCCGTCGCGCACTTCGATCATAACCGCCATCTGGCCGTTTTCCATGCGGTAGAGGCCCGGGGTCATGGCTTCTTATCTGAGCACGATCGGATTAATTCAGCCGTGATCGAAGCCAACGCAAAAGCTTAAAGAGGCACGAAGACGACCAAGAGCAGGGCAAATCGAACGTGCCGTCGGCCTTCCAGCAGCGACGGAGGTACTATTACACGGTGGCCCAGGGCGGGAGGTCGTGCGGCAGGGCGCGCCACCGGCAGCCAGTGCGGGAGACGTCCAGGAGGGCGTTGACGATCTCCCGCCGGTCGTGCTTGGCGGGGCGGCCGCCGGGCTTAAGGGCGGGGATGATGCGCCGGACCTGGGCCCACTCAGCGTGGCTCAGGTCACTCGGATAGGCGGTCCGTGTGTCCATACCCCAAGCCTAGTAGTCCGCCACTAACGACTTGATGGCTGAGGCGGGATCGGTTCTCCTGGGACGATAACCCACCCAGGAGAAACGACTTGAAGAGATACATCGTCACGCTGGCCGCCGAGGAACGCCAGGGCCTTCATGAACTCATCGCCGCCGGCAAGGCCGCCGCCCAGAAGCTGGCCCACGCCCGCATCCTGCCCAAGGCCGATGCCGCCGCCGGCGGCCCAGCCTGGCCCGATCACCGGATCGCCGAGGCCCTGAAGGTCAGCACCGCCACCATCGAGCGGGTCCGCCAACGATTCGTCGAACAAGGGCTCGACGCCGCCTTGGTCCGCAAGCCCCAGGCCCGCCCCAGCCGCCTGCCGACACTCGACGGCCGGGCCGAGGCCCGGCTCATCGCCCTGGCCTGCTCCGCACCGCCGGAGGGGCGGGCCGCCTGGACCATGCAACTGCTGGCCGACAAGCTCGTCGAACTGGAGGTCGTGGACTCGATCTCCGACGAGACGGTCCGGCTGGCTCTGAAAGAGACGAGCTGAAGCCGCACCTCAAGGAGCAGTGGTGCATCCCGCCGGAGGCCAACGCCGAGTTCGTCTGCAACATGGAGGATGTGCTCGATGTCTACCACCGGCCCTACGACGAGAGGCGGCCCCCGGTCTGCTTCGACGAGGCGAGCAAGCAGCTCATCGGCGAGGTGATCGAGCCGATCCCGGCCGGGCCGGGTCAGCCGGAGCGGTATGACTACGAGTACACCCGCAACGGGACGGCCGACCTGTTCATGATCTCCGGGCCGCTGCCGGGCTTGGCGTGCGGTGAAGGTGACCGATCGCCGGACGGCGGTGGACTTCGCCGAGGTGGTCCGCTGGCTGGTGGAGGAGGTGCACGAGGAGGCGGAGAAGGTGGTGCTGGTGATGGACAACCTGAACACGCACAAGCTGGCCTCCCTGTACGAGGCGTTCCCGCCCGAGCAGGCGAGGCGGATCGCCGAGAGGCTGGAGATCCACCACACGCCGAGGCACGGCAGTTGGCTGAACATGGCCGAGATCGAGCTGTCGGTGCTGGCCCGGCAGTGCCAGGCCCGGAGGATCGAGACCAGGGAGGAACTGGAGCGGGAGGTGGCGGCGTGGGAGGAGGAGCGGAACGAGCGGGGGTCGAGATCCGGTAGCGTTTCACCACGGCCGATGCCAGGATCAAGCTCCGGAGGCTTTACCCGACACTTTGAGATTGCCGCCTAATCCCGCAACCCATCCGCCGCGAGACGAGGCGTCCGTCGAGCCGTCATGGTCGGTAGCAATCGAGCGGTAACGCTGTTGGCCGGGCCGGGGGAATCGCCCCAGCCGACCGAACCGCTACGATGACTTTCGTCGCGCAGCTATTAAATCTCCCCAATATCACAATCGAGGATAGCCGCATGACGCCGGAACCGGCCCCTCCGCCTCGTCGCCGCCGCTGGCTCCGCCTGAGCGTCCGGGCGCTCCTGGCACTGGTCGCGGCCCTCGCCATCGCCCTGGGCTGGTGGTCACACCTGGCCCACGAGCAGGCCGCCGCCGTCGCGGCCATCCGCGCCGTCGACCCCCAAGCTGGGATCCAGTACGACAACGAGCCGCCCGGCCGGGGGGGGGAGAACGATCCCATCAACCTGGTACGATCGCCCTGGGTCCCCGAGGCTCTGGAGCGTTGGCTGGGGGTCGATTACTTCTTCCGCGTCCGCATCTTGGGCCTGGGCAAGAAGGGGACCGAGCTCTCTCCCGCCGACCGCCGCCAGATCACGAACCAGTTGGGGCGCCTGCCCCACCTGAAGCAACTCGTCGTGCCCTTCCCCATCGATGATGCGGACCTGGCCCCGCTGGCCCGGATGACCGAACTCAAGGATCTCATCCTCGGGGACTCCAACCCCGGCCTGACCGACCGGACCCTGGCGGTGATCGGCCGCCTCTCACGGCTGGAAGAGCTTGAGATCGGCGATACGTCCGTGACCGACGCCGGCCTGGCCCATCTGGCCCACCTGAGCCGCCTCGAAAATCTCAGTATCGGCGACGCGTCCGTGACCGACGCCGGCCTGGCCCATCTGGCCCGACTGGATCAACTCCAAACCTTATTCATCGGCCATCCCCCGCGTGCGCAGTCCGCCGGCGCCGGTCGGGTCGCCATCACCGGCTCGGGCTTCACGGCCCTCGGACGACTCCCGCACTTGAGGTTGCTCCAACTCTTCTCGACAACCCTCTCGGGTCCGGGCCTGGCGGGGATCGGTCGCCTCACGCACCTGAAGGAACTTGCTCTCGGCCGGTACGGCGACGATCCGTCCCCAAGATCAATGATCGCCGACCTCCGCGCGCTGACGCCGCTGGACAACTTGGGAGCCTTAGGGATCGAAGGATTTGGCGGCGACGCGACCAGCCTCGTCCATTTGAAAGGCATCAAAAACCTCGTCAGTTTCATGGCCCCCGGTTTGGGCGACGAGGCGATCCCGACCCTGCTCGAGTTGCCCGCTCTCCGCTCGCTCACGTTCAAGAAGCACCACCTGACCGCTGGGGGGCTGGCGGCCCTCCGCGCCAACCCCCGATTCCGCTCGGTTGGCGTGGATCGGTTGCCAACGGCACCGCCGGCCGCGTCCCCGCCCTGAACCGGCCCGCCACTCTACCGGACCAGGGTGACCTTCCGAAGCGGGTAGAACTCTTCAATTGGGGCCGGAGGCTGGGCCGCCGTCGGCGGCGTCGGCCTTGAGCAGGATGCGGGCATGGGCCAGCTTGCGGGCGGCGGCCTGACCGGCGGCGATCAGGTCGCGGAGTTGCTGGCGCCGCCTCAGGAGAACCGATGAAGAGACAATCCGCAAATTAAATTTGGCGGGCTACTTCTACTGTCTGAGGCTCCAGAAAGATTGATCTTGTTTTACAGGAAGCACTTGCATTGAGAGGTGATTGGGGTTGGGAATGAGATGTCGGGTTCCGAGGGAGCCAGCCGCCAAAGAGGATGCCCGGGAATTCTCAGAGCTTTCACAATTCTGGCA
>JAABUX010001293.1_pt1 | contig 38249 bp, 33 predicted proteins | sample 5561851 | NCBI WGS metagenome assembly JAABUX01 (sample SAMN10711883, study PRJNA513361) | rock metagenome | isolation source: Antarctica rocks | place: Antarctica: Victoria Land, Richard Nunatak red sandstone | collected 2016-01-03 | reverse complement strand
TTCTTTGTCTGCCAGGTCGGATGGATATGGATGAGCATGCATCCATGGGAAATGGCGAGGATCAGCTGAGCAATAAACATCCGGCCTTGCCCTAACTGCGCAAAATAATTGCTTAACGGCCTCTAAGTCGGGACGGGAGAGCTCCAGGAGAGCGGCGCCACTCGATGAGACGGTACTCTCGCGCCAGGCCGGACAACGGCGAAGCCCCGTTGATCCGTGAGCCCGGCTGCCGTGCAGCCCAAGCCTCACCTTTGGCGTCGCTCAGGATGCGGACTTCATGACCACCCCTTCCGGAATCACGTCCTGGGTGGCAAACCGCCACAACGCGATCAGCAGTTTCCGGGCGGGACTGTCCAGAGATTGGGGGTCACGCCGCCTCTGCCGATGACGGGGACGGGCCGGGAACTGGCTCAAAGGGGTGTGGCCGAAGCTGCAACCGAGTGCGCCGTTGTCGACGGCGCAGCGGACCCGGAGCAGCAGGTCGGCCCCGCGCCGGGGCCAGCACATCTGCTGCGACTTGGCCATGCGCTGGTGGACCAGGAAGTTGGCCGTGCCCTCGGTGAGGAACGTCCCGACCCGCAAGCCGGCCCGATGCCGTTCGGCGTAGTTGACCAGCCAGGCGCTCTGGCCGTGGAGACAGGGGTCCACCGCACGCAGCGCCGGCCTGCCGGCATCGGCCAGAACGGAGCGCATGCTCGGACAGTCGCCAGTGAACGCGCTTAGCGCCGTGATGTCGGTAGCGGCCTTTGCGCGACGACTCATTGCGCCCGAGGTGCTCAACGGCGTTTACGGCGGCAGTAAAGCGTTTGTCCTCGCATTAAGCTGGTCGCTTCACCACGAAACTTGCCGAGAAGGGCATCCACGTCCAGGCGGTCCTGTCCCTAGCAAAGTGACGCGGCAGGCAGGGTCCTCCGACAGGTCAGTCGCCATGATGCAGCGGCCGTGCCTCCGCCTACCACCACGTAGTCGGATGGCGGCAATACTAAATTCTGGCCGCGTCCGGGCGCGCCAGCTCGAACATGATCTCCGGCACGATCTCGGCGTAGTCGCCCGAGCGTCCGGCCCGCAGGATCGGGCGTGCGGCGGCGGTGTCGTATACGCCATCCGTCAGCAGCGTCTTGTCGATATGCACCGCGACGACCTCGCCCAGCACCAGCCAGGTCTCGACCGGCTGGGAGTTTGCGCCGCGAAGCTGCACGATCTGCGTCAGCTTGCACTCCATCGTCACCCGGCTCTCGGCGACGCGAGGAACCTTGACGTGCCGGCTGGGAAGAGCGGTCAGCCCGGCCAGGCCGAACTCGTTCACCTCGCGTCCGACATGGGCGGCGCTCTGGTTCATCGCCTCAGCGAGCGCCCTGGTGGCGAGGTTCCAGACGAATTCGCCGGTCTGGTCGATGTTCCGGACACTGTCCTTCCAGCCGATGCTCGAAAACCCGAGGATCGGCGGCCTGTAGTTGAACGCGTTGAAGAAGCTGTACGGGGCGAGGTTGAGGCGGCCCTCGCGGTCGTGCGACGAGATCCAGCCGATCGGCCGGGGCGCCACGATCGCGTTGAACGGGTCGTGGCGCAGGCCGTGGCCCTCCGCCGGCTGGTAGCTGTGGATGTCGTCGGTCGTCATGGCGGCAGGCCCCTTCAGATCAGCACGAGCAGCGCCAACGCGTAGATCAGCCCGGTGACGGCGAAGGTGACGACGGTGTAGCCCATCACGCGCTGGATGCCGATGCCGGCCATCGCTACCACCGGCAGCGCCCAGAACGGCTGCAGCATGTTGGCGACCTGCTCGCCCATCGCCACCGCCATCGTCGACCCGGCCATGGAGGCGTGCAGGGTGACGGCCGCGGGCACCACGAACGGTCCCTGCACCGCCCAGTGCCCGCCGCCGCTGGGCACGAAGAAGGTGATGATCAACGAGCAGACATAGCTCCAGAACGGCAGGGTATGGGCGGACGACACCACCACGAACGCCTTGGAGATCACGTCGGCCAAGCCGGTGCCCGACATGATGCCCATGATGCCGCCGTAGAACGGATACTGCAGCATCATGCCGCCGGTCTGCTTGGCCGCGTTTTTCATCGCCGCGCCATAGGCAACCGGTGTGCCGTGCAGCGCGATGCCGCCAATCAGGAAGATCAGGATGACCATGTTGACGTCGAAGCTGAGCTTTCCCTGCAACCAGAGCACGAGCATCACGGCCAAGCCCGCCGCCAGCAGGAACAGGCTGCCCACCGGGGATCGGTCCATCCGGCGGGCCGGCGAGTTGGACAGGTCCGGCGGCGGGGGCGGCAACTCGGCCTCGGGCACGAAGGCGGCCACGTCGGCGTCGGCCGGGCGGATGACGATGAACACCAGCGGCATCACCACGACGATCAGCGCCGTGGGCAGCCAGTTGAAGGTCGCGAACACCGTGTCGGACAGCGGCAGCATCTGGCCCGTCAGCTTCTCGACGATGTTCAGCGCGTTGCCGTGGCTCGCCTGCGTCAGCGCGATCGAGCTGGAGATGCCGCTGGCCCAGATCGCGAAGCCGGAGTAGGCGGCCGCCACCAGCCAGCCGAAATCCACCCGGACCTGGCGTGCCACCTCGCGGGCCAGGATGGCGCCGACCACCAGGCCGAACCCCCAGTTCAGCAGCGACGCCGCTGCGGCCACCAGAAAGGTGAGCACCACCGCCTGGTTGGGCGTGTGCGCCAGCGCCACCAGCCGCCGCAGCAGACGGACAATCACCGGGGCATGGGCGAGCGCGTGCCCGGTCGCGAGGATCAGGATCATCTGGAACGCGAAGCCCAGAATGGCGAAGATGCCGGCGTACCACGACGTGACGACCATCGCCGGCGAGCCCTGGGGCGCCAGCAGCAGCGCCAGCACGGCGGTGAGGGCGGTGAGCCCGATCGCGAGGACAAACGGGTCGGGCATGTAGCGCTCAAACAACCCGACAAAGAGTGGCGCAAGCGATTGCAGGCCGCGGCGGCGCGGTTGGGTGAGAGCGGTTCCGCTCATTGTCGTGGACCTTTCCTCTGATCTGACAGCGGACACATGCGACCCGTTCCGCCGCGCGGATGCAAGCCCCCCTTGGCTTGGGACGAGGGTGGGTTACGGTGCGGGAAATCTCGGGTCTCGCCCAGCCCGGGTCCTCGCCCAGAAGGAGCGCATCGTGGTTGGAAACTTCGGACTCGACGGCAAGCACGTCCTGGTCACCGGCGCGTCCAGCGGGCTCGGCGAGCACTTCGCACGCTTTCTCGCCGTGTCCGGCGCGCGGGTGACGCTCGCCGCCCGGCGCGAGACGGCGCTCGCCCGCACGGTCGAGGACATCGCCGCACAAGGCGGGCAGGCGCAAAGCGTGGTGATGGATGTCACCGATGCTGCCAGCATCGAGCGGGCATTGGAGCGCGCCGAAGCGGGATTCGGCCCGGTCACGGCCCTGGTCAACAATGCCGGCGTGACGGCGACGCGCGCGGCGCTCGACCTCGACGAGGCAGCGTGGGACCAGGTGGTCGACACCAACCTCAAGGGCGTCTGGCTCACGGCCCAGGCGGTGGCGCGCCGAATGGTCCGCGACGCGCAAGGCGGAAGCATCGTCAACATCGCCTCCGTCCTTGGGCTGCGGGTAGCCGGCGGCGTCGCGCCCTACGCCGTCTCGAAAGCCGGGGTCGTGCAGATGACCAAGGCGCTCGCGCTGGAATGGGCGCGGCACGGCATCCGGGTCAACGCCCTCGCGCCGGGCTACATCGAGACGGAGCTGAACAGCGATTTCTTCGCCAGCGAGGCCGGGAAGGCGCTCATCAAGCGCATCCCGCAGCGACGCCTCGGCCGGGCGGCCGAGCTCGACGGGCCGCTGCTGCTGTTGCTGTCGGACGCCGGGTCGTACATGACCGGCAGCGTGATTGCGGTCGATGGCGGGCATCTGGTTTCCAGCCTCTGAACCGGGCAGTCTGCGCGCGGACGAGGGAGAGAAACGCATGAGCGAACCGCACCCATTCGAGGCGGGGCTGGACCGGAGTGGCGCGAACCATGTCCCGCTCACGCCCATCAGCTTCCTCAAGCGGGCCGCGCAGGCGTTCCCGCGCAAGACGGCCATCATCGACGGCACGCGCCGCTTCACCTACGCCGAACTGTTCACCCGCTGCCGCCGCCTCGCCTGCGCCCTCGCCCGGCGCGGCGTCGGACGGCTCGACGTGGTCGCGATCCTCGCCTCCAACATCCCGGAGATGGTCGAAGCCCACTACGCCGTGCCGATGCTCGGGGCGGTGCTCAACCCGCTCAACACCCGCCTTGACGCGGCGGCGATCGCGTTCTCGCTCAACCATGGCGGCGCGAAGGTGCTGCTGGTCGACCAAGACTATGCGGCCCTGGTCGCCGAGGCGTTGCCGGCGGTGAACCACGACGTGCTGGTGATCGACGTCGAAAACCCGGCTGTGCCCGGAGCTTCGCTTGTCGGCGTTCTCAGCTACGAGGCGCTGCTGGCGGAGGGCGATCCCGCGTTCGCCTGGTCCGGGCCAGACGACGAGTGGCAGTCGCTTTGCCTGCTCTATACCTCCGGCACCACGGGCGATCCGAAGGGCGCCGTGTATCACCACCGTGGGGCGTACCTCACGGCGCTCGGCAACGCGCTCTCGTTCGGGCTGACCGCCGACAGCGTGTATTTGTGGACGCTGCCGATGTTCCATTGCAGTGGCTGGTCGTACCCGTGGGCGGTGGTCGCCACCGGCGGCACCCAGGTCTGCCTGCGCAAGGTCGATCCTGCGCTGATTTTTCAGCTCATCGCCGAGCACCGGGTCACGCATCTCTGCGGCGCGCCGATCGTGCTCAACATGCTCGCGCATGCACCGGCCGAGCAGCGCGTGCCGTTCAGCCACACCGTCAACTGCGCCACCGGCGGTGCCGCGCCGCCGTCGATCGTGCTGCGCAACATGGAGGAGATCGGCTTTCGCGTCATCCACCTGTACGGCGCGACCGAGACCTACGGCCCCGCCATTTCCTGTGTGTTTCAGCCGGACTGGGCCGACCTGCCGGCCGAGGCGCGCTACGCCAACATGGCGCGCCAGGGCGTGGCTTACCCGACTGTCGAGGATCTGATGATCGCCGATCCCGTCACCATGGCCCCGGTGCCGCAGGACGGCGCGACGATGGGCGAGATCATGCTACGGGGCAACACTGTCATGAAGGGCTACCTCGCCAATCCCGAGGCAACGGCGAAGACCCTGGTCGGCGATTGGTACCTCTCGGGTGATCTCGCGGTGTGGCACCCCGACGGCTATGTCGAGATCAAGGACCGCTCCAAGGACATCATCATCTCCGGCGGCGAGAACATTTCCAGCCTGGAGCTTGAGGAAACCCTGTCGCAACACCCGTCCGTGCTGGTCGCCGCCGTCGTGGCACGACCCGATGCGACCTGGGGCGAGGTCCCCTGCGCATTCATCGAGCTCAAGGACGGCGTCGACCCCGTGAGCGAGGCCGATCTGGTCCAGTTCTGCCGGCAGCACATGGCCCGCTTCAAGGTGCCGAAACGGGTGATGTTCGGCCCCATTCCAAAGACGTCCACCGGCAAAATCCAGAAGTTTACCCTGCGCGAGCAGGCGAAGCAGGCGTAAGGTTAGGTCGGCATGCGAATGAAGCTTTGCTCCTTCGGGGAAGTGTCGAAGGTCGCTGGTTTCACCCCAAATTTGTTCGCGAGCGGCGTTGTTGCAGGGATTGGCGTGATGGCGCCTGAGTTATGGCTGGGGTAGCAGGTTCGTCCCTGTCTGACCCTGGATGCCATTTTGCCGTTCAAGTTGGACGCCGATCGCCGCCGCCACGTTCCCAAGCGGAAGTTCAAGGTCACGAACGGGGCGGCGTATGACGCGAGCCTGCGCCAGCGCGGACGCGTGACGGTTTGGCTTGCCGAGGCAACGATCGCGGCGTGGACGGTTGAACCACGCACGACCCGGGGTGGGCAGCGGACCTCCTCGGCTCTGGCCATCCTGACGGCGCTGACCTTGCGCGCGGCGTTTCGGCTGGCGTTGCACCGAACACAGCGCCTGATCGGCTCCGTCATCGGCCTGCTCGGGCTCGATCTCGCTGTTGCTGACCACAGCACGCTAAGCCGCCGGGCGGAAACGCCGGAGGTGCCACGGTCAGGAACCAGCACCTACCAGCCGCCCTATGTGATGACCGCCCAAGGCAAAAAGCAGGCCATGGCTCTGCCCTGGACCCGCTGGGGCCTGAGGCCCCAGACCCGCATTTATTTGGGTTTCCAAAGGCATCATGCCTTTGGCGGAGTTTGAGGCAGAGCCTCAACCTTCCACTTGTCTTCTTGCCTCTAACGGTCGCACCAAAGGGCCGCTGGTAGCCGAACCCGTGCACCTGCTGGTGGACAGCACCGGCCTCAAGCTCTGTGGCGTGGGCAAAGCTGGTCAAGGTTCCAATCGCGTGGCGAGGGGAACACCAGCGGAGGGAATGGCTGCACGAAAAACACGGCGCCGATGAGAAACGCGGTGCCAAGATGCGCCGGGCTTGGCGAAACCTGCGTGTCGGCATGGACGCCGGCACTGGAAAGATCGTCGCCTGCCTGCTGACCACCCAGGACGTGGACGATGGCCATCATCGTGCCGCCACGCACAACGGTCGTGCCCCGCGTGACACGGCCGAGACCGCACCGATACCGCGCGACCGCCATCTCCAGCACATCGCCGAGCCCGGCCGCATGGCTTGGCAGGCAGCATCCGGCGACACCAAGCGCGCCCGAGCCAAGACGGGCATGTCACGCTTCAAGCAGGTGATCGGTGACGGCCTGCGCTCCCATGCCGACGAACGCCAGGCAACCAAGATAGGCGTCGCCGTGCACGTCCTCAACCGCATGCTGGACCCGGGACGCCCGAACTCCGTCCGCATCGCCTGAACGCAAACAGGGTCGGGGTCGATGCGTCCACCCCGCCAGCCGATGCAACAACGCCGCGGCGCGCAGCCGCGCACCAACCTTGGACACGTAGGATGGGCTGACCTCTTGAGCCACGGTGAAGCGCCCGGTCTTCGTGCGGCGGTTGTTCCGCTAAGCCGCCGGCGTCCAGCGCCAGTCGCGAACCTCCGGCATGTCGTCGCCGTGCTCGCTGATGTACAATCTGTGGCGCTCCATCGTCGCCCAGTAGCGCGCGGTCGCAGCCTCGACCATCCCGCTCAGCCGCGGGATGCGCCGAATGGCATCCAGGGCGAGTTGATAGCGGTCGAGGTTGTTCAGCACGACCATGTCGAACGGGGTCGTGGTTGTCCCTTCCTCCTTGTAGCCGCGGACATGGATGTTGACATGGTTTCGCCGCCGATAGACCAGTTTGTGAATCATCGCGGGATAACCGTGGAAGGCGAAGATGACCGGCTTGTCCACGGTGAACAGCCCGTCGAAATCGTAGTCCTCCAGGCCGTGCGGATGCTCCGATTGCGGCTGCAGCACCATCAGGTCGACCACGTTGACCACCCGGATGCGGATGTCCGGCACGTACGCCCGCAGCAGCGTCACCGCCGCGAGCGTTTCCAGGGTCGGCACGTCGCCGGCGCAGGCCATCACCACGTCGGGTTCGTCGCCTTGGACGCTGGCCCATTCCCAGATGCCCACGCCCGCGCTGCAATGGGCGATGGCGGCGTCGATGTCGAGCCACTGCCATTCCGGCTGTTTCCCGGCAACGATCAGGTTGATGTAGTTGCGGCTCCGCAGGCAGTGGTCCGCCACCGACAACAGGCAGTTCGCGTCGGGCGGAAGATAGATGCGCACCACGTCGGATTTCTTGTTCGCCACATGATCGATGAAGCCCGGGTCCTGGTGGGAGAACCCGTTGTGGTCCTGGCGCCAGACATGGGAGGTGAGCAGGTAGTTGAGCGAGGCGATCGGCTTGCGCCACGGGATCGTCCGCGTCACCTTCAGCCACTTGGCATGCTGATTCATCATCGAATCGATGATGTGAATGAACGCCTCGTAACACGAGAACAGGCCATGCCGCCCGGTCAGCAGGTAGCCTTCGAGCCAGCCTTCGCAGAGATGCTCGCTCAGCACCTCCATCACCCTTCCATCCGGGCTTAGGTTGATATCGACCGCCTCCGTGGCGGCCATCCACTCCTTGCCGACGACTTCGTAGACCGCGTCCAACCGGTTCGACGCCGTTTCGTCGGGGCCGAACAGCCGGAAGTTGGCCTTGCCGAGGTTGAGCCTCATCACATCGCGCAGGAAGTGGCCGAGCACTCGCGTCGCCTCCTCCTGCACCAGTCCGGGGCCCGACATGGCCACGGCGTATTCGTGGAAATGCGGCATCGTCAGCGGCTGCAGCAGGACGCCGCCATTGGCGTGCGGGTTGGCGCTCATCCGGCGCTGTCCGGTCGGCGCCAGCGCTGCGAGATCCTCCCGGAACGCGCCGTTCTCATCGAACAACTCGTGCGGCCGGTAGCTCCGCATCCAGTCTTCGAGTTGCGCCAGGTGTTCGGGCGTCTTGAAGTCGGCGATCGGCACTTGGTGCGCCCGCCACGTGCCCTCGACCGGCTTGCCGTCCACGGTTTTCGGCCCGGTCCAACCCTTGGGCGTGCGGAACACGATCATGGGCCAGCGCGGACGCTCCGGTGTTCCCGCCCCGCTGCGCGCCAGGTGCTGGATGTCCCGGATGCGGGCGAGAATGGCGTCAAGCGTGCCGGCGAGGGACTGGTGCACGAGGGTTGGGTCGTCACCCTCGACGAAATGCGGGTCGTATCCGTAGCCCCGCAGCAGCTCCGTCAACTCCTGGCGGCTGATGCGCGCCAGCACGGTCGGGTTGGCGATCTTGAACCCGTTGAGATGCAGGATCGGCAGCACGGCGCCGTCTCGCGCCGGGTTGAGGAACTTGTTGGAGTGCCAGCTGGTCGCGAGCGCACCGGTTTCCGCCTCTCCGTCGCCGACGACGCAGGCAACGATCAGGTCCGGGTTGTCGAAGGCCGCTCCGTAGGCGTGCGCCAGCGAATATCCCAGTTCGCCGCCCTCGTGGATGGACCCTGGCACCTCGGGCGAAACGTGGCTCGGGATGCCATACGGCCAGGAGAACTGGCGAAACAACCGATGCAGCCCATTGCGGCTGCGCTCGATCGCCGGGTAGTGCTCGGTGTAGGAGCCTTCGAGGTAGCTGTGCGCGACCAGCCCGGGCCCGCCGTGACCCGGACCGATGATGTAGATCATGTTGAGGTCATGATCTTTGATCAGGCGGTTAAGGTGGACGTAGAGGAAGTTCAGTCCCGTCGTCGTGCCCCAGTGACCCAGCAGCCGCGGCTTGATGTGTTCGAGCTTGAGCGGAGTCTCGAGTAGGGGGTTGTCCTTGAGGTAGATCTGCCCGACCGAGAGATAGTTCGCCGCGCGCCAGTAGGCGTGCATCTTTTCGAGCAGGTCGGGCGATAAAGGCTGCGGTTTTTCCGCCGGCAATGAATCAGGCATGGAGTTCTCCGATGGATGGTGCCAGGCCTCGAGGCGCAAGCCCGGTTATTCAGGAGCTTTGTAGATGGGAAGCCAGCTAGACCGGCTGCAACCGGCCCGCCGATGCGGTCGCGCGCCGATCCGAACAGGTGGCCCCGTGCCCGCCCGCCGTTCCGGCTGCCACGAAGTCGAGCACCACGCGGGACGGCACGTCGCCACGCTGCAGCCGGTCGAACACCTCGTTGATCGCCGACAAGGGCTGCAGCTCGATGTCGGCCTTCACCCGTCCCTCGGCGGCGAAGGCGAGCGCCTCGGCCATGTCCTGGCGCGTGCCGACGAAGGAGCCGCGGATGGTGACGCAGTTCGCCACCACGTCGAACAGCGGCACCGGGAACTCGCCCGGCGGCAATCCGACCAGCACGCAGGTGCCGCGCTTGCGCGTCATCGCCACGCCCTGCTTGAACGCGCCGAGTGAGGCCGCCGTGATCAGCACGCCATGGGCGCCGCCATCGGTTCCGGCTTTCACCTCGGCCGCCGGGTCGCTCTGGCTGGCATTGACGACCAGGTCGGCGCCGAGCCGTTTGGCATGGGCGAGCTTGCCATCGTCGATGTCGATCGCGCAGACTTGGAGGCCCATCGCCTTGGCGTACTGGATGGCGAGGTGCCCGAGACCGCCGGCGCCGGACACCGCAAGCCATTCGCCCGGCCGCGCGCCGGTTTCCTTGATCCCCTTGTAGGTCGTGACGCCCGCGCAGATGATCGGCGCAGCCTCACAAGCCTCCAGGCCGCTCGGCACGTGGGCCACGTAATTCGGATCGGCCAAGATGTATTCCGCGAATCCGCCATTCTTGGTGTAGCCGCCGAATTCTGCCTCCGCGCAAACGGTTTCCCAGGCCGACAGGCAGTGTTCGCAGTGGCCACAGGCTGAGTAGAGCCAGGGCACGCCGACCCGGTCGCCCTCCTTCACGCTTGTCACGCCGGCGCCGACGGCCCAAACGCGCCCAATGCCCTCATGGCCGCGAATGAACGGCACCTTGGGCTTTGCCGGCCAGTCGCCACGCGACGCGTGGAGGTCGGTGTGGCACACGCCACACGCCTCGGTTTTGACCAAAATCTGCCCTGGCCCTGGGGACGGGATGTCGACCTCCCGAAGCACCAGGGGCGCTCCGAATTCGGCAACGACGGCGGCGTGCATCTTGAGCGGCATGGCGCGCTACTCCGCCGCGTCGATGGATGCTAGCCGTTTTTGCGAAAGCTCGCCGTCGTCATGATGAACACTTCGAAACGTCATTGCTCGTCCTGTTCGATGTATTGGTGCGAAAGACGGGGCGCCGCAGGAAGTTCGGCGGGCGCCTTTCACAATGAGGCTCCATCGTAGGCCCGCCGTTTTCGACGCGAGAGGGACGGAAACTACTCATGTGTTTCAAGGCGAAATCTCGATCGGACAGCTTCGTGCAGTCGAGGCGAGCAGGTCAGTGCGAGACGAGCGAGCAGCGGTCTGCCCGGAGCAGGAGTCCGCGGGTGACTCCGCCGAGCGCCCATTCACGTAGCCGGCTGTGCCCATAGGCGCCGGCGACGAACACATCGGCCGCCTGGTCTTGGGCGATGGCATTGAGCCGGGCGGCGTCGTCCCCGGTCGATGCCACGGCGAGGGTTTCCGTCCGGACACCGTGCCGCTCGAGCCAGCGCGCGACGTCCTCGACCCGCGCGCGGGCCGCCTCCCTGTCGTCCTCGGCGGCGATCTCGACCACCGCCACGTGGGACGCCTTTTTGAGCAGGGGCAGGGCGTCGAGCGCCGCACGCCGGGTTTCGCGCGTGTCCTTCCAGCCGAGAACGACCCGGTCCAGCTTCAGCTTGTCCGCAATCTCCGGCACGAGCAGGACAGGCCGCCCCGCCTGCATCACGAGGTCGCCGGTGCTGACGCGCCTGGTGTCGTCGACGGACGCCTTGGATGCCACGCCGGTGACGACGATATCGACGCCGCGCGCCGCGCGGGCGAGATAGTCGGAAAGCGATCCGTTGGTCACCGTCGAACGCCAGGCGAGGGTTTTCACCCGCGCCTGAAGCACGGTGCGGAACTCCGCCTCGGCCTCCCGGATTTCCTTGTCGATCTCGTTGCGGTCGTCGGTGATCAGGTCTCCGTAGGCGTAGCCCCCATCGCTGTAGACGAGCGGCATCGGCTGGCACGCTGCGATGCCGACGATGCCGGCCTCGAACCGGTCTGCCAGATCGCCGGCGATCCCCAGCAGGCCGGCATTCGACTTGCCGAGTTCGAGATGCACCATCAATGTCGCGTAGGTCATGGTTGTTTTCCGAAGGTTTCCCGGGCGCCGACCGCTGGCTCGGTCAGACGATGACGATGTCATTGGCGACGGCGGTCGCGCCCGGCGCGGCCCACGCCGTTTCCGCAGCCACCTGCCGGTCGTGCGGCGAGTGAACCGACCCCGTAAGCCGAATCTTTCCGCCGTCCGCGCTCACGGTGATCGTGTTCGGGTCGAAGAACCAGGACCGGTGCAGGGCGTGCATGATGTTGTCGCTGAGGTTCAGCGTGTTGACCTTCGCCTTGATGGTGATGTCGTCGGTGACGCCGACCACGCCGAGCAATCCCCGGACGCCCGCGCTGGCGGCCTCCTTCTGGTAGTGCCAGTCGACCTGGCCAGTCAGGCTGACCCAACCCTTCTCGACCACCACTTTGACGGCGTCGTTGGGAACCGACACGTCCCATCTCAAACGATCGATCGCAGCCGTCGCGATGTGCTCGTCACCCCGTTGCATGTCGAACGGCAAGCGGACTTCCAGTTCCTCCGCGACGGCCTTGACGCCCTTCACGCGGCGGGCCGCCAGCTCGGCCGCGTGCTTCTGGGCGAAGCTTGCGACATGGCCGGTGAGGGTGACGACGCCTGCCTGCGCCGTGACGCCGATGTGGGCGCCGTTCACGCTCGGCTCCCATTCGAACTCGGCAAGGACGGCATGTTGCAGCTGGCTGTCATAGGACATGGCTGTCTCCGAACGATCACTGGTGAGCGGCCATCATAACCGGCAGGAGGCGGTCGGAAGCAGCATCGGAAACTACTCAGTGCCGTTCGCATTAGGGCAAGGTAGCGCCAGGTTTTTCAGCGCCGACGCTTGCCGCTACCCTTGTCAGCATCGCGGCAGCCGTTTCTCGGCGAGCAACCGTGCAGGATCGATCCGGGATGCCAGGACGCCACTCCAACCAAGCCGAAGCGACCCGGTCCCGATCGCGGCGGCTGGATCGTACGCCAGACTTTCCGGTGGTCGGAGTCGGCGCTTCGGCGGGAGGCTTCGAAGCCTTCACCAAGCTCGTGGAAGCGCTGCCGGCCGCCACGGGCATGGCTTTCATCCTGGTCCAGCACCTCGACCCCACCCACAAGAGCATGATGGTGGAGTTGCTGGCCGGGCACACCTCGTTGACGGTGCAGCAGGCGACCGAGGGCGCTCCGCTGCAGCGCGAGCATATCTACACCATTCCACCCGGCGTTTACCTCTCGGTCGAGCACGGCGCGCTGCGGCTTTCACCGCCCCAAGCGCGTCACGGCGCGCGCCTGCCGGTTGATTTCCTGCTCCACTCCCTCGCAGATGAGTTCGGCGAACGCGCGGTGTGCGTAATTCTCTCGGGAACGGGCGCCGATGGATGCCTTGGATTGAGGTCCATCAAGGAGAAAGGCGGGCTCGTCATCGCGCAAGACCCTGGCGATGCGGGCCATGACGGCATGCCACGAAATGCCATCGTGACAGGCGCCGTGCACCTCGTGCTCCCGGCGGCGGAAATCTCGGCCGCCCTGGTCGACCACCAACGCGGGCACCAACGCGGACACCAACGCGGGATGACCCTGCCACGCTCCGAACCGGCGCCGAAGCTCGAAGACGAAGGGCGGGCTGGGTTCCTGGACATCATCGAGTTGCTCCGCACCCGGACCGCCCATGATTTCACGCTCTACAAGGAAGGCACCCTGCATCGCCGGATCGAACGCCGCATGGCGATGGCGGGGATCAGGACCAGCGACATGCGGCAATATCTCAAGAACCTGCTCGACGACTCCCACGAGCTTGATTGCCTCGCCACCGACCTGCTCATCAACGTCACCACCTTCTTCCGGGACTCCCAGGTTTACGCGGTTCTGCAGGAGCGGATCGTCCCCGATCTCGTCCATGGCCGAATGCCAGGCAAGTCCCTCCGCATCTGGGTCGCCGGGTGCAGCACCGGGGAGGAGGCCTACTCGCTTGCCATGCTCTTTCAGGAGGAGATCACGCGGACTAGGAGCAACATCCAGCTGCAAGTGTTCGCCTCCGACGCCGACCCGGACGCCGTCGCCATCGCCCGCGACGGCTTCTATCCTGAGACGATCGCGGCGGACGTATCCCAGGCGCGGCTCGAACGCTTCTTCCACCGGGAGGATCACGGCTACCGGGTGCTGCCCGAGTTGCGCGCGGCGGTGGTCTTCACGGTGCAGGATTTGCTCAGCGACCCGCCATTTTCCCGTCTCGACCTCATCTCCTGCCGGAATGTCCTCATCTACCTCGGCGTCGCGGCGCAAGCGAAGGTCATCTCGCTGTTCGATTTCGCCTTGAACGACGCAGGCGTCCTTCTGCTCGGCAACTCGGAAACCATCGGCGACGCCGGCGGCCGGTTCGACGTGATCTCGAAAATAGAACGTCTCTACCGGCGAAGTCACCCGTGTCTTCGAGACCTCGAGCGAAGAACAGAAAGTCGTCAACGAGGAGGCATTATCGGTCAACGAGGAGTATCAGTCCACCAACGAGGAACTGCTGACCTCGAAGGAGGAGCTGCAATCCCTCAACGAGGAACTGACGGCCCTCAACAGCCAGCTTCATGAAACCCTGGAGCGTCAGCGCACCACAGCCAACGACTTGCAGAACGTCCTTTACAGCACGGACGTCGCCACGATCTTTCTCGACACCGAGCTCGCGATCCGCTTCTTCACGCCGGCCACGAAACTCTTCTTCAACGTGATCTCGACGGATGTCGGCCGTCCTCTCAGCGACCTGAATTCGCTCGCCGACGACAAGTCGCTTGCGGCGGACGCCCACGCGGTGCTGCGGACGTCGGGCCCGATCGAGCGGGAGGTCGAAACGCGAGGCGGCAAATGGTTCACCCGCCGGGTGCTGCCCTACCGCACCCATAACGACGGGGTGGAAGGGGTGGTCATCACCTTCACCGACATCACGGAAAAGAAGCACGCCGCGAAGTCCCTGGAAGCCGCCAAGCAATCGGCGGAGCTTGCCAACCTGGCGAAATCCCGCTTCTTGGCCGCGGCCAGCCACGATCTCCGCCAGCCGCTGCAGACGCTCGCGCTGCTCCAAGGCCTGCTGGCGACAACGGTCGAGGAAGAGGCCGCGCAACATCTGGTGGCGCGGTTGGACCAGACGCTGGGGGCCATGTCGGGCATGCTCAACACGCTGCTCGACATCAACCAGATCGAGGCCGGCACCGTGCACGCCGAAATTGTCAGCTTCGACATCGGCGACTTGCTCGACCGGCTGCGGGACGAGTTCACCTACCATGCGCAAGCGCGGGGACTGGCCCTCCGGGTCGTGCGCTGCGGATTGCTGGTCAGGAGCGATCCTCGCCTGCTCGAACAGATGATCCGCAACCTGCTGTCGAATGCCCTGCGATACACCCGGACCGGCAAGGTCCTGCTGGGGTGTCGCCAGCACGGGCAAACGCTCAGCATCGAGGTCTGGGACACCGGCGTCGGCATCCCCGACGTCGAGATCCAGGCGATCTTCCAGGAATACCACCAGGTCAGAAGCGCCGCGCGCCCCTCCAGCCTTGGGCTTGGGCTTGGGCTCTCGATCGTGCAGCGCCTGGGCGACTTGCTGGGCCACCGCATCCGCGTCCGCTCGCAAGTGGGCAAAGGATCGGTCTTCACGGTCGACATCGAGCGTGCCCCACCTGAGGTCATGGCTCCATCGGCTTCCCTGCCGCATGCCCCTGGTGTCCCCGAGGCCGGTGGCGCGTTCCGCACCGGGGAGATCCTGGTGGTCGAGGACGACCCGGAGTTGCGCGAACTTCTCGAGGCGCTGCTGCGCAACGAGGGCCATCACCCGACGACGGCGCCGGACGGCGTCGCCGCATTGGAGTTGGCGGCACGAGGGGCGGTCAGCCCCGACCTGGTTCTGGCCGACTACAACCTTGCGAACGGCATGGACGGGCTCCGCGTCACGGCGAAGTTGCGCAAGAAACTCCAGCGCCAGGTTCCGGTCATCATCCTGACCGGTGACATCTCGACCAACACGCTGCGCGACATTGCCCGTGAGGATTGTGTCCAGCTCAACAAACCCGTCAAGACGACGGAATTGACCCAGGTCATCCAACGGCTGTTGCCGGCAGCGCAAGCCGAAGCGCATTCCCGTGTTGCGCGCCCTGCCGCGCCGTCCGGCACGACGGAAGGCGCCGTCGTCTTTGTCGTGGACGACGACGCAGGCGTGCGCGAGGCGATGCGGCACATGCTGCAAAGACATGGCCAGGCTGTGGAGGATTTCGCGACCTCGGAGGCCTTCCTCGACGCTTACGTGCCCGGACGCCAGGCGTGCCTGCTGATCGACGCCTACTTGCCCGGCATGAGCGGGCTCGAGTTGCTTCACGAACTCAACCGTGCCGGCCACTCCCTGCCGGCCATCATGATCACCGGCAACAGCGACGTAGCGATCGCGGTCGCAGCCATGAAGGCGGGCGCTTCGGATTTCATCGAGAAGCCGGTAGCTCCCGCGGAGCTGCTTGCCAGCGTCGAGCGCACGCTCGAACAGTCACGGGACACCGGCAAGCTGTACGCATGGCGTGAAATCGCCGCCCATCACGTCGCCGGCCTCACGCCCCGCCAGCGACAGGTCATGGACCTGGTGCTCGCCGGACATCCCAGCAAGAACATCGCCGCCGATCTCGGCGTCAGCCAGCGCACCGTCGAGAACCACCGCGCCTCGATCATGAAGAAAACCGGCTCCCGGTCGGTGCCGGCGCTGGCCCGTCTCGCGTTCGCCACCACTTGGAACGGCACCGGCGGGAAGATGGTCCAACACAGTCCGTCAAAGGCCCGCGTCGCACCCGACGGTAGGTAGTTTCCGACCCTACCGGCTGCCCCAGGGTTTCGTAACCTGCGTCTGCCATCGGCAGTCACCTCGTCCGATCTGTCGGGCGTACGCGGATGAGGCAGGAGAGTCACGATAAGCGCAGCGTATCACGCCGAACTGCTGCCATGGCCATCCCTGGTGGGAGTTTCCATGAGTCGCTGGATGCCCACGAATGTCAGCGTCGGATTGAAAGGAAAGCAGGCCTGAAACATGGCAGATATTGACCCATCCGCATTGCAGCGGTCAGACCTGAACAGTTTCTTGTTCGCCGATATCGGCGAGGAGGCAAATGGGATGACCTTGAGCGTTCTCTCGACCCTCGCGCGCTCGGATGTAGACCCCTGGCAGGAGGCGGAACGCCTGGCAAAGCTGCCGCGGCCGGAGGCGACGCGAGAACTTGCGAGGACGATCGTTGCGATGCCGGCGACCGCTTGGTCGCTCGCCGACGCGGCAGCCATCGCAGAGCGTCTCGTCGTCCTGCTTCCCCCACGCGGCAGCCATCTGCGGATTTTTCCATCGACCCAGTCGGTTCTATCGACCCAGCCTGTTCCATCGGCCCAGTCTGCAGGTGCCTCGATGGCCGTGCCGCGCCAAGAGCCTCGACCGAGTGGGCGCCACGACGCATCGCCACGGCCGAAGCCGAAACGTCCGGAGACGAATCGGCAATGGGCGATGTTGCTGGCGTTGCTGTCGATCGTGTTCATCGGACTCGCACTGAACGTCGCGCGGCAGCGAGGGGCGGCGTCGGACAGCGATGTTGCCCTCCACGCGGCGCCTGCTGATTTGCCTTCAGCCGCGGCGCCAGGCGCGGATCACGTCGCCGGACGAGCAAAGTCGCGGGTGTAAGCCGTAGCCTACGCTGGACGAAGCCTGCACGCCTACGCCCTTCATCGTGGCTGCGCCATCCGACCCGGCTCCGCTGCGGATCGCAGCACGACGAACCCACGGGGAAATGGTGGCGAGGCGCTGCCGGTGGCGACGATACCGGCGACGATTTCCAATCCGCGCAGGAGGTCGGACGGGCAATACGGCTTGGCGAGGCAGGCCTCGCCGTCATCGGCGGTCAACCTGATTTGTTCGATGCTGCCACTGACGTAAAGCACGCCAAGCTTGCCTCGGACACCTAATTGGGCCGGAATCTCGGACCCAAGCCCGCCATCGGCAAGCCGTAGGTCGATGATGGCAAGGTCTGGCTCATGACATCGGCTGAGCGCGACCGCCACGGCGACAGTGCGGGCAATGCCACAAACGTCATATCCCTCATCGGTGAGGATTTGCTGAACGATGCCTGCAATCGTCACATCGTCCTCAGCAATCAGGACTTTGAGCATTCAATGACCTCCCGCAGCCGCCAGCGAAAAGCTAAGGCGGGCGACCATCAATCATCGTTACGGGACAACAAGGTAAGGATCGGATTTTACCCACGGTCCGCCGCGGCTGGCGAGAAATCCAGCGAACAGCGTGCAGCAGAACCGACATGATCAATCACGCCCGCATCTGACATGAACAGGTCTGAGTAGTTTCCGACCCTGCATTCAAGCAACGCCTTGCGTGTATTCCCCATCAGCTCGGCATGCTTGGCCGCGCGAATGTGAGAACCATGATGTTCATACCGGCCGCCGGCCAGCCTGGCGAGAATCCCATCAAAGGACGCCTTGCAGTGCCGGCCATGATCATACCGTTTCCGGATTTGCCACCGTCAAGACCGTTGCCGGCACGTGTCACCGCGCCCGCGGAACTCGACCGCATGCTGCTCGACCGGGCCGGGGCGGCCTGAGCATGGCCGGGTCGATCCTGACATTGAACGCCGGGTCGTCCAGCTTGAAGTTCGCCGTGTTCGAAGCTGCCGACGGGTTGAAGGCGACGGCGCGCGGCGAGATCGAGAACCTCGATGCGGCGCCGCATCTGCTTGCCCGCGATGCCGCCGGCGCGGTGCTGGCCGAGCGGCGCTGGGCGCAAGGCGTCGAGCATCCCTTCGCCACCGTCCTGACGGCGCTGATGGCGTTCGCCGACGCCCATCTCGGTCGCGAGGGACTGGCCGCGGTCGGCCACCGGGTCGTGCATGGCGGCGGCGACCATATCGACCCGGCGCTTATCACGCCTGCGTTGCTGGCCGCGTTGGACGCGCTGACTCCGCTCGATCCGCTGCACATGCCGCATAATCTCGCGCCGATGCGTGCGGTCGCGGCCGCCCGTCCCGGCCTCCCGCAGGTCGCGTGCTTCGACACCGCGTTCCACCACACGCTGGCTCCGGTAGCTGCACGGTTCGCCCTGCCCCGCGCGCTGGCGGCGGCGGGCGTGCGCCGCTACGGCTTTCACGGCCTGTCTTACGAGTACATCGCCGGATGTCTCGCCCAGCAATCGCCGAGGTTGGCGCGCGGCCGGGTCATCGTCGCGCATCTCGGTTCCGGCGCCAGCCTCTGCGCCCTCGACCAAGGCCGCAGCATCGCCACGACGACCGGCTTCAGCGCGCTCGACGGGCTGGTCATGGCGACGCGCTGCGGCAGCCTCGATCCCGGGGTAATCCTTTATCTCGGCCGCCAGGGACATAGTTTCGACGACATCGAGGACATGCTCTACCGCCGCTCCGGCCTGCTCGGCGTGTCCGGCGTCAGCGGCGATATCCGCGTGCTGCTCGCGAGCGACGATCCAAATGCGCGCGACGCGATCGAGTTGTTCACATACCGCATCGCCCTCGAAGCGGGCGCGCTGGTCAGTGCGCTGGGCGGGTTGGACGGGCTGGTGTTCACCGCCGGCATCGGCGAGCACGCCCCGGAGATCCGCGCGGCGGTGTGCGAGCGCCTGGCCTGGCTCGGGTTGCGCCTCGACCCCGCCGCCAACGCGGTGGGCGTCCCTTGCATCAGCGACGGGGCCAGCGCCGTCGAGGTTCGCGTCATCGCCACGGACGAGGAAGCCATGATCGCACGCCACACCCAGGCAACGCTTCGCCAAGCATCGACTTGATCGGAGCCACCGCCATGGAACCTGGCCTTTCGAGCAGCCTGCACGGCTAGCGCAGGCGTTCGTGGGGGTCCCACTCGAACTTCGCGGGGACAGGCGCCGGGGCGGCTCTGAAACTGGCCACGTGCGTTTACCGGGATACCGATCCTAAGAAGGTTCACCCTGGGCTGAACAGCCGGTCATGGAGGGTGGATCGAAGCCCTGACGTTCACGTCAATCGCTCCAGCCGGAACGACGAGATATCGAGGTCCGGCACCTGCCCATCCGACAAATCCGCCAAAATCTCCCCGATCACGCTGCAGAATTTGTATCCGTGCCTGGAACACGGCGACGCCACACAAACCTGCGGCAGTTCCGACAGCGTGTCGATGATGAAATGCTCATCCGGCGTGTTCGTGAACATACAGGCCGTCAACCCCATCACCGGACCATCCGCTTCCGGAAAATACCGCGCTATGCACTCCCGCAGGATTGCCTCGTCGGCCGCATGCACCTCGCGGTCGAGCACGTCGGCCACCCCGGACTCGCCCAGATGGTGATACCGCCCGATCTTGAAGCCCGGCATTCCCCACACCGGCAACCCGTAATACCGCCCCTCCTCGACTGCCAAGTTGAACACCGGAAACCGGTCGGGCCGGAACAGCGCCGGGTCGCGGGGCTGGAACCAGCCGAGCACCTGCCGCTCCGGCACCGCGACGCCGCGCAAAGCCGGCACGAACTCGTCGATCCAGGCCCCTGCCGACAGCACCAACCGCCCCGCATCGTACACGCCCCGCTCGGTCGTCACCCGCACGCCATCCCCGTGCGGCGTCCAGCCGAGCACGCGCTCCCGCGCCCGGATGTCCGCCCCGAATTCCTGCGCCAACATCGTGTGCGCCACGATTGCGCGCTCGGACGCGACGAACCCGCCCTCCGCCTGGTGCAACGCCATGTGGCCCGGCGGCAGCCCATACCCGGGGAACCGCCGGTGGACCTCGGCCGCGTCCAGCACCTCGTGCGGGATATCGTGCGTCCGGCAACTCGCCAACGACCCGGCGAACACGAAATGATCGGCCGGCGCCGCGTCGATCGAGCCCGTGGGGAACAGCAGTTGCTCGCCGAACAGCCGCTCCGCCTCGCGCCAATTGTGAAACGCGCGGCGCAGCAGCGGGACGTAGCCGGGGCTTTCGGAGTAGGCCAGCCGGATGATGCGCGTCAGGCCGTGGCTGGACCCCATCCGGTTCGGCACGTCGAAGCGCTCCAGCCCCAGCACGCGGCGGCCGCGCCGGGCGAGGTGAAACGCGGCCGCACTCCCCATGCCGCCCACGCCGACCACGATGACATCGTAGCTGCTCACGACCGCAACCTAGCGCGGCATGCGCCCGCTACACCATACGGCGCGGATCGACGGTCGCGTCGAACGTGGCGGCGTCGACGAAGCCGGACCGCAGCGCCGCTTCCCGCAAGGTCAGGTCGTCCTCCATCGCGAGATGCGCGATCTGGGAGGCGCGGTCGTAGCCGATCACCGGGTTCAGCGCCGTCACCAGCATGACCGATTCCGCGACGTAGCGGTCGATGCGGGCGCGGTTCAGCCGGGTGCCCTCGACCGAGTAGCGGCGAAACATCTCGCACCCATCCGAGAGGATCAGCGCCGCGTGCAGGTAGTTGTTGATGACCAGCGGACGCATGGTGTTCAGCTCGAAATTGCCCTGGCTGCCCGCGAAGGCGACCGCGGCGTCCTCGCCGATCACCTGGATGCAGATCATCACCATCGCCTCGCACTGGGTCGGGTTGACCTTGCCGGGCATGATGGAACTGCCGGGCTCGTTCTCCGGCAGCAGCAGCTCGCCGAGGCCGCAGCGGAGGCCGGAGCCGAGCCAGCGCATGTCGTTGGCGATCTTCATCAGCGCCACCGCGACCCCGCGCAGGGCGGCCATGGCGGCCACCATCTCGTCCAGCGACGCCTGCGCCGCGAACTTGTTGGACGCCGTCACGAAAGGCTGCCCGGTCAATGCCGCGAGTTCGGCCGCGACCTCCTCCGCGAAGCCCGGCGGAGCGTTCAGCCCGGTGCCCACCGCCGTGCCGCCCATCGCCAGCCGCAGCAGCCCCGCCCGGCTGGCGCGCACCCTGTCCATCGCGTGGCCCAGCTGGGCGGCGTAGCCCGACCATTCCTGCCCGACCGTCAGCGGCACGGCGTCCTCCAGGTGGGTGCGGCCGATCTTGACGATGTCGGCCCACTCCTCCGCCTTGGCCGAGATCGCGTCGGCCAGCGCGCCGAGCTGGGGCAGCACCCGATCTTCGATCGCGGCAAGGGCGGCCACGTGCATCGCGGTGGGGAAGCTGTCGTTGGACGACTGCCCCATGTTGACGTCGTCGTTCGGATGTACCGGTTGCTTGCTGCCCAGTTCCCCGCCCAGCAACTGGATGGCGCGGTTGGAAATGACCTCGTTCACGTTCATGTTCGACTGCGTGCCCGACCCGGTCTGCCAGACGAACAGCGGGAAATACGCGTCCAGCGCGCCCGCGACGACCTCATCGGCGGCGCGCACGATGGCGTCGGCCTTCCACTGCGGCAGGCGTCCGGCCCTGGCGTTCACCACGGCGGCGGCCTTCTTGACCGTGCCGTAAGCGTGCGCGACCTCGATCGGCATCAGGTCGCGGCCGATGGAGAAGTGCTTCAGCGACCGCTGCGTCTGCGCGCCCCAGTAGCGGTCGGCCGCGACCTCGATGTCTCCCATCGAATCGCTCTCGACCCGGTGCCCCGCTGCGTCGATGCCGATCGGGAGGTCCCGCATCGCCTGGTGCTCACCCATGTCTGATTTCCCGAAGTGGTTGCGAAGGATCAGACGCAAGGAATCAGTTGCGGTTTCTGCGTTAAATAATTGACAATAATCCGTATATGCCTTATCGAAACGAATGTCTAACTTCTGTCTCGCACCCCTAGGCTGGGTTGAACGCTGATCGAAACGGTCCAGAAGCCAAGTCGCGCCTTGCCCGTTACGAGCGATGGCTGGTATCGGCTCGATGGCGAGTGGCGCTTTGTCGATGCGAACCGGCGCTTCGAGGAGCTGTCCGGGCGCACCCGCGCCGAGCTGCTGGGGCGTATTTTCTGGGACGTGTTTCCCGATAACCGCCACCTCGACGTGGTGGTGCTGGCGGCCCAGTCGGCACGGGAATGCAGGCCGGTCCGGCTGGAAGCGTACTCGCCGGCGCTGCATCGGTGGGTCGATGCGACGTTCGTCTCGGACGGCAACGGGGTGGAAGCCACCTTCCGCGACATCGACGACCGGCGCCGGGCAGAGATGGCGCTGCGGGCGAGCGAGGCTGAGTTCCGCACCCTGTCCGAAGCGTTGCGACGCGGCCAAGTCGAACTCGAAATCCGGGTGGCCGACCGCACGCGGGAGCTGGAGGAGGCCGCTTTCCAGCTTCGCCATGAAATCGCCGAGCGGGAAGCGGTACAGGCGCAGTTGGTGCATTCGCAGAAGCTGGAGGCGGTCGGACGTCTGACGGGCGGTGTCGCGCATGATTTCAACAACCTGCTGCAGGTCGTCTCCGCCAACCTCGAGCTGCTGCGTCCGCTGGCCGAAGCTGGCGGCGAGACCGCGTTGCGGCGGCACCAGGCAGCGCTGGATGGCGTGCAGCGGGGCGCCATCCTGACCCGCTCGCTGCTGGCGTTTGCGCGCAAGCAGCCGCTTGAGCCCAAGGTGCTGGACACGGCGGCGACGATCGCGGATGCGGCTGAACTGCTGCGGCAAACGCTGGGCGAGACGGTCGTGATCGAGACTTGCCTGGAAGCGGGCTTGTGGAACATCTGCGCCGACCGGCTGCAGTTGCAGAACGCGCTGCTGAACCTGGCGGTGAACGCGCGCGACGCGATGCCGGGTGGTGGCCGCCTGACGCTTACGGCCACCAACGCCGGGCTCGATCCAGACGAGGCCGTCGCCGGCGAGTATGTGTGCATCGCCGTGGCTGACACCGGAACGGGCATGCCGCCGGACTTGCTGGAGCACGTGTTCGAGCCGTTCTTCACCACCAAGGAGCAGGGCAAGGGCACCGGCCTCGGCCTCGCCCAAGTGTATGGCTTCATGCGTCAATCCGGCGGGCACGCGCGGATCGGGTCGCGGCTGGGGGAGGGCACCACCGTGTCGCTGTATCTGCCCCGCGACCACGCCGAGGCGGCCGCCGCGCCTGCCGCGTCCGAGGCGGACGCGATCGGGGGCCACGAGACGATCCTGGTGGTGGAGGACGACCTGCATGTGCGGGACGGCGTGGTCGCCTTGCTGGAGAGCCTCGGCTACCGGACCCAGTTGGCGGCGACCGCGACGGAGGCGTTGGCGCTCATGCACGCCGGCGTGCCGATCGACTTGATCTTCACCGATGTCGTCATGCCGGGGCCGCTCTCGTCGATCGAACTGATCCGGCAGGCACACGTCGTGCGGCCCCGACTTCCCGTGCTGTTCACCTCCGGCTACACGGAGAACGCGATCGTGCATGACGGTCGGCTGGACGCCGGGTTGCACCTGCTGTCCAAGCCGTACAGCCGCGACGAACTGGCCCGCAAGCTGCGCGCGCTGCTGCAGCCGGCGCCAGGCTCCGTGCTGGTGGTCGAGGACGACGCGCTGATCCGGATGAATCTCGTGGCGCAGCTGGAGGATTTCGGTCGCACGGTGCAGGAGGCGGCGGACGGCGCGACGGCGTTGGCGCTGCTGGCGGCCGACCCGGCGATTTCTATCATGATCGCCGATTTGGGGCTTCCCGACATGGACGGCACGGCGTTGATCGCTCGCGCCCGGCAGTTGCGGCCGGGGCTTCGGGTGATCGTGGCGACGGGCCGCTCGGCGAAGGGAGTGGTCGAGGGCGCCGTGCCGCTGCAGAAACCGTATGGCAGGGAGGATTTGCGGCGGGCGCTGGACGCCAGCTAGCCCAGCTTTTCCCGGAACAACCCCAGCTTCTCTTGTGCGGTCCGGTCGGAGTATCCGAACAGCACCAACTCGGTCTCCGCCTGTAGCCGAAGCGCGTTCCAGGACGGCACCACCAGGATGTCGCGTTCGGCGAGCGCGATGGTCTCGCCCGCGACCTCGGCCGTGCCGCGGCCTTCGACAACGACGAACACGGTGCCGTCGGTGGCCGACCGGGGCATCGTCTCGAACCCGGCAGGCAGCAGGCGGACATGGGCGGAGATGGTGGGCATCACCGCGCCGCCGTCGGCCGGGTTGATGAACTCCAGCGTGTGGCCGAAATGCGGGTCGGGTGCCTCGGCGACGGCGAGGGCGTCCAGGCTGTGCCGCCACTCGGCGTAGGGATAATGGAACAGCGGCTGGTGCGCCGGGCGGCGATCGGCGGCGGTGCCGCGCAGGGGACGCATGTTATGGCCGTAGCGCGACAGGCTGTCCCCCGGCGGCACGGTGATGGGGTGCGCCGCCGTGCCCAGATGCTCGGCGAAGCTGGCGTCGAAATGGCGCACGGTCGGGATGTCCAGCCCGTCGAGCCAGATCATCGGGGCGGCGCTGGCGTTGCCGTGGTCGTGCCACTGCCAGCCCGGCGTCAGCACCAGGTCGAACGGCTGCATCACCGCGCGTTCGCCATCGACGGCGGTGAACGCGCCGCTGCCCTCCATGACGAACCGCAGCGCGCATTGGGCGTGGCGGTGGCAGGGCGCCACCTCGCCGGGCAAGATCAGTTGCAGCCCGGCGTACAGGCTTGGCGTGACGCAGGACGTGCCCGGCATGCCCGGGTTCTCCAGGATGAGCACGCGGCGCTCGGCCTTCTCGGCGCTGATGAGGTCGCCGGCGCGCAGCAGGTAATCGCGGGCGGCGGCGTACTGCCAACGGTGCACGCGCGCCGGCGAGCGCGGCTGGGGCAGCACGAGCGCACTCATTACCTCCCACAGCGGATACAGGCCGTGGGGGGCCATTTCGGCGTACAGGTCCTGCAACTGGGCGGTGGCGTCGTTGGGCAAGGTGATGGACATGGGTGCATTCCTGTTCGACGCCGATGTGGATGAAGCCGCTTCGTCCGGTCAGGCATCAGTTGTACAATAAATCCCAAGTCTCGCCATTCTGCGTCCTGCCGACGCAACGTGTGAATCGCAAGATATCCGGCACGCCGCCCTCGACGGCCAACTCGACGACCCGTTCGCCACGGGGACGCTTCGTACGCCAGTAAGCATACGGGTACTCGCCGATCGGCAGGAACGTCGCCCGGCCCCGTGCCACCGGAAACCGCATGGTCGTCCCGCTATTGATCGGCGACAACGTGATCGCCTCCCGGTACGCCGCCACCAGCGATGCCGTGTCGAGTTCCAGCACATCGTGCTCCGCATTCCGGTAAGGCCCGGCGTTCAGCAGCCGCAGCAGGCGCGCGCGCGTCAGCCAGAAGAACACCTTGCCGTTCAGCAGCCGATACCAGTCCTCCGGCGTCAACCCGTCCGTCAGGCACCGCCGCAGCCCGGCGTCGCTCATCGGTTTCTGGTCACGGATCACCGCCCGGCCGAACGCGGGGCGCTCGATCGTCACCGGGCCCGGCCGGCGCTGGCCCTCGATCGCCGCGCGCTCGGCGCCCTGTGCTCCATACAGGTCCAGCAGCGCCGAAGTGCTCAGCAACCCATGCTCGCGGATCGACGGCCAGCTGCCGCGCTCGGCCATGTGGTACAACGTCGGGCAGTCCCGCAGCAGTTCGGCCAGCTCGGCGTCGGTCACGCGGCGCACTCCAGTTCCAACACCGGCGCTCTTTGACATCGCGGCAGCTCCACCGCCAGGGTGCGCCATGTCGCAAGCGGTCGCCGCCTTCCTGCTCGGCTTCCCCGCGCTGTTCTCGATCGTCAACCCGGTCAGCGGCGCGTTCATCTTTCGCACCCGCACGGCGGAGCGCACGCATGACGAGCGGGTGCACCTCGCGCGCCGGGTCGGGATCTACTCGGCGGTGGTGATGCTGGTGGCGCTGTGGGGCGGCTCGTACGTGCTCGCCTTCTTCGGCATCAGCCTGCCCGCGTTGCGCATCGCCGGCGGGCTGGTGCTGGCGATCTACGCTTGGGCGCTGCTGAACTCGCCCGAGGTGCAGGAAGCGCGCAAGCACGAGCAGGCGGCGCCGGCGGAGGGGGTGGAGGACGTCGCGTTCTACCCGCTGACGTTGCCGTTCACCACTGGGCCCGGCACCATTTCCGTCGCGGTGGCGCTTGGTGCGGCGCACCCGGCGCACGAGCCGGCCCTGCCGTTCTTCGCCGGCATGTCGCTCGCGGCGATCGCCATCGCGATCAGCGTATGGCTGTTGTACAACTTCACCGACCAGCTTTCGCGCCTGCTGGGCCGCAATGCCAGTCGCACGATCACCCGCCTGTCCGCGTTCTTTCAACTGTGCATCGGCGTGCAAATACTGATCACCGGCGTGACGGAGGTGCTGAAGCCGATCATGGACTAGGCTGCAGTTTGCTTGACCGCTTCCTCCCCGCCGGGCAAAGGGGAACACACGATGAACGACGACCTCGCCGGCGCGATCCAGGACACCCCGCTCGCCGAGGCGCTCAGCGAGCGTTACCTCGCCTACGCGCTGTCGACCATCATGTCGCGGTCGCTGCCGGACGTGCGCGACGGACTGAAGCCGGTGCACCGGCGGTTAGTATACGCGATGCACCAGTTGAAGCTGGACCCGACCGCCGGGTTCAAGAAATGCGCCCGCGTCGTGGGCGACGTCATCGGCAAATACCATCCCCATGGCGACAGCGCCGTGTACGAAGCGCTGGTGCGGCTCGCCCAGGAGTTCGCGGCCCGCTACCCGCTGATCGAGGGCCAGGGCAATTTCGGCAACATCGACGGCGATAACGCGGCGGCGATGCGCTACACCGAGGCGCGGCTGACGGAGGTCGCGCGCGCCCTGCTGACCGGCATCGACGACGACGCGGTTGATTTCCGCGCCACCTACGACGGCGAGGAAAGCGAGCCGGTCGTGCTGCCCGCCGGGTTCCCGAACCTGCTGGCGAACGGCGCCGCCGGCATCGCGGTCGGCATGGCGACCAGCATCCCGCCGCACAACGCCGGCGAGGCCTGCGCCGCCGCCCTGGCGCTGATCGCCAACCCCGACGCCACCACCGCCGAGCTGCTGGCCCACATGCCCGGTCCCGACTTCCCCACCGGTGGGCTGCTCGTGGAAGACCCGGCGTCCATCGCCACCGCCTACGAGACCGGCCGCGGCGGCTTCCGCCTGCGCGCCAGGTGGGAGGTCGAGCGCGCCAAGAACGGGTTGTGGTCGATCGTCGTCACCGAAATGCCCTATCAGGTGCAGAAGGCCCGCCTGATCGAGCAGATGGCCGAGCTGCTGGAAGCCAAGAAGCTGCCGCTGCTGGGCGACATCCGCGACGAAAGCACCGAGCACGTCCGCCTCGTGCTGGAGCCGAAATCCCGCGCCGTCGAACCGGCCGTGCTGATGGAGACCCTGTTCCGCGCCACCGCGCTGGAGGGCCGCTTTCCGCTGAACATGAACGTGCTGACGGCCGACCGCACGCCCGTGGTGATGGGCCTGCGCGGCGTGCTGCGCGCCTGGCTCGACCATCGGCACGAGGTGCTGGTCCGCCGTTCCCGCCACCGCGTTGCCGCCATCGCCCGGCGGCTGGAGGTGCTGGACGGCTTCCTTGCGGTGTTCCTCGACCTCGACCGCGTGATCCGGATCATCCGCGAGGAGGACGACGCCAAGGCCGGGCTGATCGCCGCCTTCACGCTGACCGATGTGCAGGCGGAAGCCATCCTGAACATGCGGCTGCGGTCGCTGCGCCGGCTGGAGGAGATGGAGATCCGGCGCGAGCACACGACCTTGACCAAGGAGATGCGCGGGCTTGACGCCCTGCTCGATAGCGAAAAGCTACGCTGGAAGCGGCTGGCGTCGGAGATTTCGGCGGTGCGGGCGGCGTTCGGCGACGGGCCGCTCGGGACGCGGCGGACCGAGATCGCGGGCGTTCCCGCCGTCATCGACATCTCGTTCGAGGGGGCGGTGGAGCGCGAGCCGCTGACGGTGGTGTTGTCCGACAAGGGCTGGATTCGGGCGGTGCGGGGACATGCGACCCCAACGGCCGAGCTCAAGTTCAAGGATGGCGACAAGTTGCGCCTGCTCGTGCCGTGCCAATCGACCGACCGGCTATGCCTGTTCGCGACCAACGGCCGGGCCTACACGCTGCGCGCCGGCGACCTGCCGCGGGGCCGCGGCGACGGCCAGCCGGTGCGGCTGCTGGCGGAGCTGTCCAACACCGACGAGGTCGCCACCCTGTTCGTCTGGCGGGAGGGCGTGCGGTTTCTCGTCATATCCTCCAGCGGGCGGGGTCTGGTGGTGCGCGCGGACGACCTGCTGGCGGAGAAGCGCACCGGCAAGCAGGTGCTGAACGTCAAGCCCGGCGAGCAGGCGGCGCTCTGCGTCCCCGCCGATGGCGACCACGTTGCGATCGTGGGCGCCGGGCGCAAGCTGTTGGTGTTCCCGCTGGACCAGGTGCCGGAGCTGACGCGCGGTTCGGGTGTGATCCTGCAGCGCTACCGGGACGGCAGCGTGTCGGACGCGAAGGTGTTCCGGCTGGCCGACGGGCTGACCTGGCAATTGGGCGAGAAGACGCGGACCGAGAGGACGTTGGAAAGCTGGCTTGGCGAGCGGGGACAGGCTGGCCGGGCGGCCCCCACCGGCTTTCCCAGGACTGGCCGATTTGCGACCTGACGCCATCGTTGGAGTTCCGGGCTAACTCAGCCTACATTATGCCGCGTGACAGCCGGGATGGACCTGCATGACGAAACTGGCAGTCGCTGACACGTTCGACGAACTCTCGATGCGCCTATATCAACAGGAGCTCGTCGCCGGATTCGGGCTGTTCGCGCTGCGTGGCGAGAGCCTGGACGACATCCTGCAACAGGCGTGCGACTGCGCGGCGCGAGGGCTCGGAACCCGGTTTGCCAAAGTTCTGCGATATCGTGCCGCAACCGACGATTTCTTGCTGTGTGCCGGAATCGGCTGGCGTGACGGGGTAGTCGGCCAAGCCGTTCTCGGCACTGATCTTGCGAGCCCGGCTGGGTACGCGTTACGCACCAAGCTGCCCGTGATCTCTAACCACCTCGCCAAGGAAAGCCGCTTCCGGACGCCGGTCCTGCTGGTGGAACACGGCATTCACCGCGCCCTGAACGTCATTATCGAGGATGAAGGAGACTTGCCATTCGGGGTTCTGGAGGCGGATAGCACCGACCGTAACGAGTTCAACGAGCGGGACATCGCCTTCGTCCAGTCGCTCGCCAATGCATTGGGCGCGTCCGTCCGCCGGCACGCGAAGGATGCGGCGCGGGACCGACTGCTGAACGACAAGGACGTGCTGATGCAGGAAGTTCATCACCGGGTGAAGAACAGCCTGCAGTTGGTGCAGACCATGCTGCAGTTGCAGGCCCGCGGCCTCGCCGACACCGACGAACGCGCCCGGCTGGAGGAGGCCGCGAGCCGGATCATGACCATCGCTGCCGTGCATCGCCGCCTGCACGAGGGCGAGTCGATCCTGGAGACGGATGCGCAGCCTTATCTGGCCGGGCTGATCGACGACCTGCGTGGCGCGATGATCGACAAGGCGGACGCGCGGACGATCGACGTGGACGTGGCGTCCATGACCTTGCCGGCCGACCTGATCACGCCGCTCGGCCTGATCACGACGGAGCTGGTGACGAATGCGCTGAAATACGGCATCGGCCGCATCGGCGTGCAGGTGCGCCGACTGCCGGAAGGCGTCTGCCTGATGGTGGAGGACGAGGGCTCCGGCTTCACCGCCGAGTTCGACCCGGCGCGCAGCCGCAGTCTCGGCATGCGCCTGATCACCGCCCTGGCGCGCAACCCGGCGGCGGTGCAGATCGACCGCTCGGTGCCGTTCGGCCGCGTGATCGTGCAGACGCGGATGGCGCCGACGGCTTGAGCCGTCAGCTGCGCCGGGCGAGCGGCGGGACGAATAGCGGCGCCGTGTCCCACGGAAACAGAATCCAGGTGTCCTGCGGCACCTCGGCGACGAAGCTGTCGGTGTGCGGCCGGCCTGCGGGCTTGGCGTAGAGGCAGGCGAAATACCCAAGCGGCAGGCGCTCGCGGACCAGGCGGGCCGTCACCCCGGAATCGACCAGGTCGTCGATGATCAGGAATCCGGCGCCGTCCCCGGCGGCCGTCGCGTCCTTCAGGATGCGGGCCTCGCCGATCGTTTCCTCGTCGTAGGTGACCACCGAGATGCTCTCGACCAGCCGGCATTCCAGCTCGCGCGCGACGATCGCCGCTGGGATCAGCCCGCCGCGGGTGACGGCGACGATGCCGCGCCAGGGTCCGAGCGGTTCCATGGCCGCGGCCAGGCTGCGGGCGTCGCGATGCAACTGGTCCCAGGTGACGGTGGCGTAGCTCCGGCCGCTCAAAACAGGCGTCCGCCGTTGGGCACGACCAGGCTGGGGCGCACCAGCACCACATCGCCGTTCGCGTCGGGCATGCCGAGGGTCAGCACCTCGCTGTCGAAGCCGGCGATGCGGCGGGGCGGGAAGTTCACGACGGCGCAGACCTGGCGGCCTATCAACTCGTCGGGCTTGTAATGCACCGTCACCTGCGCGGACGACTGCTTGACGCCGAGTCCAGGGCCGAAGTCGATCCATAGCTTGATCGCCGGCTTGCGCGCCTCGGCGAGCGGCTGCGCGTCGGTGACGGTGCCGACCCGGATGTCGATCCGGTCGAACTCTTCGATCGTGGCGAGGGAGGTCTGTTGGGTCATGGGTGCGATCATGCCTGATTGCTGTCAGGGCATGAAAGGTCTCTGAGCGGAACGCGCATGCTGGCGTCGTCGACGCGTCCAGCCACTCGGCAAATCGGCAAACTTTACGCCGGGCTAGAGTTTATGATGCAATGACGTAATTCCCTTACGGCCAACATACCGCCTTCGCTGGTTGGCTATCTAGTGGGAAGTTGTAGTCCTTGGTGTCGGCAGCAGGGATGGTGAAGTGTGCGAGGGCTTTCGTCACCCAAGCTTTCGACTCGTCGTGGTTGGCGAACTTGACGTTGCTGCAGTACACGGTACGTGTGCTCTTCTGTAGAAAAGACTGATATCCCTTGGCCATGACTCTGCTCCTATTGGAGAGATCATAGGGCTACTGTTCTATCAAAGTGTCAAATCATTCCGTATCCGATGCGATCGTGAAAAAATCGGTCGCCTGACGCCTTCTGGCGTGTCCCCGACGACGACTGGTTGCCAAGCCGCCGGGTGCATCGCATCGTTGCCGCATGTACGCACGCGATTTCCACCTGCCCGGCCGCAGCCCGGCCTACGCCAATTCCGCCATGGCGGCGACGTCGATGCCGGCCGCGACCCTGACCGCGCTGGACGTGCTGCGGGCCGGAGGCAACGCGATGGACGCCGCCGTCGCCGCCGCTGCCGTGCTGGGGGTGATCGAGCCGCAATCGACCGGGATCGGCGGCGACTGCTTCTGCCTGTGGGCCGCGCCGGGCAAGCCGGTGGTGGCGCTCAACGGATCGGGCCGCGCGCCGGCCGCCGCCAGCATCGACTGGTTCGAGGGGCAGGGAATCACGTCCCTGGAGAATACCTCGCCGCACGCCGTCACCATCCCCGGCGCGGTCGGCGCGTGGGAGACGCTGCTGGCGGCGCATGGGACGAAGGGCCTCGACGAGTTGCTGCAGCCCGCGATCCGGTTCGCCGAGGAGGGCTGGCCGGTGCACCACCGGGTCGCGTTCGACTGGCGCGAGGTGGAAGGCAAGCTGCGGCAGCAGGGCGCGGCGGCGTTCCTGCCCCATGGCGCCGCGCCTCGGCCGGGGGACCGCTTCGTGCAGGCGTCGTTGGCCGCCACGCTGCGGACCATCGCCGCCCAGGGCGCCGCCGGGTTCTACGAGGGCGAGGTCGCGGCCGACATCGTGGCGACCCTGCGCGCCCGCGGCGGCCTGCACACCGAGGCCGACTTCGCCGCCGGCAACGCCGCCGAGTTCGTGACGCCGATCGGCGCGCGCTGGCGTGGCTACGAGGTGTGGGAGTGCCCGCCCAACGGCACCGGGCTGTTCGCGCTGATGCTGCTCGGCATCCTGGAGGGGTTCGACCCGGCCGCGGGCGGTCCGCTGAGTGTCGAGCGCCTGCACCGCCACATCGAGGCCGCGCGCCTGGTGTACCGCGACCGCGACGCCTTCGCCGCCGATCCGGCGCAGGTCGAGGTTCCCGTCGCCCGCCTGCTCGACCCGGCGTACCTCGCCGGGCTGCGCGCGCTGATCTCGCCCGACCGCGCGTTGCCCGACCTACCGGCGCCGGGCGAGGCCATGCTGCCGCCGCACCGCGACACGGTGTACTTGTGCGTGGTCGATCGCGACGGGAACGCGTGCAGCTTCATCAACTCGCTGTTCCAAAGTTTCGGCGGCGGCATCCTGGCGGAACGGTCCGGCGTGATGCTGCACAATCGCGGCTTCGGCTTCCGGCTGCAGCGCGGCCATCCGAACTGCATCGCGCCCGGCAAGCGGCCGATGCACACCATCATCCCCGCCATGCTCACCAAGGGCGGCGCGCCGGTGATGCCGTTCGGGGTCATGGGGGGGCACTTCCAGCCGATGGGGCAGACGCTGGTGCTGTCGAACCTGCTGGAATACGGCCTCGACATCCAGCAGGCGTTCGACCTGCCGCGCCTGTTCCCCTACGCCGGCAAGTTGGAGGTCGAGCGCGGCATCCCGGCCGACGTGGTCGAGCGCCTGGCCGCGATGGGCCACCAGCCCGGCGTCGTCGTCCGCCCCCACGGCGGCGGGCAGGGCATCTGGATCGACCATGAGCGCGGCTGCTTGGTGGGCGGGTCGGACCCGCGCAAGGACGGCATGGCGTTGGGGTATTGACGATGGAACCTTGCGACCTGACGGCTGTCGCCGCCCGTGCGCTGATCGAGCGGCGGGCCTTGTCGCCGCGGGAGCTGCTGGAAAGCTGCATCGCGCGGATCGAGGCGGTGGACCCAGCGGTGAACGCGATGGTGGCCCGCGATTTCGACCGCGCCCGTGCGGCGGCGCTCCAGGCCGAGGCCGCAGTGATGGCGGGCGGGACGCTGGGTGCGCTGCACGGCCTGCCGGTCGGGATCAAGGATTTGGAGGCGACCGCCGGGCTGGTGACCACGCAGGGCAGCGTGATCTTCCGCGACCACGTCCCGACGGAAGACGAAGGCACCGTGGCCCGCCTCCGCGCGGCCGGGGCGATCGTGCTCGGCAAGACCAACGTGCCCGAGTTCGGCGCGGGGGCCAACACGCGCAACGCCGTCTATGGCGCGACCGGCAACGCGTTCGACCCGGCGAAATCCGCCGCCGGGTCGTCGGGCGGATCGGCGGTGGCGCTGGCGTGCGGCATGGTTCCACTGACGAGCGGGACGGATTTGGGCGGGTCGTTGCGCAACCCGGCCGCGTTCAACGGCGTGGTCGGCTTCCGGCCTTCGCCGGGCCTGGTGCCGAGTGAAAAACGTATTCTCGGCTGGTCGTCGTTGACGGTGCACGGCCCGATGGCGCGCACGGTGCCGGATGCCTGCCTGATGCTGTCCGCGATGGCGTCGGACGACGCGCGGGACCCGCTCGCGGGCCCAGTGGACCGCCGGGCCGAGCCGGGGCGGGTGGATCTATGCGGCGTGCGGGCGGCGTTCTCGCCGGATCTCGGGTTCGCCCCGGTGGAACGGATCGTGCGCGAGGCGTTCGCCGCCAAGGCCGCGGCGTTCCGGCACGTGTTCGCCCGGGCTGACGACGCGGCGCCGGACTGCGCGGACGCCGACGAGGCGTTCGAAATCCTGCGCGCGGTGAGCTTCCTCGCCAGCCATCTGGACCGGGTGCGGACCCGTCCGGACGATGTCGGCCCGAACGTGCGCGACAACGTGGCCAAAGGGTTGCGCCTGACCGCCGCCGACGTGGCGCGCGGGATGGCGTTGCAGACGGCGCTGTATCGCCGGTGGCAGGCCTTCTTCGCCGGCTACGACGTCGTCATCACGCCGAGCATCTCGATCACGCCGCGGCCCTGGACGGAGCTGTACCCCACCGCGATCGACGGCCAGCCGACGCGGACCTACTTCCACTGGCTGGCGCTGGCGTACGCGGTGACCTTGGCCGGCCATCCGGCGGTGTCGCTCCCGGTGGGGCTGGACGCGGCCGGGATGCCGTTCGGTTTGCAGGTCGTCGGCAAGCGGGGTGGCGACGCGGCGGTGCTGGCGGTCGCCGCCGCGCTGGAGGCGATGCTGGCCGGCAACCCGGTCATGGCGCGCCCGGTGCCGGATATCGGGCGGTTGCGGACAGCGCCCCCGATCGCCGGGATGCCGCAGTTCATGGGGTTCTAGCCAGGCCCGGCGGCGGGCGACGGGGCGGCGAAAGCGTTGAAGGTGATCAGGGTGTAGGTGTCGGCGACGCCCGGGATGGTCTGGACGCGCTCGGTCACGAACAGGCCGGTGTCCTGATCCGGCTCCAGGTAGAACTTGCCGAGCAGGTCGTACTGGCCTGAGGTCGAGAAAATTTCCGACAATTCAGGAATGCCGTCGACGCAGGTTCGGGCGACCCGGTAGGCCTGGCCCATCTCGCATTTGATCTGGACGAATATCGCGCGCATGGCCGCCAGCTTGGCACGGTTCCATTGCGGGCGCGAGCCGACTATCGTCTGCGGGCGCGAGCCGACTTTCGTCGGAGGCCAACCAGCGGGAGACGCCATTTGCAACATCCACGGACCGGCGGGCGCGTGCTGGCCGACGCCCTCGTGGCCCAAGGCATCGGCTACGTGTTCGCGGTGCCGGGCGAAAGCTACCTCGACGTGCTCGACGGGCTGTACGACGTCCGCGACCGCCTGCAGCTCGTCACCTGCCGGTTCGAGGCGGGGGCGGTCAACATGGCGGAGGCGTACGGCAAGCTGACCGGGCGGTGCGCCGCCGCAATGGTCACCCGCGGCCCCGGCGCGTGCCACGGCGCGATCGGGGTGCACACGGCGTTCCAGGACAGCACGCCGCTGCTGCTGTTCGTCGGCCAAATCCCGTTCGCCGAGACCGACCGCGACTCGTTCCAGGAGATCGACTACCGCCGCATGTTCGCCCCCATCGCCAAGTGGGTGACGCAGATCGACGACGCCGCGCGCATCCCCGAGCTGGTGGCGCACGCGGTCGACGTGGCCACCAGCGGACGCCCCGGCCCCGTCGTGATCGCCCTGTCGGAGGAGATGCAGAAGGCGCTGGTCACGGTGCCGGACATCGGCCCCGCCCGCGTCAGCCGCGCCCACCCCGACCCGGCGGCGCTCGACGCGATGGCCGGCCTGCTCGCCCGCGCGACCAAGCCGCTCGCGATCCTCGGCGGCTCGTGCTGGAGCGACGCCGGGCGGGCGGCGATCCGCGACTTCCTGGTGGCGCGCGACATCCCGGTCGCGGTCGGCTTCCGGCGGCAATCGCTGTACGACGGCACCCGGTCCAACTACGTCGGCGACCTCGGCGTCGGCCCCGACCCGGCGCTGGTCGCCCGCGTTCGCGAGGCCGACCTGGTGCTTGCCATCGGCAGCAGGCTCGGCGAGGCCGTCACCCAGGGCTACACGCTGTTCGATACGGCAGGCGCGGTGCCCATCGTCCACGTTTATCCGGACCCGGCGGAGATCGGCCGCGTGTTCCGCCCGGCGCTCGGCATCGTGTCCGACCTGAACGTGTTCGCCGGGCACGCCGCCCGCCTCCCGGCCGGCCCCGTCGCCTGGAGCGGCTGGACGCGGGAGCTGCGCGCGCTGCGCCAGGCCGGGCGCGAGCCGCCGGACACCGCCGGGCTGAACGTCGGCGCGGTGATGCGCGAGCTGGAGGGATTGCTGGCTCCGGACGCGATCATGACCTGCGACGCCGGCAACTTCGCCGGGTGGCCGGCGCGGTTCCTGAACCTGTCCGACGGCCAGCGTTTCCTCGGCCCGTGCAACGGCGCGATGGGCTACGGCGTGCCGGCCGCGGTGGGCGCCAAGCTGACGCACCCCGGCCGCATGGTGGTCGGCTTCGTCGGCGACGGCGGATTCCTGATGACGGGACAGGAGATCGCGACCGCGTTCCACTACGGCGCGACGCCGATCGTGCTGGTGTTCAACAACGGGATGTACGGCACCATCCGCATGTACCAGGAACGCAGCTACCCCGGCCGCGAGTCCGGCACCGCGCTGACCAACCCCGACTTCGCCCGCTACATCGAGGCGTTCGGCGGCCACGGCGAGACCGTCACGGACGCCGCGCAGTTCGCCCCCGCGTTCCGCCGCGCGGTGGCGAGCGGCCGCCCGGCCGTGATCGAACTGGTGATGGACCCGGAGCAGATCACCAGCCGCGCGACGGTGGCGCAGTTGCGGGCGGCGACGCCCGCGCCGCAGCGCTAAACGGGAAACGCTCATGGAATACGTGCTTGCCGCCCTGGTGGCGGTGGCGGTCATCGCCGTGTCGCTCGGGGTCCGCACCGTGCCGCAGGGCCAGGTGTGGACGGTGGAACGCTTCGGCCGCTTCACCCGCTCGCTGAACCCGGGGCTGAACCTGATGACGCCGTTCGTGGAGCGGGTCGGCCACAAGATGAACGTGCAGGAGATCGTGATCGACATCCCGGAGCAGGCGGTCATCACCCGCGACAACGCGGCGGTGATGGTCGACGGGATCATGTACTACCGGGTGCTGGACGCGGGGATGGCGGCGTACGGGGCGCAGAACCTGGTGCAGGCGCTGACGTCGATGGCGATGACGAACATCCGGTCCGTCATCGGCGCGATGGATTTGGACGGCGCGCTGTCGGGGCGGGAGGAGATCAACGGCCGGCTGCTGGAGACCCTGGACCACGCGACCGCGCCGTGGGGCGTGAAGGTGAGCCGGGTGGAGCTGCGCAAGATCGAGCCGCCGGCGAACCTGGTGGCGGCGATGAACCTGCAGATGACGGCCGAGCGGGAGCGCCGGGCCACCGTCGCCCGCGCCAACGGCGAGCGCGAGGCCGAGATCGCGCGGGCCGAGGGCGCCAAGCAGGCCCGGGTGCTGGAAGCCGAGGGACGCCTGGCCGCGGCGCTGAAGGACGCCGACGCGCGGGTGGCGCTGGCCGAGGCGGAGGCGACGGCCACGCGGCTGGTGGCCGACGCGGCGCAGGGGGCGGGGGCGGAGGCGCTGCGGTACTTCGTGGCGACGAAGTACGTGGAGGCGATCGGGGCGCTGGCGGCGAACCCGTCGGGGCGCACGCTGGTGATCCCGATCGAGAGCGCCGGGTTGGCGGGGGGGATCACGCAGGCGCTGGCGGCGATGCAGTTGGGGAGCGGGAGGACGTGAGCGCTTGGGTGGGGTGGATGCTGGCGGGGTTGGGGATGTGCGCGGCGGAGCTGGTGCATCCGGGGGTGTTTTTGCTGTGGGTGGGGTTGGCGGCGGTTGGGGCGGGGATGGTGATTTGGGGGGCTGGGCTGGGGTTTGCGGGGCAGGTGGGGGTGTTTTTGGGGTTGCTGGCGGGGCTGCTGAGCGTGCCGTTGGTGCGGCGTCGCCGGCGTGTGCAGGAGGGGGGTGGGGTGAATGCGCCGGAGAGCGGGTTGATTGGGAAGACGTGTCATGCACTGGCGTTTGAGGGGGCGGAGGGGCGGGTGAGTTTTCGTGACGGGACGTGGCCGGCGCGGATGACAAACGGGGTCAAACCGGTGATTGGCACGGCGTTGCGGGTGGTGGGGTTGGACGGCACAACGTTGCTGGTAGCGTCGGATTAGAGCCCGGCCCAAAAAGAATTGGGTGATTTCAGCAGGTTGTGATTCTGTCGGATTGCGAGCCACGACGGAGCCACCATGCCTTGGACCGAAACCACCCGCGCGCAGTATCGGCGCGACGGGCTA
>JAABUX010001292.1_pt1 | contig 38250 bp, 37 predicted proteins | sample 5561851 | NCBI WGS metagenome assembly JAABUX01 (sample SAMN10711883, study PRJNA513361) | rock metagenome | isolation source: Antarctica rocks | place: Antarctica: Victoria Land, Richard Nunatak red sandstone | collected 2016-01-03 | reverse complement strand
AGCGCCCTAGGCGGCTCGGTGATCATCGAGACGGTGTTCTCCCTCGACGGCATCGGCCGCTACACCCTGACCAGCACCCAGGCCCTGGACTTTCCCGCACTGCAGGGCGCGGTGGTCGTCCTCACCACGTGCTCCCTGGCCGTCTACGTGCTGGTGGACGTGCTCTACGCCGTCGTGGACCCGCGGGTGCGCTACCGGAGGAGGACGTGACCACCGCCCCGGCCCTCGCCGGCCCCCGCGTGCCGGCGCCCCCAGGCGAGGCCGGCGCCGGCGACGTGCACGCCCGGCTGCGGGACCTCACTCTGTCCCTGGCCCGCCGCAGCCGGCTCTTCCGCGCGGGGCTGGTGCTCGTCGGGATCAACCTCGTGCTCGCCGTGATCGGCCCCTGGATCGCGCCGAAGCCCCTCATCGGTGCGGTCGCCGCGCCCAGCCTGCCGCCGAGCGGCGACCACTGGTTCGGCACCGACCCCAGCGGCCTGGACGTGTTCTCCCGGGTCATCGCCGCCCCGCGCATCGACATCACAGTGGCGGTCTTCTCCACCGTCATCGCCGTTGTGCTCGGCACGGCCATCGGGCTGACGGTCGGCTTCTTCCACGGGGTCGTCGGCGAGGTGGTGATGCGCGCGCTGGACACCCTGCAGGCGCTGCCCGGCGTGCTTCTCGTCCTGATCGTCGTCCTGCTGAGCGGGCAGGGCACGCTCAACATCGTCCTGATCCTGGGGACCCTCACGGTGCCGCTGTACGTCCGGCTGGTGCGGGCGGAGGTGCTCTCGCTGCGTGAGCTGCCGTTCGTCGAGGCGGCCGTCGCCAACGGCGGCTCACGCACGTCCGTCGCGGTGCGCCACGTGCTGCCCAATGCGCTCACGCCCGCGCTGGCCCTGTCCACGGTCACGATGGGCTACGCCCTGCTGGCCGTCACCGGGCTGTCGTTCGTCGGCGCGGGCGTGCGACCACCCGCCGCGGAGTGGGGCGGGATGATCAGCGCGGGCGCCAACGGCATCGGACTCGGACAGTGGTGGATGTCGGTGTTCCCCGGGGCGGCGATCTCGTTATCCGTCTTCGGCTTCGCCGTGGTCGGCGAGGGCTTTCAGCGGGTGCTCGGGCGGCGGATGTGACCCTGCTCGCCGCCCGCGACCTCACCATCACCTACGCCGGGCGGGACGAGACGCTCACCGCGGTCTCGTCGGCGAGCATAGAGATCGCCGGAGGCGAGATCGTCGGCATCCTCGGCGACAGCGGCAGCGGCAAGTCAACCCTGCTGCTCGGGCTGCTCGGCATGACCCGCCCCGGCGGGCGGCTGAGCTCGGGCAGTGTCCGCTACGACGGGACGGAGCTGGTCAACGCCCCGGCCTCGGTGCTCTCGCGGATCCGGGGCCAGCAGCTGGGTTTCATCACCCAGCACCCCAAGGCCTCGCTGAACCCGCTCGCCCGGGTCGGCGACCAGGTCATGGCGACGCTGGTCCGGCGCGGCCGCGCGGCCGATAGGGCCGAGGCGCGGACGCTGGCGATCGAGCTGTTCACCAGCGTGGGCATCGCGGACGCGGAGCGGCGACTCCGCGCGTGGCCGCACGAACTGTCCGGCGGGATGGCGCAGCGCGTGCTCATCGCCATGGCGCTGTCCGGTCAGCCGCGCGTGCTGCTCGCCGACGAGCCGACCAGCGGGCTCGACGTCACGCTGCAGGCGCAGATCCTCGACGACCTGCGGGCCGCCGCCACCACCGCCGGCTCCAGCCTGGTGATCGTGACTCACGACGTGGGGGTGGTGGCGCAGTACTGCGACCGGGTCTACGTCATGAACGCGGGCGAGGTCGTCGAGACGGCGCGCACCACGGACTTCTTCGCGACCCCCCGGCAGCCGGCGAGCCTGGCCCTGCTCACGGCGGAGGATCCCGAGCGCTTCGGGGACCTGCGCCTTGTCGGGCTGCCCGTCGACCGGCGGCACCTCCCCCCCGGCTGCTTCATGCAGGCGAGGTGCCCCTTCGTCGACGCTGCCGCTGGCTGCCTGGACGACCACCCAGCGCTGGTGGACGCCGGCCGCGACCACCAGGTCCGCTGCCACCGCCACGAGCTCGTCGCCGCCAGCAGAGGAGGTCTCCATCAGAACCACCCGAGCAGGTGACGGACCCCTGCTGAAGGTCGACCGGCTGGTCAAGCGCTTCCCTCTGGAGGGCAGCGACCGGGTGGTGCACGCGTGCGAGGACGTCTCGTTCAGCGTCGAGGCCGGCCGCACCTTCGGGGTCATCGGCGAGAGCGGCAGCGGCAAGACCACGCTGGGCCGCTGCATCCTGCGCCTGGTGGAGCCAACTTCGGGCTCGGTGCGCCTGGGCGGCGTGGAACTGACGAGCCTGTCACCGGGCGACCTCCGCGCGTTCCGCCGCCGGATGCACATCGTCTTCCAGGAGCCCGCCCTGTCGATGAACCCGCAGCTGAGCGTGGGTAACCAGATCACCGAGCCGTTGCGCGTCCACGACGGCCTGAACCGCACCGACCGCCGGGAACGCGCCCGCAGCTTGCTGGCGATGGTCGGGCTATCCCCCGGCTTCGTCGACGCGCACCCGGCAGCTCTGTCCGGCGGCGAGCTGCAGCGCTGCTCGATCGCGAGGGCGCTGGCCGCCAGCCCCGACCTCGTCGTCCTGGACGAGCCCACGTCGGCCCTGCCGGCGACCACCCGCCGGGAGATCATCGGGCTGCTCCGGGACCTGCAGGCGGAGCTCGGGCTCACCTACGTCTTCATCTCCCACGACCTGTCGCTGGTCCGGCTCTTCTGTGACGACGTCGCGGTCATGTACCTCGGCTCGATCGTGGAGCAGGCGGCATGCGGGCAGCTGTTCGCCGACCCGCGGCACCCCTACACCAACGCCCTGCTCGCCGCCCAGCTGCCCGCCGACCCGCTGCTGCGGCCCGTCGGAGACCGGCGACCCGGACGGCTGTCCGGCGAGATCCCCAGCCCCATCGACATCCCTCCGGGGTGCCGCCTCGCCGGCCGCTGCCCGCACGTGCGGGACCGCTGCCGGCAGCAGCCACCCGTGCTGGTCGAGGCGCCGGCCGGTCACACCAGCGCCTGCTGGCGCGTCACCGAGGGCGAGGTCGTGCTGGCATGACGCTGCGCCGCGGCGGAGCGCCGCTCAACATCGCCAACGGCATCCGGGAGTTCGCCCGGTCCAGCCCCGACACGGTCGCCGTGATCGACGGAGACCGCCGGCTGACCTACCGGGGCCTCCACGACCGGAGCAGCCGGGTCGCCCAGGCCCTGCTCGCGGGTGGCGCGCAGCCGGGGCGACCGGTCGCGGTGCTCATGGGCAACCGCATGGAGTACCTCGAGGTCGCCGCCGGCCTCGCGAAGGCCGGCATGCCGATGGTCCCGATCAACCCCCGCGGCACCGCGCACGAGACGGCCTTCATCCTCGGGCACTCCGGCGCCCAGGCCGTCGTCCTGGACGACGCGCTGGCCGGCGTGCTCCCCGCCGACCACGGCCTGGCCCGCACCCTCACCCTTGCCGACGGGCAGCCGGACAGCGACTACGAGACCGCGCTGCGCGGCGCGCGCGCCGTCGACCCGGCCGTCCCCTGTGACGAGCACGACCCGTTCTGCATCTCCTACACCTCCGGGACCACCGGCCAGCCCAAGGGCGTCCTGCTCAGCCACCGATCCCGGTGCCTCACCTTCTACGCCAGCGCCCTGCAGTGGGGCATGGGACCGGGCCGGCGCACGATCGCGGTCGCGCCGCTCTACCACGGCGCGGGGTTCGCGTTCGGCTACGGCGCCGTGTTCACCGGCGGCACCGTGTCGGTCCTGCGCTCCTGGGACCCGGTGGAGTTCCTCGACCTGTGCGAGCGCGACGCCGCGCAGAGCGTCTTCCTGGTGCCGACGCACGCGCAGCTGCTCCGCCGCGTCCTCGACGACACCGGCACCGCGGCCCGGGACCTGCGCGCGCTGCAGACCCTCTACTTCAACGCGGCAGCACTGCCCGTCCGGCTGAAGGAGTGGGTGCTCGACACCTTCCCCGGGGTCGGCGTCCACGAGCTCTACGGCTCCACCGAGGCCTCGATCGTCACCGACCTGCGGCCGGAGCACGCGCGGACCAGGGCTGGCTCGGTGGGGCACCCGTGGTTCATGACCGAGGTGCGCGTGGTCGGCGACGACGGCCACCCCGTGGCGCCCGGGGAGACCGGAGAGCTCTACAGCCGCAGTCCCTACTTGATGAACGGATACCTCGACGACGACGCGGCGACCATGGCCTGCACGACGCCCGACGGCTTCTTCAGCGCCGGCGACCTGGTCACTGTCGACGACGAGGGCTTCATCTCCATCGTCGACCGCAAGAACGACATCATCGTCAGCGGCGGGGTCAACGTCTACCCCCGCGAGGTCGAGGAGGCGCTGCGCCGGCACGTCTGCGTGGACGACGTCGCCGTCATCGGCGTCCCCGACGAGACGTGGGGCGAGTCCGTCTGCGCAGTCGTGGTGACCGTCGGCGACGTGCCGGTGCCGGCCGGCGAGCTCGAGGCATTCCTCCGCAGACGGCTGGCCGGCTACAAGATCCCCAAGGAGTGGCGCCAGCTGGCCGCGCTGCCCCGCAACGCCACGGGCAAGGTGCTCAAGCGGTCGCTGCGCGGGGGCGCACCGGCGGGCCCGTGACGCTCGAACCGGTCATCGCCGCCGGCCCGGTTGCACTGGGAGAGGGCGTCCCCCTGGTGCTACTCCACCCGCTCGGGGTCGACCACGGCTTCTGGTCCCCCGTGCTGCCTGCCCTGGGGACGGGACCCGTGGTCCTCGTCGACCTCCCCGGGCACGGCCACAGCCCGCGGCCGGACCGGCCCTACGGCGTAGCCGACGTCGCGGTCGCCCTGACCCGGGTGCTGCGGGCGGCGGGCCACACCCGGGTGCACGTGGTCGGCGCGAGCCTCGGGGGGCTGGTCGCGCAGGCCCTGGCGGCCGCGGACCCCTCGCTCGTGGACCACCTGGTCCTGGTCGACACGGTCGCGGTCTATCCCGAGGCGCAGCGGGTGGTCTGGCGCGACCGCGCGCAGCGGGTGGCGGCGCCGACGGACGCGCTGCCAGACCCGCTACCCGAGATCGCCGACCAGACCGTGCGGGCGTGGTTCGACGACACCGCGTCGGCCGCCGCGGCAGCGACCCGCACGGCGCTGCTGGGGGTCGACCGGCTGGGCTACGCCCTGACCTGCACGGCCCTCGCCGGGGCGGACGTCCGCGGGACGACGGCGGGAATCCGGCACCCGACGCTGGTCGTGTGCGGCCGCGGCGACGCCCCCGCCTTCACCGACGCGGCCAGCTGGCTGCATGCCGTCGTGCCCGGCAGCCGGCTCGGCTGGCTCCCCGGCCGGCACGCGGCCCCGGTGGAGCACCCCGCTCTGTTCGCCGAGCAGCTCGGGGCGTTCCTCAGCTAGGGCCGACGCCGGCCGGGGGGACTTATCCCGGAGCCGGGATGCGCTCCTCGTCGCGGGCACGGCTGGCGAGCACGGCGTGGACACAGGCGGTGTCCTGGGCCTGCCGGTCCTGCGACATCCCCACGGCGTAGAGGGCGGCGGCGGCGTCGAACAGCGGTGTGCAGGTGCCGGCCTCGCGCACCACGTTGGCAATGATGTCGAGGTCCTTCATGAAGGTGTCGAGTCGCATCGTCGCCGGCTCGTAGCGCCCGTCGACCATGAGTGGTCCGCGCACCTCGAGCATGCGCGAGGTCCCGGCGCCGTCGGTGACCGCCGCCAGCACTGTCCCGACGTCCAGGCCCAGGTGCTCGGCGAGCAGCAGCGCCTCCGCGGCGGCCACGTTGTGCACGGCGACGAGGAGGTTGGCGACCAGCTTTACGCGGGTGCCGTTGCCGAAGGCGCCTAGGTCATGCTGGCCGCGGCCGATCGCGGCGAGCACGGGGCCGACGGCGGCCTTCGCGGTCTCGTCGTCGCCGCTGAGGTAGGCCACCAGGTCGCCGCGCCGGGCCTGCTCCCCCGTCCCGGACAGCGGGCAGTCGAGCAGCGTGCCCCCGGCGTCGGCGAGCAGGCCCTGGGCCTCCCGCTTGGTCGCCAGCGACAGCGTGCTGGTCTCCAGGACGACCACGGCCCGGCGGGTCGTGGCGATGTCGGCGACCACGGCCAGCAGCGCGGCGGCGCCCGGCAGCGAGGTGACCACGATATCGGCCAGCCGGGAGGCAGCCGCCGCTGAGCCGGCGAGGGTGATCCCCGCCCGCCGGGCGCTCTGCAGGCGGCCGCGGTCCACGTCGAAACCCACGACGTCCAGGCCGGCCGCCGTCAGGCTGGCACACAGGGCTGACCCCATCACCCCGAGGCCCACAACGGCGACCGGGCGCGCGCTCACTGGAGCACCGGACCGGCCGGGGGCGCCGTGCGGCAGGCGTTCATGACCATGGCCAGCAGGCTGTAGTAGCCGGCCGCCACCAGCAGCTCGACGAGCGCCTTCTCGCCGAGCTCCTCCACAGCACCCGCGTAGGTCGCGTCCGCGACCGAGCCGCCGCCGGTGATCTCGTCGACGACCTGCCACGCGGCGGCGAGGTCCGCGGTCGGCAGCTCGGGCCGCAGCCCCTGCGCCAGGGCGTCGATCACGTCCGGGCTCAGGCCGGCCTGCCTGGCCAGCGGTTCGTGGATGGCCCACTCCACCGCCTGGTCCCACCGTCGCGCCACGATCAGCACCGTCATCTCCAGCAGGGCCCCGGCGACCGCGCTGTCGAAGCGCAGGTGGGCGCCCGCCCGCTGCAGATGGGTCATCAGCTCCGGCGTGCGCAGCAGCACCCCGAACGGCCCGCTCGCGCTGTCCCGGCGACCCTCGAGGAGTTCGCCGAGGGCGGCCGCCTGCGCGCCGCTCATCGCGGCCGGGGCAAGCGCTGCCATCCGCTCCGGTGCGCGCGGCAGCGGCGACCGTGGCCGCGCTGCAGCCGAGGGTCCGTTCACCGCTGGGCCGTGCCAAGGGCGGCCTCGACCTTCGGCATCACCTCCGTGGTCATCAGCTCCATGGAGCGCCGCGCGAGCGCGGGGTCGACCCAGTCCAGCCCGGCGTAGACCAGCTCGCCGAAGGGGCCGACCGCGTCGTGGAACTCCACGAGCTGCTGCGCCACGCTGTCCGGCGTCCCGGAGATCACCAGCCGGGAGAGCACCCGGTCGAGCGACACCGCCTCGTCCGGCTCCTCCGCGCTCACCTTGAAGCCGATGAGGCGACCGAGCAGCGTCATCTTGCGCAGCATCTGCGCGTAGTACTGCCGGTAGGGGCTGGCCTCGTCGTCCCGGCCGTAGGCGGCGGCGGTCGCCGGATCGTCGGCCACGAAGACGGTCCTAGCCACCCGCCAGTCGTCGGGGTCGGCTGCAACCCCGCGCAGCTGCGTCCCCTCGGCATACTTGGCCCAGTGGCTGGCCACCCACGCGGGCATGAGGAAGTGCGCCGACAGCGGGTGGAAGCCGCGCCGGCCGAGCATCGTGGCGGTGGAGGAGTACGGCGAGAGCACGGTCCCGACCACCTCGGGGTGCGGCCGCTGCAGCGGCTTGGGGATGGCTCCGAGCCCCAGGGCACGGTCGAAGGTCCGGGCCGTCGAGACCGTGAACCGGTTGCCCGGCAGGTCCATGTCGTAGGGCGCCTCGCCGGTCCACAGGCCGAGGATCACATCGACCGCGTCCTCGAACATCTTCGCGCGGTCCTCGTCGAGGATGCCGAGGACCTCGGCGTCGGAGGGCAGCGCTCCGGGGCTGATGCCGAGGACGTAGCGGCCCCCCGACAGGTGGTCGAACATCGACCCATGGGCGGCGACCAGAGCCGGATGCAGATGCGAGAGGTTGGTCGTGCCGGTAGCCAGCCGGATAGTGCTGGTCTCCGGGATCAGCGTCGCGAGGAACAGCAGGCTGTTGGTGATCGTCTCGTAGCGGTCGGTGAGGTGCTCGCCCACGAACGCGTCGTGCCAGCCCAGCCGGTCGGCCAGGATCACCGCCTCCCGGTCCTCCTGCAGCGTCTGCGACCAGTCTCGCCCGGGGGGGTGCATCGGCATGGTGCAGAACCCGAGTCGCATGCCGCCCGCTCCCTCGAAACATCAGATGTATGCCGTGAGGGTAAGAGTCGAGGCGCGCTACCGTCAAACCCGAGCGGCGGCCCGACGGCGCGCGACGGGGGTGGTGGTGACGACTTTCGCCCTGGTGCACGGGGCGTGGCACGGGGCCTGGTGCTTCGACGCCCTGGCCGCGGAGCTGCGCCGCCGGGGGCACACGGCCGTGGCCGTCGACCTGCCGGTCGACGCGCCGGACGCGGGGGCGGAGCGCTACGCCGAGGTGGTCGCCGACGGCCTGCGCGGCTTCGCCGGGCCGCCCGTGCTCGTGGGCCACTCGATGGGTGGTCTGGTCCTCCCGCTGCTGCCCGCTCTGCTCCCGGTCCGCCGCCTCGTGCTGCTCTGCGCACTGCTGCCGCGGCCGGGCCACGCCTTCCTCGACGGCCCCGGCAAGACTGCGCCCGCCCCGGTGGCCGGGCTCCTGCTCGACGAGCTGCGGCGCAGCCGGTGGACCCCGGATGGCGCGGTCCGGGTCCTCTACGGCGGGGTCGACCCGGACGTCGCCCGGGTGGCCGCGGCCCGGCTGCGCCCACAGGCAGATCTCCCCTTCACCGAGACCACCCCGCTCCGCGCCTGGCCGGAGGTCCCGACGACGTCGGTCTACGGCGTCGACGACACCGTCGTGCCGCCGGCGCTGTTCGTGCCGGCGGCCCGCGAGCTGCTGGGAGTGGAGCCGGTGCTGGTCCCCGGTCACCACTTCGCGATCCTGTCCAGCGCGGCGGCGGTCGCCGGGCTGCTCGACGAGCTGGCGTGACCCGCACCCGGGCGCTCAGCGGTGGGCGGGCACGACCGGGACCAGCAGGCTCGAGGGGGTGCCGGGGCCGCAGTGCAGCGTCGTCAGGCCCGCCAGCCGCGCGGCCGCTCGGTCCAGCGGGTCGTCGTGGAGGAAGGGCCCGCAGCCGCGCAGCACGTTCTTGAAGTTGGACATGGTGGCGCCGCCGGCGACGTCGTTCTCGTAGTCGCGCCCGCGGACGGTGAGCGCGAGGCGGTAGCCGGGGGGCAGGACGACGCAGGTCGGCCAGAGCTCGACCTCGACCTCGTAGCACTCCCCCGCCCGCACCGGCGCCGGGCCCGAGTGGGTGTGCACCGGGCGGTGCGGCAGCGAGCGCCCGGTGTCGAGCTCCCGGTGCGACAGCCGCAGCCAGCCCAGCGTGGCCGGGGCGCGCGGGTCGACGGCGCCGGTGAAGGTGACCTCGTCGCCCTGGGGGTCGAGCACGCGCAGCGCGAGGAAAAGGTCCGCCTCCGCGGCGGTGGTGGAGACCCAGAGCCGGGCGGAGAGCGGCCCGGTGATCTCGGTGGCCCGGTCCACCGGGTCGGCGTGGAACGTCACCCCGTCGCCGGCGGGGTCGAAGCGAACCTGGCCGGTGGCGGGCTCGCCGGGCACGAGCACACCGTCGGTCCCGCCGGCCTGCAGGTGCAGCCGTTCCCACGAGGTGCCGACCAGGGGCCAGGCCTCCTCGAACCGCTCGGTGAAGGTGCCGTCCACCTGGCGCACCTGGAGCTGGATTGCCGGGCGCCGGTCCCAGCCGTTGTCCCGGCCCTTGAGCACGTGGTCGAAGAAGGCGAGCTGGATGGCCCTGCCGTGGTCGGTGTAGTAGGTCGTCCAGTGCTCGAGGCCGTGCAGCTCCAGCCACTTCCGCGGGGAGCCGGCTGCCAGGTAGCCCTCGACGTTGCCCCGCAGGTGCAGCCCCTGACCGCCCCAGTTGCCCGAGGAGAGCAGCGGCACCTCGATGTCGGACCAGGCGGCGGTGCGCTCGCGGTGGTAATCGTCGAGGAACGGGTGCGCCCGGATCTCGGCGCCGAAGTCGACCCGGTTCGCCGCGAGCTCCGCCTCAGTCAGCGTCTCCGGCCCGCAGGCAGCCAGGCCGGTGACGGGGTGCCGGGGCCCGTGCTCCCCACGGCCGTGCTGCAACCCCTTGACCTGCTTGTCGTACCAGTGCTCCCAGAACGTCGAGAGCACCCCGCCGTGGTGGGTTGCGTCGCGGTAGAAGTCAGCGGCTCCCTCCCAGATGCACAGAGCCTTCAGCGCCGGGGGGCGCCGTGCCGCCACCTGCCACTGCGCCATGGCGTAGTAAGAGACGCCCGACAGCCCGACCGCGCCGTCGCACCACTGCTGGGCCGCGGCCCAGGCGATGCACGCGACGTGGTCGTCGACCTCCCGCCGGGAGAAGTGGTCGACCCGGCCCGGTGAGCGCCCGCACCCGCGCGAGTCGACCCGCACCACGGCGTAGCCCTCGACGACCCACTTCTCCGGGTCAACGACCTCCCAGTTCTGGTATCGGCCCGTGGAGCCCTCGAGCACCTCCGGGTGCTCGCCCACCAACGTCTGCCAGGCCGTCGGGTAACCGTCCTGGAACGCGAGGCCCTTGCCGTACGGGCCGCAGCTGAGCAGCGCGGGCCAGGCACCGGGACCCGCGAGTTCGCCGGGGCCGTCGTCCGGGAGGAAGACGTCGGCGCGCAGCTCCACGCCGTCGTCCATGGGGACCGGCAGGTCCCAGTGGATGCGCATCAGTCGCGGCCGGCTCAGGCGAGGGGGACGTGGACGACGAGGTCCACGGCGAGGTCGCAACCCGGCACTGCGTGTGAGCCCGGCGGCACCTCAAAGAAGCCGGACGCCGGGAAGCCCGCGGTAAACGGCTCGCCCCACGTCGAGAGCACGGTGGGCAGGTCGCCGAAGTCGGTGAGGAACGCGTCGACCTTGACGGTGTTCTCGATGCTCGTGCCCGCGGCCTCGCAGACCGCCTGGACGTTGTCGTGGATGCGGCGGACCTGCTCCACGACGTGGCGCCGGGCATGCGGCAACCCCCGGCGCGCGTCCTGCGCGCTCGCCAGCGGGCCCTCTGGACCGCGCCCGAACTGCGTGGACAGCAGCAGGAACTCGCCGCTGCGCACGGCCTGCACCTCGTGCCCGAGGGGGTTCAAGGCTCGATCGGTGTGCACCACCTCGCGATCGCCGCCGTGGTCCGGCCGCGCCACGATCACGTAGATCTCCACGTTGCCGCCCTTCACGCCACCGATGCCGGTGACCGGGATGACCGCGCGGGCGGGAGGCGCAGCGGGCCACTGCCGCTGCCAGACCTCGTCCACCGCGGGCAGGTTCTGCATGCCGAAGGGCGTGAGGTAGAGGACCACCTTGACCACGTCGGTCCATGCTCCGCCGGCCGCCTCCATCGTCACCCGGATCTGGCGGAGTACCTCCTCGGTCTCCGCGGCGACCTGGTTGCCGTACCAGATGTGCTCGGGCACGCGGGCGTTCGGGTGCAGGCCGCTGGTGAAGTCGGTGGCGATGAAGCCGGCGCTGAACAGCCAGGGCCCGGCCTCCATCCCGACCGAGTAGCCGCCGAGCGGGGAGTGCACGTCGTGGGCGTGGGAGCGCTTGGTGATTCCGCTGTCGGCCAGCAGCGACACGAGCTGCACCTCGATGACGGAGTCCGCGGTCAGCAGCCGGTCGACGGGCATCAGGCAGCTCGTTGGACGCTCCGCCAGCAGGAACTCGTCGCGGCCCTGGATGTAGGCGTTGGCGACCCAGCGCCAGTCCTCCCAGAACAGGTCGTAGGGGTCGCGGTCGGCCGGGTGCCGCTCCCCCTCCCCGTGGTAGGTCGGCTGCCACTGGTTGACCGAGACCGCGAGGTCGAGCCGCGATCCGGCCGCCTCCAGCACGGCCCCGAGCCGGCGGTAGGCCTCGCGGACCTGGAGTTTGACCGGGTGCCCGCTGGCGAGCGGCAGCCCCGGGGAGACCCTGGCCTCGGGGGCAAGACCGGTGGCCCAGTCGCCGGCGCCCACGGACGCGGTGAACGTGAAGGGCCCGGCACAGACGGCCGCGCTCGTCGGCAGCCAGTCCGGGAAGGACACGCCCGGCACTTGGACGACGGTCCTCGTGGTCATGCCGCTCCCCCTCTATCGCGCGCTGAGGAGCGTCATGGTTGCATACATCAGACCTAGACAGCTAGGGTCCGGTGTCGGAGCGACTCCCGCCCCCTAACGACCCCTGGAGGTCCTGTGCCGTCCCTGGTCCCGCCAGAGTCGCAGGCGGCGCTGGGCGGCGCCCTCGGCCTGACCGGGCGGACCTGTCTGGTCACCGGCGCCACCAGCGGCATCGGTCACGCCGTGGCCTTCGGCCTTGCCGAGCTGGGCATGCAGGTGGTCGCCGTCGGGCGCGACGACGCCGTGCTGGAGCAGCTGGCCGAGCAGGCGCGCGAGCGGGGGCTGTCCCTGGTTGGCTCGCACGCGGAGGTCACCGACGAGGAGCAGATCACCGCATCGGTGGAGCTCGCGGTCCGGGAGTTCGGCGGCCTGCACGGGGTCTTCGCCAACGCCGGGGTCGCGGCGGTCGGGCCCGCCATGGAGATGCCTGCCGAGGCGTTCGCCGGCGTGGTCTCCACCAACCTCACCGGCACCTTCCTCACCGCCCGGGCCGGCGCCAGGGCCATGACCGACGGCGGCGCGGTCGTGCTGACCAGCTCCAGCTTCGCCCGCCGCGGGTTCGTCGAGTGGGCGCCCTACAACGCCAGCAAGGCCGGCGTGGCGATGCTCGCCGAGACGCTCGCCGGTGAGTGGGCGTCGCGGGGCATCACCGTGCACGCACTGGCGCCGACGGCGACACTGACCAACGTCAACCGGGCGCTGTTCGAGGACGACGACTTCCGGGCCTCGGTGCTCGCGGGTATTCCGGTGGGCCGGCTGCTGACACCCGAGGAGCTCGTGCTCCCGGTGGCCTTCCTGCTGAGCCCCCGCAACCAGATGATGACCGGGCACACGCTCTACGTCGACGGCGGGCAGTCGCTCTGAGCAGCACCCGCACGACTCCCGACCGCAGCACAGCCGAGGAGGAGGCAGCATGACCGGCACGGCCCAGACGCGCACGCTGTCGGTGGAACCCGCCGACTACCGGACGATCTCGGCATTCGGGGAGCTGGTCGGCCCCGACCCGGCGGCCGCCCCTGCGCCGTCGGTGTTCTACCCGGGCACGGCGACCTACGGGTTCGGTGAGTTCTCCTCCGACGAGGACACCGTCCTCATCCTGTCCCGGGTGCAGCCGCGGCCCCTGGCGGTGCAGTACCTCGAGCGGCACTTCAAGCACACCCAGACCTTTATCCCGCTGGGCGGCAAGCCGTTCGTGATGGTGCTGGCCCCCCCCGACGGTGGCGACGCGCCCGACCTCGACCAGGTGCGGGCCTTCTCCTTCGACGGCACCGCGGCCATGTGCCTCCGGGTCGGCTGCTGGCACGAGTTCCCGTTCGCCCTCCAGCCCGACACCGACCTGATCAGCATCCTGCGCGACGAGACCTACCGGGCGGTCGGGCAGTCCGACGAGCGCGGGGAGGCCCACGGACCCGACATCGACAAGCAGGACGTCGTAGCCCGGCAAGGGGTTCGGTTCGAGCTGGGGCCCATCGCGTGAGCGGGACCCCGGACCACGTGTTCGCGGAGTACTGGGATGTCTCCCCGGAGAACCAGGCCGCGTGGCGCGACTACTTCGAGAACGTCATCGTGGCGGCGAACCAACAGTGCCGAGGCTATGCCGGCTGCACGATCGTCCAGCGCTCCGGCTGGTGGCGGGACACCTCCGCAGGCCCGCGCAAGGCGCTGCAGCCGCACTTCGGCCTGCGGGTGGGTGGCCTTCGGGTCAACACCTCGATCAACTTTGGCGCGCTTCTGCAGCATGAGTACACGTTCCTCGCGTTGCACATGTTCGACGCCCCTCCGCAGCCGGACTACCTCGCTGAGTGGACGGCGGCCTGGGAGCGGCTGCAGCCGGACTGGCGTGACCGGCACCCCGACACCGACGACCCGGTCGAGGCGCTGAGCCGCGACTTCTTCTCGCTTGTGGACAACCACTGGGACGTGACCTACGAGGTCGTCGGCACGCTGCCCGGTGCCGGCTGACCCCGGTCGCCGCCGGCGACGCTCCGGTCGCCTCCGGCAACGACGGTCACGAGGGACCGGCCGACCGATCCTCCAGCGCGCGGAACGACGCGAGCCCCACCAGCTCGTTGACCTCGTCCAGCGTGGCCATCTCGGCAGTCAGGGGCCCGCTGGTCCCCTCCTCGTGCAGCTGACGGTAGAGCGAGCCGATGGTGGCCACCGCGAGACGCAGGGCCGACGTCGGGAACAGCACGACGGCGAACCCCATTGCCTCCAGCTGCCCGAGCGGCAGGATCGGGGTCTTCCCGGACTCGGACATGTTCACGACCACGGGCGCAGCCACGCCGGCGGCGACCGCCTCCAGCTCCGCGACCGTCCGCGGCGCATCGACGAAGACGGCGTCGGCACCGGCCCGGGCGTAGAGGTTGGCCCGGGCGATGGCCTCGTCCAGGCCGAGCGGACCGCGGGCGTCTGTGCGCGCGATGATGACCGTGCGCTCGTCGCGCCGGCTAGAGGTGGCGGCGTCGATCTTGCGGGCCATGTCGGCCGCCGGGATGACCTGGGTGCCGTCCATGTGACCGCAGCGCTTGGGCCACACCTGGTCCTCCAGCTGGACGGCGGCCGCGCCGGCCTGCTCGAGGCGCCTGACGGTAACGGCGACGCCGGCCACGTCGCCGTAGCCGGTGTCGGCGTCAACGACTACCGGGAACTCCGTCACCGCCGTGACGGCGGTGACCGCATCGGCCACCTCGGCCAGGGCGATCAGCCCGACGTCGGGCAGCCCGTGCCGCCAGGCTGCGGTGGCGTAGCCGCTGACGTAGAACGACTCGAAGCCAGCGGCCTCGGCGCAGCGGGCCTCCAACGGGGTGCCGCCGCCGGCCACGCCCAGCGCGCCCGGCCGCGCGAGCAGGTGGCGCAGCGCCTGTCCCGGAGCGGCCGTCACGGGAGCTGCCGGGCGGTGCGGGACACCTCTGCGGACATCGCTGCAGGCACGGCACTGTCCTTCCGGTGGGCGGCGAGAGCGCGGTGGTGGCGATGTTGACACGCCCTGCGGCGACTGCTTGCATACGTAGTCATGCTAGCGCGGTCGGGCCTGGTGACCGGCCCGGCACGCTGGACGGGGTGACCGTGGCGAGGACGCTGCTGGACAAGCTGTGGGACTCCCACGTGGTGCACGCGGAGCCCAACGGCCCGGACCTGCTTTACGTCGACCTGCACCTGGTGCAGGAGGTGTCCAGCCCGCAGGCGTTCACCGAGTTGGCGGACAAGGGGCTGCGCGTGCGCCGCCCCGACCTCACGGTCGCCACCGCCGACCACGCGGTCCCGACGTCGGGACGCGGCCTCCCGCTCCGCGACCCGCTGGCGCGGGAGCAGTTGGAGACGCTGGCGGACAACTGCCGGCTGCACGGCATCGAGCTCTACGGGCTGGGGTCGGCGCGGCAGGGCATCGTCCACGTCATCGGCCCCGAGCTCGGTCTCACCCAGCCCGGCATGACCATCGTCTGCGGCGACAGCCACACCACCACGCACGGGGCCTTCGGAGCCCTCGCCGTGGGGATCGGCACCTCGGAGATCGCCCACGTCCTGGCCACCCAGTGCCTGTCCCAGCGCAGGCCGGCGAACATGCTCGTGCAGCTCGGCGGCGCGGCCGGCCCGGGCGTCACCGCCAAGGACCTCGCGCTGGGCCTGGTCGCCCGCCTCGGCTCCGCGGGTGCCACGGGGCACGCGGTCGAGTACCGCGGCGCGGCCGTGTCGGCGCTCTCCATGGAGGGCCGCATGACCCTGTGCAACATGGCGATCGAGTCCGGCGCCCGGGTCGGGCTCGTCGCGCCGGACCGGGTCACCGTGGACTACCTGCGCGGCCGGCCGTTCGTCCGGGCCGACGAGCAGACCATGCGCGACTGGTGCCTGCTGGCCAGCGACGCCGGTGCCGTCTTCGACGCGGTCCGCAGCTTCGACGCCGGGGACTTCGCACCGCTGGTCACCTGGGGCACGTCGCCCTCGATGTCCGCGCCGGTGGACGGCGTCGTGCCGACGCCCGGGGAGACCGAGCAGCCGGAGGCGACCGCGCGCGCGCTGGCCTACATGGGCCTGCGCGGTGGGGAGGCGGTCGGTGACCTGCGGCTGGACCGCGTGTTCATCGGGTCCTGCACCAACGGGCGGATCGAGGACCTGCGCGCGGCGGCCGCGGTCGCCGCCGGGCGGCGGGTGAGCGACGGCGTCGCGGCGATGGTCGTGCCGGGCTCGACAGCCGTCCGCGCGCAGGCCGAGCGGGAGGGGCTGGCGCAGCTGTTCCTCGACGCGGGATTCGAGTGGCGCGACGCGGGCTGCTCGATGTGCGTGGCGATGAACGACGACCGCCTGGCCCCCGGGGAGCGGTGCGCCTCCACCTCCAATCGCGCCTTCGAGGGGCGGCAGGGACCCGGCGGCCGCACCCACCTGGTCTCGCCGGCGATGGCCGCCGCCGCGGCCGTGGCCGGGCACTTCGTGGACGTCCGGGAGCTACAGCTCGCGGACCTGGGACCGACCGACGTAGGGACACCGGCGTGACGCTGCGGATCGGGATCGACGTCGGCGGCACCTTCACCGACCTGTTCCTGCACGATTCGGCCTCCTCGCGGTTCTGGCTGGCCAAGACCCCGTCGACGCCCGCTGACCAGTCGGTCGGCGTCGTCACCGGGGTCCGGCAGGTGTGCGCCCGCGCCGGCGTCGACCCCGCGCACCTGGACGCGGTGCTGCACGGGACCACTGTGGCGACGAACGCGCTGCTCGAGGGCACCGGCTCCCGCGTGGGCCTGCTCACCAGCCACGGCTGGCGCGACGTGCTCCACCTCGCCGACAGCTGGACGCCCGGGCCACTGTTCGGCTTCTTCTCCTACCAGCCGCCGCAGCCGGTCGTGCCGCACGAGCGGGTGCGCGCGTTGCACGAGCGCATCGCCGCCGACGGGGAGGTGATCATCGCCCTGGACGAGGAGGACACCGCCGAGCGGGTCCGCGAGCTCCTCGCTGAGGGCATCGACGCACTGACGGTCTGCCTCCTGCACGCGCACGCCCACCCGGTGCACGAGCAGCGGGTCGGCGAGATCGCGCGCAAGGTCATGTCCGACGCGGGCGTCGAGCTGCCCGTGTCGCTGTCGAGCGAGGTGAGCCCGGAGTTCCGCGAGTACGAGCGGACGGTCACCACGGTGCTCAACTCCTACCTCGGGCCGGTGCTGGGCCGCTACCTGTCCACCCTCTCGGCCGCGCTGGAGGGCGTCCCCGTCCACGCGTCGCTGCAGGTGGTCCGCTCCGACGGGGGCCTCATGTCGGTCACCGCGGCCCAGCAGTTCCCGATCCAGACCGCGCTGTCCGGACCCTCGGGCGGCGTCAACGGCGCCTCCTTCATCGCCGCGCGGGCCGGCTTCGAGGAGATCATCACTTTCGACATGGGTGGCACGTCGTCCGACGTGGCGGTCTGCCGAGGGGGCCGGCCCGGCGTCACCAGGGAGACCTCGGTCGCCGCCTTCCCGGTGCGCGCCCCGGCCCTCGCGGTGGAGACCATCGGCGCCGGAGGCGGATCGGTCGCCGACGTGTCCGAGGTGACGGGGGGCCTGCGGGTGGGACCGCGCAGCGCCGGCGCCCAGCCAGGTCCGGCCTGCTACGGCCGCGGAGGGACGCTGCCGACCGTCACCGACGCCAACCTGGTGCTCGGCCACCTCCCGCCGTCGCTGCTCGGGGGGGCGTTCACCCTCGACCCCGCCGCCGCCGAGCGCGCCCTCGAGCCCCTGGCCGAGCAGCTCGGGGTCACGGTCCCCCGCGCCGCCCAGGCCGTGGTGGACATCGTCAACGGCAACATGCTTGGCGCGCTCCGCGTCGCGACGGTGCAGAAGGGACTGAACCCCAGGGAGTTCGCCCTGGTCGCCTTCGGCGGCAGCGGCGGCCTGCACGCCAACGCCCTGGCCGCCGAGCTCGACTGCTACCCGGTGATCGTGCCCCCCGAGCCCGGGGTCCTCTCAGCCCTGGGGTTCATCGTCGCGGACGTGCAGAACGAGTTCACCCAGGCCCTCCGGGCCGACACCCTGACGCTGGACCTCGTCGCCCTCCGGGAGGCGCTGGCGGGCCTCGCCCGGCGGGGCCGCGACTGGCTGGACCAGGAGGGCGTGGCGGCCGGACGGCAGTCGATGCGCCACGTGCTCGACATGCGCTACCGGCGCCAGGGCTACGAGATCCCGGTCGAGCTGTCCGAGGACGAGGCGCACACGATGTCGGCCGAGGAGCTCGCCGCGGCCTTCCACCGCCAGCACACCACGGTCTACGGGTTCGAGCTCCCCGCCCCCGTCGAGCTGGTCGCCGTGCGCGCCCGGGCCATCGGCAGCACCGACAAGATCGTCGCACAGCCGGCCGCGCTGGGGCCAGCCGACCCCTCGCCCGCACGGGCCGGGGCGCAACCGTCGTGGACCGACGGGGTCCAGGCGCCCGTGCCCGTCTACGACCGGGCGCTCCTGCGGCCGGGCATGGTCGTCCCCGGCAAGGCCGTGGTGACGCAGTACGACTCCACCACGCTCGTGCTGCCAGGGCACACCGCCCGGGTCGACGCCTGGCTCAACCTGCTCATCGAGGAGACGGCGTGACTGCCCTGGAGGAGATCGACCCGGTCCTGCTCGACCTCGTCGAGAACGCGCTCCAGAACATCCGCGGCGAGATGGACGAGGTGCTCCGGCGCTCGGCCATGTCGTCGTCGATCCGGGAGCAGCACGACGAGTTCCCGATGATCGCCGACGCGTCCGGGCGCATGGTCGTCGGCCAGTTCGGCTCCTACATCCCCGACGTGGTGGCGAGCTTCGGCGACGCCCTCGTCGAGGGCGACGTGGTCATCCTTAACGACCCCTACCTCTGCCGCGGTTCGATCTCGCACACCAACGACATCCTCGTCATCGTCCCCGTCTTCCACGGCGGCGTGCTCGTGGGCTACGCCAGCCAGTTCGGCCACGTGCTCGACGTCGGTGGCCGGGCCCCGGGAACCCAGACGGCGGAGGCACTGTCGGTCTGGGACGAGGGGCTGCGCATTCCGCCCGTTCGGCTGTTCGCCGCGGACGTCGCGAACGACGACGTCCTCGCGCTGATCCTGAACAACACGCGCGTACCGGACGTCGTGCGCTCCGACATCCTGGGCCTGGTCAGCGCCTGTCGGCGGGCCGGCCAGCGCGTCCAGCAGCTGTGCGACCGGCACGGCCGGGAGACCTACGTCCTGGCCTGTGCGGCGCTGCTGGAGCGCACCCGCCGGGCCATGGTGACCCTGGTGCGCCGCTACCTCCCCGAGGAGAAGGTCGGCTTCTGGGATTGGGTCGACGACGACGGCCTGGGCAACGGCCCCTTCCGACTGCAGCTCACCGTCTGGCGTGAGGGTGACCGGGCCCACTTCGACTGGACCGGCACGGATGCGCAGGCACCCGGGTCGATCAACTTCCTCATCCACGAGAGCCTCTGCAAGCTCTTCTTCGGCGTCTACATGATCATGGCGTTCGACCCGACGATCTTGTTCAACGAGGGCTACGACGACGTCTTCGACGTCGTCCTGCCGGCCGGCTCGCTGCTCAACCCGACGTTCCCGGCACCCCTGTCGAACCGGCTCAACGTGCACACCCGGCTCTTCGACTGCATCTCCGGAGCCCTCGGCCAGCACGCACCCGAGCTCGCGATGGCGGCGGGCTACGGCACCAGCCCCTACCTGGTCTTCTCCGGCCGCCAGCCCGACGGCGAGTACTTCCAGCTGACCGAGCTGCTGTTCGGCGGCCTGCCGGGACGACCCGCCGGCGACGGGCTGGACGGCCACTCGTGGTGGCCGGAGTTCCGCAGCACGCCCGCGGAGTACCTCGAGTCCACCTACCCCCTGCTCGTGCTGCGCTACGAGCCCGTGCAGGACTCCGGCGGTGCCGGGCTGCACCGCGGCGGCACGGGCATCGAGAAGGAGTACCTGTTCCGCTCCGCGGGGTCGGTGACCGTCAACGACGACCGGGCGACCCTGCAGCCGTGGGGCATTGGCGGGGGCCGCGCGGGTGGCACGTCGGCCAAGCGCGTCATCCGCGCCGACGGGACCGTCGAGGAGCTGCCGTCCAAGGTCGACGGCGTGGCCGTGGCCCGCGGGGACCGGCTGGTGTTCCGCACCGCCGGCGCCGGCGGGTGGGGCGACCCACTCACCCGACCCGCGGAGACGGTCGAGCGCGACGTGGCCCGCGGGTTGGTCTCCCGCGCCGCCGCAGCGGCCAGCTACGGCGTGGTGGTGGGCGACGAGGAGGCGACGGAGCACGAGCGCCGGCGGCTCGCGGACGCACAGGACGGTCGCCGGTTCGACTTCGGGCGCCTGCCGGCCGACCTGGTGCCACCCCGGTGACGCCCCCCGACGCGCGCGTCGAGGTGGGTCCCGACCCGGACCGCGGTGCTGCGGACCTGGGCCGCGACTACGCCTCCTCCGGCTTCGGCCGGCGGCTGGGCTTCGGCGAGCGCCCCGCCCTGGTCGTCGTGGACTTCGTCGATGCCTACCTCGTGCCCGGCAGCCCGTTCTACGCCGGTGTCGAGGACACCCTGGCCGCCGCCACGCTCCTGCTGCGCGGCGCGCGGGACGCAGGCATCCCCGTGCTGCACACCCGGGTGGAGTTCGGGCCGGACGGCCTCGACGGCGGTGTCTTCTTCCGCAAGGCAGCGGGTCTCGCGGTCTTCGTCGGGGACCAGCCGCTCGGGCAGATCGCCGCGCCGCTGACCCCGCTCCCCAGCGAAGTGGTCATCCGCAAGCAGTCGGCGAGCGCCTTCTTCGGCACCCCGCTGGCGACGCTGCTGACGGCGCAGCGGGTCGACACCCTGCTCATCGCGGGGCTGAGCACCAGCGGCTGCGTGCGGGCCACCGCCGTCGACGCGGTCCAGCACGGCTTCATCCCGGTGGTCGTGCGGGAAGCGGTCGGCGACCGCGACCCGCGCCCGCACGAGGCCAGCCTGTTCGACCTACAGGCGAAGTACGCCGACGTAGAGGGCCTGGAGGAGGTCCTCGCGCACCTGCGGTCCCGCTCCACCCTCCGAACGGACGGACACCCATGAAGCAGCTCAAGACGGCGACGGCCCCAGGCAGGTCCCAGCGCGACGACGCGGCGGTCAGCGCCACCGTGGCCGAGGTGATCCGCGAGGTGCGCGAGCGCGGGGACGAGGCCGTCCGCGCGTACTCGGAGAAGTTCGACACCTGGTCGCCGGAGTCGTTCCGGCTGTCGCTGCCGCAGATCGAGGCGCTCGTCGACTCGCTACCGAGCCAGGTGGTCGACGACATCACCACGGTGCAGGCCAACGTGAGGTCCTTCGCCCGGCACCAGCTCGACTCCATGCGCGAGTTCGAGGTGGAGACGCTGCCCGGAGTGCGCCTGGGCCAGAAGCACATCCCGGTTTCGGCCGCCGGTGCCTACGTCCCCGGTGGCCGCTACCCGCTCGTCGCGTCCGCGCACATGACGGTCGTCACCGCCAAGGTCGCGGGCGTGGAGCGGGTCACCGCCTGTACCCCGCCGATCCGCGGTGAGGTCCCGGCCGCGACGGTCGCGGCCATGCACCTGGCGGGGGCCGACGAGATCTTCCTGCTCGGCGGCGTGCAGGCGGTCGCCGCGATGGCCATCGGCACCGAGAGCATCGGCAAGGTCGACCTGCTCGCAGGCCCAGGCAACGCCTACGTCGCCGAGGCCAAGCGGCAGCTCTACGGCGAGGTCGGGATCGACCTGTTCGCCGGCCCCACCGAGATCCTCGTCATCGCCGACGACGCGGCGGACCCGTTCACGGTGGCCGTCGACCTGCTCAGCCAGGCCGAGCACGGGCCGGAGTCGCCCGCGGTTCTGATCACGACCAGCGAGGAGCTGGCTCGCCAGACGATGGCCCACATCGAGCGGCTGCTCCCCGGGATGCCCACCCGCGACTGCGCCGAGCCGGCCTGGCGCGACCACGGCGAGGTGCACGTCGTGGACGACCTCGCCGCCGCGTACGCCCTGGCCGACCAGCTGGCCGCCGAGCACGTGGAAGTGCTGACCCGCGAGCCAAGGGAGGCCCTGAGCGCCATGCACAACTACGGGGCGCTGTTCCTCGGCGAGGGGACCTGCGTGTCCTACGGCGACAAGGTGATCGGCACCAACCACACGCTGCCGACCCGGGGCGCGGCCCGCTACACCGGCGGACTGTGGGTCGGCAAGTATCTGAAGACCGTGACCTACCAGGAGGTGACCGACCCCGCGTCCAGCGCCGCGCTCGGCGAGCTGTGTGGCCGGGCCAGCCGGGTGGAGCTCTTCGAGGGCCACGCCCGGTCCGGGGACGTGCGCGCGGCCCGGCAGTCGGGGCTGCCGCTCGCGTGGGCCTAGACCGCGACCCGGTGCCGGACACCGAGGTCGCGCAGGATCTCCCCGACGACCTCGGCGGCCGCGGCGTCCTCCCCGACCGGCGCGGAGTGCGACACGCCCGTGCCCTGGCCCTCGGCGCCCCGGAGGTAGACCAGCACGCCGCGGCCCGCCGCCTGCACCGCGTCGAGCCCGACCTCGAGCCGGCCCGCGCAGCCGCAGGAGGTCGAGCGCACCGCGTCCGCACTCACGCACTCGCGGTGCACGACCACCGCGACCGGCTCGGCGCTGGCGACGTCACCGCGGACCACCGCGAGGTGCTCGGTGCCGGACGCCACGTCGCGGTACGCCACCACTGCGACCTCCCCGCCCACCCGCGGGATCAGGGCGTCCCCGGATCGCTGGATGCGGCGCTGGAGGTCCCTGCGCCGGGACACCACCGCGGACACCGCCACCCATGCCAGCCGGTGCCGGGCGGCGAAGGCGCGCACCGCCTGGCCGCGCAGCAACTCGAGGCGGTCGGGGGTGACCAGCGAGGCGAGCACCACCACCGGGACCGTGCCCGACACGGCGCAGAGCTCGACGGCAGCCTCGACCGGACCGGGCCGACCGGCCACGCCGTCCTCGTGGGCGACGACCGGGATGACGTGCCCCGGCCGGGTCAGGTCGCTCGGCCGGATGCCCGGATCGGCGAGCGCGCGCAGCGTCGCCGCACGGTCGCCGGCACTGATACCCGTGGTGGTCCCGTGCCGGTAGTCCACGGCCACCAGCTGCTGCGGGCCGGCCTCGGGACCCGGGGCGGGAGTCACCATCGGGTCGAGCAGCAGCCAGCGGGCGCGCATGCCGGTCACCCCGGCATAGACCAGTCCCGACGTGTGCTGCAGCAGGAACGCCACCGTCTCCTCGGTCACCCGGACCGCGGCCACCAGCAGCTGACCGCGCGCGGGGACGCCGTCCTCGCCGTCGGTCAGCAGGACGACCACCCGCCCGCGCGCCAGCTCGCCCGCGGCCTCCACCACAGCGCCGCCCGGCTCCCTGTCCGCCATGGAACACCTTCCCGCCGCAGTGATGACGAGGATTACACCACCGCGCGCGCCAGCGCCGCACCCACCAACCGAGGAGCCGCATGACCCTCGTCCACGAGTCGCTCGCGGCCGGCCTCGCGGCCGCCGGGGTCCGTATGGTCTTCGGGGTCATGGGCTCCGGGACCGACCAGCTGACCAAAGACCTGGTCGACGGCCACGGGGTGCGCTACGTCGCCGCGCGCCACGAGCACGGTGCCGTGTCGATGGCCGACGGCTATGCCCGGGCGACGGGCGGCATCGGCGTCGCCCTGATCAGCGCGGACGCCGGGTTGACGAACGCCGCGACGGCCCTGGCGACGGCACGGCTCGCCGGCTCCTCCATCCTCGTGGTGGCCGGGGACCAGTCCGCCGCGAGCAAGTCGGTGCAGACGCGGTTCGACCAGGTGCCCCTCGCCGTCGCCCTAGGCCTCCGTAGCATCCCGGTGTCCCCGACCACCGTGCAGCGCGACCTGCAGCAGGCCCTGCGGGAGCTCGACCTGCACCTCGGCCCGGTGCTGCTCAACCTGCCGTGGGACGTCGCGGCGGCCACCGACCCCGGCAGCGCCCCCCGGCACCCGCTCCGCCCGGTGTCGGTGCGCCGCGACGCGGTGCCCTCCGAGGCTGCGCTGGACGACGTGCTGGGGCTGATCGCCGGCTCCGTCCGGCCGCTCGTGCTCGGTGGCAGGGGCGCGATCGGCCCCGCCGAGGCCGTCCTCGCCCGGCTCGCGGAGCGGATCGGCGCGTTGTGCGCGACGAGCCTGCTGGCCAGGGGACTCTTCGCCGACGAGCCCTTCAACGTTGGCGTCTGCGGCAGCTTCGCGACAGCCGAGGTCGCCGACCTGATCGCGGAGTCGGACCTCGTGCTGGCGTTCGGCTGCAGCCTGAACACCCACACCCGGGGCCACGATGCGCTGTTCGCCCGCGCCCGGGTGGTGCAGGTGGACGTGGATGCCGCGGTCATCGGCCGCAAGGGTTTCGTCGACATCGGCCTGATCGGTGAGTGCGCCGCGGTCGCGCAGTGGCTGCTCGACGGCTGCGCGGTACTCGACGAGCTGGACATGACCACCCTCGGGCGGCCCACCGAGGGCTGGCGCAGCGAAGCGACAGCCAGGCGCATCGCGGGGTTCGACAAGTGGGCGACGACGACCGCCGCCGACGAGTCGGGCGGGACCGCGGACCCCTATGAGGTCATGCGGGCCTGCGACGAGCTGGTGCCGGCAGAACGCCTGGTGGCCATCGACATCGGGTACTTCATCAGCTACCCCTCAGTGTTCCTCGGCGCCGGGACGCCCCCGTCGATGATCTGCCCGTGGGAGTACGGCGCGATCGGCTGCGCCCTCGGCCCCGCGATCGGCGCGGCGCTCGGGCGTCCCGACCTCTACCCCGTGCTGGTCATCGGTGACGGCGGCCTGGCCGCGTCGCTCAACGAGCTCGACACCGTCGTGCGCATCGGCGTGCCGATGCTCATCGTCGTCCTCGACGACGAGGGGTTCCGCGCCGAGCGCGAGCTGTTCCGGGCCCACGGGCACGCCACCGGAACTGCCGACAGCCCCAGCCCCGACTTCGCCGGGGTGGCCGCCGCCCTCGGCTTCGACTCCCACACGGTGCGCAGCGGGGCGCAGATGCGCCAGGTCCTCGGTGGCCTGCGCACCGACCGGGCGACGCTCGTGCGCGTCCACGTGGCTCGCGACCAGCCCAACCCCGAGATGGCCGCGGCCATGCGCGGACTGTGAGGCGCAGCATGGTCCAGGAGCGGGAGTTCCGCGAGGTCCTCGGCCACTTCCCCACCGGGGTCGTGGTGGTGACCGCGCTCGGTCCCGACCGGGGACCCGTTGGCATGGCCGTGGGGTCGTTCTCCTCCGTCTCGATCGAGCCGCCGCTGGTGGGCTTCTATCCGGGGGTCACGTCCACCACCTGGCCGCGCATCGAGCAGGCGGGCTCGTTCTGCGTCAACGTGCTCGGCGCGGAGCAGGAGGCCGTCTGCCGCATCTTCGCGACCTCGGGCGGGGACAAGTTCCGCGAGATCGGCTGGCGTGGGGCCGGTTCCGGCGCGCCCCTCCTGGACGGGGTGCTGGCCTGGATCGACTGCGACCTTGAGTCGGTCACGGCCGCCGGCGACCACCACCTCGTGCTCGGGCGGGTCCGCGAGCTCGGGATCGAGCGGTCGGCGTCCCCGCTGCTGTTCTTCCGCGGCGGCTACGGCCGGCTGGTGCCGCGGTCGCTCGCGGCCGCCGCCGGCGACCTGGCGGCGCACCTGCCGGTCGTCGACCTCGCCCGCCCGGAGATGGAGCGACTGGCCGCCGCCCTTGGCACCGAGTGCGTCGCCACCGGCGTGACCGGCGACGAGCTGGTCTTCCTCGCCAGCGCGGGCCGGCCCCGGGGCGACTCGACCCCGACCTGGGTCGGCCGCCGAGTGCCTTTCGCGCCCCCGATCGCCGCGGTCCTCCTGGCCTGGGCCGACGCGTCCGCGACCACAGCATGGGTCACCGGCCTCGCCGACCAGGCCACCGCGGACATCCTCGACCTGCTCGCGTCGGTCCGCCGACGCGGATACTCCGTCGGGCTGCGGCACCAGACGCACGAGAGCCTCACCACGTCGGTGGCCCTGCTCGCCGAGGCGCCGGAGGATGCGCAGCTCCGAGCGCAGGCGCGCCGGCAGGTGGAGGGCCTCGGCACCCGGTTCGAGCTCACCGACCCCGCGCCGGACGGCGTCTACGACGTGGGCCGGATCAGCGCCCCGGTCTTCGACGCCGCGGGCCGGGCCGTGCTGGCGCTGAACCTGCACGGGCTCCCCCCGGCCGCCAGCGCGGAGCAGGTCCAGGCCTGGGCCGGGGCCCTCGTGGACGGCGCGGGCCTGGTGACCGCTGCCCTCGGCGGCCGGCCCCCGGCGTGAGCGCCCCCGACCCGGCGGCGGCCCGGCTCCCCTACACGTTCCACCTCACCATCGACGTCCGTCCCGACGGCCACGACGCTTACCTCGCCTACAAGCTCGAGGCCCTGGCACAGCTGCCGGGTTGGGCCGGGCACCGCTGGACCCTGCTGCTGCGCGCCGGTGCGGCCCACCCGGACCGCTACTACCAGGTCTCGCAGTTCGACAGCCAGGCCTCGCTGGACGCGGTCATGGGCACAGCGGCGTCGCAGGAGGTGGTGGCCCGCCACGAGCCCTACCGCCTGATGACTCGCTCGCCCGCCCTCCGCGAGGTGGTCACGGTGCTGTCCGACGACGCCGTCCCCGGGCACGCGTCCCCGGCCTGGTGCGCGCACCTGCGGCTGGCAGGGGACAGCCACCCGGGCCAGCTGGCCGAGCGGCTGCGCGGACCCGGGGCCGGGCCGTCGACTGGCCTGCGGACGGTCCTGCTGGGCTGGGCCGGCGCTTCTCAGGGCGGGCTCGCGCTTGCCCTCGCTGCCACCGCCGCGGACGCGCGCACCGGGCTGCCCGTCCACCCGGCGAGCGAGGCCGCCGTCGAGGACTGCAAAGTGCTGCTGGACCTCCAGCCCCGTTGAGCGGCCGGCCGGCCCGGCCGCCCTGGCACGGGCCGCGACAGCGTCAGGAGGCGGTCACGGTCATGTCGTCGAGCTCGGCCGTCGAGGTCCGCCAGCGCTCGCCACCGAGCCGGGTGTGCACGATCGTCTCCGCCGCGTCGGGGTCGCGCCGGGCGATGGCGTCGAGCAGTGCGACATAGTCGTCCAGGGGAGGCGGCGCCAACCCGAGCGCGACAACCCGGTAGTGCTCGAACCGCTCGGTCAGCGTCGTGGCCTGCCGCAGGAGCTTGTCGAGCACCTGGTTGTGCGCGGCTGCGGCGAGACCGCGGTGGAACCCATGCAGGTGCAGGCTCATCTGCACGGCGGCATCGCGCGTGACCCTGCCGCTCGACAGGGAGGCCGCGCTCACCTGGTCGAGCTCGCCGCGCATCCCGGTCAGCTGCGCCTCCGTGCCACGCCGGGACGCCAGGCGCGCCGCGAGCGCCTCCAGTGCCGTCCGGGCCATGTAGGCCTGCCGCACCTCGGAGATGCTCAGCGGGGCGACCACGGTGGGTGCCCGCGGCGCGACCAGCAGCACGCCCTCGGTGTCCAGCCGCTGGATGGCGTAGCGGACGCCCGCGACCGGGAGCGCGAGGCGGTCGGCGAGGTCGAGGCTGCTGACCCGCTCCCCGGGCTGCAGCTCGAGCAGCACGACGGCGCTGCGCAGCCGCTCGTAGGCCTGCTCGTTCATCGTGGGTCCCGCGGGCACGGGGCTCTCCTCGGGTCGACACGCTCCGGCGCCGCCGATCCTGCCGCACACGCCAGGGCCGCCGCGCCATGCGTTGACAGCCGCTACGCAGCCTCTGTAATGTCAGAGGTATAGCAGCAGCTAGTCGGCCCTGCGGAGGTCATCGTGCAGTACGGCATCTTCTCCAACCAGCAGCGGCACATGACCGACGTGCAGGCGTCGTGGGCCGAGGACGTCCGCGAGGTCGTCGCGGCCGAGGAGGTCGGCCTCGACGTTGCCTGGATCAGCGAGCACAGCGGCTTCCCTTTCCTGCAGGACGCCGTCGTCTCCGCGGAGATGTTCATCGCGAAGCTGGCCGGCGTCACGGGCCGGATCAAGCTCGGGTCGGGTGTGCGCCGGATCGCTCTGGAGCAGCCGGTCAACGTGGCCCAGCAGGCGGCGATGTGCGACCACCTGACGGGCGGGCGCTACCAGTTCGGCTTCGGTCAGGGCGGACCGGCGATCGGCTACGAGCAGCGCGGCATCGCGCTCGACCAGTCGCATGCGATGATGCTCGAGTCGATCCAGCTGGTGCTGCGGTGCTGGCGGGAGCGGGAACCGTTCAGCCACGCGGGGACCTACTACCAGGGCACGGGCATCGACGTGTGGCCCAAGCCGGCGCAGGGCCAGCTCCCCGTCGCGATGGCCTCGACGCAGCCGCACCTGCTGGCCTTCGCGGCGGCAGAAGGCTTCTCGCTGATGACATCGCAGTACGCACGCCCCGCGACGATCCGCCGGCTCGGCGACGCCTGGACCGAAGCGTGCACGGAGGTGGGCCGCGATGACCCGCGGCACGCGATCGTCGCGGTGCGCGCGATCCACGTCGCCGACACCGACGCCGAGGCCGTGCGCGATATCGCTCCCGGATGGCGGGAGCACCTGGAGTTCAACAAGCGGCACTTCGGTCCCGTGTTCACCGAGTGGGTCCAGCCGGGCGGCGCCATCGGCGACCTGACCTTCGAACAGCTGCTCGCCGAGGGCCTGGTCTATGCCGGCTCGCCCGACACGGTGACCGACGACATACGCCGCTTCCACGAGGAGTCCGGCGGCTTCGGCACGCTGCTCCTGGTGATGGGCAAGAACTGGGGCACCCTCGCCCAGCGCGAGCGGTCGCTGGCGCTGTTCGCCGGCGAGGTGGTCCCCCGCCTCGCCGGACTCGACTCCCCCGTGCCCGCGGGCGCCTGACCCACCATCGTGTCCGCCTCAGCCCTCCGCCGTCCGCGGCGCGAGGGGCACGTCGGCCGTCGTGCGACGCACCAGCACCTCGCTGGGAAGGCTGACGGTGGTGGGCTCCCGGTCGGTGTGGGCGATGCGCGTGCACAGCAGGTCAACCGCGGCACTGGCCATGTCCTGCAACGGTTGTCGGGCGGTCGTCAGGGCGTAGGACTCCCACGATGCCATGTCGATGTCGTCGTAGCCGACCACCCAGACGTCGTCGGGGACTCCGACACCGAGGGCCGCCGCCGCGTCCACGGCACCGAGTGCGCTGACGTCGTTGACGCAGAACACGGCCGTCGGCGGCCGGGCCCCCGACATCGCCCGCCGCATCGCCGCCGCCCCTCCAGCGTGGGTGAAGCCGCCGTCGACGACGTCCCGCCTGGTCACGGTCACGCCCCACTTGCGGCAGCCGGTCAGGAAGCCCTCGCTGCGCTCCCGCGCGGTGCTTGCTTCCCCCCTGGCCGTGATCAGTGCGGCGCGCCGGTGACCGTTGTCGGCGAAGTAGCGGGCGATCCTCGCGGACGTCGCCCGGTTGTCCGACGTGACCTGGTCGCAGGGCAACCCCGCGACGGTCCGGTTGACGAGCACCACCGGCGCCCGCAGGTCGAGCGCCTCGTGCAGGGCTGCCGTGTCGCTGAGGGCATCGGTGAAGATCAGGCCGTCCACCAGCTGCTGGCCGACGGCTGCGGTCACGCCCGCAGCATCCGGACCCTCGGCGTTCCAGAGGATCATGTGCAAACCCCGGGCCGCGATGGCGGCTGCCAGTGCCCGCAGCAGCTCCGGGTAGAACGGGTTGGTCAGGTCCGCGAGCACAATGCCGACCGTGCCCGTGCGCCGCGTGCGCATCGCCCGGGCCGCCCGGTTGGGCTGGTATCCCGTCGCCTCCACCACGGCGAGCACCCGTTCCCGCGTCGGTGGCGCGACCAGCGAGGACCCCTGCAGAACCCGCGACACCGTGGCCTGCGAGACGCCGGCCAGCCGCCCGATCTCCCGGCTATTGAGCACGCGGTGGTACCGCCCTGCTCGCGAGCGCCACCCGCCGAGGCTAGCGACACCGGCGTCCCGGCCACCGTCCGCACCAGCCACGCACACCATCAGCCGCGCACGACCGACCAGGGGAGGCTCGCGATGCACGTGGTCACCTACGGGATCGTCGGCCAGACGGTGCCGAACGACTTCGCCACCCGTGTCGCCTTCGACAGCCTGCTGATGCCCGAGGACGACGGGGGACTCCGGCCGTGGCTCGCCGAGAGCTACCGGGCCGTCGACGCGGACACCTGGGACTTCCAGCTGCGCAGCGGGGTCCGCTTCGCCAGCGGCCGCCCGCTCGACGCCGCGGCCGTGGTCTGGAACTTCCAGCGGCTGCAGGCGAACCCACGGCTGCTCGTGGCCGCGAGGATCCCGACGCTCGCCACCTGCGAGGCGACCGACGCGCTGACGGTCCGCTTCCGCACCAGGGGTCCCGACGTGATCTGGCCCCGGCGGGTCCTGCAGGTCGTCATCGCCGATCCCCAGGAGCTCGGCACGTCGGACCCGGTGCCGGACCCCGGGCCGGGTGCGGGCACGGGACTCTTCCAGGTCGTCGAGTTCGACCCGGCGCGGGCCGTGCTCCATGCGGCCGTACCCGACACGTGGCGCGGCACCGCGCGGCTCGGCGGCCTGCGTACCCTCCCGTTCGAGCCGAGCGCGCTACTCGGGGCGCTGCGGTCCGGTGAGGCGGACTTCGGTTACCTGTCCGGCCACGACGTCGCGACGGCCCAGCAGTCGGGCCTGGTGCTGCAGCGGATCCTGCAGTCCAACGTGCACATGATCCGCTTCAACTCGACCCGACCCCCGTTCGATGACCCGCAGCTGCGTGCGGCCGTGTCGCTGGCGCTGGACCCGCGGCGCATCGTCGCCGAGCGCTACCTCGGCGAGGGGCGCGCCCCGGACCAGGTCGTCGGCACGGACTGCTTCGGGTATGTCCCCGGGCTGCCCCCGCACCGGGTCGACATCGACGAGGCCCGACGCCTCGCGGCCGCCGTGTCTGTCCCGGAGCCCCTGCGGTTCGACGTGCTCGCCTCCTCAGCCGTCCTGCGGCCCTGGTGCGACGCCTCGATCGCGGCGCTGGCGGCGGTGGGCATTCCGGTCGAGGCAGCCTACGTCGACCTCCCGACCTACCTCGGCAAGCTCGCGGCCAACCAGCCACCACGGGGCGACCTGATCGGCGCGGGCAACCAGTACGGCCCCGGGCTCGACGCGGAGTTCGCCCTGAACAAGTTCTCCCACCGGCTCCCGGTCGAGCAGGTGGAGTACGGTAACCCCGCCTTCCAGGCGCTCTACGACGCGAGCCAGGTCGAGTTCGACCAGACCCGGCGGCGGGGGTTGCTGCAGGACGCCACAAGGCTTCTGCTCAACGACCACGGCTGCGTGCCCGTCTACCAGCCAGCCCTGAGCTGGCTGGTCAACCCCCGCGTGACCGGGCTGCGCATGAACACCATCGGCGCCGGCTGGGTGGACTGGAAGGACGTCACGTGCACGTCGCCGTGACAGGCCCGCCGGCGCCCCTGGTGGTCGCGGCGCCCAACCCCGGGAGCCCGCTCGATAGGGCGGTCGCCCGGCTGCGCGACGGCGGCATCGTCGTGGTCGTCGACGACGAGGACCGGGAGAACGAGGGCGACCTCGTGATGGCGGCCCAGGCGGCCACCGGGCCGGCGGTGGCCTTCTTCCTCGAGCACACCTCGGGCTACCTCTGCGCTCCGATCAGCCCGGCCCGGGCCGGCGAGCTGGACCTGCCGGCGATGACCGAGCACAACTCCGAGGTGCACCGCACAGCCTTCCTCGTCGGCGTCGACCACGTCCTGGCCGGCGACGCCCCGGAGTCAGCGACGGGCCGGGCGGCCACGTTGCGCGGCCTCGCCGGTCCCGGAGGAGCCTCCACCGACTTCCGGCGACCGGGGAGCGTGCTGCCGCTGCAGGGGCGCGCGGGCGGGGTCCTGCGGCGTAGTGGGCACACGGAGGCCAGCCTCGACCTCTGCGTGCTCGCCGGGCTCGAGCCCGCGGCGCTGATCTGCGAGCTCGTCACGGCGGACCGCCGCGGCATGATGCGCGGCCCCGAGATCGCCGTCCTGGCCGAGCGGCACGACCTGCCGGTCGTGACCATCGCCGAGCTCGTGCGGCACCGCCGGCGCTCGGAGCGGCTCGTGGTCCGCACCGGTGAGCGCGAGATCCGGACACCCGCAGGTCTCCTGCGCGCCATCGCCTTCCGCGCACTGCTCGAGGACGTCGAGCACGTGGCCTTCATCGCCGGCGACCCCACGGCCGCCGACGACGTGCTGGTCCGGGTGCACAGCGAGTGCGTGACCGGTGACGTGCTCGGGTCGCTCAAGTGCGACTGCGGGACGCAGCTGCAACTAGCGCTGGAGCGGATCGCCGACGAGGGCACCGGGGTGGTGCTCTACCTGCGGGGGCACGAGGGACGCGGCATCGGGCTCGGTCAGAAGCTGCGGGCCTACCGGCTGCAGGAGCAGGGCGTGGACACGGTCGACGCCAACCTCGCGCTCGGGCTGCCGGTGGACAGCAGGGAGTACGGCGTGGGCGCGCAGATCCTGGTCGACCTCGGGGTGCGGCGCCTGCGGCTGATGAGCAACAACCCCGCGAAGTTCGGTGGGCTGCAGGGCTTTGGGCTCACCGTGGTCGAGCGCGTCCCGCTGGAGGTCGCGCCCAACGCGCACAGCATGGCCTACCTGCAGACCAAGCGCGACCGGATGGGCCACAGCCTCACCGCGCCTCAGAGCGCGGGCCCCTCCGGCCACACCACGACGACCGTCTCAACGGCCACGCAGGAGTTGCCCGGCAGCGAGGTCACGCCCGACGACGAGCGGGTGTGAGCGCCTGCTGCACCGAACACGTCGATGAACAGGTCGGACGCCGCGTCCGCGACCGTGTGCGTCGCCCAGAAGCCCTCGATCGCGTTGACGAGCACGGTCACCCGCAGGAACTCGCGGACCCGGGAGAGCTCGCCGAGCTCACGCTTCAAAGTCGCCGTGACGTTCAGCGCCCCCCCGCGGGCCACCTCCACCGCCTGCTCCAGTGCGACGTCGTCGCCGACGCGACCGCTGAGCAGCGGGCGGTGGTCAGGCCTGCCGTGGAACGTCTCCGGGGCGTCCATGCGCACGCCCATGTGGGCCGAGAGGTGCAGCAGGTCGCCGTGGGCCTTGGCCATCACCAGCGACGCACCCGGCTCCCACGCCGGCGGCAGCTCAAGACCCAGCTCCGCCAACCGCAGCTCTGGGGTCACAGCCCGGGCACCTCCTCGTTGACCGCTCCCTGGCCCGGCACGCCCACCGACCCAACCAACCACTTCCCCGCGACCTCAGGAGACCACGACCGTGCCGAACACACTTTCCCCCAACACCTCCGCACTGGTTCTCATCGACCTGCAGCGGGGCGTCACTGCGCTGGACCTCCGGCCCCGGCCCGCGAGCGAGATCGTCGCGAGCGCCTCCGCCCTGGCCCGCAGCTTCCGTGCGGTGGGGGCCCCCGTCGTCCTGGTCCGCGTCACCTACCGCGCGGACGGCGCCGACCGGGTAGCGCCCCTGCCCGGCCAGCCGGCACCCGGCGCTCCCGCCCGCGACTTTTCGCTGCCCGACCCCGGGCTGCACACGGAGCCGTCAGACCTGCTCGTGAGCAAGCACCAGTGGGGCGCCTTCTACGGCACTGACCTGGACCTGCTGCTGCGGCGCAACCGTGTCGACACGGTCGTCGTCGCCGGGATCGCCACACACATGGGCGTGGAGTCCACGGTGCGCGAGGCCTGGGAGCGGTCCTACCGGGTCATGGTCGCCGAGGACGCCACCGGCGCGCCGTCGGAGGAGGACCACCGGCACAGCACCGAGCGCGTCTTTCGGCGGATCGCGACGGTCACCTCCTGCGCGGAGGTGACGGGCGCGCTCACCGGGAGTGGGTGAGCAGCTCCGCACCCGGCGGGCAGTCCAGCGGACGCCCCACTGGTTGTGTCGAAAGTGCCCCGGGTGCGGGTACCGTCGCGCCATTTAACCGGCGGCAGGTCCACCCTGGCCTCGTCGCGCCGCACCACCTCCCACGGCTCGGGGTGCTCCCGCACGGGCTCCCCGGCGACGGTGCGTCGGCCGTCACCTAATTCCCTGGTCGGCCGTTTCTGTTACGTAATTCCCTGGTCGTCGGTCACGTAATTGCTACCTGGGGGCTGCGAGGGCGGGGCGGGATGGCGAGGAGGCAGTTCCAGGTGGTCGATGTGGTTGGGGTGTTGCAGCACTGGCAGGCGGGGCGGCAGAAGGCGGTGGTCGCGGCGAGCCTGGGCGTGGACGTGAAGAAGCTCCGCAAGTACGTCGCGGCGGCGGAGGCGGGGGGCATCGCCGCGGGTGACGGGCAGGCCACGGACCGGGACGGGTGGGCGGTGCGCGTGACCAGCTGGTTTCCGGAGCTGGTGAACGCCAAGGCGCGGAGCCGGACGTGGCCGGCGTTGGAGACCAGCCGGGACCCACAAACACACGCCAAGAAAATCAAATATTCCGGTGCATCCAGGCTCAGCGGCCGCGTCCCCGGCCGGCTGGCGTTGCGGCGGCGGGGTGCGCCTGCTCGGGCTGGCTTGCCGGGTGCTGGCGTAGCGCGAGGGCGTCGTGCAGCCGCGCGAGGGCGAGGGTGAGTGCCGGTGCCGGTGGTGGCCGGCCGCTGCTGCGGGCGACGGTGTCCGCGGCGGCGCTGGCGGCCCGCGCGGCGGCGAGCAGCGGCAGGTCCTCGGCGGGGCGGGCCGGCCGCCACAGCAGGGTGGTCGGGCTGGCCGGTGGCCGCTCGTCGGCGACGGTGTAGAGGTTCCCGGCCGCCGCGGCCCGCCCGAGGCCGTGCTCGATCACACCGGCCAGGGCGGCGGCGGCGGGCAGCCAGTCGACGAGGGTGTCCTGGAGCTGCCGTTCCGGGTGGTTGCCGACCTCGGGTGGCGCCCCCCGGGTCGGCTGCTTGCCGGTGGGAGCCGTGGGGGCGCGTGGGGGCGCGGGGTGGCGGGGGTGTGCGGGTGGCTGGGTGAGGTGGCGGTGGATGTCGCCGGCGAGGATGAGCACCGGCAGGTCGGGTTCCCCCAGGGTCGCCACCCCGCCGCGCAGGCCCCGGTACAGCGGGCCGGTCGGTGCGAGCTGCTCGACGGCCACGCCGGGTAGGACGCGGGCGGCCAGGGTGTGCCCGGCGGACAGCACCCGCACCGCGGCCCGGACTTCGGCCAGGGTGAGGTCGGGGCCGCGGCGCTCGAGCAGCCCGGCGAGGTGCCGGGTGGCGTTGGGCACGTCTGGCAGGCCTGACACCGGGCGGGCGTGCGGCCGGCTGGGCAGCGCGCCGCGCAGGTCCACTTGCACTCCGGGGCTGCCCGCGGGGGGGCCGTGCGCTGCGAGGTGCCGGGCCAGGTCGCGGGCGGCGGCGCGCAGGTGATGGCGCGGACCGGACAGGGCGCTGTGCGGGTGCCCGGGTTGTGCGGGCAGCGCGGCGGCCAGGTCGGCGTCGAGGACCGGCAGCGCCGCGCATAGGTGCGCCAGGGTCCGGGCGGCGGCCGGGAGCCCGGCGGCGGGAAGCCAGCCGGGGTGCCGTTCCAGTGTGGCCGCTGCGACCGCGGCGTCCCGCCAGGCCGCGGTCCTGGGCGTCGGTGGTGCCGCCAGGGCCCGTGGCAGCGGCAGCGGGGTCGCGGTGGAAAGGGGCACCGCGTCCAGGGCGGCGCGGAGCCCGGTGATGAGCGTGGCGCGGGCGGCGGAAGGACCCACCACCCGGCTGGTGTTCGCGGTCGTCTCGGCTTGGGCGGCTGCTTGGCGCAGCGCGACCACGACGGCGCCGCGGCAGGCCAGGGCGACGGCGGGTTCCCGGCCGCGCAGCATCCGCGGGGGCGGGACGCGGGCGAGCAGGCGGGCGAGGGCCTGGACCAGCCGGGCGGTGTCGTCGTCGCGGCTCACCACGGCCGGGGGTCCGTCCCGTCGACGCCGAGCAGGTCGTCCAGCGCGGTGGTGAGGTCGCGGCCGGCCCACCCCAGGGCCATCGCCTCCACCGGGTCCGGCGCGGAGGCGATCGCTGCGACGAAGTGGTCCCGGACCTCGGCCAGCACGCCGGCGAGGTTCTCGGTGTGGCCGTCGGTGAAGACCGCCAGGGCCGGGAGCTGGCGCGGGTCGGCCAGGGTGTCCACCGCGGTGTCGATGGCGTGCAGCACCCGCAGGGGGGTGCTGTGGGCATGCCGGTCGGCGGTGGCGCGCAGCAGGGCCAGGTCGTGCTCGCGGCTGCTGCCGGGAGGGCTGGTCATCGTGGTGTCTCCTCAGCGGGAAGGGGTGGGGCGGGGTGTCAGCCCGCCAGGTGCCAGCCCGTCAGGTGCCGGTGGACTGCCGGCCCGCGTGGGCGGTGCGGGGCTGGTGCTCGGCCGAGCGTGTCCGTGCCGGGGTCGGTCCGGGCCGGTGCGGCCGCGACCGGTGGACAGGGGTTGCCTCGCCCCTGGGCACTGTGGATGGGCGATCGCTGCCATGCCGCCGGGCGGCTGGCACGTGGGGCGGTCCGGGGGCTGGGCGGTCCGGGGGGGTGCGGTCCGGTCACGGTGTGCGGCTGTCAAGGCGGAACAGCTGGTGCCGGTCCCGGCTGGCGGCGGGGTCGGTGTGCGCGGCGTGCCGGCTCGCGGCCGGCCAGTCCTGGTGCCGGCCGGCCCGGCAGGTGCTGTCCCCGAGGCGTTCGAACATCCGGGAGCTGAACGCGGGCAGCGCGTAGCGCTGCCAGTCCTCCAGCAGCTGCGGGTCCAGGGTGGTCTGGGCCTGCCAGCGCAGCACCGCCAGCAGCGGCAGCTCCCGGGCGATGTGGGGGTGCCGGGGCCAGCACAGCGGGATCATCTGCTGGGGCCGCCAGCCGTGCTCCCGGTTCAGCCACACCACGACCAGCTCGCACCAGCACCACAGGTCCGCGCGCAGGACCTCATCAGAGCAGGTGCCCGGGTCCCACGGCAGCTGCGGCGCCCCGGTACCGGCCAGCGCGGCCTGCTCCTGCGCACTGCCCCGGGTCAGCACCGCGACGACCCGGAGCGCGTCCTCCACCGTGGCCGGCGGTGCCGGGAACGGCAGCACGATCACCACGACCACTCCCCCACCGGCTGGGCGGCACCGGCGGCGCCACCCGGCCCGGCACCGCCCCCTGCGTAACCCCCGACGGCGCCTGCTGCCGCTGGGTCGTGCCGGGTTTCGCTGGGCGCGGCGTCCGCCGCCGGGTGGTCCGCGTCCTGGCCGGGTGCGGTCAGGGCATGGGCCCGGGCGTAGCCGAGGGCGGCCGCGGTCCGCGCGCAGGGGTCCGGGGTGGCCGCCCGGGCGGCCCCGACAGCGGCGCGGGCCGCGGCCAGCTCGGCCTGCAGGCGGCCCCCGTCGGCGCCGTCGAGGCAGCGCCGGAGCCTGACCACCATCGGCGGGGCGTTGCCGGCGACGACCAGGGCGTGCTTGTCCGGGATCCGCCGGATGTCCCCGGGGCGCAGGACTTTCACGTCCTCGCCGGAGCGGCTGGTGCCGGTGCCGCCGGGTCCGTCGCTGTAGGTGGAGCGGGACACCCGCACGACGTCCACCAGGTCCGAGAGCTCCTGGTAGAAGCGGATGTCCTTCCCGCCGCCGAAGACCACCAGGTTGTTCGTCAACCCGAACAGGCTCCGGGCCTCGTCCTCTCCGTAGCACACGACCATCTGCTTCCAGGTCTGACAGGCGTAGATGAAACTAAGCCCGAGCGCCCGTTCGTTGGCCATCCGGACCCGCAGCGTGGGTAGCGGGGTGGTGGACGGCAGCTCGTCCAGGCAGGCCAGGAAGCACGGGGTCAGCCGCCCGTTCGGGCTGGTGGTCGCCAGCGCGAGCGCGGTGTCCAGCACCTGCTCGGCGACCGCGGTCATCAGCGGTGCCGCCGAGGCGTAGGGGTCTTCCCGGCCGAGCAGGTAGATCGTCCCCCGGGCGGCGATCAGCCCGGCGATGTCGGTGGCCGGCCGGCCGGGCGTGGGCATGCAGCGGCTGCGGATCTCGGGTTGGAAGAACAGGCCCATCGCCTGCTGCACGGTGGTCACGGTGTTGCCGACGGTGTCGGCGCTGCCGTGCAGCGCACCGGAGAGCAGCCCGTCCCAGAACCGGGCGGCGTGGCCGTGCTGGCGCAGGATCTCCGCTGGCTGCTCCGCGGCCACGGGGTTCGCCACCCACTCCAGGACGTGCTCCAGGGTCCGGCCGGTCAGCGCCGCGGCGTGCAGGACCCCTGCAGCACCTTCGCGGTCTCCGCGGCGTAGAACCTGGCCGCGCCGTCCTGCCGGCCACCGGACACCGCGCCGGTGACGGTCCCGGCGGCGAAGGCCTTCGCGCGCCGCTCCGCGACCTTGGGGTCCACGCACCCGGCGACCGGGTCCCACACGAACTCGGGCAGCCCGGGGGCCGCCCCGAACGGGTCGAGCACCGCGACCGGCCGTCCCCTGTGGGAGC
>JAABUX010001291.1_pt1 | contig 38259 bp, 33 predicted proteins | sample 5561851 | NCBI WGS metagenome assembly JAABUX01 (sample SAMN10711883, study PRJNA513361) | rock metagenome | isolation source: Antarctica rocks | place: Antarctica: Victoria Land, Richard Nunatak red sandstone | collected 2016-01-03 | reverse complement strand
TGAGATAGCTGAACATGTGCCCCGTCTGACGATCCGTCCCGCGCATCAATCTCACCCTGGCTGGTCAGTGCGGGGGTAACGGAATCAAATCGGAACCGAGCCGGGCAAGGGGTTTTTCCGCATCCTGTTAGAGCCGCCGCATCGGCAGCGTCCATGCGAGCACCATCGCTACCGCGCTGAACCCGGCGATGGTCAGGAACGCGGCGCGGAACGCTCCCACAATATCGAGCGCCAGCATCTGGCGCATCTCCGCCGTCGCATGGGCCAGCACCGCCAGGCCGCGCTCGACGACCTCGGCAAACAGGTCCGCCGCCCGGCTGTCCTGCGCCGCAAGCGAGGCGAACAATACCGCCCCGATCGCCGCCGTCCCCAGCGCCGCCCCGATCGAGCGGGTGAACTGCACCGAGGCCGACGCCGCGCCCAGATTTTTCGGCCCTGCCGCGATCTGCACCGTCAATTGCACGACCGGCATCGTCGTTCCCGTCGCCAGCGAGATCACCAGGAACAGCAGCGGCAGCCAATCGAGCGGGATCCGCGGCCCGAACACCGCCAGCGTGACCCATCCCGCCGCCACGACCACTTGGCCGATCGAGGGGAAGAGCGCCGTCCGCCCGGTCTGGACCATCAACCGCCCGGTCGCCATCGCGCCCATGGCCACGCCCGCCGTTAACGGCAGCATCAGCATGCCGACCCGCGCCGGGTCCGCGCCGCGCACGACTTGCAGATAGATCGGCATGAAGGTGATGCCGCCGACCAGCATCGCCCCGAGGCAGGCCGCCATCGCGTCCGCTCGCCAGATCGAGCCGTCGCGCAACACCTTGACCGGGATCAAGGGCGACGCCGCCCGCCGCTCCTGCCGAAACAGCAGCCACACCGACAGCACCGACACCGCCACCAGCCCGGCCACCAACGGCATCGCCCCGGCCGACAGCCGCTGCACCCGCTCCAGCGCCAGCAACAGCGGCACCACGAACCCGGTCAGCAGCGCGACCCCCAACCAATCGAACCGGAACGCGCCGCCGGACCGCGGGCGTGCCGGCAGCCGCAGCGCCAGCACAAACGCGAGCGCGCCCAGCGGCATGTTGACCAGGAACACCGATTCCCAGCCGAAATGCAGCGTCAGCCATCCGCCCGCGACCGGGCCGAAGGTGGACGAGACCATGAAGGTGCCGGCCATGTAGCCCTGGTAGCGCGGGCGCTCCCGCGGCGGCACGATCTCGCCGACGAGCGCCTGCGACAGCGTCATCAGCCCGCCGCCGCCCACGCCCTGCAACACGCGCGCCGCGATCAGCGCCAGCATCGTCGGCGCCACCGCGCACAGCACGCTCGCGCCCAGGAACACGGCCAGCGCCACGAACAGCAGCTTCTTGCGCCCGAACACGTCGCCGAGCTTGCCGTAGACCGGTGCCGCGATCGTCGTCGCCATCAGGTAGGCGACCACCACCCACGAGATCCGCTCCACGTCGCCCAGCGACCCGGCGATGTTGGGTAGCGCCGTCGCCACGATCGTCTGGTCCACCGAGGCGAGGAACATCGGTAGGCAGATGCTGGGGAACACCTTGAAGAACTGCGCCCGCGTGGCGCCGAGATCAGGCTCGGCCGCGGCAGAAGCGGCAGAAGAGGGGGGCATGGCGGCGTCCGGCACTGGAACGCCAAGCTAGCAAACTCTGCCGTGTTGACCAGCGCAGGCAGGCTGTAGGCGCCATACCCGCCTAACACCGCGTCAGACGCTGGCGTCGCGCCCCATGGCCAAGAACTTCTCGCGCCGCTGCGCGCGGATCGCGGCCGGATCCAGCGTCAGCATCGGGGCCAGCGCCGTCCAGATCGCCTCGCCGACGCGCGCGATCGTTTCCGGCGGCATCCGGTGCGCGCCGCCGAGCGGCTCGGGCACCACGGCGTCCACCAGCCCGAACGCCAGCAGGTCGGACGCGGTCAGCTTCAGCGCCTCGGCGGCCTCCGGCGCCTGGGCCGCGTCGCGCCACAGGATGCTCGCGCAGCCCTCGGGCGAGATCACCGAATAGACCGCGTGCTCGAGCATCAACACCCGGTCGGCCGCCGCCAGCGCGATCGCGCCGCCCGAGCCACCCTCGCCGATCACGGTGGCCACGACCGGCACCGGCGCCTCCAGCATCGCCTCAATCGAGCGCGCGATCGCCTCGGCCTGGCCGCGCGCCTCGGCGTCGATCCCCGGGAACGCGCCGGCCGTGTCCACGAAGGTCAGCAGCGGCAGCCGGAACCGGCCCGCCAACTCGATCAGCCGCCGCGCCTTGCGGTAGCCCTCGGGCCGGGCCATGCCGAAGTTGCGATGCACTCGGGTTTCGGTGTCCGACCCGCGCTCGGTGCCCAGCACCATGACCGAGTGGCCGTGAAACCACCCGAGGCCGCCCACGATCGCGGCGTCGTCGGCGAAGGCGCGGTCGCCGGCCAAGGGCGTGAACTCGCCGATCAGCGTCTCGATGTAGGCCAGCGCGTGCGGCCGATCGGGATGCCGGGCGACCTGCGTCTTCTGCCACGGCGTCAGCTTGGCGTAGGTCGCCCGCAACTGCTCCTCGGTCTTTTCCTCGAGCAGGCGCACTTCGTGGTCGATGTTGACGCCGCCGGGCTCCTGGATCTGGCGCAGCTCCTCGATCTTGAGCTCCAACTCCGCCAGCGATCGCTCGAAATCCAGGAAGTGACGCATGCCGCCCCTTACTCTGCCCGGCGTTGCTGGGATAGGGGACCCCGCCGCTGCTGGGATAAGGGATGGTGAAGGGCGACGAGTTCGGCCAGGCGCTCGGTGAGCACGTGGGTGTAGAGCTGGGTGGTCGCGATGTCGGCGTGGCCGAGCAGGATCTGCAGGCTGCGCAGATCGGCGCCGCGGGCGAGCATGTGGCTGGCGAAGCTGTGCCGCAGCACGTGCGGGCTGACGCGCGCCGGGTCGAGCCCGGCTTCGAGCGCGACCTGCTTGATGATCAGCGCCAGGCCCTGACGCGTCATCGCCTTTGTTTGGGCGCGGCCGTTCTGGCGGCCGGCGAACAGATACCGGCCCGGCCGCGCCGCAATCACCGCGGCCACCGCCTCGCGCGCGCCTCGCGACAGCAGCACCATCCGCTCCTTGCCGCCCTTGCCGCGCACGATCAGCGTCGTCGCGCCGGCCGCGAACGCCGTCTGCTGCAGGCCAAGCAGCTCCGATACCCGCAGCCCGGTCGCATACAGCACCTCCAGCGCCGCCAGCGGCAACGGCCCGCGCGCCGCCGCCGCCGCGAGCAGCGCCGTCACTTCCGCCTCGCTGAGGTATTTCGGCAGCGCCGGCCAGATTCGCGGCCCATCGATCAGCAGGCTCGGATCGTCGTTCCGAACGCCCTCGCGGCACAGGAACTTGCAGAACCCGCGCAACGACGAGATCCGCCGCGCCGTCGTCCGCGCCGCGACCACGCCGTGCAGCGAGCGCACATAGGCGCCGAGCGTCTCGGCCGAAGCCGCTTCCGGGCTCTGGCCCTGCATGGCGGCGAAGGCTTCGAACTCACGCAGGTCCGCGGCATAGGCCAGCCGGGTGTTGCGGGCCGCCCCGCGCTCGGCCGCCTGCATCTCCAGATAGGACTCGATGAACCGGTTCAGGGCGCTTCCTCGATCACCGCGCCGGCGCGAACTTGTCGTTCGGCAGCACGTGTTGGACCTGCTCGACGCGGGGCGACGGCGGAAAAGCGCCCAACACCAGCGCGACGGCGCCCACGATCAGCAGCACCCCGCAGAGCGCCATCAGCATAAATCGACCCATGAGCTTCCTTAGGGTGTCCTTGGCCCGGAACGGGACGCATGTGCTACCGTTCGCCACCATGACGCGCAACATCGCCGCCGCCGCGGCCGTGACGAAACCCGAACTCGTCGACCCCGGCGTGCTCCCGCCCGAACCGCTGCCGGCGCTGGCCGGCCGGTCGGTCGTGCTCGTGGGTTTGATGGGCGCGGGCAAGACCAGCATCGGCCGTCGCCTGGCCGCTCGCCTCGGCCTGCCGTTCCGCGATGCCGACGCCGAGATCGAGCTGGCGGCCGGCCGTACCATCCCCGAGCTGTTCGCCCGCTACGGCGAGCCCGAATTCCGCGACGGCGAGCGGCGGGTCATTCGGCGGCTGCTGGCGGCCGAGCCGCTCGTGCTGGCGACCGGTGGCGGCGCGTTCATGGACCAGGCGACCCGGCGCGCGGTCCGCGACTCCGCCGTCTCGATCTGGTTGCGCTGCTCGTTGTCGACGCTGGTCCGCCGCGTCGCCTCGCGCAGCAACCGCCCGCTGCTCGCCAACGGCGACCCGGCCGAGATCCTCGCCACGCTGATCGAGCAGCGCCACCCGATCTATGCGGAGTCCGACCTCATCGTCGATTGCGGCGAGGAGCCGCCCGACATGACCACGGCCAAGGTCCTGCACGCGCTCGAGCACTGGCAGCGCCCGCGCCGGCTGCCGGTGGCGCTCTCGACGTCGTCCTACGACGTGGTGATCGGCGCCGGGCTGCTGGCCCGCGCGGGCGCGCATCTGGCTGACACGCTGCCGCAGAAGCGCGTCGTCATCGTCACCGACGAGACTGTGGCAGCACTCCATCTCCCGGCGCTGCAGGCCGGGCTCGACCAGACCGGGATCAGCTATCGCACCCTCGTCGTGCCGCCGGGCGAAGCGTCCAAGAGCGTCGAATCCTATGTCGACCTGGTCGATCGCGTGCTCGATGCCGAGGTCGAACGGCGCACGACGATCCTGGCGCTCGGCGGCGGCGTGGTCGGCGATCTGGCCGGGTTCGCTGCCGCGACGACGTTGCGCGGCCTGCCGTTCGTCCAGCTCCCGACCACGCTGCTCTCCCAGGTCGACAGCAGCGTCGGCGGCAAGACCGGGATCAACACGCGGCACGGCAAAAACCTGCTCGGCGCCTTCCACCAGCCCCGCCTGGTGCTGGCCGACACCGACACGCTGGCCACGCTGCCGCTGCGCGAATTGCGCGCGGGCTATGCCGAGATCGCCAAGGCCGGGCTGATCGGCGACGAGATCTTCTTCCGCTGGTGCGAGGCCCATGCCGAGGCGCTGCTCGCGGGCGATCGCGACGCCCAGGCCGAGGCCATTCTGCGGGCTTGCGCCTTCAAGGCGGCCGTTGTCGGCGATGACGAGCGCGAAGAATGCCCCAGCGGCGGCCGCGCACTCCTCAATCTAGGTCACACGTTCGGCCACGCGCTTGAGGCGGAATACGGCTATGGCGGCGGGATCCTGCATGGCGAGGCGGTCGCGGTCGGCCTTGGCCTCGCCTTCCGCCTGTCCGCCCGCCTCGGCCTGTGCGACCCGGCCGACGCCGCCCGCGTCGGCGACCATCTCGAACGCGCCGGGCTGCCGACCGGGCTAAACGTGCTCAACCACCGCTTCTCCGCCGCCAAGCTGATCGCGAACATGCGGCGCGACAAGAAGATGCGCGACGGCACGCTGCACTTCGTCCTGGCGCGCGGGATCGGCAACGCGTTCACGACCGGCGACGTCCCGCAATCCGAGGTCGAGGCGCTGCTCTGGGCCGAAGGAGCGGAGCCGTAATCTCCGTCATCGCGAAAACCGCCGCAGCGCCACCAACGCCCAAACCGCCTCCACCATCCCGAACGGCCAAGCCCCCTGCAGGAAGCCATACGCCGACCCGAGGGCGCAGGCGCCTGCGAACCCCAGCACGAACCATCGGCTTCGGTGCTCCATCGTGTAGCAAACCAGCATCGCCGTCACCGCGAACAAACCAAATGCCGTCAGACCGTCCACTCATCCCCCACCACTCAGCCACCAAACGATGAGCTTGGCCCGCTACCCATGGGCAAGTTGCACCAGATGGGCCAGACGCGACACCGCGGCGTAGAGCAGCGCCTCGTCCCAATGGTTGATGCCGCCGCGGCCGGCAGGCTCGCGCAGCGCGAGCGCGAACGTCAGACAGACCAGGCTTCCCGCCGCCCCGAACCCGGTCAGCAGGTTCAGAGTCAACTCGAGCGGCCGCGTTCCCGACGACATGGCAGCGATCGCCAGCAGCATCACGCCGCCGAGCCGCAATCCGATCCGCGTGAGCGACCGGCGCGAAACGTCGTCGAGCCTGCTGCTCATCGGCTCGCCTGCGATGGTCGCTCATGTGGCCAATCCGCCAGGTTGCATCCCGGACTGTTCCGCACAAGGCAGTGGGTCAGCGAAAACGGCCACACCCGCCCCGCCGAGTTGTTCAAATCCCGCGTCATCGACCGCAGCAGCGGCGAGCCGGCCAGCGCTACTCCCAGCGCCATCCCCACTATCGCCCATGACTCGATCCACCGTGCCGAACCCGACCGATCGAACATTGCCAGGCCCCCCCTTGGAGCCGGCTCGAGTTCTATCCACGGTCCGCATCAAGCTTCGATGCGGATCACCGCCCATCGTCATAAACGCGGCATAAAGGCCGGCGTCACCCGGTCTCAGGCGGCGCGGGATCGCAGGCGATCCATCATCGCCTCGCCCCGGCGGCGAAGCTTACCGATCCGGCCGACGCCGGCCAGCCGCCGATCGAGGAAGGCGAGCGTCTGCTCGTCGGTCTCGCCGTCGTCGCGCAACCAGTAGAGCAGCGTGGCCCCATACACGCCGATCAGGATCGCGCGCTTGGTATACCAACTGAAATCGGCCGAGGTGTCGCCGGCCGCATGCCAGATCGTATCGACCGTGCGGGCCACCGTGCGTGCGGCCAGCGCGGCGTTGCCCGGTAGCGCCAGCACGCCCAAAGCGCGCCGCACCGCCTCCTTGTGCGGCCGCGCCTGCTCGAGCCGCAGCGCGATGACGGCGCGGACGCGGGCGGGCAGGCGCAGGCTCGTCATGTCCTCGGCCGCCGCCGCCTGCTCCATCTGCCGGTCGGCCCAATCGACATAGGCCTCCACCATCTCGGGCGCGCCGCCGGAGAACAGCAGGTCGGCGTCCGGGCCAGCAGCGTCGATCAGCGTACGCATCGTCCAGCCCGACAACGGGACCAGCGGGAGCATGGCGGCGATGGCGGCATCGCGATCGGGGCTGCGTTCGAGTGTGGTCATCGTGCGGCTCCGGACGGTGGGGAAGGCGATGCAACAGCCTGCGCGCGGGCGAGTTCCTCATTGAAGCCGAACAGCCGGAAATCGCTCATGCGCATGGGATATAGGATCCCGTCGAGGTGATCGTATTCATGCTGCACCACGCCCGCATGCAGCCCGGCCGCCGCCACGCTGATCGGCGCCCCGTCCAGATCCACCCCGGTGTAGCGGAGCCGCACCCGGCGCGGCACGGCGGCGCGCAGCCCCGGGATCGAGAGGCAGCCCTCCCAGCGCATCATCATCTCGGTGTCGTAGAACTCGAGTTCCGGATTGATCACGACGGTGTTGCCCTGCTCCACCTCGCCCTCGCCGGGCTGGATCCGGCTGGCTGGCAGACGAAAGACGAACAGCCGCAGCGGCACGTGGACCTGCGGCGCGGCCAAGCCGAGGCCGGAGGCATCCTCCATGGTCTCGATCATGTCCGTGGCCAGGCGCCTGATCTCGGGCGACGTCGGGTCCGCCACCGGCTCGGCATGTTCGAAGAGGACGGGGTGCCCCATGCGGGCGATCTTGAGAATGGCCATGGCGTGCATATTGGGCGATTGGCGCCGGACGGAAAGGCTTTGGCGCCTGATCCGAATCGTGGTATTGGCAGCTCCTCCGCAGCGCATGCTGTTCGGAACCCTTTTTCACGCCGAGCCGGCGCGCAACACTCAGGAGATGTCAGGCCAGTGCAGGTTCTCGTTCGTGACAACAATGTCGATCAGGCGCTGAAGGCGCTCAAGAAGAAAATGCAGCGCGAAGGCGTGTTCCGCGAGATGAAGTTGCGCCGCCACTACGAGAAGCCGTCCGAGCGCCGGGCCCGCGAGGCCGCCGAGGCCGTGCGTCGCGCCCGCAAGATGGAGCGCAAGCGGCTCGAGCGCGAAGGCTTCTAGAACCGTTTTTCCGACCCGGCGACCGGGTCGGATCGAACGACCGGGTCGGATCGAAGATGAGGGAAGGGCGGCTGACGCACATGCGTCGTCGCCCTTTTGGCGTGGTTGCTTATAGCAACAATCGCGGACGCGAAATTGCGTCCGGCTCGCGAAAAAACGACGCCGAACGGGACTTTGTTGCGATGCGCCAAATTCTCGCCCCGATTCCGTCCTAATCGGAGAGGGTTCGATCGGAGTTCAAGCCCCATGCGTATCGCGCAAATCGCCCCGCTGCATGAAGCTGTCCCGCCCAAGCTCTATGGCGGCACGGAGCGGGTGGTTTCGTTTCTCACCGAGGAGTTGGTCGCACTCGGTCACAACGTGACGCTGTTCGCCTCCGGCGACTCTGTCACTTCGGCAACGCTCGAGCCGATCTGGCCTCGCGCGCTGCGCCTCGACCCGGCTATCCGCGACCCGATCGCGCCGCACATGCTCCTGATGGAAGCCGCCCGCCGTAAGGCCGAAGCGTTCGACGTGCTGCATTTCCACATGGACTACTGGTCGTTTAGCACGTTCAGCCGCCAGCGTACGCCGTTCGTGACGACCATGCACGGCCGGCTCGACCTGCCCGAGCTGCAGCCGGTGTTCAACACCTTCCCGCACGTGCCGATCGTGTCGATCTCGGACAGCCAGCGCCGGCCGCTGCCGCAAGCCAACTACGTCCGCACCGTGCACCACGGCATTCCCGAGAAGCTGCTAACGCCGCAGGACAAAAAGCCAGAGTATCTGGCGTTCCTCGGCCGGATCGCGCCCGAGAAGGGGCCCGACAAGGCGATTCGGATCGCGCGCGCGGCGGGCATCCCGCTCAAGATGGCGGCCAAGGTGGACCGGGTCGACCAGGTGTATTTCGACGCCGTGATCCGCCCGATGCTGGCCGAAGGCGGCGCCGAGATGATCGGCGAGATCAACGACGCGCAGAAGCCGGACTTCCTGTCGGGCGCGGTCGGCTTATTGATGCCGATCGACTGGCCGGAGCCGTTCGGCCTGGTCATGATCGAGGCGATGGCGTGCGGCACCCCGGTGATCGCGTTCAATCGTGGGTCGGTGCCGGAGATCGTGGAGCCGGGGCTGACCGGGTTCATCGTCAAGGACGAGATGGGCGCGATCGGGGCGGCGCAACGGCTCGACACGCTGCCGCGCGAAAAAGTCCGGCGGCGGTTCGAGGAGCGGTTCACGGCCAAGCGGATGGCCGAGGACTACCTCGACATTTATCGTAGCCTGGCCGGCGAGCATCGTTCGGTGCTGCGCGCGGTGGTGGCGTAAGGGCAGGGTTCCACCCTGCACCCGGAAGGGGACGGTTGTCCTCTTCACCCCCGAAATCCGGCGATGTCTCGTGCGGAACTTGCGGTTTGATGTTACCTTGTGAGGTATCCAGTCGCGCGTGGGCGGTTCCGTGGACATCATCAAAGACATTCAGCCAATGACGATTTTTCGCAACCACTCGGCGGAGATCATGCAGCACCTCAAGACCACGCAGCGGCCGATGGTGTTGACGGTCCACGGCAAGGCGGCGGCGGCGGTGCAAGACGCCGAGGCCTATCAGCGGCTGCTGGACCTGGCCGCACGGGCAAGTGCCGTTGAAGGAATCCGGCAAGGGCTTGAGAACGGCGATAGCCGCCCGGCTCGGGCGGTTTTTGAAGAGATACGCGCCGAGTATGGCATACCGCGTTGACCTGACGCCGCGTGCAGCCCGAGATCTTCGACAGATTTACCGCAGCATCAACGCCAGCGACAGTGGCCAGGCCCGAGTCTGGTTCAATGGGCTCGAGAGGCTGATCTCGAGCCTTGATGAACATCCGGCGCTTCGGAACAGGAAGGCGTGTCGAAATGACTTGGTTTCCGCAACTTCTGCTTACCATCATTGCTGCCTGCGGTGTCTGGATTGCCGCGCAGCAGATGCTTATCGCCAGACAGAAGCTCAACCACGACCTCTTTGATCGTCGCTTCGCAGTCTATGTCGCCATGCAGAGATATATGGTGGCTTGCCTCAACAGCATCGGCGGCCAGATTGGCGAGCAGCAACCTTTCCTGGAAGCCCGGCGGATTGCTCCGTTTCTGTTCGACAAGCCGATCAATGAGTTCTTGGTGCAAGTAGGACGTCACAGCGCAACTATTGAGATATTCGGGCGCCGCAAGGACTCAGTGCATTTGGTAGAACATAATACCATGATGACTGACTTCCATGCCGCGCAACAATGGCTCCTAGCAGAGCTGCAAGGTAGTGCCGAACGTTTCTATCCAAGCCTCAATCTGGCAAATATAAATCCGTTCTCCCTGAAAGAAATAATCCCCGTCCCGGGGATTGATGCAATTGTAAAGCGCTTGTCACAGGACGATCAACACTACTAAAATTAAACAACGGCCCGGTCTTCACCGGGCCGTTGTCGTTTAGTGATTGAGGGCCTTGACGATTTCCTCGGTCATCTTCTTGGCATCACCGAACAGCATCATCGTGTTCGGGCGAAAGAACAGCTCGTTGTCCACGCCGGCATAGCCCGAGGCCATCGAGCGCTTGATGAACAGCACCGTCTTGGCCTTCTCGACGTCGAGGATCGGCATGCCGTAGATGGTCGATTTCGGGTCCGTCTTGGCGGCCGGGTTGGTGACGTCGTTGGCGCCGATAACGTAGGCAACGTCGGCGGTGCTGAAATCGTTGTTGATCTCTTCCAGCTCGAAGACTTCGTCGTAGGGCACGTTGGCTTCGGCGAGCAGGACGTTCATGTGGCCGGGCATGCGACCGGCGACGGGGTGGATGGCGTATTTCACCTCGACGCCTTCCTTCTTGAGCGTGTCGGCCATCTCGCGGAGCGCGTGCTGGGCTTGTGCGACGGCCATGCCGTAGCCGGGCACGATGATGACCTTGGACGCGTTCTTCATGATGAAGGCGGCGTCCTCGGCATTGCCCGAGCGCACGGTCCGGTCGGACGCGCCTGCGGGCCCCGCGGCGGCGCCGGAATCGGTGCCCCAGCCGCCCAGCAACACGTTGAGAATGCTGCGGTTCATGCCCTTGCACATGATGTACGACAGGATCGCGCCCGACGCACCGACCAGCGCGCCGGTGACGATGAGCGCCAGATTCTGGATCGTGAACCCGATGCCGCAGGCCGCCCAGCCGGAGTAGCTGTTCAGCATCGAGACGACGACCGGCATGTCCGCGCCGCCGATCGGCAGGATCAGCAGGAAGCCGAGCGCCAGCGACAGCAGGGCGATGATCCAGAACACGAACTGGCTGCCGCCCGAGACGAACACGACAATCAGCACGACGAGCAGGATCGCCAGGCCCAGATTGAGCCAGTGCTGCCCTTTGAACAGCAGCGGCGCGCCCTTCATGATGCCTTGCAGCTTGGCGAACGCGATCAGCGAACCGGCGAACGTGATCGCGCCGATCGCCAACCCGATCGACATTTCCAAGAGCGACTGCGCATGGATATGCCCGGGCACGCCGATGTTGAACGCCTCCGGCGCGTTCAGCGCGGCGGCGGCCACGAAGACCGCGGCCAAACCGACCAGCGAATGGAACGCGGCGACGAGCTGCGGCAGCGCCGTCATCTGAATCCGGTTAGCGACCACGGCACCCGCAGCGCCGCCGATCCCGATCGCCACCAGGATCAGCATGAATCCGGTGCCCGACATCCCGTGCTGCAGCAGCGTCGCGATGATCGCGATCGCCATCCCGGTCATGCCGAAGATGTTGCCCTGGCGCGACGTGACCGGGCTCGAAAGCCCCCGCAGCGCGAGGATGAACAGGACCGCGGCGACGAGGTAGATGAGAGAGGTCAGCGAGGCGCTCACTTCTTGTTCACCTTCTTGTTGGCCTGGAACATGCTGAGCATTCGCCGCGTGACCAGGAAGCCGCCGAAGATGTTCACGCTGGCCAGCATCACGGCGAGGAAGCCGAACGTCATCGCCCAGGCGTCGTGCGACAGGCCGACCGCCAGGATCGCGCCGACGACGATCACCGAGGAGATCGCGTTGGTGACGGCCATCAGCGGCGAATGCAGCGCCGGGGTGACGTTCCAGACCACGTAGTAGCCGACGAAGCAGGCCATCAGGAAGATGGCGAGCAGGTAGATGAACGGCGCCACCACGGTCGCCACCGGCTCGACGGCGGAGTTGGCGTAGGCGCCCATCGCCTGGAGCTGGTCGGCCAGGGCGCGCGCCTGGCCGGAGATGCGGAGCGCCTCGTCCGCGAGAGAATAGGGGTCCATGGGATCTCCGTTACGCGGCTTGCGCGGGCTGGAATTGGGCGTGCACGACCTGGCCCGCGCGGGTGAGCATGACGCCGCGGACGATCTCGTCGGTCTCGGGCAGGTTGGGCTTGTGGCCCTCCTTGTCCCAGAAAGTGGTCAGGAAGGTCAGCAGGTTGCGGGCGTAGAGATTGCTCGCGGCGACCGAGATGCGGCCAGGCCAGTTGCGGTAGCCGAGCACGCGCACGCCGTTGGGCGTCGTGACCGCCTCGCCGGGCACGGTGGCCGCGCAGTTGCCGCCGGTGTCGGACGCGAGGTCGACGACGACGCTGCCGGGCTTCATGGCGTCCACCATCGGCTGGGTCACGATCACCGGGGCGCGTCGGCCCTGCACGAGGGCGGTGCAGATGATGATGTCGTTCTTGGCGATGGTCGTCGTCATCAGCTCGGCCTGCTTTTGGCGGAAGGCGTCGCTCATCTCCTTGGCGTAGGCGCCGGTCTGGCCCTTGGTCTCGTCGTCCTCGACGCCGACGAAGGCAGCACCGAGCGACTTGATCTCCTCCTTGGCCGCCGGCCGCACGTCGGTCGCCGACACGATCGCGCCCAAGCGCCGCGCCGTCGCGATCGCCTGCAACCCGGCCACGCCCGCGCCGATCACGAACACCCGCGCCGGCGGCACCGTGCCGGCGGCGGTCATCATCATCGGAAAGCCGCGCTCGAACGCGAACGCGCCCTCGATCACGGCGCGGTAGCCGGCCAGGTTGGCCTGGCTGCTGAGCACGTCCATGCTCTGCGCGCGCGTGATGCGCGGCAGCAGTTCGAGCGCGGCCACGTCGATCCCGGCGCCGGCCAGTTGGCCGACGAGCTCGTTGTTGCCGTGCGCGTAGGCCTGGCAGACGACCAGCGTGCCACGCTGGATGTGGCCGCGGATCTCGGGATCGGGCAGCTGGACGGCGAGCACGATCGCGGCGTCGGCGAGCAGAGCGGCCGGGTCGGCGGCGATCTCCGCTCCGGCGGCGCGGAACTCCTCGTCCGAGATCGACGCCCCGGCACCCGCGCCCGCTTCGACCGCGACGGTCGCGCCGAGAGCCAGATATTTCTTCACCGTCTCCGGCGTCGCTGCGACCCGCGTTTCCGCCGCCGCGCGTTCCTTGAGCACCGCAAGGCGCATGCGTCGTTCCCTTCCAGAATTGCGGGTAAAATGCGACGGGGCATTGCCAAAGCGCAAGGGGCCGCGCCGCGGGCGTGCGAGAGTGGAACGAAGTGGCGGTTCCGGCGTAAGACACCCCGGAACGGAGTGCGCCATGCAAGAAGACGATCTTCGCGAATCGAGCAACGTCGAAGACCGGCGCGGCGGCATCGGTGGCGTCGGCGCCGGCGGGCTCGGCATCGGCGCGATCGTGGTGCTCACCCTGATTGGCTGGGCGACCGGCATCAACCCGGCCGTCCTCATCGGCGGCGCCGAGCAGGTCCAGCAGCAAGTCGCCCCCCAACAGCAGCAGGCCCAACAGCAGCAGCAGGCCCAACCCGCAAACCCGCAAGCGGCGCAGAACGACCCGACCACCGTCCTCGTCAAGCGTATCCTCGGCGAGACCGAGGACGTTTGGTCGCAGCAGCTCCCGGCAGAGACCGGCAAGCAATATCAGGCGCCGATCCTGGTGCTGTTCTCCGGCGCGACACAGTCCGGTTGTGGCACGGCGCAGTCCTCGATGGGCCCGTTCTACTGCCCACAAGACCGCAAGCTGTATCTCGACACCGCGTTCTTCGACGACATGAAGTCCAAACTCGGCGGCGGCGGCGATTTCGCCTATGCCTACGTGATTTCGCACGAGGTCGGGCATCACGTGCAGAATCTGATTGGCCTGCTGCCCAAGGTGCAGCAAGCCGAGCAGCAGGCCGACAAGACCCAGGCCAACGACCTTTCGGTGCGTACCGAGCTGATGGCCGATTGCCTCGCCGGTGCCTGGGCCAATCACATGAACCAGCGCCACCATAATCTCGCCGAAGCAGACCTCCAGCAGGCGATGCGGACCGCGACCGCGATCGGCGACGACCGGTTGCAGCGCGCGTCGGGCCGCGCCGTCGTGCCCGACAGCTTCACGCATGGCAGCTCGCAGCAGCGCGTGCAGTGGCTCTCGACCGGCTTCAAGACCGGCACCATCTCCGGTTGCAACACGTTCCAAGCGCAAAACTGAGGGCTTCGTCTGCAGCCGCGACCAGTTTACGGTCGCGCTATGCCGCAGCACAGCATTCTCGACACCGCCGAAGGCCTCCGGATTCAAGCGGCGCAGCGAGGCGAGGGGTGGCGGCGCTGGGGGCCTTATCTCAGCGAGCGGCAATGGGGCACCGTCCGGGAGGATTATAGCGCCAACGGCGAGGCTTGGGGCTATCTCACGCACGAGCAGGCGCGCAGCCGGGCTTATCGTTGGGGCGAAGACGGGATTGCCGGCTGGGGCGATGAGCGGCAGCGCTGGTGCCTGTCGCTGGCGCTGTGGAACGAACGCGACCCGTGTTTGAAGGAGCGGCTGTTCGGTCTGACGAACAGCGAGGGCAATCATGGCGAGGACGTCAAGGAGGTTTATTACTACCTCGACGGGACGCCAACCCATTCGTATATGCGCATGCTTTACAAGTATCCGCAGGCGGAGTTCCCGTATCAGCGCCTGCGCGATGAGAATAAACGGCGCGGGGCGGACCTACCGGAGTTCGAACTGCCGCATACCGGCGTGTTCGACGAGGGCCGGTATTTCGACGTGTTCGTCGAATACGCCAAGGCGGCTCCGGACGATACGTTGATCCAGATCACCGCCGTCAACCGCGGCCCGGCGCGCGCGCCGCTGCATCTGCTGCCGCATCTCTGGGCGCGCAACGGTTGGACCTGGTCGGATATGAAGGAGCGGCCATCCCTCGCGTTCGAGAACGGCGTCGTCGTCGCGCGCTCGCCGCGGCTGGCGGACATGAAGTTCGAGGTCGAGCAGGCGGCGTCCGAATGGTTGTTTTGCGAGAACGAAACCAATGTGCGGCGCCTGTTCGGCAAGGTGGCGCCCGGGCCGTTCAAGGACGGGATCAACGATTGTGTCGTCGGCGGCGACCGCCGGGCCGTGAACCCGGCGCTGCAGGGCACCAAATGCGCCGCCCACTACCGCTTCGACCTCGCCCCCGGCGCCTCGGCCACGATCCGCCTGCGCTTGCGCCCGGTCGATCGCCAGAGCCCGGCGTTCCTCTATTTCGACGACCGGATCGCCCAGCGCCGCGCCGACGCCGACGAGTTCTACGACGCGTTGCAGGCCGAGATCACGAGCCCGGACGCGCGCTTGGTGCAGCGCCAGGCGCTCGCCGGCATGCTGTGGACCAAGCAGGTCTATCTGTTCGACGTGCGCCGCTGGATCGAGGGCGACACCGCCGAGCCGAAGCCGCCCGGCTCGCGCACCCGCAACGCGGACTGGCAGCATCTCAACGCGGCCGAGGTGATGTCCATGCCCGATACATGGGAATACCCATGGTTCGCGGCCTGGGACCTGGCCTTTCATGCCGTCACCTTCGCGCTGATCGACCCGCAATTCGCCAAGAACCAGCTGCTGCTGATCCTGCGCGAATGGTACATGCATCCGAACGGCCAGTTGCCGGCCTACGAGTGGAACTTCAGCGATTCCAATCCGCCGGTGCACGCCTGGGCGGTATGGCGGGTGTATCAGATGGATCGCAAGCTGACCGGCGTCGCCGATCGCGACTTCCTGGAGCGCGCGTTCCACAAGATGCTGCTCAATTTCACCTGGTGGGTGAACCGCAAGGACGCCGACGGGCGCAACGTGTTCCAGGGCGGGTTCCTCGGCCTCGACAATATTGGCGTGTTCGACCGCTCCAAGCCGCTGCCGACCGGCGGCTGGCTCGACCAAGCCGACGGGACCGCGTGGATGGCGATGTACACGCTCAACCTGCTGCGGATCGCGGTCGAACTGGCCGGCCAGAACCACGCCTACGAGGACATGGCGACCAAGTTCTTCGAGCATTTCCTCTACATCGCCGACGCGATGACCCATGTCGGCGGCACCGGCGTCGGCTTGTGGGATGAGGGCGACGGCTTCTTCTACGACGTGCTCCGGCTGCCCGACGGGCACACGGATTCGATGCGCGTGCGCTCGCTCGTCGGCCTCATCCCGATGCTCGCCGTCGAGGTCATCGACCCGGCGCTCATCAACGCGCTGCCCGATTTCGCCGGCCGCCTGCGCTGGTTCCTGCGCAACCGGCCGGACCTGGCCAACCTGATCTCGCGTTGGAGCGAGCCGGGCGTCGGCGAGCGCAGCCTGCTCTCGCTGTTGCGCGGGCACCGGCTGAAGGCGATCCTCGCGCGCATGCTGGACGAGCGCGAGTTCCTGTCCGACCACGGGGTGCGTTCTCTGTCCAAGGCGCACGAGGCGGTCCCGTTCGTGTTCGAGCATGGCGGCGAGAGCTATCGCGTCGCCTACGTGCCCGGCGACGCGCGGACCAAGATGTTCGGCGGCAACTCGAACTGGCGCGGCCCGGTCTGGATGCCGCTCAACGTGCTGCTGGTCGAGGCGCTGCAGCGTTTCCACGTGTATTACGGCAATGAATTCCAGGTCGAATTCCCGGTCGGCTCGGGCAAGACGGTGACGCTGGCCGAGGCCGCGGCCGAGCTGGGTAACCGCCTGGTCAAGCTGTTCCTGCGCGGCGCGGACGGCACCCGCCCCTGCATGGGCCCCGACGTGACCCCGTTCAGCGCCGGGCCCGGCGAGGAAGCCGTCGCCTTCCACGAATATTTCCACGGCGACGACGGTCATGGCCTCGGCGCCTCGCACCAGACCGGCTGGACCGGCGCCGTCGCCCTGCTGATCGACCAGGGCTTCGGTTGGCACCGCGCGGAATCGGCCCATGCCGGCGAGGCGGCGGAAAAGGTCGTGCTGAGCTGATCTCCCGGCCAGCTCGGCCGTTGAGAGCGGCATGATGCAGACCGTTGCCAAGCTCCACGACATCCCGCTCGACCGTGGCCTCGAGGTGGAGGCCGGCGACGAGAAAATCCTGCTGGTCCGCGATGGCGAAGCGGTTCGCGCGCTGGCCGCCAAATGCCCGCACGCCGGCGCGTCCTTGGCCGAAGGCGCCGTGTGCGACGGGCGGATCGTGTGTCCGTGGCACAAGGCGATGTTCCGCGTCTCGGACGGCGGGCTGCTGGAGGCGCCGGCGCTCGAAGGATTGGCGCGCTACGAGGTCCGGATCGATGGCGACGACGTGCTGGTCGGCGCGCGGATGGCAGCGGCGGTGCCGGCGGCAGCGGCCGATGACCGCCGGGTCGTGGTGATCGGCGGCGGGGCGGCCGGCGCGGCGGCCGTGGCGGCGCTGCGCGAGTTCGGGTTAGGCGGCGACATCGCGCTGGTCGGTCGCGAGCCCCGGCCGCCGTACGACCGCACCGCGCTCAGCAAGTTCGTCATGTCGGGCGACATGCCGGCCGACGACGCCCCGGCGCTCCTGCCCGAGGGGTTCTTCAGCGGCCAGCGCGTCACCCGCATCGAAGCCGAAATCGTGGCACTCGACCCGGCCGCCAAGCGGATCGCGCTCGGCGACGGCACCAGCCGAGGCTACGACGTCGCCATCATCGCGACCGGGGCGGCGGCCAAGCGCCCGGACTTGCCGGGGATCGGGCTCGAGGGCGTGCATACGTTGCGTGAGGCGGCGGACGCGGCGGCGATCGTGGCCGGGCTCGACGAGGGGGCGCGGGCGGTGATTCTGGGCGGCAGCTTCATCGGGCTGGAGGTCGCGTCCGGCTTGCGCGAGCGCGGGCTATCGGTGGCGGTGGTGACGCCGGAGCCGGTGCCGTTCGTCAAGCAAATGGGCGAGCAACTCGGCGCGATGTTCAAGGCGCTGCACGAGCGGCATGGCGTCGTGTTCCACGCCGGCACGCAGGCCCGGGCGATCGAGGGCGACGGCCGGGTTCGGCGCGTCGTGCTGGAGGATGGTTCGGCGGTGCCGGCCGACCTGGTGATCGTGGGCGTGGGTGTGGCGCCGCAGACCGGCTTCGCCCGCGGGCTCCGGCGCGAGGAGGATGGTGGGATCGTGGTCGATGCCGGGATGCGGGCGGGGGCGGACGTGTTTGCGGTGGGGGACGTGGCGCGGTTCCCGTTCGGCGGCGCGGCGTCGGTCCGGATCGAGCATTGGCGGGTGGCCCAGCAGCACGCGCGGGTCGCGGCGCGCAATATAGCGGGCGGCGACGCAGCCTATGACGGCGTGCCGTTTTTCTGGACGTATCATTTCGGCAAGCGCTTCGAATATCTCGGCCATCCGCACGAATGGGACGCGGTGGTGGTCGATGGCGACCTCGACCAGCAGCGCTTCGTGGCGTTGATGGTCAAGCAAGGCGAGATTGTCGGCGTGGTCGCGTGCGACCGGGAGCAAGCGACGGCGCGCTTGATCGTGCGCATGCGCAACCCCCTCTCCCTCGAGCACGCGAGAGAGCTTCTAGCCCCCTCTGTCTCCGGGAGCGGGCTTCAGTAGCGGGTCAGGCGGCACGGGCGGTGCGGATGCCGTCGCGTTCGGCGCGGTAACGGCGGCAGGCGGCGCCGAACGCCTCGAAGACGGCGTGGCTGGTCGGGTCGGTGGCCCAGTGCCATTCCGGATGGAACTGAACGCCGAACGCAAAGCCCTTGGCGTCCCTCACGCGCACGCCCTCGACAGTGCCGTCCTCGGCGACCGCCTCGACCTCGAGCCCGGCCGCGATGCGGTCTAGCGCCTGCTCGTGCAGCGAGTTCACCATCGCCGACGAAGCGCCGACGATTTGGGCGAGCTGGCCGGAGAAGCGCACCGTGTGCTTCAGGCGGAACAGATGATCCAACTCGCCCTCGCCGGCGCGGTGGTCGGCGCAGCCATCCACTAGATGCACCTGTTGGTGCAGCGTGCCGCCCAGGGCGACGTTGAGTTCCTGGATGCCGCGGCAGATCGCCAGCAACGGCATGCCGCGCCGCATTGCCTCATGCGCCAGCGGCAGCGTCGTCTCGTCACGCAGCTCGTCGTGCTTGTCGGGGGTGAGGGAGACGTCGGCGCCATAGCGGCCGGGGTGCACATTGCTGGGGCTGCCGGAGAGCACCAGCCCGTCGAGCCGGTCGAGCGCCGGCAGCATGCCCTCGCCGAACGGCGGCAGGAGCATGGGCACGGCGTCGGCCGCCCCGAGCAGCGCACGGCCGTAGCGCGTGGGTGTCGAGTGCTGCGGCTCGCCGTTGATCATTTTCGAGCAGGCAGCGACACCAACGATGACCGACACGGAACAGATCTCCAAGCTTGACGTCACGAATATCATCGATTGCGCCAGCGAGGGCATCAAATCAGGCCGCTGCCGGGGTCGCCTCGTAGCCCTCTTTCTCGATCGCCTCGAGGATCACGTCCTGTGGCGCAGTGTCGTCGGTGACGACCACTTTGCCCTTGTCGAGGTCGACGGCGACCTTCGCCTCCGGATCGACATACTGGATGCTGTCGGTGACGGCGGTGACGCAGTGACTGCAGGTCATCCCTTTGACATCGAAGCTTTGCATGCGGCTCTCCTCGGGGTGGGAATGCGGGTCCGGACTGTCTATCTGGGAGGCGGGAAGGGGATTGCGATGGATGGCGGGGTGGTTTCGACCGATGGCGCGGCGTTGGACGTGCCGATTACCGGAATGAGCTGTGCCGCGTGCGTGCGCCGGGTCGAGAAGGCGGCGGGGGCGGTGGGCGGGGTGGCGTCGGTGTCGGTGAACCTGGCCAGCGAGCGCGCGGCGGTGCGCGTCGGCGCCGGGTTCTCGTTGCCGGCTTTGACGGCGGCGCTGGCGCGGGCCGGATATCCGGTGCGCGAGGCAGCGATCGATCTCGCGATCGGCGGGATGAGCTGCGCGTCGTGCGTCGGACGGGTGGAGCGCGCGCTCGGCCGGGTGCCGGGCGTGCTCGAGGCGACAGTGAATTTGGCCAGCGAGCGGGCGCATGTGCGCGTGGCGGCGGGGGTCGCGGGACCAGGGGCGCTGATCGCGGCGGTCGAGCGGGCCGGATATCGGGCGGCGGCACCGGACGCAGTGGCGCCGGCGGCGGCGTTCCCGACCGAGGTCGCGCTGACGGCGCTGGCCTGCGCGCTCGCGTTGCCGCTGCTCGTGCCGATGCTGCTGATGCCGGCCGGGGTCGACTGGGCGCTGCCGGAGCTGGCGCAGTTCGGCTTGGCCGCGATCGTCCAGTGCCTGTGCGGGGCGCGGTTCTACCGCAGCGCGTGGCGGGCGTTGCGGGCCGGGACGGGCAACATGGACACGCTCGTCGCGCTGGGCACGAGTGCGGCGTTCCTGCTCTCGACGGCGGATTTGTTTGCGCTCGGCGGGCCGATCTATTTCGAGGCTTCGGCGGCGGTGATCGCGCTGGTGCGGCTTGGCAAGTGGCTCGAGGCGCGGGCGCGGCGGGAGGCGGGGGCGGCGATCCGGGCCTTGGCCTCGCTGCGGCCGGAGCGGGCGCGGGTGCGGCGTGACGGCGTCGAGAGCGACATTGCGGTCGAGCAGCTGCACGTCGGCGACCTCGTACTCGTGCGGCCCGGCGAGCGCATTCCCGCCGACGGCCTCGTCCGCAACGGCGAGGGGTCGGTCGATGAGAGCTTGCTGACCGGCGAGAGCCGGCCGGTGCCGAAGCAGCCTGGGGCGCGGGTCGTCGGCGGCAGCTTGAACGGCGAGGCGGCGCTGGCGATCGAAGCGACGGCGCTTGGGGCGGAGAGCACGCTCGACCAGATGGTCCGCCTGGTCGAAGCGGCGCAGGCGGAGAAGCCGCGGTTGCAGCGCCTGGTCGACCGGGTCAGTGCCGTGTTCGTGCCGGTCGTCATCGCGATCGCGCTGGTGACGTTCGTGGGCTGGATGGCGGCGGGCGCGGGATGGGTGGCGGCGATGGTCGATGCGGTGGCGGTGCTCGTGATCGCGTGCCCATGCGCGCTCGGCTTGGCGACGCCGGCGGCGATCATGGCCGGGGCCGGCGTTGCGGCGAAACACGGCATCCTGATCCGGGACCCCGAGGCGCTGGAGCGCGCGCGCTCGATCCGGCTGGTGGTGTTCGACAAGACCGGCACCCTGACCGAGGGCCGACCCGCATTGATCGATCTGGTGCCGGCGCCCGGCGTGGACGAGGCCGAGTTGATCGGCGTGGCGTCGGCTTTGCAGCGGGACAGCGAGCATCCGCTCGCCGGCGCGGTGCTGGCGCGGGCGGGGACGGGGCCGGGGAAGGGGACCGGGACGGCGGCGTCGGTCCGGTCGGTGCCGGGGCGCGGGGTGAGCGGCATCGTGGACGGGGCGCCGGCGATGATCGGCAACCGCGCGATGGTGGAGCGGCTGGACATCGGCGGATTGGCGACCGAGGCGGCGCGGCTCGAGGCGATGGGGCGGACGGTCTCGTTCGTGGCGCGCGAAGAGCGGGTGCTGGGGCTGTTGGGGTTCGGCGACCGCGTCCGGGAAGGGGCGGCGGGTGCGGTGGGCCAATTGCGGGCGGCGGGGCTCGAGGTCGCGATGCTGACCGGCGACAATGCCGGCGCGGCCGCCGCAGTGGCGGCCGCACTCGGGATCGAGACGGTCCATGCGCGGGCGCTGCCGGCAGACAAGGCGGCGGCGGTGACGGCTTGGCGCCGGCGGGGTGGGGTCGCGATGGTCGGCGACGGGGTCAACGACGCTGCTGCCCTGGCCGCCGCGGATATCGGGATCGCGATGGCAGGCAGCACCGACGTCGCCGCCGGGGCAGCGGCGATCACGCTGATGCGTGGCGACCCGGCACTCGTCCCGGCCGCGCTCGACATCGCCGCCCGGACCGAACGACGCATTCGGCAGGGCTTGTTCTGGGCCTTCGCCTACAACGTCATCGGCATCCCGCTGGCCGCGTTCGGGTTGCTCAGCCCGGTTGTCGCCGGCGCCGCGATGGCGTTCTCCAGCGTCAGCGTGGTCGGGAATGCGTTATTGCTGCGGCGCTGGCGCCCGGCGGCCTGAGCGCCCGCGATCAGGCGCAGACCGCCTCCGACGCCATTAAGCCGTAAAATCCTAAACCAACGTTTAACCCCGCAACGGACTGCCCTTGAGGGTCGGCTATTCCGCCTGTAGGTCTTGGCCTATGCGGATCACCCGTCGTGCTTTGCCGATTTTGCTTGCTGCGGCCGGGTCGGTGGCGCGCGCGGAAACGCCGATTCGGGTGGGGCAGCTGCGGTTCGGCTCGCTGGCGTGGGAGCTGGACGTGATGCGCCGACACGGGCTGGTGCGGAATTTCGCGTTGGAGCCGGTGGAGTTCGCGGCCGGTCCGGCGAGCCAGGTGGCGTTGCAGGCCGGGCGGGTGGACGTCGTGCTGCAGGATTGGCTGTGGGTGTCGCGCCAGCGGGCCTCGGGCGCGGAGTTGACGGCGGCGCCGGTGCCGGCGGCGCTGGGCGCGGTGATGGTGCCGGCGGAGAGCGCGGTGCGGTCGCTGGCGGACCTGCGCGGTAAGCGGCTCGGGGTTGCGGGCGGGCCGATCGACAAGAGCTGGCTGCTGCTGCGGCTCTATGCGCGGCAGGCGGGGATCGAGCTCGAGACGGCGGTCGAGCCGGTGTTCGGCGCGCCGCCGCTGCTCGCCGAGCAGTTGCGCGCGGGGCGGCTGGATGCGGCGCTGACCTATTGGCCGTTTGCGGCGCGGGGCGAGGCGCTGGGGTTGCGGCCGATGCTCGAAATGGCGGCGGTGGTGGCCGCGCTCGGCTTGCCGCGGGACCTGCCGATGCTGGCCTTCGTGTTCTCGCGGCCGTGGGCGGAGGCGAACCGTCCGGCGGTGGAGGCCTTCCTGTCGGCCGCGCGGGCGGCGCGCGCGATCATGCTGCAATCGGATGCGGAGTGGGAGCAGATCGGGCCGCTCACCGGGGCGCGCGACGAGGCCGAGTTGGAGCGGCTGCGGACGCGCTACCGGTCCGGCTTCCCCGGCGACTGGACGGCGGAGAAGGCTGCGGCGGCGGGAAAGCTGTTCACGTTGCTGGCCGGAGTCGGCGGAGCGGACCTGGTCGGCTCGCAGACGCAGCTCACGCCGGGGACGTTCTGGCCGGCCGCCTGAACGCCGCCGCCGCGCGGGTCTGGCCGGCGCTCGTGTTCGTGCTCGCCTGGGAGATCGCGGGGCGGACGGCCCACAACCGGCTGCTGCCGCCATTCTCGGCCGTGTTCCGGGTGATGCTGGACGAGGCGGCGTCCGGCCGGTTGGGGCATCATCTTGGGATCACGCTGGTGCGGGTCGCCTGGGCGTTCGCGATCGCGATGGCGCTGGGCACCGTGCTCGGCGTCGCGATGGGCCGCTCGCCCGCCATCGACCGCCTGTTCGACAGCCCGGTCACGCTCCTGCTCAACCTGCCAGCCCTCGTCGGGATCGTGTTGATCTTCGTCTGGTTCGGGCTCTCGGAGGCGACGACGATCGCCGCCGTCGCGCTCAACAAATTCCCGGCCACCGCGGTCACGCTGCGCGAAGGGGCCCGCGCGGTCGAGGGACGGCTGCTCGACATGGCGCGCAGCTTCGGCCTGTCGCATCGCGCGACGTGGCGGCACGTGATCGTGCCGCAGCTCTCACCCTACGTGTTCGCCGCCGCGCGCGCCGGGTTCGCGCTGATCTGGAAAATCGTGCTGGTCGCCGAACTGCTCGGCCGCAGCGACGGCGTTGGATTTCAGATCCAGGTCTACTTCCAGCTCTTCGACGTCACCAGCATCCTCGCCTACACGCTGGCCTTCATGGCCGTCGTGCAGGCGATCGAATGGGGGGTGCTTCAGCCGATCGAGCGCCGGGTCAATCGCTGGCGGTAGGCTATTTCAGCGTGATCAGGTAGGCGATCAGGTCCTTGCGCTGGGTGTCGTCCTTGAGGCCGGGGAAGATCATCTTGGTGCCGACGACGACCTTGCGCGGATCCACGAGGTAGGTATCGAGCTCTTCCGGCGTCCAGGTCACATCGTGGTGCATCATGGCGTCGGAATAGGTGAAGCCGGGCTCGCTGTGCGCCGGGCGGCCGACGATGCCGTAGAGGCTGGGGCCGATCTTGTTGGTGTCCTTCTCGACGGAGTGGCAGATGCCGCATTTGGCAAAGACTTTCTTGCCGGCGTCCGCGTCGCCATCGGCGTGGGCGGCGACGGGCAGCAAGAGCATGGCGGCGATGAGCACGGCGTGACGCATACGGTTTCCTCAACTTATTGATTGTGCGCGAGGCGGTCCCCGCGCGTTTAAAATGGAGCGACGTAACCGACCCTAACGTTCCTAGTAATCAAGGTTGCTCTATGTCGGACGGCGGCCGAGTTGTCGAGATAGCAGCCGTTCGAGCGATCCTCGAGCGCGGCGAGGTAGAGTTCACCCGGCGGGTACGACTTTAAACTGAGCACCTCGCGTGAGAAGTGGACCACATTGTGGACATTTTTTCGGTGATCGAAACAAAAATTACTAAAGGAAAAGCAGCAAGTCCGCTTCGGGGCGAGAGATACAGCGAAGCGGATTTTCCTTCATGGCCTCTGATGGTGGTTTTACCGGTCTGGAAACCGGGCTCCCGGCATGCGATGCGGAGATGTCACTCGGCAGAGAGCAGCCTGAACAGGAGAACATGACCGCCGATCGTCCCCCTCGTCCCCGCATCCCGGTCCGCGTCTGTCTCCTTGGTGCCACAGGCACCATCGGTCGCGCGACGTTGCGCACGCTGATGCGGCGCGGGCATGAGGTCGTGTGCTTCGCTCGCCGCCGCCCAGGCGGCGCGCTGGCCGTGAATGGCCCCGAGATCCGTCTCGTCGACATGGGCGACCCTGTCAGTATCGCCCGCGACGGCTTTCGCGGCGAGCGTTTCGACGCCGTGGTGTCCTGCATGGCTTCGCGCACCGGCGCGCCGCGGGATGCCTGGGCCGTCGATCATCGGGCACATGTCAACGTGCTCGCGGCGGCGCAACGGGCCGGGGTCGGCCATTTCGTCCTTCTCTCGGCGATCTGCGTGCAGAAGCCCTTGCTCGGGTTTCAGCACGCCAAGCTGGCGTTCGAGGCGGCGCTGATCGCAGCCGATCTGACGTACTCGATCGTTCGGCCGACCGCATTCTTCAAGTCGCTCTCCGGGCAGGTCGAGCGGGTGAAGCGTGGCAAGCCGTTCCTGGTGTTCCACGACGGTACGCTCACGGCCTGCAAGCCGATCAGCAATGACGATCTCGCGGATTACCTCGCCGACTGTCTGGAGGACGATCGCCGCTGGAACCACGTGCTGCCGATCGGCGGGCCCGGCGAGGCGATCACCCCGCGCCAACAGGGCGAGGCGCTGTTCGCATTGCTGGGCCGCAAGCCCCGCTTTCGCCACGTGCCGTTGGCGTTGCTCGACGGCGTCGTGGGGGCGCTGAGCGCGGCCGCCCGCCTCGCGCCGTCTCTCTCGGAAAAGGCCGAACTGGCGCGCATCGGCCGCTACTACGCCACGGAGTCGATGCTGGTGCTGAACCCCGCCACGAGACGCTACGACGCCGCCGCCACGCCCTCGACCGGGACCGAGACCCTGTTCGACTTCTACCAGAGGCTCGTCGATGGCAGAACGGCGCTCGAGCGGGGGGACCATGCCGTGTTCTGACCCGAGTACCCTGGAATGCCGGGTCGCCTGGGTGGCTGACGCCCCACTGGAGCGTCTGCATGCCGCCCATCGGGTGATCCTCGAAAGCATCTTAACCCGCGATCATCCGGGGACGACGGCACACTTGCCGATCGTCGATCCCACGAGCTCAGGCTGCTGGGAGCCGAGGGCATTGGTCGCGGATAGGGCGCCAGAACTCCCGGTCTGGCCAAAAGTTCGATTTGCCACTTGTTACTGAATGATGATCGGTTTTGGGTGTCCCACAACAAGGGAGACCACCAATGCGGTTTGCGAGCTATCGCCAGGGCGAGGCCGTGTCCTACGGTCTGGTGGACGAAACCGGCGTGCTCGATCTGCGGAAGGCCGCAGGAAGGGACGTGCCGGCCGATCTGCTGGGCCTGATTGCCGGTGGCAAGCCGGTCTTGGACGCGGCCCGAGCCGCAGCGTCAGGCGGCGGCGCACGCGTGGCGCTGTCGACACTCACTCTCGTGGCCCCCATTCCGCGACCCGGCAAGAACGTCTTTTGCGTCGGGCGCAACTACAAGGAGCACGTGGCGGAGGGGTATCGGGCGCGCGGCGCGGAGAACAAGCTGCCGGAATACCCGCAGTTCTTCACCAAGCCGCCGACCGCCGTCATCGGACCCGATGCGCCGTTCTACCATGACCCCCATGTCACCAGGCGGTTGGATTACGAGGTCGAACTGGCGCTGGTGATCGGCACCGCGGGACGCGACATCCCGCGCGCACGGGCGATGGACCACGTGTTCGGGTTCACGGTGCTGAACGACATCACCGGGCGCGACTTGCAGCGCCGCCACGACCAGTGGTTCAAGGGCAAAGGCCTGGACCGGTCGTGTCCGATGGGTCCGATGCTCGTGACGCCGGACGAGATCACCGACCTCGGCGGGCTAGAACTGATCTGCCGCGTGAACGGCGAGGAGCGGCAGCGTTCGACCGTGAGCCAGATGATCTTCGACATTGCGGAGATCATCGCCCAGCTCTCGGCCGGGCTGACGCTGGAGCCGGGCGACATCATCGCCACCGGAACGCCGTCCGGGGTCGGCTACGCGATGGACCCGCCGCGCTATCTGGTCGCGGGGGATGTGGTGGAGTGCAGCATCGAGGGGATCGGCATGTTGCGCACTCCAATCGAAGAGCATCGTCCATGAAAAGGGCTTTGCCCAGCTCCTGGCCGCAGGGGTGCACGCTTGCCGTGTCGGTCAGCGGCATGCTCGAGGGCTGGAGCGAAGGGGCGGCGCCGGGCGTGGGGCCGATGGGCAACGTGCTCAAGGCGGGGACGCTGGATCTGCAGGGCCGTTCCTGGGCCGATTACGGCGCCAAGGCCGGCGCTTGGCGGCTGCTGGACGTGTTGGCCGCCGCGGGCGTGCAGGCGGTGTTCTACGTCAGCGGCGTGCTCGCCGAGCAGTATCCGGACCTGATGCGGGCGATTGCGGGCGCGGGGCACTGTGTGGCCGCGCATGGCTGGTCGCAGCACGTGATCCCGGCGACGCAGAGCGAGGCGGAGGAGAAGGCCGATCTCGGCCGCTGCCTCGCCGTGCTCGAGGCGACCAGCGGCACGAAGCCGCGCGGCTGGATCAGCCCGCGCTGCACGCCGAGCGCGCACACGACCGGGTTGCTCCGCGCCGCCGGGCTCGCCTGGCACAGCGATTTTTTCGACGAGGACCTGCCGCGCGTCATTCAGACCGCAGCCGGGCCGATCACGGCCGTGCCGTTCACCATGGAGGTGAACGACATGCCGATGAGCGTCCGTTACGGTAACGAGCCGGAGGCGTATACGCGGACGCTGCAGCGCATCCTGCAGGGCTGGCCAGACCTACCGCCCCGGCCGGCGTGCCTGGATGTGACGGTGCGAGCGGCTCGCCTTGCGCCCAGCGGCGTAAAATCGGCGGTGACCATGTCCAGGTCGGCAACGCCGTCGACCTGCGCGCCGAAGCGGCCGCCGCGATCGCAGAAATGGCCGCTGGCCTCCGCAACGGTGTAGTTGGAGATCATCATCGGGCGGCTCTCGATCGTCACGTCGGCGAACCAGAACATCTGGCGGGCCTCGCCGCATTCGTTCTGGATCGCCTCGTCGACGAACATGACGATGTCGCGCTGGCCGCCCTCCTTGTCGCGGGCGAACTCGGTGATGGGCATGCGCAGCATCGGGAAGGTGGTGTGGGCGCCATTGAGCGCGGACAGATAGAGGCGCGAGACCTCGGGCAGGCGGAGGTTCTCGGGCGTGGGCGCGGCCGGGCCGTGCAGCAGCTTGTCGCGATCGACGATCTGCAGCATGCCGCCCTTGTCGGTGCCGTAGCCGAAGAAGATGCGGTTGCCCTGCGGGCCGGTGGAGATCATGCCGTGCAACTCGGTCGGCACGGCGCCGGTGGCACCCGGTTCCTGTCCGGGAAGGCCGAAATCCCGGATCTTGACGGGGTGGGCGGGGTCGCCGAGGTCGTAGACCTGGGTCATGCGGCGGATGCGCCAGTCGGGGTTGCCGGAGACGAGGTAGGCGATGCCGGTGTCGCATTCCCACCAGCTCTTGTGCGTGTCGTTCAATCCGGCGATGCGGTTGAGCAGCACGGGGTTGGCGGGGTCGGCGACGTTCCAGATCTCGTGCGCCTCGCTGCCGAAGGTGCGCAGCATGTAAACGGCGGCCGGGTCGCCCTTGGGCAGCTTCGCACCGTCGCAGACGCGGACCATCTGGGCGCCGCCGGCCTCGTAGCTGCCGGGCTGGCCGGGGATGTGGCGGAGGTAGCGAGGGTGGGAGGGGTCGGTCACGTCGACGATCGACGTGCCGTTCGGCTCGGCGTTGCCGGTCAGCGAATTGACCGGGTTGGCGACGTCGTCGGTGCCGCCGTGGTGGCCGATATAGGCGATCCAGCGGTCGCCCTGGTGGTGGATGGTCAGCTGATAGGCGCTGCGAGCCTGGAGCCCGTCGGCGCCGACAAGGCGCATGTTGGAGGCTTCCGGCGGATCGCCAATCTTGGGCTGTGCCGCCGCGCCGAGCGCGACGCCCGGCGGATCGCCGATCTTCGGCTGTGCCGCCGCGCCGAGCGCGATGCACAGGGCCAGCACTGCATACGGGATGATGCGGAGCGACATGTCCATCCCCTGCTTGTTTTTGCTTGGGCGGCGATGCCGCCGGACTGAGACGACCGTTCGTTGGATGAACCATATCGGCCGAACGTCTGAAAGCAATCCCAGACTTGACAGTTACGAACGTTCGTATGTCTGCTCGCGCCGATCGGTGTCGTCGGGTTCGGGGGCGCAGTGGTAATGACATTACGGGGTCGGATTGGTGATCGGTGGTTCCGGTGGGATTGGCGCCGCGACCGCGAGACTGCTCGCCGAAGCCGGCGCCCGGGTGGCGATCACCCACACGCCCCGCTCGGCCGACAAAGCGGCGGAGATCGTGTCCGCGCGCCCAGGCCCCGGCCATGTCAGCCTATCCGCCGACGTCGCCGATACCGGGTCCTTGCTGGCACTCCGGCAGCAGATCGTCGCCTGGTCAGGCGACGCTGCATATCCTGGTCAACAGCGCGGGCTTCACCAAGCCGGTGCCGCACGCCGATCTCGATGCACTGGACGACGCGCTGATCGAGCGGATGTTCGCGGTCAATTGGCGCGGCCAGTTCGCGGCGATCCGGGTGTTCGCGCCCATGCTGGCCTAACTCTCGTGCTCAAGATAATCCATGCCCCAAGCACAGACGCTCCGCACCGACGGAACAAGGCGGTCTTGGGCGGACGCCTACGCTCCTTCGTTCGTCGCTGACCACAACCGGCATTTGGCGGACCTGCTCAGCAGCAAACCTACGGAGTGCGGATAGTTTTGCCGAGAAGGGATGCCCGCTGTTGCCCGCTAGGTTGAGTGGCAAGGACAGCTGCGCGATCAGACGCGCCTCGACCTCCCAAGGACGCTCGACAGTTTGTGGACCTAGTTGTGGACCAGCCTGACGGTTCAGCCAAAATCTATAAATATCACAATGAATTAGCGGCCAGCGGTGGCGGATGGGGTGGGATTCGAACCCACGGTACGGCTGCCCGCACGGCGGTTTTCAAGACCGCTGCCTTAAACCGCTCGGCCACCCATCCTGCGCACCGTCCTAACAGCACATCCAGGCCAGCGCGCAAAGGGAGGGGTTTTCCGCTCCCGGCGAAGTCGGTAAGCAGGATCGCGAAAGTTCAGGTGGCGAATGGATAAAACGGTCGGCGTAGCAATTCTCGTCAGCTCTCTCACCATCGGCGGAACCGCGATCGCCGAACCCCCGCAGGATCCGCACGGCATCTTTACGTTGCAGATTGAAAACGACGCCGTGTCGACGAGGCATGGCACGACCGACGAGTATTATACCTCCGGGCTGCGGCTCGGGTACACGACCGGGACCGACAAAGTGCCGGGCTTCCTCGGCGATCTCGGCCGGGTCGTGTGGGGCAACGGGGTGCAGCGGGTCAGCTTCGACATCAGCCAGTCGATCTTCACGCCGCACAACACGCAGCTCAATCCGCCCAACCCGCGCGACCAGCCGTATGCCGGCTGGTTGCGGGGCGACATCCAGTTGCTGACCGACAAGGATACGTCGCGCAGCGTGCTCGGCGTCAGCCTCGGCGTGATCGGCTCGGGCAGCCTTGGCGAGCAGGTGCAGAACGGGTTCCATAGTGTCATCGGCGATCCGTCGACGAAGGGCTGGGCGTATCAGCTGCCGAACGAGCCGGCGCTGCAGCTACTGGCGGGGCGGACGTATCGGTTCCGGCTGGCGCAGTTTGGCGCGGTCGAGACGGATGTGCTGCCGGCGCTGGAAGTGGGCGTCGGCACGGTCCGCGATTACGCGCAGGCGGGCGCGGTGTTCCGGCTCGGCCAGGGGCTGGCGAGCGATTACGGGGTGCCGCGGATCCAGCCGGGCTTCTCCGGTGGCGACGCCTATACGCCGACCCGGCCGTTCGCCTGGTATATGTTCGCCGGCGGCAACGGCCAGGCGATCGCGCGCGACGAGTTCCTCGATGGCTCGGCGTTCCAGTCGAGCCGCAGCGTGGGGCACCGGGCGTTCGTGGGCGAGGCGGAGCTGGGTGCGGCGGTCATGCTGGCCGGCGTGCGGGTGACGTATCTGCAGGTTTTCCAGTCGCCGCAGTTCAATCGTCAGCGGGCGGGCGTGTTCAACTTTGGGTCGCTGTCGGCGTCGATCCGGTTCTGACGCTGACTTTCTAACGCCCTCTCCCGCTGGCCGGAGAGGGAGAGTTCAGCCGGCGGTTTCGGGGAGCAGGACGGGGCTGGCGCCGGCGCCTTCGGCGGCTTCGCCGTCCGTCAGCATGCGCCAGGTGCCGCCGACCAGGATCTCGCAGGGGCGGAAGCGGGCCTTGTAGGCCATCTTGCGGCTCTCCGGCACCCAGTAGCCGAGATAGACGTAGGGCAGGCCCTCGGCGCGGGCGCGCTGGATCAGCCACAGGATCGCGTAGGTGCCGAGCGACTGGCGATCGAGGTCCGGGGCGAAGAAGCTGTAGACGGCCGAGAGCCCGTCGCCGAGGCGATCGGTGAGGCACCCGCCGATCAGCCGATCGCCGACGCGGAACTCGGTGATGAAGGTCTCGATCGGCGTGTCTTCGACCATCGCGCGGAAATCGTAGAAGCTCATGCTCGCCATGTCGCCGTCGCCGTGGCGGCGCTGCTGGTAGCGTTGGAACAGCTGGAACTGCTCGCCGGTCGCGCGCGCCGGGACGTCGCTCGAGACGACGTTGGCGTTGTAGCGCTCGATGCGGCGGAGCGCGCGGTCGGGCTCGAACAGCGCCACCGGGATGCGGATCGGCACGCAGGACTGACAGTTCGGGCACACCGGGGCGTAGGCGATGTTGTGGCTGCGGCGAAAGCCGGCGCGCGACAGTCGGTCGTGCAGGCTCTCGGCTTCCGGCCCGGTGATCTCGGTGACCACTTTGCGCTCGGTGCGGCCAGCCACGTAGGGGCAGGGCAGGGGAGCCGTGGTGTAGAAGAACTGCGGACGGCGGGGTGGTTTGTACGTCATCGCTGCGGCATTCCAAACGCCATGATTCAGGAACCGCGACTCCGGGTCAACGTCCGATTGCGTGTTCGGCCGGGTTCAGGTCGATATGGCCGGAAACCTGACCTGGTTGCGGGCCGAGCCGGAGCGAAATCTCGTCGCGCCAGGGCAGCAGCAGCGAACCGGCGTCGCGGCTGAACGGGTTGCCCGACTCGCCCGGCGCGAGCGCGTAGAGGCTCGCGTCGAGATCGGCCAGGTCGTAGACGCCGCGAAAACTCGAACCGTGGATCGACTCCCAGCCCGGCGCCCGCATGCCGCCGCGGTAGAGCGTGCTGTCGTCGCCGGGCTGCGGGATCGACCAGGTGAAGGCGGGGCCGAGCAGCGGCAGGCGGCCGAGCAGCGGATGCGCGAAGGTCGCCTGGTGCAGCTCGCCCCAGCGCTTCTGCGGCCAGTCCGTGCCGAGCGACTGCAGCGCCTCGCCGAGGCTCTTGGCGAGCAGCGGCTTGCAGTCGCCGCCGCAGAGCGCCGCGCTTTGTCCGAGTGCCTGGCCTCGCCCAAGCGCTTGGCCGACGACGTCGATCAGCGGTGGCGACTGGGTGGGGTCGATGCCGAGGCCGCCCATCATGTCGGCCGTGAAGCGGCGCATCCAGGCGTTGAACAGCAGCGGCTCCGGCCGGTCCATCGCCATGGTGCCGTCCCAGGCGCGCAGGGCCTCGAGGGCGCGGCGGGCGCCATCGTCGGCCGGGTCGGTGGCGAGCAGCGCGGGCAGGACTTGGCGGGCGAACACGCTGGTGATGTCGATCTGCATGGCGGCGAAGTCGGCCGGGCTGTGCAGCGGGCGCGCGTCGAGCAGTTCGCGGATGCGGCGCGCGCGCCAGTCGCCGAACCCGTCGACGCCCATGTTGACCGGGAAGTCCCGCGGCGCGACCGGCTCGTTGGCGTTCAGCAGGCGGCCGCTGGCCGGCGCGACGATGTGCGGCAGTTCGTCAGCCCCGGCCAGGCGCTGCCAGTCGTGCCGTCCGTCGGCGCCGTCGACCGGGGTGGCTCCGTCGCCGGCGCGGATCGGCACGCGGCCGGTGGTGAACTGGCCGATGGCATTCCGGTCCGCGGCCAGCAGGTTCTGCACCGGCGCGCTGATCTGCCCGGCCGCCGCCTGCACCTGGGCGAGGGTCTGCGCCCGATCGAGCGCCAGGATGCCGGTCGCACTCGTGTCCGTCGCCTGTAGCGCGGCGATGGCGACGGCAAGGGTCTTCCCATCCGGCGGCGGATCGAGGTCGGACAGGACCGGGCCGTGCCGCGTCTCGCGGACCGTCAGCACGTCGTCCGGTGCGCCGCGGACGTGGATGCGCTCCTCGTGGACGAGGAAGGGGCGCGGGCCGTCGGGGGTCGCGTAGGTGCCGCCGGGCAGCGGCGTCTCGACGAAGACGTCCTGCGTGTCGGCGCCGGCGGTGGTGAAGGTCCAGGCGACGTGGCCGTTATGGCCGAGGATCAGGAACGGGACGCCCGGGGCGGTGGCGCCGGCGAGGACGCCGCCCGGGGTCTCGATGTGGGCCAGATACCAGATGCTGGGGAAGGTCAGGCCGAGATGCGGGTCGCCGGCGAGTAGCGGGGCGCCGCTGGTGGAATGCCGGCCATCGACCGCCCACTCGTTGCTGGCCTCGTCGGGCAGGGTGAACGGCTCGGGGAACTTGGGGATGGCCGCGGCGAACCGGGTGTCGAGAGAAGCGCGCCGGGTATCGAGGGAGGCATCCGGGCGCGGGATGGCGGTCCAGTCCGGCCAGAGCGCACGCTGGACCGCGGGCGAGAGCTTGGCGGCCAGGCTCGCGCGGATGAGGTCGGCGCGCCAGTTGCCGGCCAGATACAGCGCCATGGTCTTGCCCCAGAGCAGGCTGTCTACTGCCGTCCAGGGCTCGGGCGCGCCGAGCAGGAAGAACTCGGGGGCGGCGAAGCGGCCGCGCTCGGCGATCCAGGCGTTGGCGCCGCGAGCGTAGGCGTCGAGCATCGCGCGCGTGGCCGGGTCGAGCATGGGCAGCTCGGCTTCGGCCCGGCGGCGCAGGCCGAGCGTGCGCAGCGCCCGGTCGGTCCGCAGCGTGACGCTGCCGGCGATCTCGGACAGGCGGCCCGAGGCGGCGCGGCGCATCAGCTCCATCTCGAACAGTCGATCGCGCGCGTGCAGGTAGCCGATCGCGGCGGCGGCATCCTCGTCGCTGGCGGCCTTGATCCAGGGGATGCCGTGCGCGTCGAGGCTGATCGCGACCGGGGCGGCGAGGCCGGGGATGTCGGCCCTCGCGTTGCGCGACGGGACCGACCACCAGAGCGTGGCCGCGATCGCGAGCACGATCAAGGCGAGCAGCGTGCCGAGCGCGAGGGCGAGGCGGGTTAAGAGGCGCCGGGTTCTGGCAGGGCCTGGCACGCCGCTCAGTGCAGGCGAGGGGTTTTCAGGATCGTCGCGCGGTCGGTGCTGGGGATGATGACCGAGGTGTTGCGGGAGCCACGTCCGAGACTGACCTCCACCGGCGTCCCGGCCGGGCCCGAGGCCCACACCGCACGCCACAAGCCGGCCAGGTCGGGCACTTCGGCGCCGTTGACGGCCAGGATGCGGTCGCCGGTGCGCAAGCCCGCCTTCTCGGCCGGGCCATTATCGGCCACGGCGCCGACGACCAGCGCCTCGTCGTCCTCCATCGCGAACAGGCCAAGCCACGGCCGCGGCGGACGATTGACCCGGCCGTAGCGCAGCAGATCGTCCAAGATCGGCGACAGCAGCTCGGTCGGCACCACCATGTTCATGTCCTGCTTGCGCGATCCCTCGCCGCCCTGCTGCAGCACGAGGCTGCCGATGCCGACGAGTTGGCCCTCGCCGTTGAGCAGCGCGCTGCCGCCCCAGAACGGATGCGCCGGCGCGGTGAAGATTGCGTTGTCGAGCAGGTATTCCCAATAGCCGGCGAACTCCTGCCGCCCGGCGATCTTGGCCGCAACCGCGCTCTTGCGGCCGCCGGAAGCCGCGAACACGACCGGGTCGCCGGTCCGCGCCTTGCTGCTGTCGCCCATCGCGAGCGCAGGGATGTCGACCGAGCCCAACGCCTGCACCAGGCCGAAGCCGCTCTCCTGGTCGAACGCCATCGCGTGACCCGGCACGGCTTGGCCGTCGTTCGTGGTCAGCCAGATCGTCTCGGCCTCGGTGATCAGGTAGCCGATGGTCAGGAACAGGCCGCGCTGGAAATGCACGGCACTGCCCGCCCGTTCGGTCCCGAGGTTGGAGGCGGTGAACGCATCCTCCGGCACATGCGCGCGGAGGCCGACGACGGCCCGCAGCGCGCCTTCCAGGTCGAACGCGTAATCCTCGGGCTTGGGCTGCAGGTTGGACGGAATAGTCGGTTCGGATTTAGCCATGTTGGTCAGAGCGGGCCTGCCTTGTTCGGTCTGTAGCTACGGGTCGATCGGGTCGGCGGCCTCGCTACGGCGCGTAATTCACCATGATCGTCTTCTTGTGCATGAAGTGCTCGAGCATCGATTCGAGGCTCGCCTCCTTGCCCAGCCCGCTGCTCTTCACGCCGCCGTAGGACAGGTTGGCCTGAACGACGAGGTTCTGGTTGATCTGCACCAGCCCGGCCTCGAGCCGGTGCGCGAGGTCGAGGCCCAAGGTCAGGTTGTTGGTCCAGAGCGAGGCGGCCAGGCCGTATTCGGTGCCGTTGGCGGCCGCGAGCACGGCTTCGGCGTCATCGAACGGGAACACGCAGGTCACCGGGCCGAAGATCTCTTCCTGAACCAGCCGGCTGTCGTTCGGCAGGTTGGTGAAGATGTGCGGGCGGATGAACAACCCCTTCTTGAGCGCCGGGTCGGTCGGCATCGCGCTGCAGGCGCGGCCTTCGGCGCCCACGGTCGCCATGCCCTCGTCGATGAAGCCCTGCACCTTGTCGAACTGGTCGTGGCTGATGATGGTGCCGATGTCGGTCTTTTCGTCGAGCGGGTCGCCCATCACCATGGCGTCCACCTTTGCGGCGAGCGCGTCGACGAAGCGCTGGAAGATCGGCCGCTCGACATAGATGCGGCTGGCCGCGGTGCAGCTCTGGCCCTGGCGCGTGAAGCGCATCGACGTGATCGCGCCCATCACCGTCTTGTCGAAGTCGCAGTCGGCGAACACCAGCATCGGGCTCTTGCCGCCCAGCTCGAGCGTGACCGGCACCAGCTTCTCGGCCGCCGCCTTGCCCACGATGCGGCCCACCTCGACCGAGCCGGTGAACGTCACCTTGCGCACCTTCGGATGCGCGACCAGCGGCGCCCCGCACTCCGGCCCGAACCCGCTCAGCATGTTGAAACAGCCCGGCGGCAGCACCCGGTTCAGCAACTCGCACACCCGCAGTACTGTCAGCGGCGCCTCTTCGGCCGACTTCACCACCACCGTGTTGCCCGCCACCAGCGCCGGCGCCACCTTCAGCGCCATCAGCAGCATCGGCACGTTCCACGGGATGATCGCGCCGACCACGCCCAGCGGCTCGCGCACCGTCACCGACAGCACGTTCGGCGCGAACGGGACGCTCTCGCCCTTCAGCTCGCCGCCGAGGCCGCCATAGAACTCGAAGATGTCGGCGACCACCCCGGCCTCGACCCGGCTCTCGGTCCGCAGCGCCTTGCCAGTCTCGAGCGCGATCAGCCGGGCCAACTCTTCCTTGTGCTCGTTCAGCAGCGCCGCGCACTGCGCGACCATCGCGCCGCGCTTGCGCGACGGGATCTTGGCCCAGGCCTTCTGCGCCTTGTCGGCTTCCAGGACGGCGGTCTCCACGTCGGCCGCGTCGCCCTCGGCTGCCCGGCCGACCTCTTCGCCGGTGGCCGGATTGACCACCGCGAAGGTCTTGCCGGAGCGGGGGGCCACGAAGCGGCCGCCGATGAAGTGATGGCCGGAAAGCGCGCGGGCCAGCGCCGTTTCGTCGAGCGTCGGCTCGGCAGGGGTGCGTTGGGGCTGGTCGAGCATGGGTTTGCCTCCCTCGGCGGCGCAGTTTACGTCTCCGCCCTTTAATGGGCCGAACGAAAGGCCCGAACAAGAGTGTGAGGGTGTGTACGAATGAGTGAGAGGACCGGCCCGCTCAAGGGTCTGACCGTGTTCGACCTGACGCGGGTGCTGGCCGGCCCGACCTGCGTGCAGATGCTCGCCGACCTCGGCGCCGACGTGATCAAGATCGAGAAGCCCGGCAGCGGCGACGACACCCGCGGCTTCGCGCCGCCGTTCATGCCGGGCACGAAGGAAAGCGCCTACTTCGTTGGCGTCAATCGGAATAAGCGCTCGGTCACGCTCGATATCGCGACACCGGAGGGCCAGGAGATCGCGCTCGCCCTGATCGCGCAATGCGACATCCTGGCGGAAAACTTCAAGGTCGGCACCCTGGCGCGCTACGGCCTCGGCTACGAACAGCTGCACGCAAAATTCCCCGGGCTGATCTATTGCAGCATCACCGGGTTCGGTCAGACCGGGCCGTATGCGCCGCGGCCGGGCTATGACGGGTTGGTGCAGGCGATGGGCGGCGTGATGAGCCTGACCGGCGAGCCGGACGGATTGCCGATGAAGGTAGGCATCCCGGTGGCCGACCTGTTCGCCGGGCTCTACGGCTGCATCGGCATCCTGGCCGCGCTGCGCCACAAGGAGGCGACCGGGCAAGGCCAGCAGATCGACATCGGCATGCTCGACACCCACGTCGCCTGGCTCGCCAACCAGGGCATGAACTACCTGGCCACCGGCGAGAACCCGCCGCGCCTCGGCAACGACCATCCGAACATCGTGCCCTATCAAGTGTTCCCGACCGCGGACGGGTACATCGTGCTGTCGATCGGCAACGACCCGACCTTCGCCCGCTTCTGCCAGAACGTCGGCCTCGACGCCCTGCTGACCGATGCGCGCTACGCCACCAACGTGGCGCGCGTCACGAACCGCAAGCTGGTCACCGAGACCCTGACGCCGGTGATGCAGCAGCACCCGACCGACTGGTGGGTGGACAAGCTCGAGGCGCTCAAGATCGGCTGCGGCCCGATCAACACGCTGGAGAAGGTTTTCGCCGACCCGCACGTGCAGGCCCGCGGCGTCGTGATCGACATGCCGCATTCGGCGACGCCGGACGGCGTGAAGGTGATCGCCAACCCGGTGCGCTTGTCGGAGACACCGGCCGACTACCGGCTGCCCCCGCCGACCCTAGGTGAACACACAATTGAGGTGTTAAGTGAGAAAATAGGTATCTCAGCAGAGCGATTGGAAGTTCTGAAAAATTTGGGAGTGATCTAAGTTTGTTTATTAGCATTGCCGCGAATCTGCGATCGCAATTCAAGAAGGACTGCCGCTTGCGGCAGGAGCAGAGTGCATTACTTGGGGTTAATCGACTTGAAGGCGAAGATGAACTCTGGGCTGCGGATAGAACCGGACAGTGAGATGCTGCTTTCGCTTAGAGGCCATTTCGGAATCAATGCGGAACGGTCTTACTTATGGGTTGGATGGTCGGGCCAGATGTGATTCTGGGCAGGTGTTCGAAGCCTTGCCGGAGACCTCATGTGGACCCCGACCACCCGT
>JAABUX010001290.1_pt1 | contig 38301 bp, 31 predicted proteins | sample 5561851 | NCBI WGS metagenome assembly JAABUX01 (sample SAMN10711883, study PRJNA513361) | rock metagenome | isolation source: Antarctica rocks | place: Antarctica: Victoria Land, Richard Nunatak red sandstone | collected 2016-01-03 | reverse complement strand
CACCCGACGCAGAGAACCGGCCCCTGCGCATGTCTTCGGCTTGAGATGAGCCCATCTCGCGGAGAACGCGCCGGGCAACCCCCTCGATTTCGCTGACATCGTGGATTAGGGCGATCCCGCGAGATGGGTCCATAAGAGGCCGAGAGTCGGGGTGATATTGGCCGAAACCACCGAACTGTTGCGGCGGCTGCGAGCCGGCGACCTTGCCGCTCCCGAGGCGTCGGCGTTCGAAACGATCTCCACGGCCGAGTTCGCTTCGAGCCTGGCCGGCCTCGACCCGATCACGTTCCAGGAGCGTCGCGTCGGGCGGAAGTGGGAACTCGGCCTGGCCCGATCGCTCAAGTTGGAACTTGCCGTCCATCGCCGGCCGAATGCCCTCTTTGCTCGCACTCTCATGCGTCCGGTCCTCTCCCGATGCTTGTTCGTCAGCTCCTACGATGGCGCGATCAGCGAGATCACGGCCGTGTCCTACCTCCGGGTGGCGTCCGGAAAATCAGCCCCCGGGGAAGTGATCGTGAGGATGGGGCGAGGCTCGAAGCTCGACAAGACCCCCGACGGTTGGGCGCTGAAGCCCTCGGGAGGGCGATCGGTCGTCCTCTCGGAGGAATTTCTCGCGAAGCGAGGTCGGAAGTTCGACGCCCTGCATCCCTGAAGCCATCGTGGGAAGTCGCGATCGCAGGGCCCTGGATCGAATAATTCCCGCCTCGACCCGTCAACGCTTACGAGCCTCGTGGACCAGGTGCGGCAGCTCGGGGAGGATGATCCGGGTCATGGCCAGCTCGACGCCCGCCCGGGAGCCGGGCATGACCAGGACGACCAGCTCTCCCATGAGGCCGCCGACCGCGCGGCTCATCAGGCAGGCCGATCCGATCTCGGAGTAGCTGAGCATCCGGAACAGCTCGCCGTAGCCGGGCAACGGCTTGGTGAGCAGGGCCGAGACGGTCTCGTAGGTCTGGTCGCGCGGGCTGATCCCGGTCCCGCCGGTCAGGAGGGCGGCCTGGATGTCGCCCCGGTCGCGGTAAGCCTCCAGGAGGGGCCGCATCCGGTCGGGCTCGTCGGGGACGATCGAGCGCTCGACGATGGCGTGGCCGGCGGCCTCGGCGAGGTCGACGATCAGCGCCCCGGAGGTGTCGGTCGCACGGGTCCGGGTGTCGGAGACGGTGAGGACGGCGATCCGGAAGGCCTGCGGCCCCTCGGCCCGGTGCTGTTCGACGATTCGGGTCATCCGATCTCCCCCAGGGTGTAGATTAGCTGGGAATTGCCCCGCTTGCCAACTGCGGCGGCGGTGCTCGGCCCGTTGCGGGCGGGTTGTCGTGGGCCCTACAATCAGTCGTCGTCCCGGCCCCGCTCCGGTCGGGGCCCGGATCGGAGGACAGGTCGGATGCTCGACGCTCCCCGCTTCACCCTTCGGGCCCTCGTCGCCGGGGCCTTGCTGCTCGGAGGGTTCATCTTTGCCCCGTGCAAGGCCCGGGCCGATCGGATCCTCCTCCGCGGCGGGGGGCAGGTCCGCGGCAAGCTCGTCGCCGACAAGGCCCACCCGGGCCGGCTGGTGTTCCTAGGCGAGGTCGGCCGGACGCCCCTGACCTTCACCAAGGAGCAGATCGTCCAGGTGACGCCGGAGAAGAGCCCGCTGGATGAATACGTCGCCCTCCGCGAGCGGGAGCGGCCCGACGCCGAGGCCGAGTATGGGCTGGGGACCTGGTGCGAGGAGCACAAGCTCGCCGACCTGGCCCTGGTCCACTTCGAGGCGGCGACGAAGCTCGACGCGGACTTCGGCCCGGCCCACCAGAAGCTCGGCCACGTCCTCAAGGACGGCCGATGGCTCGACGCGGACGAGGTCCGCGCGGCCCAGGGGATGGTCAAGTACAAGGGCCGTTGGGTGGTCCTGGAGGAGAAGGAGCGGAAGGAGGCCGAGGCGGCGGTCGCGGCCGAGGGGGCCAACTGGAACGCCCGGCTCAAGCGGCTCCGCGACGGCTACCTGGCGGGCCCGGAGTCGCGGAGCCGCGACGCCGAGCGCCGGCTCCTGGAGATCCACGAGCCGGTCGCCGTGGCGCCGGTGCTCCGGGTCCTGGGCGACCACCCGGTCCCCGCGATCCGAATCCTCGCCGCGCGGGTCCTCGGGGCGATCCCCGGCCCGGCGGCGGCCTCCGGCCTGGTCGGCCGGTTCCTGGCCGAGTTCGACGACGCGGTCCGCGAGGCGACGGTGACCGAACTGACCCGTCGCGACCCCGACGAGGTCGTCCCCCCGCTCGCCAGGGCCCTCCGGTCGGCGCACGCCGAGGTCATCAACCGGGCGGCCTGGGGCCTCTCGCGGCTCAACGCTGTCGCGACGGTCCCGAGGCTCGTCCCGGCCCTGATCACCGTGGAGTATCAGGTGGTGATGGCCCCCTCGGGCGGCGGTGGCGGCGGCGGCGAATCGGGCGGGATGGGCATGAGCTTCAATGCCGTCACGCCGTCGTCGGGCGGCGGCTTCGGCGGCTACTCCGGCGGGTCGATCCCGGTCCTCACGCCTCCGGTCGTCGGGCCCGGCGCGGTCGCCTTCGGGGCGACCTCGGTCCCCTACGGGGCGCTCAATAACTCCGGCATCAGCCTCGGCGGCGGGGGCGGGGGAGGCGGCGGCTCGCGTGGGCCCGTCCCCCGGATGGTCCCGATCGAGCACCGCAACGCCGAGGTCCTCGCCGCGCTGGTGAAGATGACCGGGCGCGACTTCGGCTTCGATGTCGTCACCTGGAAGCAGTGGATCGCCTCCTCGTTCCGCCTCGACGCCGCGCCGACCCGGCGCGTCCCCCAGCCTTGAACCGGAGGGTGAGGCTCGAATCATGGAGGTCGACGACGAGCGACGCACCCTGATCCGGATCGTCCGCCAGCGCCTGGAGGCGCTCGGACGGGCGGGGGTCGACCGGATTCCCCTGCCCTCGGCGACGGCCATTCCCCAACCCGGCCCGATCCCCCGGGCCTCCGCGGCCTCGCCCCCGATCCCCGCGGTCGTCCGGCCCCCGACCACCGCGCCGACCAGGCTCACATCGCCGTCGCCACCGCCGCCCGCGCCGGCCCCGCCGAAGGTCGCCCCGGTCGTGGCACCGATCCCGGCGCGGGTCGAGCGTGCGGCGACGTCCCCCGCGGTGGCGGCCTCGCTGTTCGGCGAGCCGGAGTTGGCCGCCGCGGTGCCCGAGGCCGATCGCGGGCCGCAACTGGCCGTGCTGGCGGCCGAAGTCGCCGGTTGCGCCCGCTGCCCACTCCTGGCCGAGGCCCGGACCCAGACCGTGTTCGGCGAGGGCAGCGCGACGGCCCGCCTGATGTTCGTGGGCGAGGCCCCGGGCGCCGACGAGGACCGGACGGGCCGGCCGTTCGTGGGCCGGGCGGGCGTCTTGCTCACCGACATGATCACCAAGGGGATGGGCCTGGCACGCGACGAGGTCTACATCGCCAACGTCCTCAAGTCGCGACCGCCCGAGAACCGGACGCCGCTGGCCGACGAGATCGCCCATTGCCTGCCCTACCTGGAGCGGCAGGTCGAGATCATCCGGCCCCAGTTCCTCTGCCTGCTCGGCAAGACGGCCGCCTCCGCCCTGCTCGAGACCGCGCTGCCCCTGGGCCGGCTCCGGGGAAAGTGGCATCGCTACCGCGGCATCCCCGCCATCGTCACCTATCACCCGGCCGCCCTCCTGCGCAACCCCGCCTGGAAGAAGGAGGCGTGGGAAGACTTGCAGGTCCTGATGCAGGCGATGGGCTTGAAGGCGCCGGAGCGGAAGAAGCCGTGATGGATCGCGAGCGGCGGACCGGATCGCTCGGAGGGCGTCCGCGATCAAAAATGGCTCATGAGTGATGGGTCATGGCCGACCATCGGAGGGGGTCAATATCACCCCCGGGGGATGGGCGGCCTGTCCTCAACCATCAGTCATCGGCCATTTTTCATGCGTCCCCGTCTCGCCTGAGGGTCATTCCCCTTCAGCCGATCGGCAGGAGCTGGGCGAGGGCGACCTGGATCTGCTTCATCTTGACGGGCTTGGGCAGGACGACGAGGCGGTCGTCGGTCGGGAGCTTCTTGGCGAGGAAGTGCTGCCTCGGGCCGAGGAGGACGATGGCGGTGAGGTCGCGGCCGTCCTCGTGGGCCTTCGCGTGCATGTCGAGGAAGGCGTCGAGGGCGTCGGGGCCGAGCCCGTCGGCGTCGAAGAGGACGGCATCGGGCGGGTTCTCGCGGTAGCGCTCGGCCGCAAGCTCGGCGTTCGCCACGAGCAGGACTCGGTAGCCCATCTTCGAGAGGGTCTTGCGGAACGCCTCCTGGACCTCCTCCTGGACCTCGACGCAGAGCAGCTTCTTGGCGACGAGCGCCTTGACCTCGAACTCCGCCGGGCGGATCGCGTCGTCCGGCTCGGGCTCGAGCTCGTCGTAGTCGGTCGCGACCTCCTGCTCGTCGCCCTCGGGCCGGGACGCGACCGGCCGGGCGACCTCGACGCCCGCCGCCCGGGCCGCGAGGCGTTCGAGGTAGGCGTCGAGGTCCGCGACGACCTCGGTCATCGTCTGGTATCGCTGCTTGAGGTCGACCTTCATCATCTTCTCGACGATCTCGGTCAGCTCGGGGTCGGGGGCGTGCCTCTGCTCGCCCAGCGGCTTGATGCTGTTGATCCCGCGCTTGAGCATCTTCTTGAGCGGGTCGTCGGTCTCGACCTCGGGCAGGGGGAGCTGGCCGGTGAGCATCTGGTAGAAGACGCAGCCGAGGAAGAAGATGTCGGACCGCTTGTCCCCCTTGGGGCTCCCGCAGGTCCGCTCCAGGGCCGAGTAATCCACGGTCCTCATCCCGTGCGCGGCGGCGGCCTTCCGCTCGTCGTCGAGGGTCGCCAGGCCGAAGTCGACGAGCTTGGCCTGGCCGTTGGAGGCGATCAGGATGTTGGTCGCCTTGAGGTCGCGGTGGGTCACGCCCTGGTCGAGCGAGTACTTCAGCGCGTTGGCCAGCCCGACCATCAGCGGGAGCGACTCGGGGGGCGTGAGCCGGCCCCTGATCCGGAGGAAGTCGCGGAGGTTGGAGCCCTCGACGAACTCCATGACCATGAAGTAGCGCTTGTCCTGCTCGCCGTACTCGTAGATCTGGACGATGTTGGGGTGGACCAGCCGGAGGCCGGATTCGGCCTCCTGGTTGAACCGGGCGATGGCGCCGGCGTCGGCGACGAACCGCTGGCGGAGGACCTTGATGGCGACCGACTGGTTGCCGTGGATCTTCCGGCCGCGATAGACCCGGGCGAAGGTCCCCTCGGCGATGTGGAAGAGGACCTTGCAGCCGCCGAAGAAGAAGCCGCCGGGGTCGCCCTTCTTGAGCTTCTCGAACTGCCAGGCGGTGATGAGGTCCTTGCGGAGCAGGGTCCGGGAGACGGCCTCGACGCTCCCGTCGGCCGCGTCCATCCGGGCCTCGGCCGCCTGGTTGCGCGTGATCAGTCCGATCAGGACGGCCTGCTCGAGCAAGGTCTGGGCGTCGATCTCGATCATGGGAGGGATGTCCTCGACCGGCCGCGCGAGCCGGGGCCGCAAGCCCGCTCGACGCGCCTCGCTCTTCGGGATTCGGACTCGAATGATTACCGAGTCTACCCGGGCGTCGTGACGCCGGCAAACCTCGTCGATGCCGATGCTCCGGGCGGACGACGCGGCCATGCGCCAGCCCGCGGCCAGGGGGCCGGGCAAACGGGGGACGGGCTGGGAGGCGGACGGATGGGGAAGGGAGGCCGGCCCGGGAAATAAACGAGGGCCGACGGTTGAGTCGGCCCCGCGACGATCGGGTCGTCAGTAGGACAAGAGGCTAGGGAGACGTCGCGGGGACGGAGCCCGGCTCGGATCAATAACGGCCGCCGCCGCCACCGCCGTAGCCACCGCCGCCGCCGCCGCTCCGGCCACCGCCGCCGTAGCCGCCACCGCCGCCGTAGCCGCCACCGCCGCCGTAGCCGCCACCACCGCCGCTGCTCCGGCCGCCGCCGCCGCCGCCGTAGCCGCCGCCGCCGCCGCGGTTGTCGCGCGGCTCGCGCGGGCGGGCCTCGTTGACCGTCAGGTTACGACCGCGGAAATCCTGGCCGTTCAGGGCGTTGGCCGCCTCATCGGCGCCATCGGTCATCTCGACGAAACCGAAGCCCTTGGATCGGTTCGTGTCGCGGTCGATGATGATCTGCGCCGAAAGGACCTCGCCGAACTCGCTGAACAATTCCACCAGGTTGTCTTCCGTCGTGTCGTACGTCAGATTGCCGACATAGAGCTTCTTGGCCACTGTCTGTCCTCTGCTTGCGAAATGAGCGTTCTGGCGAGGCTAGCGTCCTTAAACGGCTAAGGGGAACCCGCCGAGAGCGGCTTAACCCACACTAATCAATGCCCGGAAATTTGCACAGCAAGAAAACGGGAATTTTCCCCCTTTTTCGGGCGAGATTTCGGCGTCGCCTGTCCCGCGTCATTTCTCGAGCGGATGGCCGCCGCCGCCCGCCTGACCGGCCCCGGTTCCTCTCGGGGATCGGCCGGCCCGGCCCGGCCCCCGCCGAGCGAGGCGCCCGCGGCGATCAGCGCGACCGCGGGGACGAGCGGCGCCCGCATCCGGAGGTCGGTCCAGTAGGCCAGGTGCACCAGCGTCAGCGCGACCGCGATCGAGGGGGCGACGACGAGCGGCCAGCGACGGAGCCCCGGCCGCGCCAGACCGACGGCCAGGGCGGCCCAGAGCGGGACGGTCCAGGCGGCCGCGGCCGCGCGGAGCCAGGCGGGATAGACCGCGCCGGAGGGGGCCGGGGCCCAGAGCCGGCCGACCCGGGCGATCGAGGCCCGGAGGAAGGCGATCGGCCGGTCGCGGGCGAGCCGCAAGGCCGAGTCGCGGAGGGCCCGGTCGGCCTCGGGCTCGGTCATCCCGGCGGTCGATCGGCCCACGCCGGCGAACCAGGCGTCCTGGTTCGGCCCCGACCAGACCGCCCCCGGCGGGCCGTCGAGGACGTCGGCGTAATAGGCCGGGTTGTTGGCCAGGGCCAGGGTGTAGCCGCCGTGGGTGGTGGTCCAGACCGGCTCGCCCACGGCCCAGGCGTTCCGCCAGGCCCAGGGGGCCAGGGTCGCCGCCGTGGCCGCGAGCAGGAGCGTCGACCGGGCGAGCCGGGCCCGTGGGCCTCCCGGGCCGCACGTCAGGCCGGCCAGGGCGGCGAGCCCGGCCGCCGGGAGCAGGCTCGGGCGGCAGAGGCCCGACAGGCCGAAGCCGATCCCGCCCAGGATCGCCCCCCGGGCGCCGGGCAGCGCCGATCCCGCCAGCGTCGCGGCGACGAGGAAGGCGGCCGGGGTCTCGGTCATGATCGACCTCGCCTGCACCGCCAGGACCGGGTCGAACGCCGCGATCGCCGCCGCCGCGCACGCCCGGCCCGGCGACAATCCCCAGAGCCGGGCCGTCCGGGCGACCAGGGCCACCGTCCCCACACCCAGCGCCAGGTGGAGCCCGCCCACGCCCCAGGGGAGCCATCGGGCCGGCAGGGTGCCGACCAGCGGGGCCAGCAAGATCGGGTAGAGCGGCGGCCGGTAGGCGGTCGGCCGGCCCCCGATCGCGAACCCCCGCCCCTCGGCCAGCGACCGGGCCAGCGGCAGGTAGTTGTCGCGATCTTCGAGCCGATCCGGCCCGGTCAGCATCACGGCGACGCGGATCGCGACCGCCCCGGCGAGGATCGCGGCGAGGGCCGCGGCCCGGGCCGGCGGCCGGCGCGGGGGCGGCGCCGGGTCCGGGCTGGGGCGGGTCGGGTCGATGGCCGGTCCTCCGTCGCGGTCGGCCCAGGGGGACGGGCCCAGTCCTCTCGGTCGCAGGATAACCGATTTCCCGACCCCGGGCCCCTCGGACGTCGCCGTTATCGGCGCGGGCCGCGGCAGGTCCCGGGTTTCGGTCCTTGCCGCGGGGCGGGTCGTGGGCGATGATGGGCGGACTTCCGCTTTCCAAAAACCCGACGAACGGCAGGTCGACGCCGGCCGAGGGCGGGCCTCGCGCGGTCAATCGGGGCGGCTCCGGGAAAGGGCGATCGCGATGAGACGACGGATCGGGCGGCCGACGCTGGCGATGTTCTCCGGGGCCTGGCTCCTCGCCCTGGCCGGGTCCGGGGATGGGGCCGGGCCTGCGCCGGCCCTGGAGGACCTGGCCTATGGCAAGACGGCCGAGGCCTCGTCGTTCCAGGGGGACGACAAGTGGGCGGGCGCCGCGGTCGACGGCAATCCCGAGTCGCGCTGGTGCGCCGCGGACGGCTCGGCCCCGCAGTGGCTCCGGGTCGACCTCGGCCGGCCCGAGGCCCTCACCGGCTCCCGGATCGTCTGGGAGCACGACGGCCCCTATTCCTACAAGGTCGAGGGCTCGGCCGACGGCAAGTCGTGGTCGACGCTGACCGACCAGACGAAGTCCCGGGCCCGGGCCGCCGACCGGACGCACCCGTTCGCCGCCAGGGCGATCCGCCACGTCCGGATCACGGTCCCCGAAGTGGCCGACGGCCGCTGGGCGAGCCTGTTCAGCTTCGAGGTCTTCGGGACCAAGCCGGCCGTCGCCAGGGCGGCCCCGAAGAAGGACGACGACGCCTCGATCCTCAAGGGGATCAAGGCCCCGGCCGGCTTCGAGCTGTCCGTCTTCGCCGCCCCGCCCGACGTCCGCTACCCGACCTGCCTCTCCGCCGCGCCCACCGGCGAGGTCTACGTCGGGCTCGACGAGAACGGCTCGCTCGACGCCAAGGCCAACCGCGGCCGGGTCGTCCGCTGCGTCGACACCGACGGCGACGGCAAGGCCGACAAGTTTAACGTCTTCGCCACCATGGACAGCCCGCGCGGCCTGATCTGGGACGCCGGGACCCTCTACGTCCTCCACCCCCCCCTGCTCACCGCCTACCACGACGACGACAACGACGGCACGGCCGATCGCTCGGAGGACCTCGTCAAGGGGATCGGCTTCGACCTCAAGTTTCGCGGCGCCGACCACACGACCAACGGCATCCGGCTCGGGATCGACGGCTACATCTACGTGGCCGTGGGCGACTACGGCTTCATCAAGGCCGAGGGCAAGGACGGCGCCTCGCACCAACTCCTCGGCGGCGGCGTGGCCCGGGTCCGGGTCGACGGCTCGGGCCTGGAGATCGTCTCGCGGGGGCAGCGGAACATCTACGACGTCGCGATCGATCCTTACTTGAACCTGTTCACCCGCGACAACACCAACGACGGCGACGGCTGGGACGTCCGCCTCAGCCACGTCGTCCCGACCGGCCACTACGGCTATCCCTCGCTCTTCAAGCGGTTCGGCGGCGAGCACATCCAGCCCCTGGCCGACTACGGCGGCGGCTCCCCCTGCGGCTCGCTTTTCCTCCAGGAGCCCGGCCTGCCCGCCCCCTACGGCGACATGCTCTATACCTGCGAGTGGGGCCGGGGAGCCGTCTTCATGCACCCGCTGGAGCCCGCCGGCGCCGGGTTCAAGGCCAGGCAGGAGACGTTCCTCGACATCCCCCGGCCGACCGACATGGACGTCGACGGCCGCGGCCGGATCTACGTCGCGAGCTGGCGCGATGGCGGGTTCACCTACTCCAAGCCCGAGATCGGCTACGTGATCCGCGTCGTCGCCCAGGGAGCCGCCGCCTTGCCCCCCTTCCCCGACCTCAAGGCCGCGACCGACGCCCAGCTCGTCGGCTTCGTCTCGGCCCCGGGCGCGGTCCTCCGGCTCGCCGCCCAGCGCGAGCTGCTCCGCCGCGGGATCAAGCCGGCCGCCGCGAAGGCCCTCGAAGCGGTCGCCGGATCGAAGGATCGGCCCCGGGCCGGGCGGGTCGCCGCGATCTTCGCATTGGAGCAGGGGCTCGGCGCGAAGTCGCACGACGCCCTGCTCGCCCTGGCGAGGTCGTCGCCCGAAGTCCGCGAGTTCGCCATCAAGGCCCTCGCCGACCATCGAGGCGACGCGACCAAGGCGGACGAGAAGGCGGTCGCCTCGTACCGGGATGACGCCGACCCCCGCGTCCGGCTCCAGGCCGTGATCGCCCTCGGCCGGATTGGCCAGGTCGCTCAGGCCCCCGCGCTCCTCCCCCTGACCGCCGACGTCGACCCGCTCGTCGCCCACGCCGCCGTCAAGGCGCTGGTGGCGCTCAAGGCGGTCGACGCCGGCCTGGCCGCCCTCGCCGACCCGAAGCTCGCCCCCGGGGCCTCGAAGGCGCTCGGGGAGATGCACGAGCCCAAGGTCGTCGTCGGCCTGATCGGGGTCGCCGACGGGTCGCGGGACGACACGACCCGCCGCGCCGCCCTCAAGGCGCTCTGCCGGCTCTACTTCCGCGAGGCCCCCTACGAGGGCAAGTGGTGGGGGACCCGCCCCGACACCAGCGGCCCCTACTACAACGCCGTCACCTGGGACCGGAGCGAGGCCGTGGGCCAGGCCCTCCGCTCGGCCCTGAAGAAATCCGATGAGGCCACCGGCCGATGGCTCCTCGCCGAGCTGCTCCGCAACAAGGTCGACTTCGAGGAGACCACCGCCCTGGCCTTCAAGCTCGCCGGCCAGGACCCGGCGCTCCGCTCGGCCGTGGCCGACCTGCTCATCAGCCGGCCCAAGCTCACCCTCGATTCCATCAAGTTCCTCGAAAACATCGCCGTCGCCGACGCCGACCCCGCCGCCCGGGCCAAGGCGGTCCGCGGCCTGCTCCGCCATCCCGGCCAGCCCGAGGCCCGCGAGTCGGCCCTCCGCGGCCTGGCCGCCGTCGCCGATCGGGACGACCCCGGCGCGGACGCCGCCGGGGCCTGGGTCGCCTTCACCAAGGACAACCGCCTCGCCCGCGACGCCACGACCTACGTCAAGCTCGCCGAAGGGGCCGACGTCGGCAAGGCCGTGCTCGGCTTCGGCGTCCTGGTCCAGGTCGAGGCCAACAACCGGGCCCCCGAAGGCTCCCGCGCCGAGGCCCGGAAGGCCATCGAGCGGGCCTGGACCCGGCCCGAGGCCGCCGCCCGCCTGCTCCGCGCCGTCGGCCTGGCGCGGTCGGACGCCTATGCCTCGCAGGTCCGCGACCGCCTGGCCGACGCCGACCCCGGGGTCCGTCGCGCCGCCGAGTCCGCCGCCCGCCGGCTCGACATCGCGACCCAGGCCGCGCCGGCGGCCAAACCCTCGACCGCCCGCCCCATCGCCGCCCTGCCCTACGAGCAGGTCCTCGCCGTCGCGATGAAGGACAAGGGGGACGCCGCCCTCGGCGGCCGACTCTTCGAGAAGCAGGGGTGCATCAACTGCCACTCCGTCGCCAAGGGCGAGGCGATCAAGGGGCCGTACCTCGGCGACATCACCGCCCGCTACAGCCGGGCCGAGCTGACCGAGTCGATCCTCAAGCCCAGCGCCAAGATCTCCCAGGGGTTCGAGACCCAGAAGATCGCCCTCAACTCCGGCCAGACCTACGAAGGCTTCGTCGTCCGCGAGGCCGGCGACGAGGTCGAGATGCGGAACTCCGCGGGGGCCGTGACCGTCCTCTCCAAGAAGGACATCGACGAGCGCGGCAAGTCCGAGCTGTCCGTCATGCCCGTCGGCCTCCTCGACCCCCTCACGCCCCACGACCTGGCCTCGGTCCTGGCCTACCTGGAGTCGCTGAAGGGGAAGTGAACGGCCCGCGATGCCGAATCGAATGTGCGATTTCAGATCGTCAATCGTTTCAAGAGAATGATTGACGATCTGAACTCCGGGATCTGAAATTGCGATCTGCGATCGCATGATCCACCCGACCCTCTCCCCAAGGAGGCTGCCCGTGGCCCCGCGCCCGTCCCTGATCGCCCTGCTCGCGCCCTGCCTGCTGGCCTTCGCCGCCACGGCGACCGGGGCGCCGGCGGCGGGCCCGCCGGCCTCGTTCGGCGACATCCAGGTCCTGATGAGCGATCCCACCGTCCGCCTGCTCGACGCCCGGCCTCGGGCGGATTACGACAAGGGGCACGCCCCCGGCTCCGTCTGGGTCGACGTCAAGGCGGCGCAGGCCATCGCCGCGCGGCCGGGGGGCCTGACCGACCTCGGGGCGTGGGAGGCGTGGTCCGCCCCGCTCGGGATCGGGCCGGAGACCAAGGTCCTGATCTTCGACGGCGCCCGGCAGCTCGACGCCGCCCGGATCTGGTGGCTCCTGTCCTATCTCGGCGTCGGGCGGGTCGGCCTGATCGACGGCAATTTCCCGCTCTGGGAGGCCGAGGGGGGGCCGGTCACCGCCGACGCCCCGAAGGTCGAGGCCCGGGCCTTCGCCGTCGCCTTCCAGCCCGGCCGGCACGCCAACCGCGACGAGGTCCTGGCCGCCCTCAAGGACGGCAAGACGGCGATCGTCGACGCCCGGAGCCGGGGCGAGTACACCGGCGAGCAGAAGTCGTCGAAGCGAGGCGGCCACATCCCGGCCGCCTGCCGGCTGGAGTGGTCGGAGCTGGTGGACACGGCCGGCCGGTTCCTGCCGAAAGAGGCCCTGCAGGCGAAGGTCGCCGCCCTCGGCTTGCGGCCGGGCGAGCCGGTCATCGCCCACTGCCAGGGGGGCGGCCGGGCCTCGGTCGACGCCTTCGCCTTCGAGCGGATCGGCCACCCGACCCGGAATTTCTACCTGGGCTGGTCCGACTGGGGCAACGCCGCCGACACCCCGATCGTCGAGGGAGCGGAGCCCGGCCCGAGGCGTTGACGACCCCACGCCGGCCCCTGTTAAGGCCCCGTCACCGGGGCCGGAGCGACCCCGGCTCGAATCGGGCGATCCTGCCCTTTTCGCCGACGGCCCATCCCGCCTCGGCCGCGGCGGCGAAGCCCAGGGCGTGGAAGCCCTCCGCCCCGGACCGGCCCCAGGTCCGGCCGCCGTCGGTCGACGTGTCCCAGCCCGACGGGCCGACCGCCAGCAGCGTCGCCGCGGCGGGCCCGTGCCCGGGGACGAACGCCACGGCCGAGCGGAAGCCCGACCGCGACGACCGCGCGGCCGGGGTCCAGGTCCGGCCGCCGTCGTCGGTCGTGGCGATGTGGTCGCCGGGCTCGTCGGGCCGCTTGTGGTCGCCGCCGACGGCGACGCCGTGGTCGGGGTCGCGGAAGGCGAGCGCGAAGACGCCCGAGGAGGGGTTGCCCGCCCGGATCGGCGTGTCCGCGACCGCCCACGTCCGGCCCCGGTCGGACGATCGGAAGACCCGGGCCGTCGCCCCGCCGCCGGTCGCGAACCAGGCCTGGCGACCGCCCTGGACCACCAGGCACGTCCCGCTGGCGGCGAACGCCCCCTCGCCCCGCAGGGCCTCGGGCATCCCGGCGGCGGGGGCCGGCTCCCAGGTCCGGCCGCCGTCGTCGGTCGCGAGGATCACGAATCGGCCGCCAACCGGGTCGCCCAGGGCGAGGCCGTGCTCGGCGTCCCAAAAGGCGATGGCGTCGAGGAAGCCGGCCGGGTCGCGGTTCTGATGCGACAGCGTCCAGGTTGACCCGGCGTCGCCCGTCTTGTAGATCCGGGAGAGCGGCCCCGGGCCGATCGAGAGGAGATGAGCCGTCCCGGCGTCGACGGCCTGGACGTCCCGGAAGTCGAGTGTGGTGGCGTCCGAGACGGAAAGTAACTTCCAGGTCGTCCCGCCGTCGGCCGTCCGGAGGCAGGTCCCGTCGTTGCCGCTCGCCCAGGCGACGTCGCGGTCGACCACCGAGACGCCCCGGAGCCGCGCCCGGGTCCCGCCTTCCTGGGCCTGCCACTGGCCGGGGGCGATCAGGGCGAGGCAGATCAGCGCGGCGTTCATGGCGGGACCCTCGGCGCGGCGGGTGGTGCGGGGCGGACCGGTTGGATGATCCGGGACCGGGGGCGGGAATGCAACCCGCCCGGGCGATCGATCGGGGTGTGCCAATTCGGGACAGGCGGACAGGATTGTCGGGGCCCTTAGAGTGTCAATGCGTCGACCGGTCATGGGGAGCGAAAGGGGGCGACGATGAAGGCCGAGACTTCGATGCAGGTGGTGCGGGCCGGCGAGCGGGGCCACTTCGACCACGGCTGGCTCGACACGTTCCACACCTTCTCCTTCGGCGATTACCGCGACCCGGCGCGGATGGGGTTCCGCTCGCTCCGGGTGATGAACGAGGACCGGGTCGACGCCGGCATGGGGTTCGGCACGCATCCGCACCAGGACATGGAGATCATCACCTATGTCCTGTCCGGGACGCTCCGGCACCACGACAGCCTCGGCAACGGCGGCCCGATCCGCGCGGGGGAGTTGCAGCGGATGACCGCGGGCACGGGCATCCGCCACGGCGAGGCGAACGCCTCGGAGACCGAGCCGGTCCACCTCTACCAGATCTGGATCTTCCCCGAGCGCAAGGGGCTGGCGCCGGGCTACGAGCAGAAGGCCTTCGACGAGGCGGGGCGGCGGGGCCGCTGGCAGGTCGTCGCCTCGCGAGACGGCCGCGAGGGGTCGCTGACGATCCACCAGGACGCCGCGCTCGCCCTCGCCGGGCTCGAGGCGGGAGGCCGGCTCGAAATCCCGATCGCCCCGGGCCGGTCCGGCTGGCTCCAGGTGGTCCGCGGCGGGGTGGCCTTCGACGGGACGACCCTGGCCGAAGGGGACGGCGCCGCGTTCGACGGCGCCCCGGGCCTGGCCGTCGAGGGGGTGGGCGACGCCGAGGTCCTCCTGTTCGACCTGGCGTGAGCGGCCGTGGGCACGGATCAACGCGGAATCGTCCATTTCCGTCGAAGTTACTGTACGGGTGTTGACAAAAGACCGATCCTTAAGGTGAACTACGATCCGGCCTGATATCTGTCCGGTTGGACAGGAAGGCCGGGTCCACCTCCTCGATCGGAGCGAGTCATGGCCCACCCGATTCCCGAAAGCTTTCACGCGATCACCCCGCACCTCGTCGTCAAGGGGGCGTCCGAGGCGATCGAGTTCTACACGCGGGCCTTCGGCGCCGAGGAACTCACGCGGATGCCCTTCCCCGGGCCGGACGGCCGGGTGAAGCTCGGGCACGCCGAGTTGCGGATCGGCGACTCGAAGCTCTTCCTGGCGGACGAGTTCCCTGAGCACGGCGCGACGGGCCCGAACGGCAGTTCGCCCGTGACGATCCACCTCTACGTGACCGACGCCGATGCCGCGTTCGAACGGGCCATCGCCGCCGGGGCGACGGAGACCATGGCCCTGGCCGACATGCCCTGGGGCGATCGCTACGGCAAGGTGGTGGACCCGTTCGGGCACCACTGGTCGATCGCCGAGCATCTCGAAGACCTCACGTCCGGCCAGGTCCAGGAGAGGATGGCCGAGGCCTTCGGCGAGCAACCTTGCGCGTGAGGACGGGGCGAATCAGCCGATCGCCCGACCCGCCGGGCCGGTGCGGGGGAGACCTCGCCATCGGCCCGGCACCGGTCGCTCGCGAGCCGGACGTCCAACGATCTCCGGGTATCGAACGGGGGAGCCGAACCATGCCGACGGGCATTCGCAAAGTGGGCGACTTCTGCTGGATCAACATCCTCACGCCGCGGCCGGACGAGGCGTGCGCGTTCTTCGGCCGGGTCCTCGGCTGGACGTTTTTCGAGATGCCGGGCCTCGGCCACGGGATGCGGGTTGGCGGTCGGGACATCGGCGGCCTCTTCGACCTCGCGGGGCCGAACACCCCGCCGGGGCTGTCGCCGATGATCGGCGTCATGGTCAAGGTCGAAGGCGCCGACGCCGCCTGCGAGAAGGTGGCGGCGCTCGGCGGCAGGACGAAGCCGGCGTTCGACGTCATGGGGCAGGGCCGGATGGCCGTCTGCTTCGATCCCGTCGGCGCCGAGTTCGACGTGTGGGAGCCGAAGAGGATGCTCGGCACCGACGTCGACAGCACCCTGCACGGCTCGCCGAGCTGGTTCGAGGCGATGACGACGGACGCGGACCTGGCGGCGGGGTTCTACTCCAAGCTGTTCGGATGGGACCCGGAAGTCAGGCCGATGCCGGGGGGCACTTACACGGTCTTCAAACAAGGAGGCGCGGACGTCGGCGGGATGATGCAGATCACGCCGGAGATGGTGGGTCTGCGGTCGCATTGGGAGACATACTTCACCGTCGCAGACGCCGACGAGGCCGCCCAAAAGGCGGTCGAACTGGGCGCCAGGTTCCACATGGGGCCCCATGACATCCCGGGCATCGGCCGCTCCTGCGGCATCACGTCGCCGCAAGGCGTGGGGTTCTCCGTCATCGAGTACGGGAGTTGAGGAGATGGGCGGTGAGGTCAGTTCGGGGCGCCGACCGGCCCGGCCCGAGGGGCGTCGATCAGACCGTCGACTCGATCGTCCCGCGCCTCTCCAGGCGGCGGCCGACGAGCCAGCAGAGGGTCGACCAGGCGAGCCCGGCCGACCAGCCCGCGAGGACGTCAGTCGGGTAGTGGACGCCGAGGTAGACCCGGCTCAGGCCGACGATCCCGGCCGCGACCGCCGCCAGCGTCAGGAAGTAGAACTTGAGCCGGCGGCGGGCGACCAGGCTCGACAGGATGCTCCCGAGCGTGCCGTAGACCACGGCCGACATCATCGAGTGGCCGCTCGGGAAGCTGGAGAAGTAGGCCCGCATCAGGTGCGGGACGAGGTCGGGGCGGGGGCGGTCGAAGGCCAGCTTCATGGCGAAGCTCACCGCCCAGCCGCTGCCGACCGCCGCCAGCAGGAAGCCGGTGGCCGCGTAGCGGCGGTCGAGCGCGAGGAATCCGGCCACGGCGGCCGTCGCCAGCCAGAGGACGTCGGTGCTCCCCAGCGCGGTGATGTCGCGGGCGGCCTCCGGCATCCATTCTGGGCCGATCGGCCGCGAGGCGTCGCCGGGCACCCTCAGGGCCAGGAGCAGCCGCTCGTCGAACCGGCGGGTCTGGCCCTCGGCCACTAGGCCGGCGAGGGCCAGGAACGCCCAGGTCGAGGCGACCACGCAGGTCGACCCCACGAGGACCGCCAGCTCGTGGCCGCCGATCCACTCGATCAGGTGGGAGATCATCCTTCGCATCGGTCGTGTCACCTCCCCCTCAACCTTCTGCTCCTCCGGAAGTCGGACTTGTCGTCGACTACTGAACCCATCGGCTTCCAACCGGTCGGTGGTTCAGTTTCCGCGTAAGCTCATTAATGCTGCATGATGCTTGGCGAGAAGACGACGATACCTGGAAATTTCCGGGGATGAATTGACTGCCGCTTCCTGTGATTTCTCGGCCTCGATGGACCGGCTGAGGGCGAGATCCTTGCGTCCGGTAGCTTTGAGAGCCATGCCTAAATTGCGGAGATTGGATGCGTGTCTGCTCTTCATCCCGTAATTGTTTGTAGCGCCCCGCATGTCGTCGGAACTCGAAATTCTCGCGCGGTCAAACATCGCTATCGCTTCATGGAAGCGGCCGAGCTGGAACAATGACTCGCCGGTCCCTCCCATCGCCGCAGAGGCATCCAGATTAAGGTGCAGCGCATCCTCAGAACGATCGATGGCGATCAAATATTGACCAAGTCCTGCATGTGCAAAGCCCAGGCTGACGAGTGGGAGGTCAAACTTCGGCGCGATCTGCATTGCTCGACGATGGTGCCACATAGCTTCCTCCATCCGGCCCCGCAAGGTCCTAATCGTTCCGAGGCTCGTGTGAGCCGAAGCCGCCTCAGGAGACCGGCGCCCAGCCCTCTACGTGATCTTCGTCGAGGACCTCAAGCTGATCCGCTGGGACGAGCCGGGAGCCCGCGGGCTCGACGGGCCGCCGGCCGAGTATGCCCGGGTTGCAACCCGTTGAGGCCGGATGAGCGAGGGGAGGGATCGATCGGGCGGAGGGGGGGGCCGCCCGGCCGAGCGTGATCCGCCCCATCAGGCGGGGTAGAAGATGGGGAAGTAGGTGTTGTAGAAGTCGTGCTCGAGATACTCCAGGATCAGCGCGACGTTGAAGATCGCGATGTCATTCTCCAGCGAGCGATCCGTCGTGCTGAAGCTCGGCGGCGGCCCGCCATTGAGGCTGGCGATGAACGGGGTCGCGCGGGCGACGACCTCCTGGAGCGTGAGCGGGACCGAGAAGGGCGAGCCGCCCGGGAGGAGCGTCTGACCCAGGATGCTGTTGAGGAACCCCGCCTGCGTCAGCTCGACCTGGCCGATCGAACCGGCCTGGGTCACCAGGTAGGGATTTGCGATGTAGGGTGCGGCGCCGAGGTAGGCGCCGGCCCCGGTGGCGCAGAACATCGAACCCATCTGGGCGAATTGCCGGACGTTGGCCGGGGTGATGTTCTGGAACGTCGGCTTCGGCCGGGCGTTGGGGCCCAGCTCGGCCAGGAGCGCCGAGAGGTGCGCATTCTCATTGTTGACGACGTTGAGGAAGTGGTCTCGAAGGAAGTTGGGGGCGCCGATCGCGGGGAACGCGGAGATATTATTGTTCTTATTCCTCGAATTCCTGGAGGCGGCCTCGGCCGCCGGGGCGCCGACGAGCAGGGCCGCCGGGGCCGCCGTCGCCAGGGCCGATTTCCTCAAGAACGACCGACGCGACCCCGCTCCGGGGGCCGTCGCATCGGAATGTCGTTCGCCCTGGATCTCGTCGCCCTCGTGGTCGTCGAAGTTGCGAAGCATGGTTGCCCTTCTTGCTTGTCCCGCAGATGCTGCCCAGACACCCAAGCCGGATGGCTCGGGGCGCATAATCGCAAGCAAAAATGAGACCAGGCAACCGTGATAGGTCGGGATCGGGCCGAGGTCCGATCGAGCCGCGCGTCGGGGGATCGCCGAGCCCGACTTCGCCGCTCGCACCCGGGGGGCGATCTGGCCTCAATCGAGGCGGAGCTGATCGGCCCGGGCGGCGAGCTTGAGGGCGGCGGTCTGGAACAGCCCTCGGGCGTTGGAGCCGGCGACCCGGTAGGCCTCGCCGAACCCTTCGGCCTGGGTCCAGGTGAGGACGTCGTCGATCTGGGTGGTCATCAGGCCGAGCATCTCGTCGATCGTGGGCGCGGCGGTCGCGACGGGCGGGGCGAGGGCGACGGCCTTGGCCGCGGCGTCGTCCCAGGGGGCGGAGGGGAGGTCGCCGTGCTGTCGGTCGACGGCCGGCATCGGGGTGGTGGCGTCGTCCCAGGGGGCCGTGTCGGACTCGCGCCCGCCCCGGTCGCGGGGGTCGTCCTGCTGGGCGATCGCCTTGCCGCCGGGGAGGTGCTCGTTGGGGTCGCGAGGCAGTCCCGCCGAGGGGTAGGTCTTGCCATCGACGCCCACCCGGAGCGCGGAGGGGGGGAGCTGGCCGGCGTCGACGAGCTGCTTGCGGACCCTGGCGACCAGCTCGCGGCCGGCGCCCATCTCCTCGGCGAGCCGGCGGTCGGAATGCTCGGGGTGGAGCCGGAGCTTGACCTCGACCGCCCGCCGCCGCTCGGGTCGGGTGAGCGGGAGGCCGTGGAACAGGTTGACCCCGGCCACGAAGTCGAGCGCCTCGGCGAATGTCCCCGGGCGGACCTCGGCGGGGATGGTCCGCCGGCCGGTCTTGACGGCCGAGGCGTGGCGGTGGAAGCCGTCGGCGATCAGCCAACGGCCGTCGACCTCGTAGACCGTGATCGGCGGCAGGCGATCCCCGGCCTCGACGTAGCGCTCGACGGCGTAGTCGTCGAGCCGGTCGCGGAGGTTCAGGTTGGGGTCGAGGACCAGGTCGTCGACCGGCACGTCGCGGATTTCCATCCCCGGCTCCCTCACTCGTTCGTCGGCACCGTCGCACCGTCCGGAGAGGGGATCGGCAGGATTGGCGGCCGAATCCAACCCGTAGCCCCCGCCGAGCCGGCCGGAGTAGATTGGACCGCGCGCGACCGAGGCGAGCGGCATCCTCGGCCCAATTCGACCCCTCTTCGCCATCGGCCCCACCCATGAAGGTCCTCGTCACCGGCGCGAGCGGACAACTCGGGGCCTACCTGCTCGACCGGCTCGGCGAGACGGGCCGGGCCGCGATCGGCTGGAGCGGCTCGCAGGCCGGTCGGAGGGGAAATTCCGAAGTCGTGCCCGTCGACCTGGCCGACGCCGGAGCGACCGAGGCGGCGCTGGAGGCCGCCGACCCGGGGGCGGTGATCCACGCGGCGGCCCTGAGCACGGCCGAGGCGGTCCGGCTCGACCCGGCCCGGGCCCGGACGGTCAACGTCGAGGCCACCGGGCGGATCGCCGCCTGGTGCGCCCGCCGCGGCCGACGCCTGGTCTTCACCTCGACCGACCTCGTCTTCGGAGGCTCAGGCCCCTGGAACAGCGAGGCCGACCCCGCCGAGCCGGCCCTCGCCTACGGCCGTTCCAAGCGCGAGGCCGAGCCGGCCGTCCTGGGCGTGGCCGGCGGGGTCGTCGCGCGCCTCCCCCTGCTCTACGGCCCGTCCCGATGCGCCCGCCCCTACTTCTTCACCCGCGCGACCGAGGCCCTGGCGCGGGGCGAGCCGCAGACTTTCTTCGAGGACGAGTACCGGACCCCCCTCGACCTCGCCACCGCCGCCCGGGCGCTGGTCCGGCTGGCGGACTCCGAGCTGACCGGCCTGTACCACGTCGCCGGCGCCGAGCGCGTCAGTCGCTACGGCTTGATGCGGCGGGCCGCGGTCGCCCTCGGGCTCGACCCCGCCCTCGTCCGGCCGAACCGCCGGGCCGACGTGACCCTGGCCGAGCCCCGCCCGGCCGACGTCTCGCTCGACTCCGCCAAGCTCGCCGCGGCCTGGCCCGACTTCCGCTGGCCGACGATTGAGGAGGCCTTGGCGATCTTGTAGGGTGGATGAAATCCACCACGGTTAGGTCCACGCCGCAGCGGTCGGTGGGGTTCACCGAGCCCCGCCCGGCCGACGTTAGCAAAGGTCCGGTCCATGCCGAGGGCTTGGTGGATTTCATCCGCCCTACAAGAGCCATTTCCTCATCGTCGGCCTCGCGGCGGACAGCCGTCAGCGGGCGACGAGCGTGCGCCCTCCGGCGGCGTCGGGGAAGCGGATGAGGAGGGTCTTGGTCGGGGGGTCCCAGGATTTGGCCTCGGCCGCGAGCGGCTGGCCGTCAATGGTGACTTCCTTCGGCTCGCCGCCGGGGAGGGCGAGGCGGACGACTGCGGCGACGCCCTGGGGTCCGTCGGCGCGGAACCGGAACGAGCCGTCGGCGTCGATCCTGGCGTCGACGACCTTGCAGGCCGAGGCCAGGACCTTGGGGCCGTCGCCCTTGACCCGGTCGAGGTCGAGGAGCAGGCGGCGGCTCGCCGGCCCGAGCGTCACCGACTCCACGACCGGCAGCGCGGCGTCGAAGAGGTCGACGAACCGCCCTTTCAGGACCGTCGGCGCGTCGGCGGTCGACTCGTCGAGGCCGCTCGCGACGACGTAGGGGCCCCGGCGGAGGACCAGGTGATTCGCCGAGGCGTACGGGAGCCCGGCCGCCTCGGCCGCGCGGCGGGCGAGGGCCCGGACGTGGTCGGGGCCGTCGAGACGATGGGTCAGGGCCGCCGGGCTGGATCGGTCGTAGATCAGGAGCCCGCGGCCGACCTTGTGCTGGCCCTCGGGGGCGTCCTTGGGCAGGCCAAGCCGCTCGAAGAGGTGCTCGCGGGGGGCGCGGTAGGCCATCGGCCGGGCCGGGTCGTTCCACCAGGATCGGGCGGCGTTGTAGGGGTCGGAGTCGTCGCCGAGGAAGACGAGGGAGCCGCCGGCCTTGACCCAGTCGGCCATCGGGCCGTGGACCTCGGGCGTCATCGGCTTCATCCCCTCGTAGGTCAGGAAGAGGACCTTGTGGGGGGCGAGGGCGCCGGCGATCGTGGCGTTCTCGAGCTGGACGGGCTCGGCGGGCATCCCGTGCTTCACGAGCGGGAGCGCCAGGCCGTAGAACGAGCCGAGGTCGGGGTCGGACGGGCTGGGCTGGCCGCGCTGGAACATCATCGAGTCGGACACGATCACGCCGATGCCCCGGGTCCCGCAGTCCCACGAGGTCTCGGCCTGGTCCATGTCGTTCAGCGCGGTGATGACCGTCTGGAGCTCGGTGGCGTAGGCCGGCGGGATCGGCTCCCTGACGACCGGCTCGCCCGGCTTGCGGCGGGCCTTGTCGACGGTGGGATAGCGGCGGCGATAGATCCGCTCGGGCCAGGGCATCACCTCGTAGCGTGCGACCTGGGGCCAGAGCAGCGAGGCGGTCAGGGTGCTCTCCCAGTTCGTCCGGTAGTCGGCCCACGAGTGGTCCGGGTCGTCCTCGATCGGGTCGTTGAGGAACCAGACCGTGCCGCCGGCGGCGCGGACGACGTTCATCATCGCCCCGTATTCGAGGAAGGCGGTCTCGAAGGTCCGCTCGCGGCGGGCCCCGCCGTAGACGTTGGGCGTCCGGGCCGTCCCGGTCCAGACCTGGGCGATGAAGCCGTCGGCGCCGACCTCGATGAGGCTCGACTCGGGGCTGACGATCTGCCAGTGGGCGTAATTGATCAGGCTGTGCGTGGGGACATAGCAACGGATATGCTTTCCCGTCCGCGCGTTCTCCGCCTTCACGGAGTCGAAGACCTGCTTGAGGGCCCGGCGGTAGAGGAAATACTTGAGCCGCGACGCCCGGTACTGGGCGTCGGGCGAGGAATGCGGCGGGACCCAGTCCTCGCCGTAGTAGGCCTTCCATTCGCGCTTGAACCCCTCCTCGTACCCGGCGCGGACCCAGAACTCGGGCTCCTCCAGGTGGATCGCCCCGGCCCCGGCGTCGATGGCCCGCTTGACCCCCTGCGCGAGGTACTTGCCGTAATTCTCGCCCGGCGCCATGTAGTAGACGTCCCCGCCGTGCGAGATCACCTTGCCGGCCCGGTCCCGCTGCGCCTCGTCGACGTGGTTGACCCCGTCGAACCGGCCGTAGAGGTAGTCCTGGTACTGGCCCCAGGAGACGCCCGTCATCAGGTGGGTGATGTACCCCTTCGCCTTCCAGCCGGCGATCCGGGCGGGCATCCCCGGGTCGATCCCGTAGCAGATCGCCACGTCCGACCGGACGTCGATCCGCGCGTCCCAATCCGCGTGAGTCTGGAAGCTGGTCCGCTCGCGGGCCTGGCCGGGATCGGCGGGCACCTGGCCGGTCAAGGCGAGGGCGAGGAAGATCGGGAGCATGGTCGGGCCTCGCGGGGGGTAAGGTGTCCGGGGAGGACGGCCCCCAGTTGGACCGCCCGACCGCCAGGAGAGGTTCCGCGATCAGAGGCCGACCGGCTCCTCGGCGACACCCCGGGGGGTGAACGAGAACCGCGGGCACTGGGCGAAGAACGCCAGGGGATTTTCGAAGACGACCTTGCGGATCGTCGCCTCGTCGTGGCCCCGCGACCGCATCTCGAAGATGAACTCGGGGACGGCCAGGGGATCGCTGTGGCCCCAGTCGCCGGCCGAGTTGACGAGGATGCGGTCGGTCCCGTAGAGCTCGATCATGTCGGCCGCTCGGGCGGGCGTGCACTTGGTGACCGGGTAGAGGGTCATCCCCACCCAGTGGCCGGCGTCGAGCGCGGGGCGGATCGTGTGCTCCTCGACGTGGTCGATGCAGACCCGCTCGGGCGCGATCCGCGGGTCGTCCCGGAGCATGTCGAGGATCATCCGCGTCCCCTGGTACTTGTCCGCCAGGTGCGGCGTGTGGACCAGGACCAGCTCGCGGGTCCGGGCGGCCAGGTCGAGGTGTTCGAGGAACACCGTCGCCTCGTTCTTGGTGTTCTTGTTCAGGCCGATCTCGCCGATCCCGAGGACGCCCGGCCGATCGAGGAACTCCGGGATCATCGCGATCACCCGCCGCGAGAGCGCGACGTCCTCGGCCTCCTTGGCGTTGATGCAGAGCCAGGTCTGGTGCTCGATCCCGTAGAGAGCCGCCCGCCCGCGTTCGAACTGGACGAGCTGGCGGAAGTAGTCGCGGAACCCCTCCGGCCCCGAGCGGTCGAACCCCGCCCAGAACGCCGGCTCACTGACCATCACGCAGCCGGCCAGGGCCATCCGCTTGTAGTCGTCGGTGGTCCGCGAGACCATGTGAATATGCGGGTCGATGTACGAACTCATCGATGACGGCTCCAGAAGGGCGACAACTCCGGTCCGGCCCTCACGCGGCATTCGTCGGGTCGTCAGGGCGAGATGGCCGGCGGGAAGACGCTACGCCGGTCCTGTTATGCATAGTCCTCGAAGCTTGCCACGGCACGCCCGATGAACTCCATCAATTTGCGACCTCGCCCCGTATTGCTCAACTGTTCCCATAAGACGAACTTGTGGCCGATCGGGCAATGGGCGGGCGTATCGTGGGGCCAAGGATACTCGGGATTCGGACCATCGCCGGCCTCAGCGGGCGCGATATTTTGCAAGGCATAAGCCAGCACCTGCACGTTGCGCACCCAATTATCCAGATCTTCTCGACGTCGAAACCCCAGGCCGCTCGCGATACGGTCCAAATCGGCACGGCGGTCGAGGAGGGCCTTGAGGAAGCGAACGAACCCGGTATGGGTCCTTGGTGGCGAATGGCCTGATCGCCAGAAATAAGCCTTGCTGAGCTTCTCCGTCGCCATCTGCAGGTAGTGAAGAAGATGGCACTCGTCAATCCCGGCGCGACGGGACTGCACGAAGAGCGCATGGTCGGACCTGGCCTGTCTCCACCACAACTCTTGTGCGTCGTTCATAACCCCTCACCGCCGGCCCAGTTCTTGGCTGCCGTCGAGAGTCCACCCGGCCGGCAGGGGCATCACCCTCGCTTGAATGGCCTCCGATTGGCCGGGGGTGACGTCGAGGACGTAGAGGGTATGGGCGTCCGCGCCGCCGATGTCTACCCCAAAGTCGATGGGTTCGGGTGAGGTCGTCTCCGAGATCATTCGGTTGACCTCCAAGAAGCGGATCTCGCGAGGGGGGGCACCCGTTGGCAGATGGAGAATTCGCACAACCCCATCATCGAGACCTAGATGCCGCTGAGCGTACCACTTCGCGAAGCTGTCGCGATCGAAGGCAACTCCTGTCGTGCCCGGCATAACTCATGTCCTCGAAAAGCCCGTGAACTTCACGGCCACACTGTTTGTGACATCCGAGCAAACCCGAGACATCGCGAAAAGCCCTTCAAGTGCGGCGTCTCGGTCCGAACCCGGGTCGGCCGCGGGCGATCAGGGACGCGGGGCGGCGATCTCGTTCCTGGCCCGCCAGTCGGGGTCGTAGGCGAGCGAGAAGAGGCGTTGGACGGTCTCGGCGCGGCCGGGGCCGGGTTCGAGGAGGGCTTCGAGCGCCTGGCGGAGCTGGTCGAGGCGGCGGTCGGGCGGGTGGTCGCCGGGCCGGCCGGTCGCGCGATCGAGCCGGTCGAGGGCGGCGGCCAGGTCGAGGATTCGACTCCTCGTGTCGAGGAAGTCGCGGTCGAGGACCTCGGCCACGTCGCGGGGGGTTGGCATGATGGCTCGTCTCCGTCGGGTCGCGGCGGGCCTCGGGAGGGTCGGTCTTCGGATTGTAGATTATTCCATCGAGGCCGAATTCGCCAGGCCCATGACCCGACCTGAGATGGGCGAACGTGTCGATTACCCGGATCGTACGACCGGGAGGACGAATCGTCGATCGCGGGCGAAATCGCCCCGAATTCGCTCGAATTCGATGAGGTCGCGACGGTTGGGCGAATTGTCGGGCCTGGCGGCGCTCGACTCGTCTCGGGCGACGCCCCCCGTTGGTTCGCGGTTTGCCTGGGAGGTGTCACGACCGGGACGACCGGCCCTTGGATCGCGCCGATCGATTCTGGTATTGTGGAAGTGTCGGGGCGACCGCGACCGGCCGACGGGCCGGGATCGCGCGACGACCCCCGGACCGGACCTTGAGGAGACAACCATGCTGACCCGCCGCGCGTCGCGCGCCCTGATCGCAGGCGCCGCCTTCCTCTCGCTGACGGCCGGGTCCGGCCCGGCCTCCGCCGACATCCTCCTGGACTCGATGTACGTGCCGACGTCCTCGGTCGTCACGTTGCCGTCATCCGCCTACATCCCCACGACTTACGTCGTGCCGACGGCGTACTCGACGACCTACCTGCCGACCTCCGAGATCGTCGGCACCGGCGATGTCGTGATCCCGACCACGGCGACCTACTATCCGACGGCCTATTACGCCCCGGCCTACCGGAGGGTCCGCTATCGGCCGCGGCGGTACGTCGAGCGGACGACATACCTGGCCTCGCCGACCTACCCCCTGGCCGCGACGTCGTACCTCTCGTCGACCTCGTACGTCGTGCCGACCCGGTATCTCTCGACCTCGTACGTCGCGCCGACCTCTTACCTGACGGACACCGCCCTCGTCGCGACCTCGGCGTCGATGTGCTGCGACTCCGAGACCGTCGCGGCCCCGACCCGGACGATGACGACGCAGCCGGCGAGCCCGAGCGGCAATTCGGGCGGGGGGATGATCACCAGCTCCCCCTCCAACGCGATCGGCCAGTCGGCCGAGCGGACCCCGTCGGCGACCCTCAACAGCACGCCCTCGGGCGACGAGGTCATCCGATCCGACGTCGTCCCGGCCGTCCCGGCCCCGGCCTCGGCCAAGCCGGCCGGGCCCGAGCTGAAGACGCCCCCCGAGCCCAAGCCGGTGGAGGGCCCGGACCCCAATTCCCTCATCCCGCCCAAGGCGGGCGAACCGGGTAGCAGCCTGCCCCCGCCGCCGCCGAAGATCGATGAGCAGACGTACCGGAGTTCGCAGCGTCCGGTCTACGGCGCCGGCTCCGACCTCCGCAATATCCTCCGGGGCAAGGTTGTCTCGTTCGACTCGGGCCGGCCCGAGGAGTCGGTCACGGTGGTCCTGTCGAGCAAGACCGGGACCTTCGCCGACCGGACCGCGATGACCAACGCCGACGGCGAGTTCAAGGTCTCGCTGCCGCAGGGCGACTGGGTCGTCAAGGTGAAGATGCCCAGCGGCTCGATCCTCCCCGTGGGCCGCGACTACCTGACCGCCAGCAGCGGCAAGGTCACCGACCTCGCCGGCCGGAGCGTCAAGGAATTCCGGATCAGCCGCTGACCACCGGGCCGGGGCGGGCGGAGCTTCGATGCCGACGACCCCACCATCGCCGCCGGCCCGCGTCTGCTACGTCCTGAGCCATTTCCACCCCCACGCCAGCGGCGCCGAACGCCAGGCGCTGGCGCAGGGGGCGGAACTCGCCCGCCGCGGCCACGCCGTCCACGTCGTCACCCGAGCGGTGGACGGCCTGCCGGCCGACGCGACGATCGAGGGGGTCCGGGTCCATCGATGGGTCCGGACCTCCGACCTCGGCCCGCTGTTCGGGCTCTCGTTCGTGGCCGGCGTGATCCGGTCGCTCCGCCGGCTCCGGCCCGAGTACGACCTGGTCCACACCCACCAGGGGCTCTGGGAGGCGATCTCCACCGGCCTCGGCCGCCCCTGGCTCCGCGGCGCCCCGACGCTGATCCAGCCCGCCAGCTCGGGGTACTACGGCGAGGCCGAGGAGCTGGCGCGGACCCGCGGCTTCCCCCTGCTCCGCCGCGCGATCCTCCGCAACACCGCCTTCGCGGCGATCTCGGCCGACATCGAACGCCAGTGGCTCGCGCTCGGCGTCCCCCCCGCCCGGATGGTCCGGATGGCCAGCGGCGTCGACGCCGACCATTTCCACCCGGGCCCGGCTGACCCCCAGGTCGAGGCGTCGCTGCCGCCCCGCCCCCGGGTCGTCTTCACCGGCCGACTCCACCCGCAGAAGAACCTCGACCTGCTCCTCGAAGCCTGGCCGGCCGTGGTCGCCCGCGCCGGGGCCTCGCTCGTCCTCGTCGGCGACGGGCCCGAGCGCGACCGCCTGGTCGCCCGGGCCGGCGACCTCGGCCTGGCCGGCCGCGTCCACTTCACGGGGCCGGTCGCCGACCCGGCCGAGCACCTCCGCGCGGCCGACGCCTTCGCCCTGCCGAGCGTCGCCGAGGGGATGAGCAACTCGCTCCTGGAGGCGATGGCGACCGCGCTGCCCTGCCTCGCCACCGAGATCGGCGGCAACACCGACCTCCTCGGCCCGCCCCCGCGCCGCGCCGGCCTGCTGCTCCCGGCCGGCGACGGCCCGGCCTGGTCCGCCGCCCTGGTCGCCGTCCTGACCGATCCCGCCCTCGCCCGCGAACTCGGCTCGGCCGCGCGGGCCCGGGTCGAGGCCGAGTTCTCGCTGACGGCCGTCGTCGACCGCTACCAGGCCCTCTATGCCGCCCTCCTGGCGACCGGACAACCGCCGCCGCAAGAACGATCCTCGGCCGATACGATCGGCACATCCCGTGCATCTTGACCGCCCGATCCCGATCACCGCTCCAATCGGCTTGTCTTCCCCCCCGACCCTCCTATGCTTGGTCCAGACGAGCATCGAGGATCAACAGCATGCCGCCCGCAACCCTGTTTTCCGACGCCCCCGCCCCGGCGTGCGCCCGCCTGGAGGCGCCGATCGTCCTGGCCCACGGCCTCTTCGGCTTCCGGCGGATCGGCCTGGGGCCGGTCACGCTCGCCTGGTACTTCCGGGGCATCCCCGGCCTCCTGGAGGCCGCCGGCAACCGTGTGCTCGTCACCCGGGTCCACCCGACCGCCGGCGTCGCCCGCCGGGCCCGCAAGCTCGGCGAGCAGATCGCGGCGAACTTCCCCGACGAGCCCGTCCACCTGATCGCCCACAGCATGGGGGGCCTCGACGCGCGGGCCCTCGTCGCCGACCCGGCCTGGGACGGGCGGATTCTCAGCCTGACGACGATCGCGACCCCGCACCTCGGCTCGGGGATCGCCGACTTCGCCAAGCTCCGGGTCGGGCGGATCTACGACCTCCTGGAGCGGCTCGGGATCGACCACCGCGGCTTCCTCGACGTCACCCCCGGCGCGGCGGCCGAGTTCAACCGCCGGACTCCCCTGCCCGACTGGCTCCCGACCTTCAGCGTCGCCGGCGACCCGCCGCACGAGGACGTCTGCTGGCCGCTCCGTCGGCTCCACGACGCGCTCGGAGAGCTTGAAGGCCCCAACGACGGCCTCGTCTCCGTCGCCTCCGCGACCGCCATCGGCCGGCCCCTGCCGAGCTGGCCGATCGACCACCTCCGCCAGATGAACTGGCTCGCGCCCGAGATCCCCACCGCCGCCTGCCCCCCCGTCGCCCTCCACTATGCCGACGTCGTCGCCAACCTGGCCCGCCTCGGCTTCGAGGACCGCGCGCCGGGCTCGGGCCGCGAGTCGGCGTAAATCGCCGCGGCCGTCATCGCCGGATTCACCCCGCCCCGTCGAGGGCCGCGATCCCCGCCGGCTCGTCCTTCGTCGCCGTCCGGTCCAGGAGCACGGCCACGGTCATGTCGCCCAGGACGTTGGAGGTGGTCCGGCAGCGGTCGAGGAACCAGTCGATCGTGAGCAGGAAGGGGATCTGCTCGGCGGGTAATGCGACGGCGGCGAAGATCAGGGGGAGCGTGACGAACCCCCCGGACGGGATGCAGCCGGCGCCGATGCTGGCGACGACGGTCGTGAGCACGATCAAGAGTTGATCCATCAGCGTCATGTCGCGGCCGAGGGCCTGCGCCATGAAGAGGACGATGGCCGCCTGGTAGAGCGCGGTGCCGTCGTTGTTGAAGTTCGTCCCGACGCAGGCGGCGAGCTGGCTGGACTGGCGGGAGACGCCGAGCGGCCCCATCAGCGAGCGGAGCGTGACCGGCATCGTGGCGCCGGTGCTGGCGGTGCTGAACGACGTGGCCATCACGTTCGCCGCCCCGCGGAGGAAGCGGACCGGCGACATCCGGGCGAAGAGGCCGAGCTGGATCAGGTACCACGTCACCTGGCAGGCCAGGCCGCCCAGGACCACGAGGATGAACCAGAGCAGCGACCGGAAGATCTCCAGGCCGCTCTCCATGATCCGCGCCGCCACCACGCCGAAGACGGCCAGGGGCACCAGCGCGACCACCCAGAGCAGGACCCGCATCAGCAGCTCGAAGCCGACCGTGATCAGGTCGATGACGACCTGGTGCGAGGTCTCGCCCCGCGCCCGCTGCTCGTCGCGGATCTTCGCCAGGCCGATCCCGATGGCCAGGGTGAAGACCACCAGTTGCGCCAGGTGATTCTTCGCGAACGAGTCGCCGATGCTCTCGGGAACGAGCTCGTACAGGAGCTTGGTGAGCCCCTTCGGCTCCGCCTTCGCGCCGGGTGCCGGGGCGACCGGGGCGACCGCGGCGGACGGGGTCCCGGCGAGCCTGGCGCCGACGCCGGGGCGGGCGACGTTGGAGAAGACCAGGCCGATCGTGATCGCGACGATCGTGTTGATCAGGTAGTAGAGCATCATCCGGCCGCCCTGCCGGCCCCGGATGTCGTTGGTCACGATCGCGCTGAGGATCGCCAGGACGACCAGCGGCGTGGCCAGGACCTTCAGGGCCCGGATGATGAGGTTGGGCATCAGGTCGAGCTGGGCGACGACGCTGACCCCGCCGATCGACCTCGGCGCGTACAGCCCCACCGGGACCGCCAGGGCCGCCGCGGCGATCACCCAGACATAGAGCGGGATGCCGCCCGGCCGGCTCTCCGGCTCGTCGGCGACCGTCGACGCGTCGAAATCGGCCTGCACCATCGCCCCCCCTTCGCTGTCGCCCACCGCGAACTCCGCGGCCTTCCTCCCGGGATGGGCGAGATCTTAACCGCCGACGGCGCCCCGGGCAACGACTCGCCGGCGGCCCTCGGTCAGTTGGCCGCGGCCTTGATCTTGGTGACGAGGTCGGTCCAGAGCCGGCCCTCGTCGATCGCGGTGACCCACTCGATCGTCCCGCGCGGGTGGTCGAGGTCGAAGCTCAGGTCGTCGCGGAGCCGGGGCCGGGGCCGGCTCTCGGTCTTGGCCAGGCCTAGGAGGTACGCGGTGGTCACCTCGTCCCAGATCGGCCAGACGATCGGCGAGCCGGTGTCGGACTGCGCGAGCTTGGCGTTCGCGGCGATCCAGGAGTCGAACCGGCCCAGGAGCGCCGGGGCCGGCTCGGGCAGGGTGGCCAGCAGGGTGTGCGCCCGGTCGGGCGTCATCCGGAGGACCCGGCGGGTCAGGTCCGAGTCGCCCACTACGATCGGGGCCCGGGAGTCGAGCAGGACCCGCCAGGCGACCGGGTCGTTCTTCACGTTCCAGACGTCGCCCCCGGCGGGGTAGGCGTTGAAGCCCATGGCCACGATCGTCACGCGGTCGGCCCAGCTCGGGTCGGCGATCAGCGCCGAGGCCACGTCCGTCGCCGCGCCGATGACGACCACGGCGAGCCGGTTCTCGGCCGCCCGCCCCTTGGCCTGCTCGATCAGGAAGTCGACGCCCGGGTTGGCCAGCGGCTTGGAGGCGTCGGGGAGCGGCCGGCTCGAGCCGGCGATCACACGCGGTCGGGCCCGGGCCGGGAGCCGGGCGATCAGCTCGGCGGCGAACTTCGCCGAGGTCTCCGCCGGCGGCGGGGCGAGGTTGGGGGCGTGGGTCGTCACCACCCCCTTGAGGTCGATCTCGGGCGAGAGCGCCAGGTGGGCCAAGGTCCACTGGTCGTCGACCTCGGTGCCGATGTCGGTCGTCAGGACGACCGCCCTGCGCTCGGCCTGCATCGCCCCCAGCGTCCCCGCCAGCAGACCGACCGCGATCGAGGCGTTCATGATTCCCCCCCCCGCCCGTCCAAGGATCGACCCGATCCCCGATCCTAACCAGGGCCGGCCCGGTTTGCTCGCGCCACGTCGCCGACCGCCCGGAAACGGGGTCGTTTACGGATTCCGACAATCCCGGTGAAATCCCCGCCCCGGCCCCTCCCGAGGCTCGTTCGTTGCCAAGGGCGGCGGGGTCGCGGATAATTGTCGGAGTGATGCGTCCGGGCGGGCCGACCGAGGGGGTGGGGCGATGAGCCGAGATGCCGACGAGACCCCGCCGCTGCCGCCGAGGCGCCCCGAGCCCGCCCCCGCCAACCTGGCCGAGGGGCAGGAGACGTTCCGGCCGACGCCCAGGCCGGCGCCGGTGGGCGTCGGGTCGTCGAAGAAGTCGGGGCGGGAGCCGGCCCCGGTGGTCGGCGGGCCGAACCTGGTCGAGCGGGTCTTCTTCGGCAAGGTCAGCTCGGGCCACCTGGCGACGTTCTGCGGCCAGTTCGGCTCGTACCAGGACGCGGGCGTCGACCTGCTCCGGTCGCTGGCGAGCCTCAAGAAGCAGTTCGCCCGCTCGGCGCTGGGGCCGGTCATCGGCCGGCTCGAGCAGGCGGTCCGGGGCGGCGACCCGCTGGCCGAGGCGATGGCCCGCGAGCCCCAGGCGTTCGACAACCTCTGCATCGCCATGATCCGGGTGGCCGAGGCCCGGGGCGGAGTCCCCGAGACGTTGCGGCTCCTGGCGCGCCACTACGAGGCCCGCCAGAGGCTGATCCGCCAGGCCCGATCGGCGCTGATCTACCCGACGATCGTGCTCATCATCGCCGCGGCCGTCGTGATGCTCCTGGCGATCTTCGTCCTGCCCAAGTTCGCCGAGCTGCTCTCCGACCTGACCCGGGGCAAGGACGCGGCCCTGCCGTTCCCGAGCCGGGTCCTGATGGGCCTGAGCAAATTCATGACCTCCAACGGCTGGTGGACCGTGCCGCTGGGCTCGGCCGCCGCGGTGTTCGGGTCGATGTGGTGGTACCGGACTCCCTCGGGCAAGGCGGTGCTCGACGGCCTGAGCCTCTACGTCCCGGTCCTGGGCAAGCTCCGGCGGAAGATCGAGACCGGCCGCTTCGCCCGGACCCTCGCGGCCCTCTTGCAGGCCGGGGTCGACATCGGCGCCTCGCTCGACCTGACCGCCGGCGTGCTCAACCTCGCCTCGTTCCGCCGGGCCATCACCGGCGTCCGGACGCTGGTCATGGACGGCGACGAGCTGAGCCAGGCCCTCCAGGCGACCGGCCGGTTCGGCCCCGAGGTCATCGCCATCGTCGAATCCGGCGAGGAGTCCGGCCGCCTCCCCGAGTCGCTCGACAAGCTCGCCAATGACCAGGAAGAGCAGGTCGAATACATCGTCAAGAACCTGGGCAACCTCGTCCAGCCCGCCCTGATGATCGTCATGGGCGGGGTCGTCCTCTTCATCATCCTGGCCGTGATCCTGCCCTACATCCAGGCGATCACCAGCCTGACGAATTGAATCGAAATCTCCTCACGCGCCGCCCTCGACCGGGCGCGATTCGAGCCGGGCCAGGGCGAGCAGGGCGTAGGCCAGGAAGGCGACGGCGAACGCCCCGAGGGCGGCGGGCTGGAACCGGTCGGGGCGGGCGGAGCCGAGCGCCCGGGCGACGGTCGGGACCAGGCCGACGGCCAGGCCCAGGGCCCAGGCGATCAGGCCGGGCGGGTTGACCCCGCGGCGGGGGCCGGGCCATCGGCCCCGCCGGAGCGCGTAGTCCGCCGCCATCGCCCCGGACACCGGCGCGAACGCGGCCCCCAGGACGTTGAAGACGTCCTCGGGCCGCCCGGCCCAGCCGCCCACGATCAGGAGCCAGCCGGCCGTCGCGCCCAGGAGCGTCCAGGCCAGCGGCGCGACGCCCGGCCCCATCGCCGAGAACCGCCGGCCGAAGCCGAACGAGGCGTAGATCGCCGGGGCCAGCGAGGCCAGGCCGAAGATCAGGAGCATCGCGAAGCCGACCCGGCGGTCGAACCCGCCGACGAGCACCGCCCGGAGCGTGAACGGCGGGGCGTCCGGGCCCGGGACCGGGCTGGCCGAGGACGCCGGCGCCTCGCCGCCGGGCCGGCCCGGCAGGTCGCCGATCGTCGAGCCGCTCGGGGGCCGCCTGGCGTAGGTCTTCGGCGGCTCGAAGGAGAACGGCTGCGCGGCCGCGAGCGACCCCTGATGGCCGGCCACCGCCAACAGGGCCAGGGCCGCGACCACGACCGGCGCGAGACCGAAGCCCACCCAGCCGCCGGCCCGGACGTCGCGGAGGGCGACGCTCCCGGCCCCCCAGTCGACACCGGCCACCCCCGCCAGCGCGGCGAAGCCGAAGACCCACTGGAAGGTGAGCAGGAAGGCGAGGATCGCCCCCTCGCGCGGGGCCAGGACCAGCCCCGGGTCGAGGGGGTCGACGCCGGTCGGCCGGAAGTTGCGCAGGCCCGTCAAGGTCCCGACCATCGCCACGCCGAGCAGCAAGGCCGGGAACAGCGGGAAGTACTGCATCAAGGCCGCGATCCAGCGCGTGAACCGGAAGCTGACCAGCCCCGTGATGATGGCCCAGGCAAGCGACGTCGCCAGGACCAACGGCGACCGGAGCGTCGCCCCGCCGACCTGGACCGGCCGGAGCGCCCGGGGGTCGACCATCCGGCCGGCGACCAGGCCGTCGAAGGTGAGGTCGACCGCGTAGCCGACGGCGACGGCGAACAGGACCACCTGCCCCATCGCCATCAGCAGGCCGGGGACCAGCGGGGCCCCGCGGACCCCGAACGTGCCGGCGGCCACGGCGTCGAGCCGCCGGCCGGTCTTCCAACCCCAGGTGGCCGGGACCCGGAACAGCAGGGCATAGGCGAGCGGCCCGGCGGCCAGGGCCCCGAGCATCGCCCAGCCCAGCCCGCCGACGGGCAAGGCCCGCCGCCCGAGCCGATCGGAGAACGCGATCCAGAGGAAGACGCCGATATAAACGGGCGCCAGCCCGGTCTGCCACGGCTTGGGCTCGACCGACGCGGGCGCCCCGGGGGCGGTGGACATGGCGGGACAGATCCCTCGGATCGCGGGGGGTCGGGGCGGGTCACACAGGACCGGGTCATCTCGTTCGGGATCTCAGATGGCGGATTTCAAGGTTGCAAACCGCTTCGGGGCTTCGCTTTGCAATCTCAAATCCGGGACCTGAAACGGCGAATTTTCCCGCCGTGCTCCGGATCAGTACTCGGCCGGGCCCGCGACGCCGCCGGCCATCAACAGCCCCTCTTCCTTCTCCGAGACGATCATCTGCGGCCGGTACCCGCCCCGCGAGCGGAAGTAGAGGACCAGGCCGAGGTAGCAGACCAGCATGATGCAGGGGAAGACGGCCGTGGTCACCAGGACGTTCCGCTTGGCGGCATCCTGGATCGCGGTCACCTCGGCCTTGGGCCCGTCGGCCAGGGCCTCGACCTTCTTGGGGTCGACGGCCCGGTACGCGCCGAAGACGCTCTGCTTCGGCTCCTGGATCACCCGATCGTAGACCACGCGGTCGGTGGCGCCCAGGTCGCGGTCGACCTTGGTGTCCTGGATATACCCCTGGAACGGCGCCCCCAGGACGCCCACGGCCAGCATCCCCAGGCCGCCGAGGGTGTTCAGCGTGAGCGCCCCGCCCCGGGGGAACTGCTCCGCCGCCACGCCCAGCATCGTCGGCCAGAAGAACGACTTGCCCAGGCCGTAGAGCGTGGCCGCCGCCAGGATCGTGACCCCGGTCGACCGCGAGAGGAAGATCAGGCCGGCCGCCGCGAGCGCCGAACTCAGGCAGAGCAGGCCCAGCGGCGAGAGCCGGTGCACGATCGGCCCGGCGAAGAATCGCAGGATCAGCATGATCAAGGACGTGTAGACCAGGACCCACCCGCCGGAGAGCCCGACCTTGCTCATCTCCGGCTCCATCAGCGGCGTGATCCAGGCGTCGGTCCCCAGCTCGGTCGTCGCCAGCGGGATCATGATCAGCATCAGGAGCACGAACATCGGCTGCCCCGGCGCGAACCCGACGTACGCCCCATAGCCCAGGACCACGACCGCCCACGCGCCGATCTGGACGGGCAGGCTCAGCGAGAACACGTCGCCGACCTGGCGGACGATCATCGCCGTGATGATCGCCGCGCCGATCACGCCGACCTCGCTGAGCATCGCCCGGAACGACACGCCCGCCGTGACCCGCTCGCTGATCGGGAACCGCCGGCCCAGCATCAGGGCGGCATACACCAGGACCGGCAGGAAGATCAGCCCCACCTTGTACTGCCAGCCGACGCCCTTCATCAGGAGGGCGATGATCCCGCCCAGGACCAGCCCGCCGGGCCAGCCGGCATGGAGCATGTTCAGATATTTCGTCTTCTCGCGGGGGAACAGGTTCGCGACGACCGGGTTGGCCACCGCCTCGACCGTCCCGTTGCCCAGGGCGAGGATGAAGGTGCTGAAGTAGAGCAGGTTGTAGGCGTCGCCGTTGGACTTCGTGAGCATCGGCGTCAGGATCGTCAGGATCGCCGAGGAGACGTGGCAGACGAAGGCGAAGATCATCGCCTTGCCGTAGCCGATCTTGTCGATGATCAGGCTGAACAGGACGATGCTGATCGCGAACGGCCAGAGCCCCACGCCGTTGATCTTGCCGACCTCGGTCTCGCCCAGGCCGTACTCGCGGGCCCAGTCGCCGACGATCTGGGTCCGGATGATGAAGCCGAACGCCGTCGCGACGATCGAGGCGAAGCAGGCCCAGAACAGGAGCTTCTCGTTCATCCCCGGGGCCGGGCCCGCGGGCGCCGCCGGGCCGTCGTGTCGGTTCGATGCCATCGGGCCGGTCCTCTAGGTCTCATGTCTGGCGACGGGTTGTGGACGCATCTCGATCGGTCGGTCGCCCGCGCGAGCCGCCGGGGCTCGGTGTCCCGGCGGGGCAGCCCGGTCCGATCGACCCGGCGGCTGCGGTCGTCCGATTCGTGCGGCGGGGCCGATCCTTGATAACCGAGCGGCCGGGCCGTTTCCAGGGGTGAGCGGGCCGAACTTCGCGGGGCCGGGTCAGAGCCCCAATTCACGCGCGATGATGTTCCTCTGGATGTCATTCGTCCCCGAGTAGATCAGGCTGCCCACGCCGTCGCGGAGGTCGCGCTCGATGCCCGTCTCGGTCGCGTAGCCCGCGGCGCCGAAGACCTGGACGGCGTCGAGGCTGTTCTGGACGAAGCATTCGGAGACGTGGAGCTTGGCCAGCGCCGCCTCCATCGTCGCGTCCTCCCCCCGGGCCTTGAGCCAGCCGATCCGGTAGACCAACGGCCGGCAGGTCTCCAGCCGGAGCTTCATCCCGACGATCCGGTGGGCGACCGCCTGGAACTTGCCGATCGGCCGGCCGAACTGCTTGCGGCGCCGGGCGTGCTCGACGCACCGCTCGAGCTGCCGCCGCATCGTCCCCAGCGCCCCCGCCAGGATCGAGCCCCGCTCCCACTCCATCGAGGCGTTGAAGACCTCCGCCCCCCGCCCCCGGCGGCCGAGCAGGGCGTCGGCCGGGAGCCGGCATCCCTCCATCGCCAGCTCCCCCATCGGCACCGTCCGGACCCCCAGCTTGGGGATCTCGCGGGCCACCCGGAACCCCGGCGCGTCCTTGGGGACGACGAACGCCGAGATCCCCATCACCCCCCGGCCGGGGTCCGTCGCCGCGTAGCAGACGAACAGGTCGGCCACCGGGGCGCCCGTGACCCAGGTCTTCCGACCGTCGAGGACCCAGCCCCCGCCCACCTCGCGGGCGGTCGCCCGCATCGAGAAGATGTCCGACCCCGCCTCCGGCTCGCTCGCCCCGTTGGCCCCGACGATCGACCCGTCGCAGAGCCCCGGCAGATACCGCCGCCGCTGGGCCTCGGTCCCGTGCAGGAGGATCGGGATCGCCACGGTCCAGAGCGACGCGTTGATCGCGAACAGCAGCCCGTTGTCGGCGCAGGCGTACCCTAACCCCTCCATCGCGGCGATCGTCGCCGGCAGGCCCAGCCCCCGGCCGCCGTATTCGACCGGGACCGGCAACCCCTGGAGCCCGAACCGGGCGCACCGCCGCCACCCCTCGCGCCAGAACTCCCGCCGCTCGTCCCGACCCTCCAGGTCGAGCCCCTCGGCCAGCTCCTCGCGGGCGAACCGGATCGCCGCCTCCTGCCACTCCGCCTGCTCCCCCGACAGCCCGAAATCCATCGGTCTCCCCCCTCCGTGCGGGCGTCTCGCGTCGAACGGCCGACTCTAACCGCTCGGCCCCGCGCGGTCCATCCGGCCCGGTTTCCTGGCCCGGCGACGGCTTCCGGCTCCTCCGGGTCACTCGGTCCGGCGCGATCGGTGGCCAATCCCTCCACCCTAACCCTCCCCACACAAGGGGGGAGGGGACCAGAGGGGGAAGGGACGGGAATTGCTCCCTCCCCACTTGTGGGGAGGGCCGGGGTGAGAGGTGTCCCCGGAATTGCCAGAACATATCGACGCACCGCGGGCCTCGCGCGCGTGGGATCTCCCTAACCTGAACCCGCCGGCCGCCCGACCGGCCTCAATCCGCCCCGCCCGGGGCATCCACGGGCGAGGCCGGCCCACGACCCGGTCGGGATCGGCCCCCGGTTAGGGGCGGCGACGGCCGCCCGGGGGTCGCCGCGACCGGCTGGTCGGGCGAATCGGGCCGGTCGTCGGCCTCCGGGGACGGCTCGGGCTCGGGATCTTCGTCGACCGGCAAAGACGAACCCACCGCCTCAGAATCCTCACCGCCATAAGGGTTTGCGGCGAGCGAGGCGGCGTACTCCGCCTCGACCTGGCGTAGCTCGCGGAGCGCCCGGTAGATCCCCCGCTCCGCCGCCGCCTCGTACTTCCGCGCCAGGATCGCCTCCTTCGAGGGGTCGAACAACGCCCGGTCGGCCGCCCCGGCCCGCTCGGCGGCGATCGCGG